>JAABUT010000856.1_pt1 | contig 41176 bp, 43 predicted proteins | sample 5559281 | NCBI WGS metagenome assembly JAABUT01 (sample SAMN10711880, study PRJNA513359) | rock metagenome | isolation source: Antarctica rocks | place: Antarctica: Victoria Land, Ricker Hills nord | collected 2016-01-04 | reverse complement strand
GCAAAATAGAATCAAAATTTTGGCTGAGGTCGATCACTTTTTTCTGGTATTTGCGGATGCCGGCCAGCTGAAACCGTTCGTCCAGATTATCCAAAACAGATTCACGGATATCAGAAACCACCAATTTCAAGTCCGGTTCCTGCCCGTACAGCAGCAGCGATTTGCCGCCGGAAGCTGCACAGGCATCCCACCAGCTCTCCCATTTTTGAGGTTGAAAATAGGTTGCGGTCATTTGCGAAGATTCATCCTGAACTTCAAAATAATGCTGTTGCGGAAATAGCTGATCTAATTTGGTGCCGTTTGGAAGTGCCAGGCAATGTTCACTTTTCAATTTAAAAACAATCCCGGCATCGGCCAAAGTTTGTTTAACTACAAATTCATGTCCTTTCCGGATGCGGATAAACAAATCCGGCTGCAAAAAAAAGGACGATAAAAACAGCATCGGATCAATTCCGGCAGCTAAATGTTTGGCAAACGGAAACACATCTTCCAACTGAAAATCCAGATACTGTTTTTGCAGGATCAAAATCTTGTCGGCTGTTGGCAAAGCAATCTGTGCGGCCAGATTAGGTTTAAAAAAACTCAAAAAAGAGTTTTCCTGATGATTGCACAAAAACTCCGCAGCAAACAAACGCTCTTCCGCCGCCTGGTTTGCCAACGCTTTTCCCAACCGGAAATAATTGTAAATCAGCCGGGTAGCAATCCGCCGGTCGGTAGAACCCATTTTTTTGTTCAGCCTGAAATAGCCGGGCAAAAACTTGTACAAAGGTGTTTCCGCCGGATAATTTTCCAGCAAAACCAAAAAAGTACGCAGCTGGTTTTCTGCCCTCATTGCACAGGTTTCAAAGTATAATTATCATACTGCAACAGTTTTACATTCGTGTTGATCCAGCCGTAACCTTTTTTCTGCACAAAAATATAGGGCGTATTTTGCGGATCAGGATTCATTTGCTGCAACTGCTTGAAATCAAAAGCCGAATCGGCCGTCAGCCTGGCAAAATACATTCCCGTATCAAAACCTTTGAGCGCATATTCGCTGGGTTCTGTATGATATGTTTTGCGAAAAGTACGGATCAGGTTAATTATTTCTGCGGATTTATAATCAATCTGTGCGGCAGAAGTGATGCAGGTGTGCATCTTTTCCAGCAATTCCGGCTGTAAAAAAGTGGCTTTGTTCCAGTTAGGATGACCAAAAAGCTGCACCGGATAAGTATCGGCCAAAGTACCCAAAGCCTGTAAGGTGATACTCAAAAAAGTACGGTCTGTGGACGGTACGATAAAAATATTTTCGGAAGTTTTGGAAAGCATTGGAAGCAAAGCCGTAAAATCGCCTTTAGTAATCGTAACGTCCACAATTTTAATCTGTTTCCGGCTCAAACTGTCAATGCTTCTTTTAAAGGGTAAAATATATTTGTTCTCTTCCGTATAGCCCGAACGCAAAATATAAACCGTTTTTGGCCGGATATTTTCCTGAATGTATTGTGCCACACGCATCGCATGAAACTCCAATGGCGGTGTTAAAGTAATGAGCGTCTGGTTGTTATATCCCGCCGGAGAAGCAGCAGAAAGCGGCGAAACCAATGGCTTGTGCAAACTATTGAAGCTGACCGAAAATGCCTGTACACCAGCCGGAAAAATCGGGCCAACAATTAAATCGCTGCTGCGGATGACCGGATTTTGGGCGAGCTTTTGTGCCTGGCTCACTTCATCGCGCGTATCAAAAACAGTTAGTTTATAGCTTTGTCCGTTGCCGGACAATGAATCCAGTGCCAGTTTGAAACCTTCATAAAAATCGACTGCAATATTCGTTTTCAGGAGGTTTTTGGTAGATGTATTACTGCTGAGATCAATATGGTCCAGATCAAAAGGCAACAGCAAAGCAATGGAAGGAATGCGTTTTGCTTTTACAACTGGCGGCAGTTCAGTAACTGGTTTTGCAGCTGCGGCCGCTTTTTCTGCTTCGGCTTTTTCCTGGTTGATCTGCGCAGTAGTTTTTACGGAAGGTGATTGCACAACCGGCCGTATTTTGGGCGAACAGGCAGCCAAAAAAAGTACCGATAAAAACAGTATCGCCTTACTCCCACTCAATAGTAGCGGGCGGTTTCGAACTGATGTCGTACACAACCCGGTTGATTCCTTTAACATTATTGATGATTTCATTTGATATTTTTCCAAGCAAGGCGTAAGATAAATGGCACCAGTCGGCCGTCATGCCGTCCAGCGATTCTACCGCGCGCAGGCAAATCACGTTTTCGTAAGTCCGCTCATCGCCCATCACCCCAACAGATTGTACCGGCAAAAAGATGGCCCCGGCCTGCCAAACCTGGTCATAAACGCCTGCTGATCTTAAATTATTGATGTAAATTGCATCCGCTTCCTGCAAGATCGCTACTTTTTCGGGCGTGATCTCACCCAAAATCCGGATGGCCAACCCTGGTCCGGGGAAAGGATGCCGACCCAAAATATTCGGGTCGATTTCCAGTGCTTTACCAACCCTGCGCACTTCATCTTTAAACAAAGTATTGAGCGGCTCTACTACTTTTAGCTTCATAAAATCCGGCAAACCGCCCACATTATGGTGCGATTTGATGGTTGCCGACGGTCCTTTCACCGAAATGGATTCGATCACATCGGGATAAATTGTGCCTTGCCCCAGCCATTTCACGTTCTCTATGCGGTGCGCTTCATCATCAAAAACTTCAATAAAAACACGGCCAATCGCTTTACGCTTTTTCTCCGGATCGGATAATCCTTGCAGCGCATCGTAAAAACGCTGCCTGGCATCTACACCTTTTACGTTTAAACCCATGTGCTGGTACGAATCCAATACGGATTGAAACTCATCTTTCCGCAGCAAACCGTTATCCACAAAAATACAATGCAGGTTTTTGCCGATGGCATGATGCAGCAAAACTGCCGCAACGGATGAATCCACGCCGCCGGAAAGCCCTAAAACTACCTGATCATCGCCCAGTTTTTCTTTTAGAGCAGCAATCGTGGTTTCGACAAAAGAATCAGCCGTCCAACTCTGCTGGCAGCCGCAAATATCTACCAGAAAATTTTGCAGCAACTGCTTGCCGTCGATGCTGTGCGTTACTTCCGGATGAAACTGGATACCATAAGTTTGCGTGCCTTTAATTTGATAAGCGGCCACTTTTACAGAATCTGTGCTGGCAATAATTTCAAAATCATCGGCAATGGAAGCAATCGTATCGCCGTGCGACATCCAAACTTGTGAATTTGAAGGTATTTGTTTGAAAAGCGGATTATCTGTGTTGATGTAGTGCAGATGTGCGCGGCCATATTCGCGCATGCTGGAAGGCAGAACTTCTCCGCCCGAGAAATGCGCTAAATATTGTGCACCATAACAAACGCCCAAAACTGGCAAACGGCCGTGAAAAAGCTTGTAATCAATATGAAGTGCGTCGGCTTGGCGCACAGAATACGGACTTCCGGACAGGATAATGCCTTTTACAGAAGCGTCAAATTCGGGAAGATGGTTGTAAGGATGGATTTCGCAGTAAATGCTCAATTCGCGGACGCGGCGCGCAATCAGCTGGGTAAATTGCGAACCGAAATCAAGAATGATGATTTTTTCTTGCATCCGCGAAGATACAGAATCTGAGGAAACGGTAAAATGGGATTTTAGGGTGATAAAAGAAGTATGGTTTTATTTAGCAAACCTGCGGTTGCCGGCATTATGTTCTTTTGTCTTGAAACAAAAGAACCAAAAATTCAAGAATGCCGGATCGCCTCCGGGCGGCATTCAGCCCTACGCGCCTGGATGGAGACCTTTCTAATTATTACCTTTCTGGTTGCAATTCTGAAGTTAGCCTTTGCAAGATATGCACCCTATCATGCTGAGTTTATCGAAGGATCTTCTTCAAATCAATCCAAATTTATATCGATAAAAGAAGCATCTGCTTTCACCTTAACCAAATAAAAAATAAACAATACTGTTTTTATCAACCTAAATTTATGAAGAAACTTCTTCTGTAGCAGTGTTTTCCTCTTCCACAAAACTTTTGGTTTCCAGCACTTCTTCTGCCAAAACTTCATCGCCCAGCAATAATCCCCAGGGTTGCAGGTTTTCTACCCGGTCAAAAATAATTTTCAGAATGGCCATCACCGGAATAGATAAAAACATGCCTGCAATCCCCCAGAGCATTTCGCCCAAAATAACGCCCAAAATGGTAATTAAGGCGTTGATGCGGACTTTGGAACCGACGATCATCGGCAGTAAAACGTTGCTGTCGATCAGGTGCATTAATATGATGGTAACGCCAACCAAAATCACTTTTCCGGCGGCTGCACCGGTACTTAACGTAATTAAAGTACTGATTAGCAATGCCGTAGCAATACCCAGATAAGGAATAATGTTGAACAAGCCGGTGATCATGCCCAGCAGCAAAGCGTATTGCAAACCGCCAATCAGGAAAACGATGGAGCACACGCCGGAAACGACCAGCATTTCCAGCATCAGCCCTAAAATATATTTGGAAATAATGTATTTGATGCGTTCTACTATTTCAAAAACGGCAATGGCATTTTCTTTTTTGAAAACAGCAATCAGAAACTGCAACAGCAAACGGCGGTAAAAAAGCACGAAAAACGTATCGATGATCACCAAAACCCAAAAAAGCAAAACGGATGAAGCCGTGAGCAGCGTAACGCCAATAGCACCGGAACCGCCGCCTTCGGCAATTTTATCGGTTGCGCTGTGCACCAAGTTCATTTGTTTACTTTGATTGACGTGATAATTTGCCCGCACCCAGTTTAAAATGCCATGATAAGAATTGTTTAGTTCGATTTTAATTTTTGGCCAATTGTCCAGTAAATCAGTCAGTTGCGAACCAATTAGATACAATACCAGTGTAATTACGGCCAGCATCAGCAAAACAGCCGTCATGGAAGCTGCACTTCGGTTGAAATGAAAACGCTCTTCCAGAAATTTGCCCACAGGCAGCAGCAAAAGCGAAAATAACATGGCGAAAACCAGCGGACAAAGGATTTCTTTGCCAACGATAATCAGGAAACCAAGCGAGATGATGGTGAATAAAATTAAAGCCCAACGGGCATAAACGGGTATGATTCTTTTCAAGCTGTGGATGTTTTAGAATTTGTATAAGATGGATAAAAGTTTCGTTAACGGAACCTACATTTTTTTGTTCAGTTTCATTTTACCGAATTTTCTGATGCTTCTTTTATCGGCTAAAAATCAGTATAAATTAAAGCAAATTTGTCTAATATGAATTTTTGCTTAAACTGATTTTGTATTTTTGCAGCAAACTATTATCATTAAATGAAAGCGTTTTACGGAGATTTGAAGCTGGGGATTTTAGGCGGCGGACAATTGGGGCGAATGCTGATCCAGCAGGCTATTAATTATAACGTAACGATTAAAGTGCTTGATCCTGACCGCAATGCGCCTTGCAAAAAGCTTTGCGATGAGTTTATAGTTGGTGCTTTGAGCGATTACGATACAGTTTATAATTTTGGCAAACAGGTGGATTTGCTCACCATCGAAATTGAAAAAGTAAATGTGGATGCGCTGGCACAACTGGAAACCGAAGGCGTGCTGGTTTATCCGCAATCGCGAATTATCCGGCTGATCCAGGACAAAGGTTTGCAAAAACAGTTTTTCAAGGAGAACGATATTCCGACGGCTCATTTCAAAATTATTTCTTCGCCGGAAGAATTGAAAGAAAGCCATTTTCCTTTTCCCTACATTCAAAAATTACGGAAAGATGGCTATGACGGCCGCGGCGTTTACAAAGTTTTGGATGAATCTTATCTGGCCGGGGCTTTTACCGAACCAAGTTTGATTGAAGAATGGATTGATTTTGAAAAAGAAATTGCGGTGATTGTTGCCCGGAATATCCAGGGCGAAGTAAAAGCTTTTCCGATGGTGGAAATGGAGTTTAACCCGGAAGCAAACCTGGTAGAATTCCTCATCTCGCCATCGCTCCTTAGCTTTGAAATCCAGCAAAAGGCACAACAAATTGCCGTTGATATTGCCGAAAAACTAAATGTTGTAGGTTTGCTGGCCGTAGAAATGTTTTTGGATAAACACGGCAATATTTTGGTGAACGAACTGGCACCACGCCCGCACAACAGCGGCCACCAAACCATCGAAGGCAACGTGGTTTCGCAATTTGAACAGCATCTACGTGCAATCTTCGGTTTGCCGTTGGGTGATACTTCAAGTTTGCACCATGCAGTGATGATAAACGTTTTGGGCGAAGAAGGCCATGAAGGACCGGCAATTTACAAATGCCTGGAAGATGTGGTGAAATTGCATGGCGTTTACGTGCACCTTTACGGCAAAGCTTTAACCAAACCGATGCGCAAAATGGGACATGTTACTGTTGTAGATGCTGACCGGGAAAAAGCGATTGAAAAAGCGAGGTTTGTGCAGAAGACTTTGAAGGCGGTAAGCTGAGGAGAAGTTGATAGTTGATGGGTTATAGTTCATAGCTTAAACCAACGCCTAAAACAAGCCAAGCAATAAACCACAAACAATCACTTATGAACCATTAACCATGAACAAAAATTTTCCGATAAAAATCGGCATTATTATGGGCAGCAAATCCGATTTGCCGGTGATGCAGGATGCGGCCGGTGTTTTAAAAGAATTAAATGTAGCATTTGAAATCACGGTAGTTTCTGCGCACCGCACGCCAGACAGGATGTTCAGTTATGCCAAATCTGCTGCCGACCGTGGCTTGAAAGTGATTATCGCCGGTGCAGGCGGCGCGGCACATTTACCCGGAATGGTGGCTTCGCTCACGCATTTGCCGGTGATTGGTGTGCCGATCAAATCCAGCAATTCCATCGATGGCTGGGATTCGGTACTTTCAATTCTGCAAATGCCAAACGGGATTCCGGTGGCAACGGTTGCTTTAAATGCTGCTAAAAATGCAGGTATTTTGGCTGCGCAAATTTTGGCGGTTGGTGATGAAAGCTTGGTTCAAAACCTCATTCAATATAAAAATGAGTTGGCTAAAAAAGTAGAAGAAAGTGCTGCGGAGATGAAGCAAGAAGGTTTTAATTGTGATTTTTAGGTGGTAAAAGAAGTATTCAGTTCAATTGTGGGTTAGTTGGGAAATTAACAATATGCGCATATCTTTCGCCCAAATTCGTGACTGCATCTTTCCACAAATTTTCTTCTTCATCATTAAAAATCAAATCAGGATTAAATTTATCGGATACAATCCAACTGTTCAGCCCCAGCTCGCGGTTCAGTTGTTGTGTGCCCCAACCAGAATAACCCAGAAAAAATTTGATTTCATGATTGCTGATCAAGTTAAGCTGGAACATGGTTTTAACGGCTTCAAAATCTCCGCCCCAAAAAATACCGTTGCCAATTTCTAATCCGCCCGAAATTTTATCCGGACAACGGTGCAGAAAATGCAGCCGTTCATTATTGCAAGGGCCGCCGCTAAACAGTTTGGCATCCGTTTCCGGGAAATCGATCACACCATCGTTCACATACAATCCCGAAGCGTGGTTCAGCACAAAACCAACTACGCCGTCGGTCGTATATTCGGTAATCAAAACCACGGAGCGTTTAAATTCCGGGTCTAACATAAATGGTTCGGCAATAAGCAATCGGCCGGTTGCCGGTTCCATGGTGTTCAACATAAATTTTCCTCCTGTTGTGCTACAAATTTGCTGATTTTATCTTGATGCTTCTTTTATCGGCCTAAATTTTTTTTGATTTAATTTTTGTACGAAAGTATTTGGTGCTTATTAAATTTCAGGCATAAAAGAAGCATTAAGCCTTACATTTATAAATTAGCTTTGAATTATTTTAAAGCGGAATATTACTAATTTACAGCGAACAATGGACAATGACTTCTTTTACAAATTCATCAAACCGGACCGATCGCTTGCTGACTTTATAGAATATTTGGGGATGTTCCATAACCAAACCGATAAAGCAAAAGAAATTGTTGTATTGCCTGATGGAAGAATTGATTTGTTTTTTTCGCAATCTGCATCAGAGCCTTTTCATGTTACATTGATTGGATTAGAAACTGTACCCGAACAAAGAAGCATTTTGCCACAAGCACTCACTTTTGTTATTAGTTTTAAACCGCTTGCCGTTGAATATATTTTACATACTTCTATTGCTGATTTATTAAATAGTGCAAAAGATTTTCCGATTGATTTTTGGGGTTTCAATGCTGATGATTTAAAAGATTTTGATGCGTTTTATAAGAAAGCATCACAAAAAATAAAAGAGCTTTTACCTCAGGAAATCGATGAAAGAAAACGCAAACTCTTCGAATTGATTTTTTCATCAAACAACGAAATGAGTGTAAAAGAGCTTTCAGAAAAAGTGTTTTGGGGCAGTAGGCAAATCAATCGTTATTTCAACCAGCAATTCGGGCTTTCCTTAAAAGCATATTGTACTATTTTGCGCTTCCGGGCATCATTACAACATATTGCACAAGGAAAGCTTTTTCCTGAACTTAACTTTACAGACCAAACCCATTTCATTAAAGAGATAAAAAAGTTTTCCGGTGTAGTGCCGAAAGAATTATCTAAAAATAAAAACGACCGATTTGTACTATTATCAGTCTTAAAACAAAAATAGTTTTGTGCCAGTAAATGAAATTTTGTGGTATGGAATTAAAGAACAAGCAAATCGCCGTTGTTGGCGGTGGTCCGGGCGGGTTAACTTTAGCAAGGCTTTTACAATTGAAAGGTGCAAACGTAAAAGTGTATGAAAGGGATTTTAATAAAGATGCGCGTGTGCAAGGCTCGCCGCTTGATATGCATGAAGCATCGGGATTGGCGGCTCTAAGAAAAGCAAATTTATTAGACGAGTTTAAAAAGAATTTTCGCCCGGGTGCAGATAAAGCGGTTATCGTAAATGAACGGGCAGAAATATTTTTCAGCGACCACGAAACCAAACGAGATGAAGATTTCGGAAGTGCACATTTCCGACCTGAAATAGACCGTGGCCCGTTAAGAAATATTTTGTTGGAATCTTTACAGCCGGAAACAGTTGTTTGGGACAGTCACTTTACTTCGATGGAAGCACAAAATGAAGGCTGGTTGTTGCATTTCAAAAACGGTGCATCTACATATGCAGATCTGGTAATTGCTGCTGATGGTGCCAATTCTAAAATCCGCCCATACCTTACAAACATTAAAGCTTTTTATTCGGGCGTTACCATGCTTGAAGTCAATGTTTATCATGCAGAAAAAGCAACACCTCGTGTTAATGCATTGTTAAATGGCGGAAAAATAATGGCTTTTGGAAATGCAAAGTGTTTATTAATGGGTTCAAAAGGCAACGGCGATTTGGGTTTTTATGTGAGTTTTAAAACAGACGAAAACTGGGCAGCAAATAATGGTTTGGATTATGCTGATAAAACACAGTTGCTGGCATGGTTTAAAACAACATATTCTGAATGGGGCAGTATTTGGTATGAACTGTTTGAAAATGCAGCAACGCCTGTTATTCCGCGTCCGATTTATTGTATGCCTTTAAACCAAACTTGGCAAGCTTTGCCTAACTTAACCTTGCTTGGCGATGCAGCACATGTAATGCCGCCTTTTGCAGGAGAAGGCGCAAACATGGCCATGCTTGATGCTTTGGAATTGAGCGAATGTTTAACGTGTGATCAATACAATACTTTGCAAGAAGCTATTTCTCTTTATGAAATAAATATGCGCAAAAGAGCAGCAGTAGCAGCACAAGAATCACTTGAAAATGGTGAACGGATGCACTCAGAAGGTGCCTTGGATATGATGTTGAATATGTTTAACGAACACTAAAAACGAACGCCCAATAAGGGTATTTACAATACAATGCAACATCCAAATCCAACCGGCAATTTGTAAGTTTGCAGCAGATGGAACAGGAAGCAATAGAAAATTTAAGAAGGGATTATCGCGCAGCTACTTTGGCTGAAACTGACGTAAACCCGAACCCGATCAAACAGTTTGACAAATGGTTTAACGATGCCATAAATGCTAAACTTTATGAGCCAAACGCCATGACTTTGGCCACCGCTACAAATGATGGCCGCCCATCTGCAAGGATTGTTTTGCTAAAGGGTTTTAGTGATGATGGCTTTAAGTTTTACACCAATTATTTAAGCCGAAAGGGAAAAGAACTGACCAAAAACCCATTAGCCAGCCTTATTTTTTATTGGGCAGAAATGGAACGCCAGATACGGATTGAGGGCACGATTGAGAAACTGAGCAAGGATTATTCTACCACTTATTTCCATTCTCGGCCAAAAGGCAGCCAGATTGGTGCGGTAGTATCGCCTCAAAGTCAGGAAATTAGCAGCCACCAGGAGCTGGAAACCAAATGGCAGCAGCTAGAAAAAGAATACGAAAACAAAGAAATACCAAAACCGGCACACTGGGGCGGTTATATTTTGAAACCCCGCGTGATTGAGTTTTGGCAAGGCCGGTCAAGCCGTTTGCACGACCGGATTGTTTATAAAAAAGCGGATCAGCAGAACTGGAAAATAGTCCGTTTGGCACCATGATTTTTGAAGAAATAAAGCTTCTTTTATCGGCACATTTTGGCGAAAACGTGATTTTGGGCGAAGAAACCAACGGCTTGCAACCTGCATTGCTGATCAACCCGGAACAGATTGCTGATGTGTGTTTGTTTTTACGCGATCAGCCCAAAACATATTTCGATTTTCTGGCCTGCTTAACAGGCGTTGATTATGACAAGGAAAACCGCTTTGGTGTGGTTTATCATTTGTCGTCGTACCCTTTTCAAACCCGGTTGACGCTTAAAATCAGCATCGAAAAACCTGCTGACCCGGAGCAGCTTCCCTCCTTCCCAACATTAGTAAACGTTTATCGCACAGCCGATTGGCATGAGCGTGAAGCTTATGATTTGCTGGGAATTGACTTTGAAGGACATCCGGATTTACGCCGGATTTTGCTTCCCGATGATTGGGAAGGTTTTCCGTTGCGCCAGGATTATAAAAGTGCCGAATATTATAAAGGCATCAAAATTGACTAAAATCCAGATCCAAATTTTAGTATGGTAAACGAAGCATTCAAAAAATATCAGCAGCGCATTCAAAACCTGAGTGCCGAGGAACTGGTGCTTAACATGGGCCCGCAGCATCCGTCAACGCACGGCGTTTTGCGTCTGGAGCTGATTACCGACGGCGAAATTGTGAACGAGGTGATCCCGCATTTGGGTTATCTGCACCGTTGCTTTGAGAAACATGCGCAATCGATGTCGTACCAGCAAACCATTCCGTTTACAGACCGCCTTGATTATCTGGCATCTATGAACAACAGCCACGCGTTTGTGATGGGTGTAGAACGGATGCTGGGCATCGATAAAGAAATCCCGAAAAGGGTAGAATACATCCGCGTTTTGGTGTGCGAACTGAACCGGATTGGCGCGCATTTGATTGCTTTGGGCACTTACGGAATTGATATTGGTGCTTTTACACCGTTTTTGTGGTGTTTCCGCGATCGCGAGCACATTATGGGTATGCTGGAATGGGCTTCGGGCGCGCGGATGCTGTACAATTATATTTGGGTTGGCGGTTTGTTTTATGATTTGCCGGTTGGTTTTGAAGAACGCTGCCAGGAGTTTGTAGAATACTTCAAACCAAAAATGACGGAACTGAATGAACTGCTGACCAACAACCAGATTTTTATCAATAGAACAGCAAATGTGGGCGTTTTGCCTTTGGATGTCGCGATAAATTATGGCTGCTCCGGGCCGATGCTGCGTGGTTCCGGTTTGAAATGGGATTTGCGGCGTGTGGATGGTTATTCAGTTTATCCGGAGCTGGACTTTGAAATTCCGGTTGGAAAAGGCGAAATGGGGACTTTGGGCGATTGCTGGGACCGTTTTAAAGTGCGGATTGATGAAATTGGAGAATCCCTGAAAATGATTGAACAATGTATCAGTCGGCTGCAAAAAGAGCTGAAACGTTCGCCGGATTTTGATCCGCGAGGCAAGCTTCCCCGCAAAATCATCCCGAAAGCGCAGGATTATTATATGCGTGCCGAAAACCCAAAAGGCGAACTAGGTTTCTATTATCAGGCAGACGGCAAAACTGAAATCCCAAAACGCATTAAGGCGCGCGGGCCGAGTTTTAACAATTTATCCGTTTTGCCAGCGATTAGCAAAGGCGTGATGATTGCAGATTTGGTAGCGATAATCGGCTCCATTGATATTGTTTTGGGCGAAGTTGACCGGTAATAAAAAAGTTTCTGTCTTGTCATGCCGAACTTCGTTTCGGCATCTCACTATAAAAGTCTAAAATTTGTTCTTTGCTTGAGGGATGCTGAAACAAGTTCAGCATGACAAAAAATGCCTCAATTTTATGCCGATAAAAGAAGCATCTTAATTGTAAACTTTGATCATGAAAACGTAATTCTGTAGCTTTTTGATTTGTTCTTTACGGTTCAGTTTAGTCAAGCTATTTTTACTGTTCAAAACAATTTTTCTACCTGAAGAATCAGCAGGGATTGACTGGATTGCTTTCATTAAGTAGTTTGATTTGGTAGCAAAAGCAGCATCCACACTTTGGTTGCCTTTAATAATCCCGATCACATTACCGTAACTATCCAAAAGCGGACCGCCGCTGTTGCCCGGATTTACCGGAATAGCAACCTGATAAGCCAGCGAATCATTATCAAAACCGGTAAACGAACTTAAATAACCTTTGCCAATCACTACAGAGTCTTTCGGGTAACCCAGCGTAAAAACATCTTCGCCTAAATCAGCTTTAGATTTTTTGAAAGCATAAGGCACAGGGCTTAAACGTTTAAAAGCAGAATCCGTGATCCGCAATACAGCCAGATCGTAATCTTTATTGACATAAACAGTTGCTACTTTAAAAGATTCGCCGCTGGAATTTTGCACATAAACAGAATCTGCACCATTGATAACGTGATAATTGGTAATAATGTCGCCGCTGCTATTAATTGCGAAACCTGTACCGCCGAAGTTGCCTGGGTTAGAGGTAGATTTGCGGATAGTTTTGCCGGTAATATCACGAATGAGTGCATTTTGAGACTTTTTAACCTTGTCCAGATCGCGGCGTAGAGCGTTGTAATGTGATTGCTGGTTTTGGTTGTTAAAATATCCGGTAAAAAATAAGGTAACCATCACCGCAAAAATTGCTATCGAAGCCGCCACCGAAATTTTTGAGTGATGATTGCGCCACAAAGTAATGATTCGGCTTTCGTGGACGCCTAATGCTTCTTTTACCGCATCAATATTGATCTCGTCATGGATGGCGTTCAGCTTATTTTCAAAATCCAGACGCTGCTGCCAGTCGGCCATGGTTTTGATAAATTGCTGATGCTCTTTGATGTGGTTATTCAGGCTGAGGTCTTTTTTCCGCAGCTCTTCAAACGCAACAAGTTCCTGCACGGAAAGCTCATTGCGAAGGTATCTTTCAATTAAATCCAGTAGTTGCGGTTCGTTCATTTTCTTTCGTTTCTACAGCTGAAAAAACAGCTTTTTTAAGCGTTGCAGGCATTTGTATTTCTGCGTTTTTGCATTGTCAGGATTGGTATAACCAAACTTGTCACAAATCTCCTGCATGGATTTGTTTTGCATATAAAAATCCTGGATGATGGTCCGGCACGGTTCGCCGAGCATCAGCATAGATTCTTCCATTTTACTAAACTGCAAATCGCGCAGCTCATGTAGTTCAAGGTCATTTTCTACCGGAAAAAAATCGTGTATATCTTTCAATTCACATTCTTTATTGCTTTTCTGACTCAATTTTTTCAACCAGATACGCCTGCAAACAGAATAAATATACGTTTTCAGTTTGCTGGTCAATTCAAAATCCCCGGCTTTAACTTTGTTATATAAAATGATGATGCTTTCCTGATATACATCTTTTGCATCCGCTTCATTTCCGTTGTTGCCCAGCACCATTTGCAGCACCATCGGAAAATGCACCTTATATATACGTTTTAAAGTATCAGGCGAATTATTTAAAATCCCTAATATATCTTCGCTGTCTGTTGGTACAGAACCTTTTAATTTAAAACTCACTTATTAATACAATTTGTACAAAAATGTAACCCATTTCCCGAAAAAAAAATATTTTATCAATTAACGGGTTACCTTTTTATAAATTGGGTATTAAAGTAAAATTTCACTGCAAAAAATTAAGATCAAATGAAAAATTCATTCAAATTAGGCTTTTTAGCTTTAGCAATCACCATGTCAGTTGCTGCTTGTAACTCAAACAAAACTTCAACTTCTGCTGATTCAACTTCAGTATCTTCTACTACTGATACTTCATCCAAAATGATGGATTCCACTAAAAAAGGTATGGCTTCTGGTATGGACACTACGAAAAAAGCGATGGGCACAGCCATGGACTCAACTAAAAAAATGTAATTATTTAAATTAAACAGGATTAATTCTTATTGAATTAGTCTTGTTTAGCTTTATTTTTAAAACCACTCATGAAAAACGCATTCAAATTAAGCTTTGTAGCTTTCGTAATATCTTTATCTGTTGCTGCCTGTAGTTCAGATAAAAAAGCAATGGGAACATCTGATTCATCCAAAGTTGATTCTGCTGCTACCAGCACAACCAAAACAGATACTGCTGCCAAAACAGACACAACCAGAAAAATGTAATTTGCATACAGCAAATTTATTTTAAAAATGTTAGGTTGTTTTTTAGCCGAACCCATATTAATACCAAACAATTTAATATTTCCCCTATGAAAAAATCATTCAAATTCGGCTTTTTAGCTTTGGCAATTTCTTTATCAGTTGCTGCTTGTAACTCTAACAAAACTACAGGTTCAGGTTCTGACACTACCACAACTGCTAATGGCGGTATGGCTGTTACGGATACTACAAAAGTAGATACAGTTGTTAAAGACAGCACTGTGAAAGACACTACTTTGAAAACTAAAACAACTACAACCACAACTAAAAAAATGTAATTTTTTAGTTCTTAATATCATAAAGGCTGTGCATGATTGCATGGCCTTTTTTATTACACTAAATTTAGGTTGATAAAAGAAGCATTGCCATAACCTGAATATAAACCCGGCAAAGTTTCCGGTAATTTTTACTTTTGCAGCTTCATTATTAAACTTGCTGCTATGCCTTTGTCACCGCTTTCTGCGATCTCGCCTATTGATGGCCGATATTATCCGAGTACCCAGCCGTTAAGCAAATATTTCTCAGAAGCAGCACTCATCAGGTTTCGGGTTTATGTTGAAGTAGAATATTTTATCCGGCTGTGCGAAATGCCTTTGCAACAGCTTAAAAAGTTTGATCATCAGCAATTTACAAACCTTCGGAAAATTTATACAGATTTTACCGAGGAAGATGCGCAGGCGGTTAAAGAGATCGAGAAAACCACTAACCACGATGTAAAAGCAGTAGAATATCTGTTGAAAGAACGCTTCGATCAATTGGGTTTGAGCGGTTATAAAGAGTTCATACACTTTGGTTTAACTTCGCAGGACATTAACAATACTGCCATTCCGTACTCGTTCAAACTGGCTATTAATGAGCAGTACCGGCCGGCAATTATTGCCATTATCGATCAGCTTAAAACCTTTGCAGAAGAATGGAAAGATATTTCTATGCTTGCCAGAACGCACGGCCAGCCAGCTTCGCCCACGCGCTTGGGAAAAGAAATCCTGGTTTTTGCAGAACGGCTGGACGAGCAAATGCAATTACTCGGACAAATTCCGTTTGCGGCCAAATTCGGAGGTGCCACAGGCAATTTTAACGCGCACCATGTGGCCTATCCAAATATCGACTGGAAAGAATTTGGAAATACTTTTGTAAACGATGTTTTGGGCTTGAGCAGATCACAATACACTACGCAGATTGAACATTACGATCATTTTGCCGCACATTGTGATAATCTGAAACGCATCAATAACATTTTGATCGATCTGAACCGCGATATCTGGACGTATATTTCCATCAATTATTTTAAACAAAAAATTAAAGCAGGTGAAGTTGGTTCTTCCGCGATGCCACATAAAGTTAACCCGATTGATTTTGAAAATTCGGAAGGAAACCTGGGCTTGGCCAATGCTTTGTTTGAACATTTGGCTGCCAAGTTACCGATTTCGCGTTTGCAGCGCGATCTCACGGATTCTACCGTCCTCCGCAACATTGGCGTTCCGTTTGCGCATACGATGATCGCTTTTAATTCGATTATGAAAGGCTTGAATAAATTGGTGCTAAACGAAGCAGCGATCCATGCAGACCTGGAAGATAACTGGGCTGTTGTAGCAGAAGCCATCCAAACGGTTTTGCGCCGCGAAGGTTATTCAAATCCGTATGAAACTTTAAAAGAGTTGACGCGTGTTTCCGGAGAAATCAATGCAGAAACAATTGCTGATTTTATAAACGGCCTGAACATTTCTACGGAATTAAAACAGGAACTTGCTCTAATAACGCCTTTTAATTATACCGGAATTTAAACGGATAAGTCAACAAGCCGTAAAAAAGTACCGATAAAAGAAGCATCCAACAAAAGCTGTTTAATTTTGTCTAATTTTAAAAAAATAGCAAACCATGAACATCAACGTATATACCGAAAGCACGCCGAACCCAGCCACAATGAAGTTTATTGTAAACAAATTGCTGATCAACGGAAGTGCTGATTTTGCAACTGTAGAAAGTGCCGAAAAATCTGCTTTTGCCAAAGAACTGTTTAAGTTTTCTTTTGTAAACGGCGTTTTCTTTGCGAGTAATTTCGTTACCGTTACCAAAACTGAAGGTTCTGATTGGAACGATCTGGAACCGATTTTAAAAGAATTTGTAAAAGGCGCGGTAGAATCTGAATTAAGTGTGCAGGAAAAAGAACAGGAAATTGTTGCTTTTGAAGGTGATGATGCCGAAATCAAAATCCAGCAGATTTTGCACGATTACGTTCGCCCGGCTGTGGAGCAGGATGGCGGTGCAATTACTTACAAATCTTTTAACGAAGGCGTGGTTACGGTTGAGTTGCGTGGTTCTTGCAGCGGTTGCCCGTCATCTACCATCACTTTAAAATCCGGTATTGAAAGTTTGTTAAAACGCATGGTTCCGGAAGTTACAGAAGTGGTTTCTGAAGCTTTGTAAAAAAACTGATCTCGTTTTTTGTAGTGTAAAAGAAGCATGTTGAACCAATCAACATGCTTCTTTTTTTGTACTTTAATTTTTCTTCACGCTGTATTTTCAGCAGAAAAAACATTTTTTTATTTTATAAGTAGATTAATCAGAAGCTTAGGCAAGCTTTAACAGCGGGTTTGTTTTATATTTATATTCCCAATTAAACCTTAAATATGTGTGCTATTAACTATTTGCTCGTTTTTTTACTTGCTTTTACTTCTGTTAGTGTATCTGCCCAAAATAATTTAACGGTTACTTCGCCTGATAAAAATATACGTTTCCAATTACACACAGATCAGGCTGGGATGGTTTATCAGGTTACTTATAAAGGAATGGTATTGCTGGATGATTCTCGTTTAAATATCAGCTTTCAAAATGGAGGTGCATTTGCTTCAGGTCTTAAATTTAATCGGCCCCAACTCCGGCATCTCGAAGAAAATTACAATCTTATCGTAGGTAAAACCAATAGTGTACATAGTGTATGCAATCAGTTATTGGTATTGGTTACAGAAAAAAGCGGGCTGAAACGACAGCTAAATTTCGAGGTAAAAGTATTTAATGATGGTGTAGCTTTTCGATACCTCATTCCAAGCCAGCACCAGTGGAAAAGCGTCAATATTACCGAAGAAGCCAATACTTTTAATCTAACACAAAACCCGCTTGTGCTCACGCTTTTCCGTGAAAACTATACCACTTCCCACGAAGGGATTTACAGCAAATTGCACTTAAATGAAATCAAAGCCGATACTTTAATGGATTTGCCAACGCTGTTCTCCTATCCAAAAGGTGTTTACATGGCCATTACCGAAGCTAACCTGCGGGATTACGGCGGCATGTATCTAACTAAGCATCAAGGAGTTTTGCAAAGTTGCATTTCGCCGTTGCCAAACCAAACGGCTATCAAAGTAAAGGCAAAACTTCCGCACCAAAGTCCATGGCGCGTAATGATGATTGGCGACAGGTTAGGAACGCTGATCGAATCAAACCTCCTAACTAATCTAAGCGAGCCTTGCAAAATCAAAGACGTTTCCTGGATCAAGCCTGGCAAAACAACCTTCCCCTGGTGGAACGGCAATGTTACGCCGGATACTTCATTCGCGCCGGGCAATAATTACGAAACCAATATGTACTACGTAAACTTCTGTGCTAAAAACAGCATTGCTTATCACACCGTGGTAGAATACGGCTTGCACGAATGGTACGTAAACGATGGTGCCAATTTTCAGCCTGGCCCGCACGCTGATCCTTCAAAAGCTGTTCCGGGCTTGGACATGCAGCAACTGTGCGATTCTGCAAAAAAGGTTGGCGTAGGCATCCGTGTTTGGGTGCATTTTGCTGCTTTGTATCCGAAACTGGAAGATACATTTGCACAATATGAAAAATGGGGGATTAAAGGTTTAATGTGCGATTTTATGGACCGCGACGATCAGGAAATGGTAAACATGCAGGAAGAAATATTGCAAAAAGCGGCGCAGCATCATTTGCATATCCAGTTTCATGGCACTTATAAGCCAACTGGTTTAAACCGCACTTATCCAAACGAGTTTACGCGGGAAGGAACGCTGAACTACGAAAATGATAAATGGAACGACCGGGTTACGCCTGATGCCGATATTAATATCCCGTTTACGCGCGGGCTTGCCGGTTCTACGGATTATCATTTGGGCGGCTTCCGGGCAGCAAACCCTTCTACCTTTAAAATTCATTATACCGCGCCGATGGTTTTGGGCACGCGCTGCCACATGCTGGCGATGTATGTGGTTTTGGAGAATGAACAAGGCATGGTTTGCGATTATCCGGATGCGTGTATCGGGCAGCCCGGATTTGAGTTCATAAAAGAAGTACCGCTTAGCTGGGACGAGACCAAGGCCGGCAGTGCAAAACTAAGCGAATGGGTTACCGTTGCAAGGCGAAAAGGCAGTGATTGGTATTTGGGGACAATCAACAGTAATACGGCCAGAAACTTAAAAACCCCTTTATCCTTTCTACCGAAAGGTAATTACACAGCCGAAATTTATAACGATGCGCCAGATGTGGACAAAAACCCAAATCATCTAACAAAAGTGGTACAACAAGTGACCAACCAAACTATTTTAAATACCATTTTGGCTGTCGGCGGCGGGCAGGTTGTGCATTTATATAAAAGTGTTAGATGAAGAGAATTTGAAGTTTATCAAAAAGCTTGTTCCGTAAGTTATTGAGTGGTTTCTGAAACTTGGTAAGCTTAGAAGATTTTATAAAATTTATAGAGGTAATAGGAGTGTTGTGCTTCTTTTACCCCTATTTTTTCAAACTAATCGTTTGTAGTTCTGATTACTATTTTTTAATTAATTTGACATCTCAATTTCCATTAGCTATCAAACGTTTTAAATTTATGGAATTTTATTATAATATAATGATTAATAATATGCGAGAAAATTTCAGAAAGGCACTGAAAAATATTGTAAAATACGGCGATACTGATATATTTCCTTTCCCTTTTGAAAGACACTTATTTGAAGAAAAATTAAACGAGGCTTTGGATTTGTTAGAATCTTATCATAGTAATATTGAACAAGCTCTTAGTCAATCACCGCCTCTTACCTTGGTGAAACTTAGTCAAGTTGGATACTATGGATTTAGGCAAGCGACAATGATTGAACCATTCTGGAATGCGTATTTTCTTGGTTTAGTAATAGCATTAGCAGAAAAGATTGAACAGACAAGAATTAACGAAAATGACAATCGAGTATTCTCATATCGCTTTGAGTGGAATGAAGAAAACGGTTCTCTTTTTAAAGATACAAATTGGATAGATTATAAAAAACAATGCATTGAATATTCTAAAACTCATAGTATAATATTACAAACAGACATCTCTAATTTTTATCCTAGAATAAATCATCATAAGTTAGAAAATGAATTGAAAAGAATTGACACAAGTGACCTTCCAAAAAAAATAATTAAATTGTTAAGTGTTTTTTCAGGAACAATTTCTTATGGCCTTCCAGTTGGTGGGCCAGCTTCAAGAATATTAGCTGAACTTGCATTAAATCATACTGACTTTCACTTAAAATCTCGAGGTATTACCTTTTGCAGATATGCTGATGATTATACCATATTTTGTAAAGATGAATCTGAGGCATATAAAATTTTAATATTATTATCAGAAAAATTATCCAATGATCAATTAGGATTACAAAAAGACAAAACTAAGATCATGGCATCTGAGGAATTTAGAGAAATTCATCAGTTTTTAGATCCAAAACAAGTCGATGATGAAACTTCAGATGAAGAACAAAAATTATTAAACATATCTATTCGCTTCGATCCGTATTCAGCTACAGCAGTAGAAGACTATGAGGCATTAAAAGAAGCTGTTCAAGAAATTGATATAGTAGGAATTCTTTCAAGAGAGGTTAATAAAACAAGAATAGACCAAACTGTGACTAAACAAGCAATCAATGCTATTAAAGCACTAACTAAAGAAAACCAAGTACAAGCTGTAAAAATTCTTCTGGATCAAAGTAATTTGGTAACACTTTCACCTGTTTTTACTGCAATTATGAGGTCAGTAAGAAGTATATATGAAGATCTTAATACAGAAGGGAAAAATTTGGTTGATAAATCTTTAATCGATTTGTTTACAAGCCAAAATTACTTAACTAAAATTGAGATGAATTTAAATTATATAGTTCAAATTCTATCTTTAAAATATTCGCAAGAAAAAGAAGCTTTACTTATTAAGTTATTTGAAACAGAAACAAACCACTTGTTGAGAAGACAGATAATTATAGCAATGACTAATTGGAGTTGTATCTATTGGTTAGTAGATATCAAAAACCTATTTACAACTTTAACAACTTGGGAAAGAAGATCTTTTATTTATTCATCATACTTTTTAGGCGATGAGGGAAAACATTGGAGAGAACATAATAAAAATGTATTTAGTAGAGAAGAAGTACTAATTAAGGATTGGTGTTCGCTCAGAAAGCAGGCAAATAAACTCTTATTAGTATGATAAGCGAACGAGATATATCAGAAAAATTTAGTGTAATCTGGAAAGAAAATTTACCGTTACTAACACCAAATTTCATGAGAATATTTAATGAATCTCATGTTGACATTGTAAACTTAAATCCTGTAAATACAATTGAAGAAGTACGATATGATTTAGTTTCTGAAGCGGCATTTAATCTTTCCGAAATAGTTTATAATAATAACACAACAGCTGCATCATATTTGTCTAACACAAATAATATTCATAATTTAATTACAAAAACAGCTGCTTCAATTTGGACAAATAAATATTTGTCAGATGATGATTATCAATTTACGGTTTATGAATTAGAAGAAATTTTAAAGATTTCAGAAAATATAACAGAATTTGTATTTCTAACTAAGAAAGAGATAGTAAGATTTAAACCTAAACTTAAAGGGTATGGGTTTATATCAGATTTAGAAGCAGATTTGCTAATAGATGATACACTTTTTGAAGTAAAGACAGTTAATAGAAATTTTAAATCAACTGATTTAAAACAACTGTTTATATACTTAGCATTACGACAAGTAGGTGAAGGAGAAAACTGGAAATATGCAGGACTATATAATCCAAGAAAAGGAACTTTATGCAAATTCAACATAAAAGGATTAATTTTTAGTTTAACAGGTGGAAAAACACCAAATGAAACTTTTGAAAACTTGCTGAATAGTCTCGTAAGAGATATAGAGATTGATAGCAAGTTTTAAATACGCTATGTTCAAAAATATGTTTAAGTTTCCGACTCTATATATTAAAAAGATTAGATTAAATAATTTCAATCTGCTATATGTTTAATCGCAAAATACTTATGCACCTTCCCTAACAACTCCTCCCAAACTTTCCCAATCGTAGCAATCTCATCACGCGTTTTAACATATATTACTTCCTCCTATAATATAACTAAACTTCATGATTTACCTAACCACCAGTAATAATTACAGGCCCAACAGGCAAATTCCTACTGTTTAAAAACTGCTTTACTTTCGGGGTTAACTTTGTGAGTTCCACGTATTGATTTATCCATGCTGTCAGAACAAAAACTGTAATGGTATACTTTGAAAAGTTTTGTTGATGTTGTAAGTTCTTGTCAAAAGTTAATAAAGCTTCAAAAGAATTTGTAATCATCAGCTTTAACAATTCGCCATTTTTAATTCCATTCCACTTCATTTCCCTGAGAGTAAATATTTTATGTTCAGAATAATCAAGTTTTAAGCGTTTGGGCAAATTTTCATCAAGCAATAGTCGCATACAATTGCTCTACATTTTTAGAAGTTAAAAGCTTGTTGGCAATGTCTAATAATGCAATCGCTTGTTCTTTAGAAACGGTAGGAAAATCATCTAAAAACTCGTCCAGCGAAACACCTGCTTCTAAATGGTCAAACAAGCTTTCCACGGGCACGCGTGTATTTTTAAAAACAGGTTGTCCATTGAGAATATCTTGATCAACAGTTATAATTTCTTTAATACCCATAAGTAAATTTAATAATTATTAATGCAACTTGAAATTCATAGGATAAAAGAAGCATTAAAGAACTTCTCTTACCCAATTTCCTAATCTGAATTTACTTCCTAAAAGCAAACAATATTTTATTCAATAATTCCTGGCTAATCTTCCCATTGGTAGCAATTACATCACGGCTTTTAAGCATGTTACTTCCTCCAGAGAAATCAAAAACCTGTCCGCCAGCCTGTTTTACAATGATTATTCCGGCAGCCATATCGTAATCGTTCAGGTTGTATTCATAATACGCATCAAAACGGCCGCAAGCGGTATAAGCCAGATCAACGGCTGCAGAACCTAAACGGCGCAAACCATGGCAGCTTTGCATCAAATCTTTAAATAAATTCATATAAGCATCAGCCTGATCAAAATTATAATATGGGAAACCGGTTGCAATCAAACTATCTGCAACAGTTGGTTTATCAGAAACATGGATTTTTTTGCCGTTTAAATAGGCCGGCGCGTCTTTCCAGGCATAAAAACACTCGTCCTGATTAATTTCATAAACCACGCCGAGAACCAGTTCTTCGTATTCTTTCAAAGCAATACTCACCGAATAAACAGGCAAACCGTGGATAAAATTGGTGGTTCCGTCCAAAGGATCAATCACCCAATTGTACTGCGATGCTGTTTTTACCACTGTTTTTTCTTCGGTGATGAAACCGGCTTCGGGCAAAAGCTGCTGCAATTTGGTCACGATCATTTCTTCGGAAGTTTTATCTACATAAGAAACCATATCGTTCAAACCTTTAAATTCAATGCGGTCGGCACGGAATTTTCCGGCTTCTATGCGGATAAAACTACCGGCTTCTTTAGCCAGCAAAACCACTTCCCGGCACAATACTTCTAAATTCATTTGGAACCTCTTTTTATGTTGAATGAAAAAAACTTATGGACGAAATAACTGGCCACGCCCAAACTCAAAGCCGCTGCCATCCTGGCCACCGGCGGATACAAATTAAATAACTTTACAAAAATGCGCAGCAAACCTAAATTAGCAAAAAAGCCAACAATGGCTACGGACGTAAATCTAAAAAACTGCTTTCCGGCATGAAGCTTGGACGCTGTAAATACAAAGTACTTGGTTAGCAGAAAGTTACAGCCAATCTGTACTATATAAGAAATGAAAAGTGCAGTTACCTCACCAGAAAAAGTATAACCGAGAATATGGGTATTATGGTATCTAAAGTAATAATAATAGCTGGTAAAATAGATTATAGCATCTAAAATAAACCCGACACCGTTGGAAAACATGAAACGAACAACCTCATTTTTCAGGAGCTTTTTAAGGGTCGGATTTTTGATCTGAATGGCCATTAGCTAATATCAGACATACTTCTTTTATCCCTTAAAAATGCTTGGGCAATAAAGCCAATTCCGATTAAAATTAAAACAGCTGATATAAATTCGGCCTGTGTAAATGCAATCCCAAAAACATGGTATTTGGTATTGACACGGATCAGTTCGATCAAAAATCTTTCTACTCCGTTCAGGATCAGGTAAATACCAAACATCATGCCCGGTGTTTTGATGTATTTTCTGAGCCACCACAAAAACAGGAACAGTGCTATACAAACGACAGATTCGTAAAATGAAGTGGGATAAACCGGCACCGGCAAAATATGGCAAAACCGGCCTACGCAATCGGGCATTTGCACGCCTTCATCGCCCACATTGTGCGGAAAACGGAAAGCCCACATCCAATCCGGTGCCCAGCTTAACCAACTCGGTTTTGGGTTGAGATTGGCAATCCCCCAGTCGCCATCACCGGAAAGCTGGCAACCGATGCGGCCAACACCGTAAGCGATCATCATTCCAGGAGAACCAATATCGGCCATGTTGATGAGTTTGATATGGTTTTTGTGGGCGATGTACATTACCGCTGCACCGCCGCAAATCAAGCCGCCATAAAAAGTTAAACCACTGAAACCGACCATCATACCAACCGGATCTTTTACAAATTCGTTCCAGTTTTCGAGTCCGTTAAATAATTTGGCCCCTGCAAATCCCCAGAAAGCTGCCCAAACCAGCATCGTGCCCATTAGTTCATAAGGATGAACCGTTACTTCTGCTGTTTTGGGTTGAGGCAAAGCCGATTTTTTCTTTTCCGCATAAGCCCAATAAGCAAATGCGACCGCCAGGATAATGCCACCAATCCAATTCCCGCGCGTAGAAAGCAGGAATTCCTGTGGATTAGCCACCAACTTTTGGTAGTTAAAAACAGCATCAAGCAATTTATAGCCTAGGAAAAAGCCAAACACCGCGTTTCCCGTCAGCTCTAAAACAGAAGCTTGCCCTCCGGTGGTAATTGTTTTTTTGAAAGGATGAATGTAGCCGAGCTTCTCTTTCCGCTTCATCTCCTGCTCAAAAGCCCAATAGGAAACGATGAATGCCAGGGCAACAAAAAAACCAAACGTTTGGATTGGGAGCGGAATATTGATGCCGGTTAAATACCGGATAAGATCTGTTATGGTTGGAAACATGTGCTCAGTTTTCGGGCGAAGATAAAACTAATGAACCAGAATTTCTGCTGTTTCTTCAATTTCCATATCGCCGGAAGCAGCAATGGCTGTTAAAAGTACCGGCCGGATTTCATTCACCATCAACGGATCATAAACAGTTTCAATTTTGACGTAATTTCTGGTGAAACCGTGCATCAAACCATCGTTCGTTTCACGCTCAAACAGCACATCAGCAAATCTGCCAACCTGCGATTCGTAAAATGCCCTGCGTTTTTTACCGGATAAAATATGCAGCATTTTGCTCCGCTCGGCACGTGTTGAACCGGGTACTACGCCTATCATTTCTGCCGCCAACGTGTTTTCCCGTTCAGAATAAGTGAAAACGTGGAGATATGAAACCGGCAATTCGTTCAAAAAATTATAAGTATCGATAAAATCCTCACGCGTTTCTCCCGGAAAACCAACGATCACATCCACACCAACGCAACAATCGGGCATGAGTTCTTTGATTTTGCGGATGCGTTCTGCATACAATTCACGTTTGTAACGCCGGCGCATCAAACTCAAAATTTTGTTGGAACCGGATTGCAGCGGAATATGAAAATGCGGCACAAAACGTTTGGAAGCAGCTACAAAAGCAATGATTTCGTCCGTTAATAAATTGGGTTCGATAGAAGAAATCCGTATCCGGTCAATACCGTTCACTTCATCCAAAGCTTTGATCAGATCGATAAATTTATATTGACGAATGCCATCAACCAAACCAAAATCGCCCAGGTTTACGCCGGTCAGCACGATTTCTTTCACCCCAGAAAAAGCAATTTCCTGTGCCTGACGGATGACATTGCTGATCGTATCGCTTCTACTTGCCCCGCGCGCCATTGGGATGGTGCAGAAAGAACAGGAATAATCGCAGCCGTCCTGCACTTTCAAAAAAGTACGCGTTCGATCACCAAAAGAATAGGAAGGAATAAATTGATTTGCTTCTTTTACCGGCTGATTATGGATGATTGCTTTGGGATTTTTGGTGAGATCAGTAATATGCTGTACAAGTTGAAATTTCTCTGCAGCACCCAAAACCATATCTACACCTTCAATTTCAGAAATTTCCTGTGGCTTTAACTGCGCGTAGCAACCTACAATTGCCACATAAGCTGCTGGCGAAATTTTCAAAGCTTCTTTGACTACCTTTTTACATTTGCGGTCGGCGTTTTCGGTAACCGAACAAGTGTTGATCACATAAACATCAGCCTGATCTGTGAAGTTAACTACCTCATAATCAGCTTGTTTAAACAACCGGCCTATAGCAGAAGTTTCTGAATAATTGAGCTTGCAACCGAGCGTGTAAAAGGCAACTTTTCTGTTCATCGTAAGTTGCAAAGATAAAAAATATAGGGTAAAAGAAGTAGGAGGATTGTTGGATAATAGTTAATGGTCCATCGTTTATGGGAAAATACAGACACTGATTTTTATATGGTAAAAGAAGCATTGGCATTTCGACCGAAGGGAGAAATCTTCATCAAAAAAGTATGATCTGTAACATTCAAAGAAGATCTCTCCCTTCGGTCGGGATGACAAAAAATTAATGAAGATTACTCTTCCTTTTCACTCCAGCGGTAAGTTTCATGTTCTAATCCGGCCAAGTCAATAATCCGGTTCACCACCGTCATTGCCACTTCTTCAATCGTTTTTGGGCGACTATAATATGATGGCACAGCCGGGCAAATGATTCCGCCTGCTTCGGTAATGGTTTGCATATTGCGTAAATGAATAAGGTTCAACGGTGTATCACGCGCCACTAAAATGAGTTTGCGGCGTTCTTTCAGGATTACATCAGCGGCGCGCGTGGTCAGATCATTGGAAATTCCGGCAGCAATCCGCCCCAGAGTCCCCATTGAGCAAGGCACAATAATCATAGTATCAAAACGCGCCGAACCGGAAGCGAAAGGCGCCCAGAAATCGGCTTTGTTGTAAATTTTGAAAGGCAGATTTTGGTAACTCTCATCATCCAGCTCAAACTTCCAAACATCACGGGCATTGTCAGACATGACGATGCCGACTTCCAGAACCTGATCCTGCAAAAGCTGCAGTTTTTCAAGCAACAACTTGGCATAAATGGAACCGCTGGCACCAGTTATGGCCACTACAATTTTTTTCTTCATCAATTTTTATGTGCTAAAAGAAGCATCATTATTTCTAAGTTTTCTTCATTTTATAACCGGATAAGCCAAATCAATTTTTAGGCGATAAAAGAAGCATCACTACTTCAGGTTTTCTTCAATCAGCAGCTGGATGATCCCATCTACCATGCCCACTTTCGGCACAAAAATATTTTTAATCCCGGCCGGTTTCATCACCGTAATAAAGATCAGCGCAGCCGGAATAATCACGTCGGCACGGTCATTGTTCAAACCCAAAACCTGGATACGGTCTTTCAAAGAATAAGAACTCAAATGATGGTGCAGGCTTTTCAACTTATTGAAAGACATAGGTTTGCTTTCTTTTTCTCCAGATAACCTAAATAACTTATTGATGTTTCCGCCCGTGCCAATGCCGGTAATATCTTTGTAGGATTTGGTTTTGGCCGTCAGAAACTGCTCCATTTCTTTCCAGGTTTCGGTTTTATCCTGATTGTCCAAAATACGGATGGTGCCGATATTGAAAGATTGCGAGGCTACCAAAACTCCATCTGAAAAAAACGACAATTCGGTACTTCCGCCGCCAACATCGATGTACAGATAGTTCTTTTTTCGGTCCAGCTTCTCCTCAAAATGACTGGCGTAAATAATGTTGGCTTCACGCTGGCCGGCAACAATCTCCAGATCAATTCCGGCTTGTTCTTTTACCTGCTGCACAATTTCCTGTCCGTTTGCAGCTTCGCGCATGGCCGAAGTGGCGCAGGCCAGATATTTTGTTACGCCGTAAACATCCATCAGGTTTTTGAAAGCCAGCATCGTTTTCACCAGGTTTTCTACTTTTTTCGGGGAGATTTTTTGGTCGATAAAAGCATCATCACCCAAACGGAGCGGCACCCGGATCAACGTATTTTTTTTAAAAGTAACCGGGCTGGCGGTGTCCATCACATCCGCAATCAGCAGGCGGACGGCATTGGAACCAATATCAATAGCAGCGTATCTCAAAATATTATTTTTTCTGTTTCAGGTAAGTGTAAGTGTCAAATTGCGACCGGATTTTTATCTTGTCGTCTGTTTTGTGATAACGGTTATTGTTCAGGCTGTTAATTTCCCGGGCTTTTGTGTTGTCCTGCAGTTGAATATTGATAATGTCCTTGATTTCCTGTTTCAGGTTTTTCTCCAAAACCGGGAAACCTACTTCTACCCGATGGTCCAAATTTCGGGTCATCAAATCGGAAGAAGTCAGGAATATTTGCTCTTTTCCACCATCGGCAAAAATATAAACACGCGCATGTTCCAAATATTTATCTACAATGCTGATCACTTCAATATTTTCGCTATAACCCTTTACGCCGGGCACCAAACAGCACATCCCACGGATAATCAGATTAATTTTAACACCCGCATTACTGGCTTTGTATAGATAACCGATCATTTCTTCATCGGCCAAACTGTTCACTTTCAAGATGATATAAGCCGGAATACTTCTTTTAGCATTGGAAATTTCGCGATCAATCATTTTATACAAGAGCTGCCGCGAATCAACCGGAGAAACCAATAAATTTTTTATTCCTTGCGGAACGGTGTTTTTTTGCAAAGCATCAAAAATAGTTACCAAGCCCAAAGTGATTTTTTTATTGGCTGTGAGCAGTGTGTGATCGGCATAAATTTGCGCTGTTTTTTCGTTAAAATTTCCGGTAGATAAACAGGCGTAATAAGCGGTTTTCTTGCTTTCCAACCGTTTTACCAGGCATATTTTGGAGTGGACTTTATAGCCGGAAACGCCATAAATCACTTTTACGCCTTCTTCTTCCAGCCTCCTGCTCCAAAAAATATTCGCCTGTTCATCAAAACGCGCTTTCAATTCGACCAGACAATGGACAATTTTTCCATTTTTTGCAGCGTTAATCAGCGCATTGATAATCCTCGAATTTTCTGCCAGCCGATACAAAGTAATGCTGATTTCTTTCACATTCGGATCAATCGCTGCCTCACGCAAAAAATGGATAATGTAATCGAAAGACTGATAAGGCGTGCTTATCAAAAAATCCCGTTTACTGATCATGCCCAGCAAACTTTTGCCAAAAGACAAATGCGGAACCTGTAGCGAAGGAAGTTTGGGATATTCCAGTTCGGGCCGCCCAACATTCGGGAACTTGATAAAATCTTTAAAATTATGGTAGCGGCTGCCCGGAATCAAACTATCCGCGGTCAACTGCATTTTTCGCACCAGATAAGAAAGCATGTCCAGCGGCATTTCTGTATCGTAAAGCATCCGCATTGGTTTGCCTTTTTTTCGTTTTTGCAGACTTTTGGATAGTGATTCGATAAACTTTTCGCTTACTTCTTTATCCAGGTCCAACTCTGCATCGCGCGTTAATTGGATGGAATACGCTTCGATCACATCGTAATCAAAAATGAAAAAAATATCGTCCAAACAGTAACGGATAATGTCATCCAGCAAAATGATAAATTTAAGCTGATTGGTTTCAGGCAAAACCAAAAAACGCGACATGTTTTCGGGAACTTCAATCATGGCCAGTTTGGCATTACTTTCCTGATCCGTTTTGCTTAACCTGACAAAGAAATAAAGTGCCTGGTTTTTTAACTCCGGAATGGGTGTTTGTTTGTTCAGCATAATCGGCACCACGTTGGATAGTAGTTTTTCGCGGAAATAATTTTTTACAAAAGCTCCGCGCGCCACGTTCAATTGCTTGTCATCCAGGATAAAAATTTTTTCTTCGGCCAGTTTTTTCAGGATGATATTTTCATACAGGTTATTAAACTTTTTTTCCTCCTTGATCACTAAGTTCTTGATCTGGCTTAAAACTTTACGCGGATTGTAGCCCAGGATCTCCTTCGCCTTTTCATTCAGGTTGGCCAAACGGCTAAGTGTTGCTACCCGAACGCGATAAAATTCGTCCATGTTGGAGGAAAATATGGCCAGAAAACGCACTCTTTCGATCAAAGGCACCGCTTCATCTGCGGCTTCCTGCAAAACCCGGTCATTAAAATAAAGCCAACTGATTTCGCGGTTGGTTAAAGGGATATGTTTGGAATTCATAGCACACTAACAACAAAAAATTCCCGGATGGTTGTGCCGGGAACGTAAAAATCGGTATCTGATTGTTAACGAACCCTCAACAAATCAACAATAAAACATGCTGGTTTAGCGGTCAACTTCAGAACCGGTTACTTCTGCCGGCGTAATTTCATCTGTTGTTATGGCTTTTGGCTTGCGTGGCGCACGTTTGCGTTTCAGCGGTGCAGATGCTTCTTTTAAAGCCATTTTTTTGGCATTTTCCTGTGCCTCAATTTCTTCTTTTTTGCGGCGCGGCGCGCGTGTGCGTTTCACCGGTTCCGGAGCTGATGCTTCTTTTACCACTGGTTTTTCGGTGGGCGTGGTCAATGATCTATCGATTACAGGAACAACCGGTTTAGCTACCGAGCGGCTGGAAATGGCAGCAGTTTTTGCAGATGCTTTGCTTGCTTTAGACAGCACTTTATCTACTTTAACTTCTTTGGATTTGGCTGTTTTTCCGGCAAGTTTATCTTTCTCGCCGGTGGCTTTTAAGGCTGATTTCTGCGCTTTCTTTAAAGCCGATTCTATTTTTTGCGATACCGATTTACCGGCTTTAAAAATTTCTTTTTTCAGCTTTTCCGTGTCATAGCCAAGCCCCTTTACGGCTTCCATAAATTTGTCCGTTATGCTGTTTTCCAGGTCTTTGTTTTTTACTTTTGACTTTTCTTTCTTTTTCATCATTTGTTTTCTATAGTGATAATGTGGTTATAGGTCGTTAAATTTCTGATATTGTACTAAATTGCCACCAAATTTTTATTTCTGATAAAGCTATCAGATAAAATCCAATTCATTAAAAATAAAATCATTTATTATGCCTTCTTTCGATATTATCAGCAAAATTGACGCGCAAACCCTGGACAATGCCATCAACAATGCCAAAAAAGAAATCCTGAACCGTTTCGATTTCAACGATTCTAAAAGCACTGTGGAGCTGGATAAAAAAACCAACGAAGTAACCATCGTAACCGAAAACGATATGCGTCTGAAAGCTATTCAGGATTCCATCATCAGCCGGATGGTGAAACAAGGTTTAGACCCGAACGCCATGGATTTTGGCAAACAGGAATATGCTTCGGGCAACATGATCCGCAAGGAAATTAAAATTGTGGAAGGCATTGACAAAGAAGCTGCCAAAAAGATCGTCAAAAAAATTAAAGACAGCGGTTTAAAAGTTCAGGCTGCAATTATGGACGATCAGATACGCGTAACGGCCAAAAAAATTGATGACCTGCAAGCCGTCATTTCACTTTGCCGTGCCGAAGATTTTGGCCAGCCGCTACAGTACAGCAACATGCGAAATTGAGGTTAAAGAATTACTAATTTTATTAACATAATTTTTGTATTTTAGTAAATATTTTAAGCGATATGGATAAAATAAAACCATTAAATATTGAAGGGCTAAACATTAGAACTTCTGATGGTAGGAAAGTATTTGGTTTTCTTTTGTCCGAAAATTTCTCAAGCTTAAATAATAATTTTGATGAACCGGTCGAAATTATCAATTACATCCGTAATGGTATTCCAAGCAAGGCTATACACAATGTGCTGGAAAATACGGGCGTATCGCATGCACAGTTATCCAATATCCTTCATATTAATAACCTGGAACTTAATCAATATAGTGAACAAGAAAAGTTATCGACAGAACAATCTAACCTTCTTTATGAATTTACCCGACTGTACGTTAGAGGTTTGGATATCCTTGGAGACAAACAAACCGTTGACAAGTGGTTGAGTCGTCCTAATTTAGCTTTGGGCGAAAAAACACCTTTAGCACTTTTGGATACAATAGAAGGGTTCCGGTTAGTTGACAACCTGTTGGCGCAAGTAGCGTATGGTTTTTACTCTTGATCCTTTATCGCATTGCCCGTGAGCGTTATGCTTATGATTTATCAGGAAGAGGAGGTTTGCTATCTTCCGCTCGCTGGCATGATCATTTACCGGTAATTTATACTTCTTTAATTTCATCAACCACTATTTTAGAAAAACTTGTTCATTTAAGGTTTGAAGAAATCCATCACGATCTGGTTATGATGCAAATAGAAGTTCCAGACATCATAAGTAGTCAAATGCTTGAAATCAGTCAACTACCCGTAAACTGGAATACTTATCCTGCCCCGGATATTTTAAAAAAATTGGTAATGCCTGACTGCTTAGTAAAACTTCTTTACTGCTTTACGTCCCGAGTGTGATTGATCCGCTCGCACAAAATGTGTTGGTTAACCCACTGCACATGGAAATCAATTTATTAAAAATTATAGAACTAAAGCCCTTTACCTTTGATAATCGTTTGTTAAAATAATCTTAATATCTATTTCTCGGCTTAAATTCAGTGTACCTGAAATCATTTGGGTTACGTATTATTTCCGCCGATGTTAATATTTTTACCTGATAAAAGAAGCATACTCTTTTTACTGGATCTTTTTAATGCTCGTTGCACCGGAGTTTTCATTGTTGATTTTTGCCGGATCACCTTTGTATTCTACGCCGCCGGCACCGCTGATATTTACAGTCAACTCGCTCAAAACGTTGATCTTACAATGCGCAATACCACGGGTTTCAATACGGTAATTAGCCACGATAAAATCCAGCGCATTCAAATTCGTACTTCCGTTTAGGATTACATTATTTGATGTCGCCTGCCCTTTTAACTCAATATCTGCTTTGCCGTTCGCCAGTGTTTTTACGTTTGCAGCCGTCAAATCCAGGTTTACTTTAGAAACTCCGGCCAGTTCCATATCGAAATCTTTGATGTTAAGTTTCCCATCGGTACTCAAATCCAGCGCACCGGCTGATTTTACAGCCTGAAAATCAGGATTGGTAATATCAATTTCCAGCGTTCCGGCATCGCAAATATTTTTTTCTATGCTGATTTTCAGTTCATTGCCGCTTACTTTCGTTTCAATCATTTTCAGCAGGTTGTCATCCGCAGTAACTTTGATAGAAGGCGCACCTTGTTTCAATACAATTTTAAAATTGCCGGAAACATTGATTTTGGTAAAAGCATCCGTTTTACGATTTTCTGAAGCCGCTTTGCCCGAACCTTTTTCACATGGATTTCTGCAAGAAACCGACATAGAGAATATCAAAGCAAACAAAGAAATGGTAAGCAAAGGTTGTTTTTTCATGATTTTGATGGAGTAAAATAGATGCAACTCAAATTTATACTGCTAAAAGAAGCATTGGCAACCAAAGAAAGTTTCCGGCTAAATATAATATTTTTCGCCGTCAGATTTAATTTTTCCTGCATCCAGTAAACGGCGGATGGTTTCGATTTTTTCTTTTTCATAGCCGGTTCTGATGGCTGGTATTAAATCTTCGGCCGTACGGCTTTGCATAGAAAGCTGTTCCAATATTTGCTGCTCGATCCGGTCGAAAATTTCGGTTGCTTTTTCCAGCCTTTTATTTTCCAAACACACATCGCAGTGGCCGCAAACCGGCGCATCCGGCTCGTCCAGATAAGCCAACAGCATCCGGCTGCGGCATTGCCGGCTTTCGGCATAAGTAAAAACAGCTTCCATTTTTTGGTGATAAACCTGCTTGCGGCCTTCCAAAAATTTGCGGTCGATCAGCACATGCAGATCATCCTGCCGCGGTTTGGTAAAAGTGATTTGGGGCTGATCTGTTTGCGGCAGATAGCTGAGCAAACCGCGTTCCTCCAAAAATTTGAGCTGTGCGATAATCTGCTGCACGCTTTGGCTTAATCTTCTCGCCAGATCGAGTTCACGGATGCGGACGTAGTTTTCAAACGAACCGCCGTAAGTACGCAGCAAAGTTTTGATAAAATGGTCATACGCTTCATTTTCGATCTGGAAACGGTACAAATCTTCATTGCCCACTTCAAACCGAAACCGCGACGGCAGGAAAACGCTTTCGGTAAAAGCCACATATTCATCCCGTTCCAAAAACTTCATGGCATTTAAAGTTTTGATCGGACCGAGCTTAAACTGCGCACAAAATGCACCGATATCCAGATCAAAACTCAAACCTTCGCCTGAACCGTAAGTCAATTGCGCATAATTACCGAGATAATGATAGGTTTTTTTGATCTCTTCCACCGAAGGAAAACTCAGCTCAAACTTTTTTTCCAGTTGCAGGCGGTCGCTTTTGGTGTACAGCAAAACGGTGTACGCTTTCCCGCCGTCGCGCCCGGCCCGGCCCGCTTCCTGGTAGTACGCTTCCAGGCTTTCGGGCACGTCTTTATGGATCACAAAACGGACATCCGGCTTATCAATCCCCATCCCGAAAGCGTTGGTGGCCACAATGATACGCACTTCATTATTTTTCCAGTTTTCCTGTTTAGAGGAACGTTCTTCGGCAGTTAAACCAGCGTTATAATAATCCGCAGAAATCTGGTGCTGGTTTAAATATTTGGCAATTTCAAAAGTTTCGCGCCTGCTCCTCACGTAAACCAAACCGCTGCCTTGCACACCATGGATAACGGCCAGCATTTTGCGCAATTTGTTTTCATCTGCCGAAACCACGTAACTTAAATTTTGCCTTTCAAAGCTTTGCTGGAAAACCTTGCTGTTTTTAAAGCCTAATTTTTGCTGAATATCTTCGCGGACCTGGGCCGTAGCCGTAGCCGTCAAAGCCAGCACCGGAACGTTGGGGTGAAGTTCCCGCAAATCCGCCAGGTGCAAATACGAAGGCCGAAAATCGTATCCCCATTGCGAAATACAATGTGCTTCGTCCACCGCAAAAAGATTAACGTTCATGTATCGGATGCGTTCGCGCACCAGTTCAGAAAGCAGTCTTTCGGGTGATAAATACAGAAATTTGATCTCGCCATAAACGCAGTTGTCCAGCGCAATATCCACTTCGCGCCGGCCCATTCCGGAAACGATGCTGATGGCTTCAATACCTTTGGCCTGCAGGTTTTCTACCTGATCTTTCATCAGCGCAATCAACGGGGAAACTACGATACAAATACCTTCTTTCGCCAAAGCCGCAACCTGAAAACAGATGGATTTGCCGCCGCCCGTGGGCAGTAAAGCCAAAGTGTCGTGCCCGGATAAAATGGATTGGATAATGTCTTCCTGCATCGGCCGGAAAGCCTGGTGCTTCCAGTAATGCTGTAGGATTTCGCGTGTTGTCATTGCTGAATTAACGTTCCAAAGTTATCAAAACAATCAATATTGCTAAATTAGCTGCGATGCTGTTTTTATCGGCCTAAAAACAGTATCCGCTTTAACTGATTTATCAAAACCAAAACTCAACCACCAATAAAATGGAAAGCTCTCCCATACAAATTTCTCATGATCGGTTAGTCCGGCTAAAGTTGATTGAGGAAAATCAGCAGCAAAATATAAATGAAGGTCAAACCAGGTATTTTATTTATGAGATTGATGATAACCGCTGGCAAAACGCAAACCCAAACGGAGAAATGGAATATGATTTAGCATCTATCAAACAAGAACCGGCACTTTTGCCTATCGGAATAATTTTGGTTGATAAAAACAGCAATACCTTTTCTTTTGAAGGCGATTTAACTGTAACGCAGGAAGATCAAAATGTAATTTTTAATAGTTTATATCAATGATTTATCCGCTTTTGATTGGCCGGACCCTTACAATATTTTGGCTTTTTTTGGCGGATACTGTTTTTATCGGTATAAATTTGGGCTGAAAATTATCGTGAATAATGGCCAATTTTAGGTCGATAAAAACAGTATTAAAAAAGCGGGCCTCAGCTTAAAACAATTTTTTCCTGAAAACCCAGTAGTTTTGTAACACATAATTGAAGCCGAGCGATACAATCAAATCAATTATAATCCGGCTGATGCGGTAATCCAGTTTCAGCCGGCTGGTCAAAATATAAGTTCCGAAAGCTTTAAGCAAAACACTTCCGGCTGCCATTGTACAAAACTTTGCCAGCTGCGGGCCAATGGGCGAGTGATCGGATTGTTTTTGTTTGAAAGACCAATACCGGTTTAAGGAGAAGTTGAGCACGGCACCAATGCTGCCGCTGATGATGATGGAAATGGTATAATGAATATGCAGCAGTTCGGTGCAGGCAATCATCACGATGTAGTCCAGTATTCCGCCCAAAAAAGCCGATATTTGCGCTTTTGCAAAAGTAAAAACCGGCTTACCCATCCGGCAGTTGTTTCTTTTTCTGTGTCAGTTCTGCTTTGTCGCGGGTATCTCCTAATTTCAGCAGGTTTCGGGTATCTATGCAATTAATAATGAACAGCGCAACGCACATCGCAATGGCAAAAAACTGGATCGAATCTTTAACAATTATCTCGGCAACCAACACCAGCGCAATGATGATCCGAATTTCCGTTGGCCCGAGCAAACCGGCATCAATGGTATAATTATCTGTGATTTTGTAGCGGATTTGCGAAATAATCATCGCCCAGCCGTATAAAACGACAAACAGAAAAGCCACAATTTCGAGTTCTTCTTTGGCATAAACCATATAGCCCAAACCGATAAAAACTGTAGCAATCCAATCCATAATAATATCCAGCGCAAAGCCAAACCATTTTCGCGGAGTGTTGCGGTAATAAGCAATCCGGCCATCAAGCGAATCACCAAACCAATTGATTGCCAGGCCGATAACGCCAAGCAAAAGATAAGTCCGATCAATATAAGTAGCCAGCAAAAAACCGACAAAAACGAGCAAACTTCCCAAAAAACCAATAAATGTGAGGTTGTTGGAAGTGATGAATGTTGGCGTTTTTTTAACTAAAAATGCAATCGACTGCTGCTCGTAAGTTTTTAAAAAATTGGTTCTTTTTCTATCCTGAAATAGTTTTTTAGAACGATCAGCTTCAACTATTGGAGCCGAAATTTCATCCCGCTGTATTATGTTACTTAGCATATATTATTACTGATCATTTTTTTCTTTTAATGAACAAATATAGCGGCTATAGTTTACCGAAAGAAAAGCAATAAATTAAGTTTTACATTTAGACATTATTTGTGTTTAGTTTAGTTTTTTTATAAGGTTTTCCCGATAGGTTTGACCGATTGCTAAATCAGTGCTGTTAACCTTAACAATATTTCCTTCTATAAATTGGATAAAAGATATGTCTACTATAATTGAACGATGAATTCGGATAAAAACAGAAGCAGGCAAAAGCGATTCTAATTTTCCTAAAGTCATGTATGTAATATAACTCTGATGTGTGGTATGTACCTTGAGATAATCACCAAGTCCCTCTATGTGTACAATTGACGAAAGATCTATTTTTACTAAACGTTTATCAACTTTCAAAAAGATGTAGGTTAAATTTAAAGTTTGCTGTTGAACAAGTTGAGGTAGATTTTCATTTAAGCCAACTCTTTGAACAGCTTTCAAAAACCTTTCAAATGTTACCGGTTTTACCAAATAATCTATTGCATTTATTTCAAAAGCATCCACAGCATATTCTGTGTAAGCTGTTATGAATATTACTTTAGGAGCTATTTTTAAGGATTTAATAAAGTTCAGCCCTGTAATACCGGGCATTTCAATATCTATAAAAATAACATCAATTTGAAATTGATGTAAAGCAGCAAATGCTTCAATTGCAGATGAATAACTTCCTAAACATGTTAAATCCGAAAGTTGATTAATATAATATGATTCGATCAATTGCCGGGCTAGTGGTTCATCATCAACTATTATACAATTAATCATTTTTGTACAAATTTACTTGGATAGTTAAAGTTACGGTAAAACTGTCATCTTCGTCGTGAATAATTAATTCGTGCTTGTTTGGATAGAGTAACTCGATCCGCTTTTTTACATTGATTAAACCAATGCCGCTTCGTAATGTATCATAAGTTTCACTTGTTGGGCTTTTAGGATTAGAAGTTTGAAAAATCAATTCTTCCTCGTCAACAGTTAACACAAGTTTAACCCATTTATTAGGAATATCTTTATGTAGTGCATGTTTAAAAGTGTTTTCAATTAACGGCAGTAGCAATAAAGGTTCAATTTCAACATGGCTTATATCACCCTGGATGGAAAAGTTAATAATATCTGTTTCCGAATGACGTAAATTTTCTAAACTGATATAACTGTAAATAAAGTCAATTTCTTGTTTTAAGGATACTCTTTCATTTTGTGTATCATAAAGTACATATCTCATAATACTTGAAAGATCATTGATCATCTGCGGTGTCTTTGGAGAACCTTGTACACTAAGCGAATACATATTGTTAAGCGTATTAAAAAAGAAGTGTGGCTGAACTTGCGACTTTAAATGGTTTAGCTCAAGCTTTAACTTCTCTGTTTCCAATGTATATAAATTGTGTTGATTTTTAAATAGAAGCTTTACCACATATAACGAGCTTGCAGCTAATAAAATAAGACAAGTATAGGCAATGTCTGTATTAAAATAACCTTTTGTAAAATCTTCTGAATGGGCACCTTTAATATTATCACGGTAACCTTGCGGTATAAAAGGCATTGCAATTACAGCTAACATTCCTAACCGCTCATTCAAATCATACAACATTAAATAAACAGGGGAAAGAATAACCAATAATAAATAACGCTTTTTACCTACTGTATATGGAAGATATACACGATAGAACAACATGATAACAGGTAATTGTAAAATGTTGATCACTACGTAACTGAGCGAAAATGAAATTTTATTTAATGTCCAAGTTTGAAGACCGACACCAAAAGGACTTAGAATACCGATAACAACCAAATAAGAAAACTCTGCAACCAGGCTTTTCTGTTTATAATTAAGTGATGAAAATGAAAACGACATAGTTTAAATTATATAATTCTTTAATAACCAAAATATAATTTTCGACGAACAATAGATTTTACACGTTGAATTTCTTAGGGTTTTGTTAAACGTGCAAATCAACAAGTTCATCTAATTAATTTATAAGTTTCAATTGTTGATTGCATCTTTGCTATTTGAAATACCCTAAATTACTTATACAATTTTTATTAACTTAATATCTATGCAGTATCAAAATTCTTTGAAAATGTTTTTTATAAGCTTGATTTTTTTATGCTTTTCTTGCAATCTTTTCGGTCAAACACAAAATCAAAAGATTGAGATTTTTACTAAAGTATGGGGATTTTTAAAATATCACCATCCTGCTGTTGCTTCGGGGAAAATGGATTGGGATTCAATTTATGTTAATAAGCTTCCTGAAATCGAAAAGACTACAACTAATATAGAGTTAAACAAACAGTTATTAGCCATTATTGATAATCTTGGCTCAATACAAAAAACACAGCCAGTTGCTCCTCCGGATTCGTTATTCAACACTAATCATAATTTAAATTGGATAACAACATCTAAGTTACTCAACCTTGAACTTAAAAACAGGTTAAATGAAATTTACAAGTATCGCAACCAGGGTGAGAACAAATATATAAAGTTAAAATATTCGACTGCGGATTATGACGGTGAAAAGAAATATGAAAACATGCAATTCCCGGACCAAAATTATCGTTTACTTTTTTTAGCAAGATTTTGGAATATCATAAATTATTTTGCTCCTTATAAATATCTTATCGGCGAAGATTGGAACTTTGTACTAAAAAGGTTTATTCCTAAAATGTTAAGTGCAAATAATACTATAACTTATTATAAAACCTTGCTTCAACTTGCTGTATCGCTTCATGATGGTCATTCGCAATTATCAATTACTGGTGATGACAACCCAATTACAAACACAGTTTTTGGTAAATATACAGCACCAGTTTTTATTGCTATAATAAATAATACAGTCGTTGTAAGAAAGTTAGCAAACGATACATTATGCCTCGAAGTAGGCATTAAAAAAGGCGATATTATTTTAGCTATAGATGATGAACCAGTGATTCAGAAAATGAACGTGCTTAAACACTATATTTCAGCCTCTAATGCTGAAAGGCGTAATTACGATTTATCTATAAGTTTATTTAATACCAATAGCCAATATCAAAAATTGAAAGTTAGGCGGGGCAAGCAGGTTTTTACGGTCAATGTAAAATGTATATTAGCTTCTGCCAGGTATTGGGTAGATCTATTCAATTATATAATTGATGAACAAGGTTACAAATCAATAGGCAATTCCATAGCTTATATTTATGCTTCCAGTATTTACGGAGCCAATGTAGATAAAATGAAAGCCCTTATAAAAAGCAAAAAAGCTGTCATGTTTGATGTAAGGAACTATCCTAATAGTGATACTTTTTACAACATATTTGATATTTTTTTACCTAAACCAACAGCAATAAGTATGGAATTACAAATGCTGACTGATAATCCGGGATATTTTAAATGGATCAAAGTACCCAAAATCGGAAACATTAACCCTAATACTTATCAAGGTAAAGTAATCATATTAGTTGATGAAAGGACCCAAAGCCAAGGTGAATATTCGGCCATGGCTTTACAAACGATACCTAATTCAGTAACTATTGGTAGTCGAACAGCAGGTGGTGATGGAGTAGTAACTTATGTGCCCATGGGCGGAAAGTTAACTATCTCCTACTCTGGCTACGGTGTGTACTATCCAGACAAAGCACAAACACAACGTGTAGGTGTTAAAATTGATGTACCAGTTAAAAAGACTGTTGAAAGTGTCATTAAAGATCAAGACCTTATTTTGCAAGAAGCTTTAAAATATTTGAAAGAAAAGGGAATTGAGTAAAAGATAACTGATTAAACTTTAACCGCTCTAACCATCCTATCCTTACCACTAAAATCTTTCCGCAATTCTACACCTGTAAATTCATGACCCACTAACAAATCAACTACCTGCTGTCCATAATTTCCGTTGATCTCAAAAAACAACAAACCTTTTTTTTCTAGCATAAAAGAAGCATAGCCGATAATGGCGCGATAAAAAAGCAAAGGATCGTTTTCGGGTACGAACAACGCCTGAGCTGGTTCGAAATCCAGCA
>JAABUT010000855.1_pt1 | contig 41180 bp, 41 predicted proteins | sample 5559281 | NCBI WGS metagenome assembly JAABUT01 (sample SAMN10711880, study PRJNA513359) | rock metagenome | isolation source: Antarctica rocks | place: Antarctica: Victoria Land, Ricker Hills nord | collected 2016-01-04 | reverse complement strand
GGGGGGGGAATTTACACCAGAACCACGGAAACTACCTACTTACGTGCCGGAAACTAAATCACATCAACAGGTTGCATATCCGCACGTCTTGTCTTTTTCATGAACTCGATCGATAGACAGACAGTCAGACAGACAGACAGACGGTCTTGCTGATGGATGTGACTGATAAAACACAAACTCATGCAGTTAAATCCGATTGATCACATCGTGGAAGTACGTACAGCACTGACGTTTGTGGGAAGGGGGGTATGGTGGGTGAGAGAGAGGGGTGGTGGTGGTGGGGGACGTGAGCGAGGGAGGGAGGGGAGGTTGTAGCGTTTGAGTATGTAGGTAGGGGTGACCAAATGTCTGGGAATCTAGTTGGTGAGTGGATTCCTTGGGGAAAAGCGCCGTGTGCACGGAGTTCCCCCACCCACTAATAATGCCTTACCCCCAATCCATATCCCCCATCTTCATCCATATCTCCCTTCCTTCCTTCATTGCTCCCCACCAACCCCCTCCTCCAGCTCCCAACCCAACCCAACCCAACCAAAATCGCTCCCACCATCACCAAAGCCCAAACTTCAAGTATCTTCCGACCCCCCCAACCCCCAACCTCACCCAACGAAATTCGCTCCCAAAGCCACGCGCGCCCCTCTCACCTACCCTCCCCCAATCGAAAACACAGCCAAACCAAAAAAACAAAAAACGCTTGATCTTCTTCAAGAGATATCATCAGCGGACGAGGTTGCACAGGAATTCGATTCAGGTTTATGGATGTTGACGGGAAGAAGAAAAAGTGTAGAGAAGCGAGCGTGTAAGAAATGAAGCAATGAGAAGAAAAACTAGGAAGGGGATGCTAACGTTTAGATTGGTGGGGGGGGGTTGATGCAAATTCGAGAGCATGGAGTCGTTGATGTTCTTGGGGTTTGGATTTTTCGGGCTTTCGGGCTTGGATGGTACAGTATCTAGGATGGTGGTGGGAGCTACGAGGGTTTAGAATAGAAGGTACATATTAGCTGCAAGGTTCTATGTTTTGCGTGACGGCTACTCGAGCACAGCCTCATGCTACATATCTCGGACTCAGATCTTTCGTGACTGCTGTTTTCTTTGGTTTCTTTTGGGGGGTTCCTGCCGTAGGGTGAAGGTGGGGAGAGAGCACGGTATGTAAGAGCAACAGATGCTGTGTTTTTGGTTTTTGGTTTTTGGCGGAAGGTCGTTGAGATTGTGAATAGGTATCTGAGGTTACTTGTACATATTCGAGATGGCAACGTGTATAGTGCCACGAGTCGCGAGTGTTGGCCCACCGGGGGGGGGGTTGACATGGTTGTTTTTCAGGGTATGGTGATGGGTTATTGATGTTTTTTTTTCTTGCAATGGGTGTTGTTGTACTATGCATGACTTGGAAAGAAAGCTATCATTGCATTCTGTAGGAGGACAAGTCTGGTGATAAGGGACCGTTGCGCTGAAGTTTCTTTGTCTGTATCTTAGTCCTGGCGCTCAGCTCTATCTCTTCTGGAGAACTACGGTTGCAGTTGAGGAAGTACATGTCCTGCTATCGTTGATCCGTTGCTTCATTTTCTAAAGAATGTATGATGTTATACAAACAAAGTCTTTGGCGCAGAAGCATCAATGTTGATATGCAACTCTTGCTTCGGCTGCCTTTTGAGTATTAATCCGAGCCAATATCCCCGTCATCGTCGCTACCACCACCACCTATGAAAGTCGAAAGTCCCGAACTGGTCGGAGCAATTGAGTCAGCCAAGGGCTGTGGCACTGAATTGGGTGGTGGGACTTTCTGGTCTTGGGCCGAGGAAGGAGCTGGTTGAACGATTGGGGATTGTATTGGGGAATCGGGAGGCGAACTGGAATTGTCTTGGTCTTGGTTTTGATTTTGGTTCTGATCGTGGTTCCGAGACGACTCATGACGTGCGCTTGCTTTCCGATGATGTATATCGTTCGAGGAAGGTTTCGCAAAAGCCAAAGACTGCCGGAAAGCGCTCGAGTGCCGTGCCGAAGATTGTTGCTGCAGATCCGGAGAGTGCTGCTGGGACGGTAACGAGGAGCGATGCACAGGTTCTGAGACCGACTTGCTGAGGTTCTGGAAAACCGGCGTTGGGACCGGTTGAGCGGCGGCTGCAAGATCGTTGCGTCGGGAAATGACATTCGCGGCGAGGTACGCAGCTTGCAAGGTTTCATTTCTATCATCTGCGCCTTTACCCTTTAGTCGCCAGACGCTTTTGAATTGCTCCTTCTTCTGTTTTGGCGTGCTGGCCATGGCATGGGTCAGAAGTACCTGCACTTGTATTTCTGTAGCCTCTGGGATTGGCTCCCCGCTTGTCCGAAATGGCAACGCATGTGCCGTTTTGCCCTCGTCAGTGGTCGCATGGACGTATGCCTGTGAATCAAGTAGGAGTTGCACCATGGGTAGGGAACCGTTAAAAGCGGCATGGTGGAGTGGCCGCCAGCCTTCGGAGCATGCGACATCGACATCGGCACCCATGGAAATGAGGAAGCGAGCCATGTCGTCGCGCGCGTATTCTATAGCCAGATGTAAAGGCCGACTGCCGGGATAAGGCCACCGGGCTTCAGCCCAGTATCCACTCTCCAGTGTAGTGTGCGTGTCTTTCCTGGTGTATGAGGCCGTTCCCAGCTTCTCTTCGATATTGGCTCCTCGTGCAACTAATTGTTCCAGGATGTCTTTATGACCGTATGCTACTGCGATGTGCAATGGTCGCCATCCGAACTTGTTTTCGTTGTTGGTGGCCGCGTTGTGGGATATCATGATGTTCCAAATATCTTGGATGCCACCTCGAACAGCATGATGTATTAATTGTTGATCGTGTGAGTCTTTGGAACTAAGCTGCGATTCTCCCTTGCCTCTCAACAGAAGATCTATGGCTGCAAAATGACCCCCTTTCACTGCAAGATGTAGAGGTGTCTCTTTCTTCGAAGTGGTCTTTTCCAGTAGCGCCTCAACGATCGCCGCATGACCGTCGTCTGCAGCAAAATGTAATGATGTCCAGCCATTGTTGTCTTTGTCTTTAATGCGACATTTGTGTCTGATCATCAAATCTAACATTTCAACATTACCGCTTTTCGCTGCCAACGTCGCCGGTTTGTAAGAGTCATTCCCAAGGCTTTTCAAGGACAAGCCACTTGCGATACATCTCTCCGCTATTGGTATTTTCCCTGCCTCCACAGCAGCGAAGAATGTTGCGTTGAACGTCGAATCTTTGGGTTTGAGGTTCGAACGAGCGAGTAGTAAGTCAAAAACGTCAAGACTTCCAGCTTCGGCAGCCAATGTCAGGGGTGTCTGGAGGTTGATGTCTCTACTATCGACTTGGCATCCATGATCTAGAAGGAGACTGCACATCTTCAGATCTCCATGCGATGCGCTGATGTGCAGGGCACAACGCTGGAATGCATCTTTCGCATTTATATTCGCATGCCGTTGAAGCAGCAGCATCACCATACTTGCGTAGGGCACTTCCGTGGCAAAGTGTAAGGGGGTCTTGTCCTGAGGACCTTTGGAATCGATTGTGGCTCCGTTTTCAAGAAGGTGCTTGGCTACCGCTATGTTGCCCCGTAGAGCCGCATAGTGTAACGAGGTTAAAGAATCTCCATCGGCATGATCCACAAGACATCCGTACTGTAAAAGAAGACCAACAATCTTCTCATGTCCGGTTGCTGCTGCTTCCACTAGTGCTGTGCGCTTTGTTCGAATATGTACTGCTTCGATATTTGCATTACTAGCAAGGAGCTTGACAACCATACTCTCTATGCCATCGCGAGCGGCGCGTACCAGTAATGGGTAACCGTCATCGCCAAGTTTTTCGATGTCAAATCCAGACGCTTGATTGGCTTGATCAGCCGATATGTTTGAGCTTTCAGATCGCTTCCGAATAACCATATTATCTGTCGCTCTCCTTGGAGCGATATTTGGATGTTTTGGATGTGCTAGATGTTGGGCCGATGGACTTGATGGTGCTGTCACTCCAGGACCGCTTAGTGGAGACTGCACCAATGGGATTTCTGTCTCATAATCTTTCGAATATTGCGGAACATCATTTTCTGAAATGTTTTTCTCAAATGACGTAGGCAGACTGTTCTGAGATTTCGCGGAGCCAATGGGCTTTCTCCGTATCGATGGTGTAACAAGAGCACTTGGAGATAAAGTATCTCCACTCAGAGTTGAAGCTCTGCTGGAAATGTTTGAGGGCCATGTTGACGTCGAGATGCACTCAGATTGGCCTTCTGAGACTGTACTGGATCCATTATGCTTTTCGTTGGAAACCGCAGTGTACGGACTTGGTCTCTCTGCAACTTTGTGATGATCGGTATAGTCACGGCCTGTGGGCAAACCTAGTATGCTCTTACGCTTAGGCAATGCTGGGTTCCTGTCAAAATCGCCGGAGGCCTTGCTATTCGATACACTGGATATACTCTCCGAGTCTCCATCAATCGGGCTATCTAGATCATCTGGGTTTTCCTGCGATGCAAGGAACTCCTGGTACTCTGGAGGGAGGTCCTTGGGCTCATCCATTTTTCGTGCGTTCCGGATTGTGTGAGTTTCCGCGTCTACTTTCCGAAACCCCTGGTCCACCTCCTTCGGGGTAGGCCTGCGGTCTAGTCAGTATCACAGGGTCCTGCAATGACGGATTGATCCTTAAATCCTACAGTTGAAGCGCCGTAAGAATAAGTTGGATCAGAGTCGCGTGCTCTCGGAGTGCAGTGAGATGCTTTTTCAAGATATCCTCGCTCCATGAGTACTCGACCTTGATCCACTGCTCGGCCATACCCATTCGCGCGGCGCCTCCACTGGCTGATATCTTTTCGATATCCTTGCTCAGTCTTTTCATCGAGCCTTCAATTAGATCAAGGGCCTTTTTAAGGGTCTCCAGATGCAACAATTCATGCTCATTAGATTCTTTAGCAGTCTTTTCCAACCAATCGCCAATGTAATTGACTTCTTTGCCGAAAACTTCGCAAAGCGCTACCACCGACATCAATGTGCTCTTCGATCCTTTATAGCTGACCTGGAGTGCATTCAGGTCTTTTGCTGTTTTATAGCAGAACCGGGCGAGCTTAGCAGAAGTGCTGATGGCAAAAAATGCCGAAAACGGATCCAACATGGTGAGTTGTCGGGTTGAATTCCGCAGGAGTCAATGTCTGATAATGCCAAAAGTACTTATCATAACGTCACAAGCGCACAACGAGGCTGGTGTTATTATGATGCTCTTCGACGAAAGACAGAGCCAAGATCCGTAGGGAGCAATGTCGAGGACTGTGTGCAGTACAGATCTACAGCAAAAAGCATGGCAATGACTTGAATTGAATAGACAGAGCCTCCAAACGCTGGACGGTGGGACCTGTTTTCTGAAGAAAGGTTATAGTTCATTCAATCGAACATTGCTCTTATATCGCTGTTCCAGACTTCCTACGGCCAATCCGAGGTCGAGTAGCATGTAGATTTGCCGCAAGGATGCATGGCATCCACCTCGCAGCCTGCATTCAAGTGCCGCAACCCTTCAAAAGCAAAGCTGTTCGCTCAGTATATATAATGATGGTTATTGATTGTAGGTTATACAGAACGATACGAATATCATCGCCTGATAGTTAAATGAGATAATCGTTGTCTGAAAAGCTCGCAAACAATTCTCATCACATTTTGAAACCCGTTAGATCGGGAAGGCAGAAAAACTTTATAATTTTAAGCGGTGCCAATACCCCCTTAGCCCTACCTATATATACACCCCTTTAGAAAACGAGTAAACGTATCTTCACCAGATATCCATATAATATCAAAACCCCCCCCCCCCCCCCCCCCCCAAAAACCCCCATCTCACAATCCCCCCCCCAAAAACCTACTCAACACCCATACAATCCAACTTCCACCTTTATAAAGAACCCCCCAAACAACAACTTTCCCCCCTTCACTTTCCCCCCTCTCTTCGTCCGTTAACCCCCGCCCCCCCCCACCCAAAATCATCCTTCAGCCCCCGTCAAACCGCCCGCCCGCTGCCAGTTCTGCCTTCTCTCGCAGTAAGTACCCAGGTCTCAGCTTTTGTCTGACCACGCGCAGTAGTGCCGCACAATGGATGATAAGGGGAGGGAGGGAGGAGATGGCGAAAAGTGTAGGGGGGTTGGTAAAGGGTTGAATGGATACTGTAGAAGGATGGATGGCATGACCGCTGGACGGGGGCAAGGAAGCTTTTTGTTAGGGACAGGGTTTAGATGGGTTATACATATTGTTGGCTTGGTTTGGTGGTGAATGAAAGAATCCGCACGTTGCACGGCATCTCTAGTTCACATTTTGCAATGGCTCCGTCGATTAAAGAAAGACTGGTTTTTTTTTATATTTTCTACCCTAATCTAGAACCAACAGGCAAGCACACAGGCGTACAGGCACAGCTAAACACAGCAGACGATTTCGCTCAAAAGCCACGCGTCAATCGACCTCTATCAAAAGAGGGAGACAATGCAGAACCGGCCTCGTCATCACAAACATCGCGTGCCCCCTATTTCCCATAAAAACACAGAGCGAGGTAGAACGTTTCCATCCGCTAAAGAAAGCTGCAAGCGTGAAAAAGACGGGCATGCATGTTACACCAAGGAAAGCACAAAAGAAAGGACAGGTAAAATCAAATCATCAGGCCATTGGCAGCGAAGCACCACCCGCTTCCCGGAAGGTCGGCTGCTGCCAATGTCGAACATTTACCCAACCCCAGACATACACACATGAAAGGTGAAGCACAACCACACCACTACTCCTGGTGGCCCAATTCTATCGCTCTCAGCTTCCAGTAGTCACGTTGGCTCTTCATGTCCTCGACCTCAGCCTGCAGCTCATCGTGAACCTGGACGCGCTTCTGTCGAGATTTGCGTGCGGCCAAGGTATTTCGAGCCCGCTTGACTTTGACCGAATCAGTAGGGTCGTCAATGATGATGGCAGGCAGGGGCTTGTCCCTTCGCCTGGAGCTAACACCAGAAGTCCTGGAGTGACGACCTTGGTTGGAACTGCGAGTAGAAGACTGGCCGGGCGAAGAGGTATTACGAGACATTTGTGGTGCGGCAGGAAGATCTGGGAAATACTCGTCGAACGAGTGCTCTGCAGGGATGCCGCCCACGAACTCATCAGCGGGGAACAGCGGGTCCCACTTGTCGGATTCTGCTGGAAGATTGTGGTCAGCAGCAAAGATTGGTGATGTGTCGGTGCTGTGAGCGAATGGAGAATCAAAGGGGTCAGATCCTGGCGTCGTAAGGTTCGTGAAGGTGGTCGAAGCTGGCTCAGAGTTGTACTGGACGTCTTGTAGAGAGACGCACGGCGATGCATTTTCGTTGATCAAAGTCGGCATCGGTTGGGTGAAGCCTTCAAAGTTGGGAAGCGAGAATTCCACTGGGTTGAAGGAATTGTCCGAAAGCCGAAGTTCCCGATCACGAGAATTGAACAATTCGTTGAACGCCTGGTCTTCCGCTACCATGCCTGATGATGAACCGGTTAGCATCGTTGAGAGGGTCAAACCCGGTCGATGGGAAAGGCTACCTTCCACGTGAGATGTGCGTCGAGACATATCTCCGGTACTCCTGCTGGAAAAGAGAGGGACTGGAGGCCGAGTACGAGGAGACTGCTGCTCCAAAGCGGCCGAAGAAGACGGGGCCGAAGAAGCGTAAAAGTTTTGTTGTTGTTGACCGGTAGGACTAAACTGTTGGGAAGACGTAGACAAGGTACCAGACCCGTTGCCTTGGATAATGTTGCTCACTCGCGGATTCTGGATAGGGGACACAGAAGAAGTGTTTTGTCGAGTCGAGTTGTTTACTTGAGAATGTTGATGACCGTTGTAGGCCGATCCAAGGCGGTAACTAGGGGCTGTCCGAGATGTCGCCGGCGCAGGCGTGGTTTGTCTGCGGACGGTGGTCGTGCTGGTCGTAGTTGTCGGGAAGAGAACAAAGTCGGTCTCCGGGTCGGGTCCAAATAGAGAAGTTGACGGCGTGGGAAGCCTGGGTTGCTGGAGTCGGGTAGGCCATGTCTGCTGATGATCCGTGACGAACGACTGTGAGTCGTAAGGGGAAATGGTTGCAGTGAAGCGGGAACCGTGGCTGTTGCGTGAAGCCAAGCTTGAGTTCAGAATATCCTGGGTAGGAGATTCCGCGGTGAAGGGTTGAGTGGGGTGGGGGTTGACGTTTTGCTTGCTGGAACTTATCTTGTCGGTCGACGAGATCGTATGTAAGAGTGAAGAGGGTCAAAAGGCAGCCATATCATAGGGGATATGGATGTCTGATGGGTTTGGTTTCAGTTTCAGTATGTATTGGAAAGAGATGGTGAAGAAGGAAAGAAGATGAGATTTAGGCAGCGGTGGGCAGTCAGGCACCTTAAGTGCGACGGGAGACAGACAAGATGGACGGGAATCTCTCGCTTCGAGCCCCTACCCGAATAGGCCTAATCAATTCACATATGAGTCATTTCGTCGTTTTCCTTTGCTCTCTTCTCTCATTGGCTCACTCCGCGAAACACGGGGGGTCACTAGTCGACTAGTACATGTTGGAGTTGGACTATTCCGGACTACTACTACTACGACGGAGTCCTGCGGGTACGACGACAGGTAAGCAAGTTTATCACCAGGGCATCAAGGCCATCGTCTCACACATCTACCACTGATCAAACTGATCACCACAAACTCCCCTTGAAACACATCCACTCCTCCGCTCCCGACGTTCACATTCACACACTTCTCTCAAACATCACCATCCCCCCAAACCTCACCTTCCAAGGTACCCATTCATTTACAACTGACGCTTTCTCATTCTAGGCAACAACAAGGCGGAGTATAGTGCTTGTCTCGATGTAGTCGGGCGTCCCTCCAGACTCCAACATGATTCGCCCTCGAAACGAACAGGAAGCGTCCCGAAACACGATTGGTGCGGGGAGTGGAGAAATCTCATGCACGCGAATCTGCATGTGCTGCTGCTTGATTGCGCCTTTTGTGACTCAACTTCGTAGCTTAGAAATCAACGCGCTCTCTCACCGCAACTCCAGCTTGCTTGTGGGCCTTGCAAGAGTGGGAGTTGCCTTATTGCGGCGAGTTGTGGTGTTTTGAAACCAAGTTTGCTTAGTCACGTCGCCAGTTCCTGCAGTTGCCAAAGGACCCACTCAATCATAGCCGGTATAACCGAGCTTCACCCCCCCCCACGAGGTTTCTGCCCTGTGAGCCTTGCGGGTTAAACGGGCCTGGCCCGTACGAACTGTGACTGGAGTCCCGCGCCCTTCATGAATGTAGAGGTCATCGCATGTGCGTGTGCATGGAAATCGAGACGGGCAATCCATTGCATTATTACTACGTGAACCGTTGCTGCCCTAATGGCCGAGCGCACTTCCTCCAATAAGAGCGTAACGCGGGGTATCGGATCAAAATCTGGGGGTATTGAGCGAGATCAAAAAAGCAGAGAGTGGTATCATTCTAGCCGCGAAGCACGCCAAAAGAGAAAACGAGAGTGGTGTCCAGTCTATGAAAAGGGAAAAAGGAGAGAGGAGAAAGGAGACCAGGAGAGCCATGATTCCTGCCCGGCAGTCGAGTGAAGTGCGTCGTGGTCGTGTGTAACAAGACCGTGACGGCGATGCACTGGGCCTAGGCGGAGGCTTGCACGGCCGGTGTTTGTTGAGGGTGGCTCGAAGAGGCGGCCTCAGTGCCAACATCTCCAAAGGACTTCTCGGCGGCTGGCATGTGGGGCTCTGCTGCAGTCTCGCCGTTGGTGTGCATCGTCTCCGTCGTGGTTGGAGCATCTTTGGCGATGGGCACCTGGGCCTCGGTCGTCTCCTTGGGCTGGGCTGGGATAGGCTCGGCGGCTTCGCTGGTAGACTTCCCACCCTGAGCGCGGCTCGGCTTACGAAACAGACCACCAAGCTTAGAAGACGTTGACTTCTTGCCTTCGCCGTCGGTGGCCTCGCCGTCAGAGATCGCCCCAGACTTCTTCTCCTTCTTGGTCCCAAGAGTACTGAAAAATGACTGGCGACGAGTATTCTTCCCATTCTCAGAGGTCGTGGCAGTGGCAGCCGGGGAAGCTACTGGGGAGGTTACCGGAGCAGAAGCCTCGGGGGTGGCTGTAGAAGCCGCCGCAGCAGGTGCGACAGTCTCGGTAGTGGCAACAGGGACAGATGAGCTTCCAGTCTCTGCTTTCTCTTCGGCCTTGATTTCCTTCTTCTCCTGGTTCAGATTAGTAAATGATCTTTGAAGCTCCTCATTGCAAGACTCACCTCATGTTGCACTTCTTTTTGCTTCATGAAGCCGAAAATGCCTCCCTTCGACGCTGATGGAGACACATTCTGCTTCGTCGCAGGCGTCGAAGCGGCCGTAGTGTCAAGCTTACCCATTGTGGTCGCTGGTACGGTCTCAGTGGGTTGAGAAGCAGTATTGACGGGATCCTCGAGTTGGGGGGCTGTAGCAGATACGCTAATTGGCTCTGCGTCTTTGACTGGAACCACTGGGGCTACATCCTCCTTGGTCGGGCTTGTAACATCCTTCTTGCCGAAGAAGCTACCAAAGATAGAGTTCCTCTTGGCTGGCCTTGGTGCAGTCTCGCGGGCAGGAGTTACTGCAGTAGGCAAGGCCTCACTGGTGGTTGTACCAGCAGTTGGCTCAATTGCAGCGGCTGAAGCGATCTCTCCAGCACCAGCAGTATTGACACCCTCAGTGGGTACGACCGGTTCGGCAACGACGCGGCTCGCTAAAAGGTATTAGCCAGATACTCTGAGGATTGAGATGAGAGAGCTGCTTACCAATAGCAGCAGCGTCCAACGGTGCAGCTGTGGAAACACCCTCATGCTTGAGCTCTTTCTTCTCTTCTTTCTCGGCCTTCTTCTCGGCCTTCTCTTCCATCTTGACGTCTTCTTTGACAGCTTTTTCTTCAGCCTTCTCTTCCTTCTTATCGTCTCTCTTCATATCATGTTCTTCCTTCTTTCCCAAAAGAGTTCCAAAAATGCTGTTACGCTTACGAGATTGAGAGCGGCTCTTTTTCTCTGTTGCGGTTGTGGGCGCGGGCTTGGTCTCTTCGGCGGAAGAGCCATTTGCAGCAACGACCCCGCCAGCAACTGGTTCCTCTCTGAGTCTACCTTCTGTGCTCTTTTTCGGTCTCGACATTGACCTTGATGCAGCAGGAGCTGCGGCTAGTACACCAGCTCCACCTACGGATAAAGTAAGCTGATGCATTACAAGTGCGCAAAAAAAGACATACCAAATTTGTCAAGCGCGCTCTTGTAGCCGTCGCTGCTGACGATACCCTCACGGGATGCCTTCGCCTCAGTCGCTCTGGTCTCAATTGCTGCAATCCACGAATCACGCTCTGCGCGGCTTTGAGCTTGGAACGTGTGCTTGTGGCCGTGAAGCTTGAATGAGAAGTCATTAAAATCCACTCTGCTCACATCAGAGATCCCGGCCTAGAAAACCAAAGTTCTGTTAACAATGACTCGAGAAATCTCCTACGAGTGGTGAGTACGTACCAAATTGATGATACCAGCTGGGTGAGGCTTGTCTTCAGCACGCTTGGCGAAGAACAGTAGACCCTTCCCCGTCTGTGTAGCATGGGCCGCGTTGGGATGTGCGACGTCAGACTTCTCGTTGGACACATATCCAGAGAGGTGCTTATGTTCCACAGGCTCGTCGCTGAACCAGAAGAATTTCTTGGAGAAGATGAGGCTCCTAACGAAGGGACATCGTGTCAGTGTTGGGTGTTAAAAATTAGGGGTGGATGTGTTACTTGACGAGACCCGGTGCTTTGTAGCCCAAGACACCCTCAGTCATCGGTTGAGCATCGACCGCACCGGCAGCTGTTGAAACCTTGTCACCACTTGTCTCCGTCTTTGGGGCTTCTGTGCCTGCGGCAGTTGCTGAGGCATCGGTACCGTTGACCAACTCTGATCGACTCTCAGGGCTCAACGCACTGGTTTCGGTTGGTCGAACGGGGTCTGTTGAGGCCTCAGGGGCTGTGGTGGTGATGGGCTCGGTGGCAGCAGGATCGACTGCTGAAGTCCCCATTACAGCTGGATGAACTTCAGACATGTTTCAGGGATGGGACGTTGATCTTCGATTGGACAACGTTGAAAAAACTACTTTGCCGGTTACGTGGATTCGCGTATTGTTTCTTAGAGTAAACAAAGCCCAAGCCTGTGTACCTTGTGAGTCACAAGATAAAGCACCTGTGAAATAGATAGCAATGCCAGGAAGTAGAAGAGGTAGAGGAGCAAAGAATTAGGCGCTCTGCTGCAGCTTGAAGAGAGAGGAGTATCAGGAGTTATCGAGAAGGAGGGTCTGTTTTAGGGAAATTTTTGAGATGAAGGGAGCAATACGCTAGTGCTTGAAGCAATATCGGGAATAGCCGTGTCCGCCTCCTTACTCGTCGCTTAGATAACGTGACTCGGAAACTTGGCAGTGGTAAGTGAGAACTTGGAAGGAGTAACTTCCCACTCTCTTCTACGAGTACAGTGGTGTCCACCTGAATGCGCATAACACACTCACAGAGAAATGCATTTATAGATATCCCACCGACTCCATGAGCGGGGAAGGATTCAGTAAGCGTTTACTACGTATCGGCTACTCTATCGCGCCGTTTCCTACCTATCGCAGCCAATTCCATATCGTCCTATAAGACGGCGCCCCAAGCTGTCGCATGACCTCCACTCCATGTGGCCTGCATTGCGCAGTTTTTATCATGTGCATTCGACAGCTAGGAATCAAGCCGCAAGGAATGCCGCATCACACCAGACTGACAGTCCTAACGTCAGGGTTGTTGTCAAATAAACACGCAGGTAAAGCGAGATCGACGATCACGTCGCCTGCCGGCTGATCACCATGACTTTGCACGATGCGCACTTCCTTGTAAATAGATAGTAGAATTCGACTGGCCAACCGCCATCTCTATTTAGATTCTGCCATGTTCCCGGACCTGGCCAAGTGCATCTGAACCGTGTCCTTGGCAAAACGAACCGTGTGGGTCCTGTACGTTTGGCATGATAGTCAAAGACAAACGGATGCTTTTTCATGGGAGCGTATGATGTATCAACCCTCTGTGGGTTTAATGTTCTCTGTGAGACTGTGATACCACTCATTCGATAGGTTGTGGAGAGGGTGCATCTAGAAATTGCCTGTTGTTCGTGATCATGTCTTAATGGCCGCTCCGAGGATTAATGTAGCAAGCATGTCTTTGTTGTGTCTTGAGAAACTCAATTCCCTTGGACCGTTTGATGCTATCGATGCCCTAAAACATCCCATTGGTTAAAGATCTTTCTGACAGTATAATTACATTCTACAATTTATACAGTATCACCCACTCGTGAGCAACATATACTTGGTGATGGCATCCATTCTCTCGCTCGTGAGCTTGAGACTTATCTTCAACAGCTCCTGCGCAATATCAGGCTGGTTCTTCTGCAAGTCCTGCCATTTCTCTTCATTAAGCATCCAGACCACGCAGTCTCGATCTGCTGATGTAGTGGATGTCCTTTGAGTGCCTGAGAAAAAGGGGAGCTCGCCACATGTTGTACCGGCAACGATTAATTCGGTGAATTTGCCCTGCGGTAGCACATACTCTGCTTTTAAGATACCACTCTCGAGCAGGTAGAAGCCATCGGGAGGGTCACCGCGGTTATAGAGAATCGTTTCAGCCTCATAGGTTTTTCGAATGAAGAATGGTACTGTGCGGTACCAAAACTCTTCTGATTCGTCTGAGACTGTGATAAATGTCTGCAAGATCAGCTGCAATGGTTGCTGGTAGCCCTGCCACTTCGAAAGAGGCACGGATTCCTGTTCGGTTAGTGTCGTCGTAGCTACTCGATGCAAATGGTGCCTTCTTGGAGAGCTGAACATCGTTTCTGAAGAGAACGTGGGGGGGTTCTCTTTTGGAATGTCTACAAGGTGATCAGTCAAATTCCAAAAGCCCGTCAAACGTGCAACTCACCCAAGGTGGGGGTTGATTCTGGCTTTGATAACACATCTCTCTGCTGATAAAATGTCATTAGGAGCTTATTCTCACAATCCTCTAATGCCGAGTTAAGGGTCTCAAAGTAGGGTTTTCCGTTGACCGCGTCGAATAGTCCTGCAATTTGGAGGCTCCTGCCAATATTTCCGTCCTTGGTGATGCCACATATTATAAGATGAACATGATCTTCACTCAGTAACCTCTTTATGCGTGTGAAAGCTTCTGTCGCCGAATAATCCACTCCATCCACGTTATGCAGGTCAAGCACTAAAAAGCGGATCGGAAGCGTTTGAGATTTGTCGAGCAACAAGGCCCTAATTTGCTTTTCGACGCCCACAATGGTACCAAAGAACAAATAGCCAGCAAGCTTCATGACATGTATTTGCTGCCCTGCCTCTTGCAGAAACCGATAGTGAACTGGGTGCCTCCGAACTGTCGAATTTGCGACGTCACCAGGCAGGGATCCTCGAATGGCCGAAATTTGGGACGTTTGGAGTACGAAGCTGATGCAGGCCAGGAGAATACCTACGAGAATACCGATAACAAAATCCCAAGCTCCCATTGTGACGACGATGATCACGATCTGTGGCTTGTCAGATAACGGATTCGAAACGAAAAGCAGAGAGATCTCACTGTAAGATACTCCAAGCGATGGACCTTACGCCAGGGATCCAACAAGCCCTCTTTCATTAATGAAAACCCAAGGTAAAATATTAAGGCAGAAACAACCATGATCGGGATGTAACCTATTATTACTGGACCAACGATAAGGACACCGAATGTAGCTACAGCAAGCATAACGCCAGCGACACGGCTGTTGCCGCCACTCCCGACGAACAGTACCGTATTCGTGTAGACAAGATAGTTCTGTAGCGAAGTGAGCGTCATGAAAGAAGTCAAAGAACATAGCTTGGAAGACTACCTGTATACTCCCGCAAAGCCCCGAAAGAGCATTCGACCATCCGTGGGCCCGGAGCTCGCGGTCAATATCTACATTATCTTCTCCTAGTGACAGACCTAAGGCAGGGACATTGATAGGTACATGGAGTACCCCAAAAAAGGTCAAAGCCAGCATTGCGGGTATAGTAGCCCCAAGCGCCTTCCACTCGACAGCCCGGAAATCTGCTACTCATGAGCCACAAATTCACGTGTAAGACTGTGCCAACACTTACCGTATAGTGAATAGAAGTGGTAAAATGGTATACCTGCTTCTGGCGCATCAAAGACCCAGCCCTTAGCCCGAAGCTCAGGTAACTGAAGGTCTGGAATGGCAGCCACAAAAAAATAGAAGATCGCGATTATGGACAGAAAGTATGTAGCATCAGTCAGGGAGTGCTTGAGCCATCGTTTGACAAATAGAAGAACAATAGCAAGAACCAGGGGTATCGTCCAAAGGAACAACGTGTCAACCTCGAAGAGTTTCCGCAGAGTTATCAGATTGTACTCCAGGTTGCCCTCGAGCCTTGCCGAAACCTCAAGGCCTGTAGCTACAAGAAACCAACCTACGCCACCAATACAACCCATCAATATATGTGAAGGGAAAAAGCCGATCAGAGCGCCGAGCTTGCATTTGCCCATTAAATAAAACACAGCACCTGTGAGAACAGAGCTCAGCGAGTAAGAGAGAACGGTGGTCGCGAGAACCGCATGTGGATTCTCTTCCCCAACTCGGACAAGAATGGTGAAAGCCATCTTATGAAAAAAAGGAACGACTTCGATCTGCTTACCGTTAGCCGAGTTCAGGATATGAAGCAAAGGTGAGGTTTTACCATCTCCGAGCCTATGCCTCCTTTGAAGATACTCCCACCACACGAGTATACAAGTTGAGACACAATGCAGCTCACATAAAACATGGAGATGCCATCGGGTCCGAGGCTCGCGAAAATGGGTTGGCCCAGCGGAAACAGGATCATCCCTGTCTTAGATAAGCATACCAAAAATGAAGCGTCCTCCTGTTGCTCTCACCGTAGGATAACGCATCAAGAATGTTGAGGAGCAGTCCCAATATCACTGGGGGCACATAATTAGCAGGCCGGCGCAGTCCGTATTCCAATATGGCTTTTCGATTCCAAGATTTCGGATTGGTCATCCTCCGGATGAGATGTCCACCATGTTCTCCTGAGCAATGTAGTCTCCGCCGGACTTGGCTTATCCGCCCCTTATTAACCGCTGCTTGACCTTCGAGGTCTTGAACCGAACCATATTGATTGTTATAGGCTACTTTTCTAAGCAGGAGGGTTGTTTGTTCGTCTGGCTGCGATATGATGCCCTCGTGAACGATCACGGGCTGTACACCAGATTTGTCAAGCATATCATCTTCTCGAGTCTCGGTGCTGCCTTCTTCCGTTGGAAGCGAATTTCTCACCATCTCTGTAAGAGCAGAGGTACCATGTGAAATGCGAGAAGAGTCAAAGGAGTCTGGCGATGTGGGCTCAGAAACCTCCTCGATGACACCAGGGCGGGAGGAGTCGGTCGACTCGTGGCGACTAAAGTCGTCCTGCTCTGTACGCTCAGCAAGGTTTGTGTCGCTCTGAGAAGGCCTCTGGTTTGAGGAGGCTGAGCTCGTCTGATGCCGAGCGGGTGAATGACCACTTCGAATAGACGCTACATCCGAGAGCGCCCACGATGCGAGTTCGGCCGTGTCTTCTCGTACACCTTCCGAAGCATCTTGTGTTATGTCCGCCGGAGCTAATGCAACGACTAAGTAATGTCTGTGAATCGCTGCCAATGGTCACTCACTGCGTTGGTCATGAAACGAGCGATGAAAGTATGATCTGGCAGGAGTTTTCTGGTTCATCGAAGTGGAAAACGACAACCGTGACAGGGTCGATTCGGCTCGAGGGCGAAGTGTGCCATGTGTGCCACCCTCGATATCTCGAGCTCCGTCATTTTCATCGAGATCCCCAGAGGGAGAGGCTTGGCCATAGTGGGGTGCGTGTGATAGACGAGAACCGCTTCGATTTCTAGCGGTCTGAGGAACTGACATCTCCAAATGCAAGACCGGTCCTCAGCACTGCTGCAAAGACCCTAGATGGCGAAGGAACATCTTATTGATGGGTATTTGAGAGCATGTTTTGAAAGGTCCAATTGGTCAATGGAAACACATGGCAGCTTAAAGGTGAGTATGTGCGGAGTCAAGGTGGGAAGGTCACAGGATGTATGAGAAGCAAAAGCCAAAATATGTACAAGATCGAACAAAGTATGTATACAAATAAAAAAGAAAAGCGAATATTCTCAGGCAATGAGGAAATCACGAGGAAAGGCGTGATCGAGAACAAAGTTGCATGTGGTAGTGGGGCAAACAAGGTCGCCAAGCGAAGCGTTACTCTAGCATGTCTAGTACACTAGTACATACCTGTCGTTAGAGCTTTTTAAGTTTCAGTTAGCGGCATTTCGTGGCGAAAGGAAGCGGGCCGAAGGCATATCACAACCTCACAACCTCACAACCTAATGTGCTGGATCAAGTCAACTGTGATCACCAGCGATTGTCGTGATTCTACGTACTTACTTGCATTCGCGTGCTGCCATGATTGTACTCACAGACTCGCCATAGGTGATACTTTGTTGAAAAACTCAGTGCGCTAAAAGTATGGACCGGGAGACCCCTCCGACCCTTGGCTTGCGCCATCCTGTCAAAGCTACATACCCCGCAAAAACCGGATCTACAGAGGCAATCCCCCCCCTTGTTCCTATCGAAGTGCTCCACAGTCCTTGCTTAACATCTTCCTTCCTCGGAGACATCCTCCTCATCAGACATCCAGATTCAAGCCAGACTGCTACTTGGCCTCATCCCATAGCCCTCGCTTTGGGCTTGTTCCATTCTTACAGCCAGTGTAACTTCAATGGCCTCGACACGGACATTCGGCACTCGTGTGCAAGACCATCTTGGACTGACCATCTTAGTATGAGTAAGGCAAATCCGATTGAAGCTCGACCATGGCTGCAGCTTAGGTAGCCGCCCAATGTCGCAGAGGTATAACTGGCGATGCTTAGTGGCAACCGTCGGCAATGTATTCCTTAGGTTTTTGATTGTTTTTTTCTTTCTTTCGTTATCATAGTAGTGTACTCGGTACTGTCAACATCTCAAGCCAGTCTTTGCAGATATCCCTGAGCAATCAATCGCTCGACATCACTTTGCCTCACGAAGAACTGGCTGTTCTTTGTCAACGTGATCGCTCTGTGCGTTTGAAGTCAGTATCGATGCTCATACAAACCAATACTGCATAATGTTACCCGTATTCAGTCTGGATCTCCCCTGCATCCTTCAATACCCGTACGTCAATAAATAGATCCCTCGGAGGTTCCAGACTTCCTGTAAGATCGATATCCGTCCACTGCCCCTTATATGCGGCAAGCATATCACTGTACTGCCTTACGTACTCTTCCTCTTCTGGACTCAACGAGCTGTGATTCCCCGCTTCCGAGCCTATGCCAGCTCTTGCTCCTCCGCCTGACGCTCCCGCCTGCTCGATATCTAATACATCATTGCCGTTCCAGCACATCTCCTCGAGCTTGTCTGAGCGTACCCTGTGGTAGGCGAGCAAGCAACGTTTGTTCCGGCGCATGCAGAGGTGATTGACAAGGACAGAACAAGCCGTAGCTGGTTCAGCAGAAGGGTTGAAAGAGCCTTCAAATGGAGCCAGAATGTTCGAAACGTCTTTGTCTATATCGCGAACCTCACGCGTCATGGCTCGGACGATCTCGGTCTGATAGGGTGGCAGATGTGTCAATGCCTGGGTCCGTTTCGCATGTTGCACCTATGCACCAGTCTATTCAGGAACAATGTGCATCTGGAGGTATCGAAGTGTATACCAATTTGTAGCCTAGATCTCCATACATGTGTCGTTAGCAATCCCCTACTATTACTAGATCCTGGAGAGCATGACAATCAGGTAGACAATGGTCGAAAATAGTGATTGAGGGTAAGGTAGGATGGTAGGATATGTTACCTTAAGATGGGGGATGAGGCAACTCCCGCCGCTAGAGTGTGCTGGGCTGTAAGGTACCTATCTAGGTGTAACAGAAACTAGCGTTGTACTGGAATCACACAATTCTTCCAGCCGCGCCAGGATTGCTCCTTTACCTATCTGTCTTCTGTTTCCCAGTACAAATGTCGTCGATCGGGCCATGGCAGACTCGGGCGACTGCCTTATTGTCCTTTTGCACACAATATCACACATCACTGATTTGTCCTGCAATTACCCGCCAGTCACAGGGTGTATTATGACACTATCCGTTGACCACAGGGCTATTATAATAATACAATGTCTTCACCATTGCTTCATTGTCTCTAAGGTTTGCATGTGTACTTTAGAACCGGCCATAGGTTTTCTTGAGTATAGGCCATGTCCATTGACCTGGCGCATAAGATACACATCTCATTCCCATGGGTATTTGCCTGAAAGAAACTGGTCGCAAGAACAACGGAGCGCCAGTTCGAAGGCTAAAGCAACAAGGAGGTCGTACGATAGGGAAAGAAACCATCCGACTAGAGGAAAGAATAGGAAAAATCGGTATCAACTCCATGCCAAAATGTAAATGCGTCCGAATGCAAGAGGACTCCTGGACGATTGGCTCCTTCCATCGAACCACGATCGCAATTTTCCTCCAACGCCTTGCGGCATCTAACAGTTCACCTATTGTTATGCATACCCATGAACTCATCGAAATCATCTAACAGTCCGTCACTCTGGCCAGGAAGGCTTTCAAATTGCCACTGGTCGCTTTCTGGATGCATTGGCAACCCATCTTGGTGGCTGCTCATCTGCGGGTCTGTGCCAAACAGGCTTACTTGATCCCGATCATCCTGAATCTGCTGTGCTGCAACGAAATCGTTCTGGTGCCCGGGGTATTCGTTGTCATAAGCTAGCAACAAAGGATCGACTTGAGGATCGTTCAATGCTGCAGGACTGTGATCGAATATTTGATGATCGAGCAGCTCGTAATGATGAGCGCCAGGAAGGCCGACGAGAGGCTGTGCGGTAACATACTGCATGCTTGGCGTCTCTGTCTTCCGGATCACCACGTCCTCGACATTGGACCCCATTGAACTTGGGTAAGTGTTGGTTTGGTAGTATTGGTTGTAAAGAGCGTCGACATCAATCTGCTTTGGAGGAGGCTTGCCAGGGTTGGTGAATTGGTATGAAGACCTGTTCTGCCCTATATTGAGATCATAACCTCCCCTCCCAAGATCTTCATGTGATGTGCTGCTAGATGGATAACCGGGGTCTTGGCTAGAACCCTTAGTTCTCTTCGCCCTAGCCTTTTTTCCCGCCTTTGGTCGCCACCCATAGTCAGGATCGTCGAGATCACTCGGCTCTTCTTCGTCAACTTCTTCTGAGGCACCTTTTCGTTTCCTCCCAGACGTCTGAGACTTGCTAGGCGAGAATTTATACCCTGGGTGCGCTTTTGCATGATTCTCTCGCTCGACCCTTGCATATTCAGTATATCTGTCTCTTACCTCTGGTGGTTCCAGTGGCCAGCTCTCCCCAGACACAGACGAAACAACCTGATGGTTGTTTTGGAGGCACCATATTTTCGTCCTTTCAGCATACGCGGATCGATACAACATGAACGAGTTCATCGGACGAGCCACGTAACCCGAGCGCTTCGCCACCTCTGCTCGTCTGAGTTCTGCTGGCCTGGTCACCCATTCATGCATGTCCTTGACCGGAATATTATCCATATTCTTAGTCAATTCACTGAGCGGAGCGTCGATTTTTGGAATCTTAGCCTTCTCGCCTTTTTGTTTCGATGTCCTTTTGGCTTTGGGAGTATTGGAGCTGCGCGACCTTTCCTGGCTGTTTCCCCTCGCAACTTGGGTCGAACCATTCGGTACGACAAGCTGCCCAATTTTTGCTATCCGGGTTACTCCATTCCCTTGGTCTGAAGTCACTGGCGTCGGAGATTCGTAGGTGTAATAGCCCTGGTCAGGGTATTGCTGAAAATCCTTATGTCAGCGATATCACATACAGGTGCTGTCTTCATCGACTTACGGAGTGTTGCGGAGGAGGGTGACCATTGTAATCGCTGCCAGGGTTGGAATAATACATTGGACTACCGTATCCAAGGCCCATGTCCTGCTGATCAGCATAAGTGTGATATTGGCTTCTTCCGTATGGATCGACCCCTAAATGGTTTGGTTCGGGGGAGCTAAATGTGGTGTTAGAGCCTGACTGAAAGTAAGTCCCATGATCCTGTGCATATGGGTCTGGGCGGTATTGCGTGGCAGCATTATGTTGCATCAAATTATTAAAACCTTGTTGAAGCTCTCTGCTTTCCGATAACGGAGGTGACGGGGGCCCATGTTTGATCATAGCCGACGAAGCCATCTAATCCACCAGAACAGGAAGGGTGCGAAAGCTGTTGGACCTTGAAGAATGGTTGTGCTGGTTGTGTGCCCACCAGGAAGTACTATTTAGGTTCACGAGTATATCGTCGATCTCTGACCGACGTATCTGGTGAAGCTGAACGTGGACCACGCTCTTGGTCTTTCTACAGGTAACCTTTAGGAGTGGCAGATAACCCGGCGTTGCCTGCAGAGGATAGCAATTCTACCAGCGTTCGCTGAGTCGGTCGGTCCTTTACACTTTTTGAGTATTTGCTATCATTGGTGAGGAGACTGAGGTACGCTATGGGCGACCTTTAATGGAGGCGAGAATCTCCTGGTAAGTGGCGTAAGGTATTAGGACTAGAAGCCTAAGACTTGTACAGCAAGCAAGAACTGCTTAGGCTCCGATGTGGTCAGATTTTCGCGTGCTCGACAAGCTTCTAGAAAGACTGAGGGGTCGGAGAGGCTGAAGATGTTGTCGATGGTCCATCTGAACTCGTGTGTCAGTTTGTGCAGCCTGGAAGGTGAAGATGGTTTGTCTTTTCTTGGGTGCAAGTGCAGACCATCCGACAGGACATGGGACGAACCTATTGCGGCTACATGCCTGCAGTCCGCATTTGAGTCAGCTCCATCAGTTTCCGGAAAACGGAAGAAGGCAAGCAGCTTCAGGTACCCAAGAACCGCCAATCACCTACGCTGGTGGAAGTAATGTAGGTCCTAATGCGGCCACACTCGACAACGTTGTTCTTTGTTTATGTTTATGAACCAAAGCTCAGAGGCACAGGATCAAGCGAGGGGAGCTCTTGTATCTAAAAGTCACCTTTGGCGAGATGTTATTGACGAGCGGATCATGGTTAATTGTTATAATATTCCGCAAGAATCTCGCTATTCTGACGCAGCCAGCAAATCCCAAGGCAGATTACCTGTTTTGTCGGTCAGGAGCTTCTAGCCCATACCACAGTTCCATGGAGCCTTCATTTGGGTTGGTTCTACTAGACTGGTGAACCCAAGGGAGTATGAACAGCTTTGATTGTTGCATGCAGCGGTGAAAAGACTATCTTGGTAGTTCTAGTATGCCCTGACGATGAACGCGGAGACGGGGACTTGCTCTACTAGTGTGGCGCTAATCGTCCAAGCTGTCTTACTCAGAGCCCATGTATTACAGGATCAGCTATCACCTCACATGGTCACGACTGCTACAGTTCAGCCCGCCCGTTCGCAGGTCGTTAGAGGTGTTGATAGTGCAGGATTAACAGGGTGCCTGGCCAGGCGGGCACTGCACGCAGCTTGGTGACACGAGGGTCTAGGGCTCAACATGGCTCGTGACAGTTAGCGAGCATCTGCAAATTCCTCGCTTCCAAATCCGGGGCCTCTCCTCCAAATCTCAGAGGCTCCAGATACGACAGAGGAAGCAAGCCGATACGCTTTTCTAGCCGCAAGATCTTCCGTAGTAGATAGGACGTACGAAGATTCCATCCCTGCAAACGCACTTTGGCGAATGAGACGATTTCAGACGGATAGATGCATCATCGACCCAACCGGTTGGGAAAGACCATACGCTGTTCGAACGTCATGCCTGGATCAATTGAGTACTCTCAGAAGGTAATCTCCTCGGCAGGCCCAGGTCTGATGGTATCCTGAGGAGCAGAGAAGTAAATGGTAGATGTTCGCCTTGGTAGGCTAAGTCGTGCGGAAAAGGTTATGTGAAGAAGATCACCATGAGCAGCCATCGCAAATCGCGATGAGCCATTTCCAGGTTGGAAGGTAATCCTGACAGCTGCTCGGGCCTTTCGGTGAGGTCGGCCTGTTAACTTTCTGGAAGACTATCATCAAAGTAGTACCGTCGCCGTTGAAAAACTGGCGACTGACAAGGAATGCAGATTTCACGAAAATAGCGCCAACCGAATGCGTCAACCTTGTGCAACCAGTCGGATTCAGCTTCACGACGTCGACCTCACAGTCAGATTCAGGAAACGAAGGTGGGATTTTCTATCATCGGAACTTCGATCATCAATTACCGCATCAAATTTGAGCACCATTTGCTCTCAGTATGTTTCTGTTTTTGCTTGCTGCTCACGCTTCAAGCTGGCCGCAAGACAGATAGTGGAGCAATTCCGCTCCCGACCCATGGGACTCTTCGCCTTGCTCCGATTCGAGAACCCTTTTTGCATCTTTTGCATCTTTTTCATCGTTGATGACCAATGCGGAGAAGAGTGTTGGATAGCAGTGATCCTCAATCGCTGTAGCCTTAATCGATTTAACATGCGAATCGAGCTCAAGTCATTTGTTTGCAATGCGAATGACTTGGATTGAAAGAAGCCTGGCGTCTCAGATTCGCGTTGGTGAGATCACAACTCATCATGGCTCAATCGAGTTCAACGACGACTGGGTGGTTGAGCGACATGTGCTTAACGTCAATAGTAATGGAATGTACAGCGTGAAGCTCCAGGTCTCCATACCCATGTAAAGTAGGTAAGTTTCAGACACTTGTCCTCAGGGTTACATCGCTCAATGTAATATTTCAATGATCACATATACTTTACCTATTCCCCTTAGCTTAGCTAGCTGCCTTGCAAGTAAGTACCTTGAGAGTCAAAATTCACACCTGCAACTGAAACTCCACAGTCGAATCGTTGGCATGTGATACACGCTAGATCCCTACAGGGCTACGGAACATCGCACGGCCTGAAGCCGCACCATGACGCCGAGTGTTGACAGGGGTACCAAAGCGTAAATGGGTCGATGTAGCAGCTGCTCATCAGCGCCTTCAACACTTTCCTTCTACAACCCTTATGCGTTTCGTTCCTGACTTCTTACTTCTAATGGACAGAGTGTTTAATACGTCCAGATCGGAAAGCTCTCCCATCAGGCCTTTAAACCTCCCAGCGGAGGTTCGCTTCTCCTAGAAGCCCACACCGGCCTTTGCGCGGTGCCCAGCCTCTTTTCAGAAAGTCCCGCGGTTTGCAAATATTCTCACCACGAATTGTGAACGACTCCGCCCCTTGCTAGGTGGCTACGAGTATATCAATCGTCCCTACCCATCAGGAATCTCTCAGCACCTCGACCTCTACAGCGTGGGTCACCATGGCTGCCCAAGCTGCCCTGATCGCCGAGACGATATCTGGCATGAAACGAGCCATTTCAGGCCACCAATACTGTATGTGCCTATGGTTAATTTGTTCTAGGAATTTGAAGCTAACGGATACCTCCTGCAGCATCTGATTCTGATGAAGCATATCTACAACCCACCAACCGCGGCAACAAGCTCAAGCGCAAAGCGCGATGCTTGCAAGAAGGGCAATCGGGCGGGCTCGATGGTCCCGGTAGCTACAAAAGGGTGGGTACTCATCAAGCGAACAGTAGAAACCAAAATCACTGCTGACGTGGTTGAGCAGAAGGTTGAACACGCCGGCTATCACCGGTCTATAATCAAGAGGAACCCGAGGCGCTACGATGAAGATGGCGAAGAGCTCGATGACGATGATGACGACTCGCAAGCAGATGCTGAGGCAGCATTGCAAAACCCATATTCCGAGATCAAGCTGGAAGGTTGGAAGTCCTCACATGTTGTCCGCTTTGCGCCTCACCGACTGACGAATACCTTCTGTAGAGCTCCTTGTGCCCCTGACTACTGCCGCGGATCTGCCAAACCATCCTTCGTTATCGATTCCTTATACGTCCACTATCCTTAGTGATATGGCGCAGCAAGCATGTGAGATGGTACATCGGGAGAGAAAGACGCTCTGGAGTGTCAAGCACTTGTTGACAAGGTTACGTGGAGACGATACCTGGATCCCTTGTGAGACTCTAGATGACCTGGATGTTGACGAGGCCATTTTCGGGACCGCATTTCTTTACAATGGGAGCACTACCGTTGCTTCACGTGGAGGCAATGTTCTAGACTCCGTGCTGTCGGGCAACAGCAAAGCGTCGACACACACTCGGAATGATCATACGATCGAGCTGGAGCCTGACGTATCGCACGATGTCCACGATGCGTCGCACGACATATCCCAGAAAGAATTCGAAGCGGTTCCCGAAATAGAGGCGGACCAGATTGTCATGGACAACTCCATAGCTCCGATTAACCACGAAATGACCCAAAAAGAGTTCGAAGCGGTTCCTCTGATCGAAGTAGACCAGATCATTATGGAGGACCCCACGGCTCCTAATAACATGAAATCAGGTACAACAGAAACTCTTGGCAAACCCACCGTTACCCGTAAAATTGATGTGGGTGTAGCAAAGACTCAGGCCGTTGGTCTTACTTCTGGCGAAGGCGATCCAGCAATGTCTCAACTCCATGATAAAGATATCGCCACTAACGAAGAGGGACTCGGCGTTGCCGAGGATGCAGGAGAAGCCAGCAACATGAAACAGCCCAGCGCATGGGAGACCAGCCAGCAGGAGCAGATTCCAAACTTCGCAAAAGCGGACGTTCTACCTCCACCTGCTGAACCAATCCAAGGACCCCCCATACCAAACGACCGTGCAGACGACCAAACAATGCCCGATCCCATGCCGCAAGAGCCCGACAACCTTTCCAGCGCCCCCAAGACCATAGCCGAAAACCCCCCCACCACCACAACCAACGGCGAGCCGCCACCCAAACCAGAACACCCCAAAGACCCGACCCCCACGCGCTCTGCTTCCCACTCCTCCGCCTCCCACCCACCGCCGCACCGCATGCTCACCCGCGCCCAAGCCGCCGCCTCCACGCCTGCCTCCCCCCACATCACCCCAACACCCACGCGCTCCCCCTCCCCACCCCCCTACATCCACCCCCTCTACCTGGCCCCTGCCTCCGCCCACCCGTCCCGCGACCTCGGCCTCCCCCCCACCGAAGCCGAAGAAACCCGCCGCATCTGCACGCTCTGGGTGCAAAAACAGGAAGAGGTCGTGCGCGGCGCCGAGAGCTTGTACGAGGGCTTGCTCAAGGCGGACCGGATGCGCAAGAGCGTATGGAAGTGGTGTAAGGCTGAGGGGCATGTGGGCGAAATGAGCGATGGCGAGGATTGGTATGATCGTGAGGAGTGGGGGTTGGACGGGGAGTTGAGGAAGGGGAATTTGGAGGAGGAGGAGGAAGTGGGGGAGACGAGGGGGAAGAGGGGGAGGGCCCGGAGGGGGATTTAGATGGGGGGGGGGGGGGTGGTAGGGGGTTGTTGTGAGTGGAGGAGGGACGTTGGGTGACTTTGATGAAGCCAGGGATACTACACCAACTAAGGGGTTTTACTGAAATTATGGATATTACTGAAATCATGGACACCAGGCAAAGGTGTAGTGGAGAAAGATGTGTACGAAATCAAGAGATGCCATGTCATCATATAAGATGATGCAACTGATGCCACCTATGCCCCCATGTCTCATTATACCACTAATGCCGTTCCCCGTCAATGTTGAATCGACGCTTTTACATCCCCACCACTACCCACATTCTTAGTGGAACCCCCAGCCCAACCCGTCCCCACCCTTTTCAACCTCCTCTATATCTATCTTATCTGTCTTCTCTTTGTCTACTCGACTTTCTTGCCCGCTCGTTCCCGGTCTCGTTTCGCGTAGATTTCATCTGTAAAGGGACTGTGCGGGTATGTGTTAGCATGTTCTCTTGGAGTGTGCAAATGCGGTTTCTCGTTGGGAGGGATTGAAGGGGGTAGGATGAGATAGTGCGGGAGTAATGTTGGTGAGTAATAGGATGGAGGAGACGGGGTGGGTGGTGCAGCCTGGAGAGGGGGTATGGTGGGTTGGGTGGAGAGAAGAAATTTTTAAGGAAGGGATATCGAGAAAAAGGCTTGGAAGGAGTGGAGCTAGTGGGTCCTCTGAGAAGGTGAGGATGGGAGGCAGAGATAGTGATAAAGGATCGGAAAAGAAGAGCGAAGGTGGGGTAGGGTATTGTGTAAGGCCGCGAATCCGTAGAGGTGGCAAGAACCGCAGACAAGAAACAGTGACAGTCAAAAAGGGATGAACTCACTCCTCCCACCGCCTCGCCACCTCATAAGCCCCCAGCACCAACCCACTCAGCGCCACCCCCGCCGGTCTCCCATACAACAGCGCCGTCCCCAAAAAGCTCAGCGCGCTCCCATGATACATCGGCGCCCCCGAGATGTTAAACGGGAAGCTCGTGACGGGCGCGTCCATCAAGATGCCGAAATAGTCGCCGAGGTAGGTGCCGGTGATGCCTAGGGCCCAGGTGCTGGAGAGCACGAGGGTGTTGCCGAGGGCGAGGAGGGCGTAGGCGATGTAGGGGTGGATGAATGCAGAGTGGATGGGTTGGGCGCGCAGGGCGCGTTCGTAGCTGGGTGGGACACGGAGTGGTTAGCGAGTGGATTGGGCGGTTTGAAGGGGGTTTTGGGTGGGCAGAGTGGAGGAGGGGGGAACGAACAGAGCATCACGGAAGAGACCGAGGGAGAAGATTGTTATGGCGAGGACGTAACAGGCGCGGAGGGAGTTCCCATTCAATAGCTTGGTAAGGATTTTGTTGTGGTATTCTAGGCGCAGAAGCCGTTAGCTAATGCACCAAGAAGAGTGCTAAGACGGAGAGAGTACCTTGGCGGGCGGTAATGCTGAGGAGGCCATTGTCAGATCACGGTGTCTGAGCACGCTGAGGGATTTTCTTACTTCCAGAATGTGGGGTTGAACGCAATTGCTGCGGCGGATACTGGGAGTTTTGTGAGCGGAGCATGGGGGAGGGGTTGGCGGAGAACGTACTCCAAAGGGATCTTTGGGAGAAGTCAATCAGACCTCCTGTCATTTGTGACATGGTAATAGGACTGCAATTCAAAGAAATGAAAAAGTGCTTTGGCTCGGAGAAGGGGTTTCAATGCATTGTTTACTCTTCTTGGGATGATTTGCTTGGCGAACTGCCTGATGGCGGACTCTGACGTCAGAAATGCAAACGTGAAACTTTGGGTTCGCAGAGAGTGTATTGTGGAAGTGCAAAGTATTCATGATCCCCAGTTACATTTCTTGTGTAGTCTATATAAGAACTTAACCGGTAGATAAAGGCTGTCTGCGTTATGGACTGGATGGAGTCAAATCGAACCTCCTGGTTATGTTGTTAATCTCAAAGCTATCGCTTTTCATTCTTCTCATAGTGCACACGAAGTATCCTTGACATCATTCAGCTAATCTTTATTCCGCTGCACCGCGGCGCCAACTTTCATTCCTAGATAATATCGTCCAAGAGCTCCTTACCGGGTATCGTCAAAAGTCAAGTAATCAATTCAAGTCCTTTCTTGAAGGTCGATACTGGATATTAGTAAGACTGCAGATCATAGCACAGAATCAGCTTTCTCTTCCCACCTCATCTCGGCTCGCCGGATCAGCTCCTCATATAGCGTCCACGCCAGCGCAGAGCTGATAGCTTTTCTTCCCATCCGTAGCCCGAGCCCATCGAACAAGCTCTTGAATCCGTCCTCTTTAACCATCCGGCGGCTGGCCACAAACAAGTTACCATACCTCCCTGGCATGAGCTGTAGGCGCGTCTTGATGGCATCAAAAGGGTTGGTAATGGTAGTTGCTATTGCGGATGCTAGTACGCCTGAGATGAAGTTAATGGGCACGGACGTGCTGCTCATCATGGCTTGAGGGAGACCAAGTGTATCTATTGGAGCTACTTCTTGCAGCTTACTGAGGCGCTTCTTGCATTGCTCATAGAAAACCACGTAGAGCCCTGCATACGGAGCATCCCGTATAGCTGTGGCACCATAGCCAGAGAAAAATCCTTTGATTCCTTCCGCCCTGAAAATTGCCGTTCCAGCGCCAAAGATCGATTTGTAGGAGTATAGACTCGATTCATAGCGTACCTTGATGACGGTGATGGGCATCATGATCAGGCCAGCCGAAACCCGGGCTAAGGCGCCGGTGGTGAGATTGGCAAAATTCGAAAGCTTGGGAAGGGAGGATGAGGAGTACTGGGTATTAGGTTCTGAAGCAGCCACAAGGTTTGTAGATACGAGGATATTGGAGCCAGCAACATGCTGGCGAAAGGCGTTCAGTGTAGAAAAATAAAGCGCTGATCCAAAGCCAGTGCGTATAACAGAGGGCAACGTCCCTCGCCACAGCTGCTTCAGCGTGCTGGGTCCTCTTACGATTTCTTGAAAGGTCGTGACCAGCGAAGCAGAACCGGACTGCTGAACCCTTGTCTTGAGTAGATCTGCGGGCTGCAACAGAGAAGCTGAGAGAACACCAGTACAGAGGCCCGCGCCGAAGTGGAAAGCTACGCAAGAATGCTCGTCAGTGGCAGCTTTTTTTGCTGGACCATTGAAATATTGTCTCACATGAGGATGGCCGTGGATCCGCTGCTCTCGACATCTCCTTCGTCATCTATGACCGGCCACTGCTATATCGAAAAGCCGCCCAGTAAGGTCGACATTATAACGAGCAAGTGTACAGCTCTTGCCCAAATATTTCTCTTTTGCTATCAGATGCACAGATAATCACAGGACTTTCAATTGACTATATAAGCTCTTACACATCAGAAACTGGCAGTCTACAGTAAACCAAAGGAGAACGCATAAAGAGAGAGTGAAGAAGAAGTTGCTGACAGGTCATTACTCGGGCCATCAGGGTCAAGGGTCTAATCTACCGCGTTAGGCGCGAATCCTGCCAGGGCTTGCGCATACAGCGTCTTTCCGTCCTTGAAGCTTGAGATATCTTGTCTACCATATCCAACCTTTCTCTGAGTCCCTTGAAGCTCAGTACTGCCAGGCATGGCGGAAACGCTTTCACCAACCCCAGCTCATACGCTTGTCAAGAATTCTGCCAAAAGAACTAGAGAGCTATTCGGAGCTCAATACGCCATACCCACAACTCTGGAGCCATCTTATGTTCAGTCACTACATTTAAATCCACCAGCAAACCCTTTCGAAGTTGCAGATCGCGCTGCTCTAACATCACGAATACGCAGCGAATATGAACATGTCCGGGAGTTACCACCCGCACTCGCAGCAAAACAAGCCAGCGCCTCTGCATCTGCAGCAGCACGGCGGAAAAAGCCTAGAATACAGGCCAATGGAGAGGATTCGTCGGATGCACAGACGGTCAAGATGATTGAAGGCATACCAGCAAAATCAGAAATGAAGCAGAACGGAGCCACATCGACGGCATTAGCGCTGCGCAATGGTGCCGGAGCTGGACCAAATGCCAACGGGCCTACTCTGAATCGAAATCTACCTTCATCAAGTCTTGTTCGCAAAGAATACATCCAACAGCCAAAACCTGAATGGCATGCGCCATGGAAGCTTATGCGTGTGATCTCTGGACACCTTGGCTGGGTGCGTGCTCTTGCCGTCGAGCCCGGGAATCAATGGTTCGCGAGCGGAGCCGGCGACCGCACTATCAAAATCTGGGATTTGGCCTCTGGAGCTTTAAGACTTACCCTCACAGGCCATATTTCCACTGTTCGCGGCCTCGCCGTTTCTCCGCGCCATCCATATCTCTTCTCTTGTGGCGAGGACAAAATGGTCAAGTGCTGGGACCTCGAGACTAATAAAGTTATCCGGCACTACCATGGCCATCTTAGTGGAGTATACACGCTTTCACTTCATCCAACCCTCGATGTCCTCGTTACTGGTGGCCGCGATGGCGTAGCTCGTGTGTGGGACATGAGGACACGAAGTAACATTCACGTTCTCAGTGGGCACAGACAAACTGTCACAGATGTACAATGTCAAGAAACAGACCCCCAGGTCATCACCTCCTCCCTCGACTCCACAGTCCGACTTTGGGATCTTGCAGCCGGCAAAACTATGGGTGTCCTTACCCACCACAAAAAGGGCGTCAGAGCACTCACCGTCCACCCCACAGAATGGACTTTCGCGTCAGGAAGTACTGGTAGCATCAAGCAATGGAAATGTCCTGAAGGTGCATTCATGCAGAATTTTAATGGCCAAAACGCCATCATCAATACCCTTAGCGTCAATGAAGATAATGTACTTTTCAGTGGGGGTGATAACGGAAGCATAAGCTTTTGGGACTGGAAGACAGGGTTCAGGTTTCAGAATCTAGAGACGACGGCGCAACCAGGTTCATTAGATGCCGAATCCGGAATCTTTACATCATTATTCGATAAGACTGGGCTGCGACTCATCTGTGGTGAAGCAGATAAAACGATCAAGGTCTGGAAGCAGGACGAGGATGCAACGCCGGAGACACATCCATTAGAGTGGAAACCGACTTTGGGACGGCAGAAGTATTGATGGGAGTATACTCAGGGATTGCGAACTATGGTTGTGTTACACTTCGTACAGATACCCAATTTTCGAGACTTTGTGGTATTCCGCGACATCGGGTATCACTATCAAAAGAAGTAAAGCGTTTTCCATCGCACCATCTACGCTCCAAACCCCAAACCCCTTACCTCGCCATCATCTCTTAACGCCAATCTCACCTCCTCCTCCCCAATGCACATCCTTACCTTCCCAACCTTCTCGCCTCTCCTCGCCTCGACCGCAATCACCCCCGCCTCATTCAACTCGACAGCCGCAAGCCCCATGCCCAATACTCTCGCTGCTTTCCTGCCATTTACGCCTTTGATACCCTGAGAAGTTGCAGACTCAGTCAACAGCATATTATTGATATGCGGGTTATCTGCAGCCATAAGACCAAGGCGATTTGCCTCCTCGACTACATCCCCAAGCACGCACTCGCTCACGCCGCTACGACGCGTGCGCGCTAGAATGGCAGCAAGGAAGAGCTTGGAGGATAGAGGAAGCGACTTTAGATACTGCTGTAAAGGGCTGCTCGTTGCTTCGCTGATAGCCTGCTTTATTGTTGTTATCGTGACTGTTCCCTTTGGCTTCTCATTTCCACGTTTCTCGGCGGCAGCATGCTTCTTTCGCTTGCTAGGAGTCGTGAGCAAGGGGTTCTGCTCCGTGGCCGCTTCCGCCTCGGCAATTTCCACCGCACGCCGGCAGATATCGAGGGCGCGTCTGGCATCGCCGCTCACGGCAGCGACTTTCCGGCTGGCAAACTGTATGGCGTCCGGCTCGACGATCGAAGGTATGTGAGAGAGCCGCGATTGGATGATTTCCTGGAGTTGGGTGTGGGTGTACCCTGGAAAAGTGATACGTGTCAACCCCAACCGGCTGCTAATTTTGTTACTCAGCGTTCGCTCAGGGAGATCCATGGTATTAGCCACAGCGAGCACGATCAGCCGGCTATGTCGTAGACCAGGCCAATTGAAGAAGTTATACATCACGCTCTGATTTTTCGTGACGAGCTGGTCCAGCTCATCCATTAGGACCACGCAAGGCACCCGTCTCGGACTTGGATTGTCGAATTCTCTTTCCAGCAGCCCTAGCGCATGAGCTGGACTGACCCTCTCCCCTCTCAAAGCTTCCCATAGCAGCGAGTAGCTCTGGTGCGGATCTGTAACCTTCATCCCGTTGATCTCTACGAAAATGAAGTCATCCAGCTCCTCCGCTTGCACGCTGGCATTTAACTGCGCAACGACTTCGCGGACCGTGGCTGTTTTGCCCGTGCCGGGCGTGCCGGAGATGTAGATGCATGCACCAGAGCCCGCCGATATGGCGGCTTCAAGGTGGGTGTAGACGGTCGTGAATTCGTTTGTCCTGCATGGGAGGGTGTTGGGAACGGAGGAGACGTGGAGAGTGGAGCGGGCGAGCTGGAAGGGGGAGGTCGTGTGGTTGGGAGAAAGTATGCGGGTGCTGAGGGGAGTGAACTCGAGGGGCTTCTTGATAATGACCCTGCAGTTCAATTAGATTAGGGGTTTCTAAGCTACTACAAAGGGGTCGAAGGCTTTACCGTTTATGTGTAGGGGTGATGAGCTTCTGCGGAGTGCGTTTGACGGATTTGGTCGGAGTTGAGACATCTGCAAGCTTGCGCTTCTTCCTCGGGGTTTTTGGGACATCTTCTTCTTCCTTGGGCTCCCACTATTCAGATTAACTTTTGCAATAGGCGGTTCTTAGTGATAGCCTACATCAACAACAGGATCCTCGGAGCCTCTCTTCCTTTTCCTTGTGGCTTTGGTCTGACTCTTGACACGCTCAATCAACTCTGAGATATCCTCTTCCCCCTTGTATATGTCCTCCCAGACGAATTCATCGGTGTAGGTTGCGGTGCGAGTATTGCATCCTCTACGACAAATGAAGAGCTTGCCGTAGTCCTTTGATGTACGTGGAATCCTGCCAGAAGGGTATTTCCTCTGAAAATTATCGGGTGAGACGACGGACACTCTACCATTGATCGAAGGAAGGGGATTCAGATCCCACGAGGGCGTGATATAAACTTCGTTCTGCTCAAAAACTCAGCATTGACACCACCCCAAACATCAAAATCCCACTGACCGGCAAAGCATCCCTCCTCTTCTTCCCCTTGTTCCGAATCTCTCTCTCTGTCGAAAACCACATAAAATTCGCCGCCTTCTCCCCTTCCTCATCGTCTTGAAAATCGCATATCAGCCCTATCCATGCCTCTCCCACACCCTCAGCTTTCAGCATTACGCAATCCCCGATTTTACATTCAAAATTTCCCATTCGAGCGCCGACGATAGCCTTGTCTCCTTCGTCATCTTGGTCGTCAGCTGCGTAAATCCATTCCCAGGGGTGGTCTTCGAGGCCGAGCTCGTCGTCCGAGTCTTCTCGGGCAACTCCGCCGGTGCGGAGGAGCTGTCTTGCGCGCTCGGCTCTTGCGGTTTGGGTTTTGGATGGCATTTTTGTGAGGGAGCTATGCCAGGTTGTGGGGCGATTTGACGGATGGCTTGGGGGACGCGGCGACGCGCCACGCTAATGCATGCACTTCAAGCTCGCTTGATAGCAAGGTACATCATCCCTTGACGAACCCAGGCAAATCAGGACCTCAAGTCCTTGAGGGCTCCTGGCTTTCCACCATTCAGGCAATGCCATGCTACGTAACTTGCTATTCCGGGCACTGCGCTCTCCTCATCATGCACGGTCTCATATATCTAAATCCGGCCAGAGGCGTCTCTTGTCAGTCAAGCCTGATGATGTGAAGCCAGACACATCTGAAAAGACCCGCTCTCGTATTCTGCGTCTAACGCAGCGTCTACCAAAATTTCTTCAGCGGTATACAGCGCCGTTGGTTCATGCACCACTGACTCATATATCGGCCTTCCTCATACTGCACGAACTGACTGCCATCGTTCCTCTCTTCGGCCTCGCTGCAACGTTCCATTACACCCAGTGGCTACCTACCTACTTTGCTGAAGGAAAGATCTTCAGCGAAGGTACGAAGAGATTTGGGAATTATGCTCGGAAGAAGGGTTGGCTAGGCCACGAGAAGACCCGAAGGTATCGATGGTTTGGAAAGGGCGAAAAAGGAACAAGGCTTGTGGTTGAGTATGTGTCCTGTCCAAGTACAACATTGGCAGAGCAGAGTTGGATTAAAGGCTAACAACAAGTCCAGGTTCGCAACCGCATACGCGATTACGAAAGTCTTAATGCCGTTCCGAATAGTCTTCAGCGTTTTTGCTACGCCATGGTTTGCCAAGATTTCAGTTATACCATTCATGAACGCTATAAGAAGAGCTCTCCGATCGAGAAGAATGAAGCCTCCCACGTCTGGAGCTGCTGGCACAGGAGCAGTAGGTGGAGGTGTCGGACCCGGTCAGAAGTAATCATGACCAAACCCGGCGAGCCTGTCACAGCAATTACAGTAAACCGCTGAACGCTGAATGTCCACGGACTCACTGCTACTTACAGCAGGTTGTAAAGATTATAGAGCCCGATCTCCACTCAACAAGTTCAGGACAGAATCTGCCCATGTTTTGTACCGGTGCGGTATATATCACCTTGATGCTTGTGGAATTGTACATATTGTGTCTGACTCTCGTCTCCGCCGCCGCCAAAGAGATCGAAAATCTTACAGATTCCCGACAATGTATAATTACGAAAGCGCCGGATCCGCTGTTTCCGCGTAACAGCCGGGATCTGTACCTTTGAGGTCCTTAGTACCGTTGCAACCTAAATTGTCGAGCAAGTTCTGCACCGGAATTGATCGAAGACCAAATAAACACAATCCGCTCCATTCGCTCTCGGTACTAGCCTACGGGAGGAACCAATCAGGTGTGAGGGGCAGGTTTCTCGAGCCAGATATGTATGACAGTATCTCCCAGGCTTCCTTAGAGCTTCACTCGTCACATTGTCATAACAGCTTTCCTCCATGAATCCGAGAAGGAAGGTGTTGTAAGGCCGTAGTTGAGCAATATCTAATCCAATATCAGTATCCTGTTGTCTGCAAAGTGCAACCGAAGAATAAACCCCTATTGTAGTCTGAACAATACGAACCGGGCATGAATATGGTTGATTCCTTTATTCCAGAAATGCTTAATTTGACGACAATTTCGTTTGTTTACCCCGTTTGCTTCACCATACTTACAAAACCAACCTGAAGAAACATGCAGCTGCCCGTTTCTATTACACTTCTCCATGGAAGCAACATTTACGAAGAAGCTAGCAGATTCTATTTATGACTTTTGATTGACGAGCAGTCTGTCTCTTACTTCAGGGTTTTTACCGAAAGTTATTGCTGCCTCTATTCTGAGCTCTCAGGTCGTCTAAATCATACCGGTTCACTTCTGCTTTATCAATCAACATCATCTTCTAGCTTTCACATCGTAAAACAGAGAGCGAGCGACCTTTAGTAGGTAAATTTGCATCACAAAGAACACTTCCTTCGTCATACGGAATCACCAGTGGTCATCCTTCACAATGAACTATGAGAAGCTGAACGCCAGGTTGTGGCAGCAGAGCAACCCGTACGAGTCTCTACAAGCAGCAGTAGACTCAGGCAGCTCCGATGATGATCACGAAGAACCCTCTAGGCCATCGGACACGAAAGAGACAGCAACCCCTTCGGTCCCAAATCGGGCACGCCTCCCTGGCCATCCATCTCTTCCGCCAAATCCGTCAGCGAAAGGGAAACAGCCGCGAAATGTTCATCCCGCCCATCGTCCAGTCCGTGCGATGAGACCACTTAGGGTGACTCTTTTCGATAAGAAAGACAACGTCGCTAAAGCTGCTTTCCGTCAAAGTCAGCCTCCTACCAAAAAGTTCATTCTCGGTAAACCCAGCTGTCTGATCGAGAGCGACCGGCGGAAAATGTACAATCTTCTCGAAGAGATGGGAGTCCGCTTTGGATCCTTTATCCGCCCGCCGCAAAATCTCTTGGATCGTAATCTACTGCTCTGGGGCGATGAGAGACAAACAGCAAAAACATGTAGAGAGCTACAAGAATGGGTACTGAAATCTGAATCCCCTTCCAACTACAACCGAGACTCTGGGAATCCCACCAAAGGGAAGGATAAATTCAGCAAGGACTTTTCGACCTTAAGCCCAAAATATGAAGCGGAGAATAAGAAGCTAAAGATAGAAGCACGACTACAGGAATATCAGCAAATACCAGTCGCAGGTGCATCTTTCCAATATACTGGATATTTCCTCTGGCCAAGGGATGAGGTCCACCCCCAAGAGCTTCTAGGACAGAGCTGCGAAGCGTTCGATCCCATCCGCATGCACTGTCGTGCTCACATTATTTTCGAAAGCCAGCTCTCACTCTTCAAGATCCTATCAGATGATGGTGCCGCAATCCAGAGTGCCATTAAGCGGATCGAGGGCACAATGAGAGAGTTCATTGCTCGCAACAACAAACCAGTAACACTGTACATTATCGATCCACCTACTCCAGCAGCTATGCAAAAGCACATCATGATGCTCAATGGGCCTCCCCTGACAGAGGCAGGTAAGGCAACCATGCTGCCAGTACTAACAGGAGGAAGTCTGGCGTTGGAAGAGCTCAAGGTCTGGTTTGATGAGAGCCAGAAACTGACGGATAGGAACAAATACGAGATGCAACATGCTCTACATAAAGCAATCGTCCGACTGCCTTATTATCGCGGTCGTGTTCAAATGCGTGTTCTTCTTGGAACCTTTGCATTGTCTGTATTTCGGTGGTCGAAAGAGACGAAAAGCATTACGTTCAAGAAATTCGGAGATGATATGAGATTGTCTAATAGCAGAGGTGCTATGATTCGCAAGTAATTACAAGGTCACCTCTAGATTGTGCCCTTACTGACAATTGGCGTAGCCTAAATCTGAAGATAGGCGCAGAGCAGATCATCGCTCATTGTTGCCAAGCGACTGGAGTATTTCTACCTGTAAGCGCGCACGCGAATACTTTGGAAGAGGTTATCCCCATGCATACGGCCCGCTACAATTTTCGTCTTCCGGAAGTGGGGCCCGTCAGATTCGAAATCGAGATGAACAAGACTGGTGGTATCGACGTATACGAAGTCTCCCGCAAGCAATGGACAAAAAACCCTACCGAAGCTGACCCTAGCGCTCAACCTCCCCTCCTTGAACTCTTCATGACCCGACTTCAAGAGTACGTGCCTTCCTCCATCCATCTGATTCTCTTAGTGACGCTCGTAGGGGTATATCCTGGAAACTCCAAATCGCCAACGAGAACCTTCTTGACCCCACACGCATCAACCCCCAAATGACATATTTTGCCGACTCCGTCCAATTCCGCTGTCCTACCCCTAACCCTAAAATCGAACTTACCGGCCACAGACTCTTCTTCGAGGTTCAGTCCTTCCCCATCGAATCCTTTGAGCAGAAAACCGCCCTACGCTACCGCCTCAAGAACCACAGCTCCTGGCTCTTTGAGATTTCGAGGTACGATTCATATGCTGTCAATGAACCTTTACCAAGTAGCACGCAGTGGGGTGCAACGTTTTGGAATAGCAAATGGGATGCTGTACTGGCCGAGAATGCGAACCTCAGTATCGGACAGGCGGCGGCATGGGATCCAAAGCTTTCGACCTTCTTTGAGGCCGGCTATGGTTCGGCGGGTATGCCGTTGGATGCGGGATTTTGGGAGTTCATACAGAATCTGCGCTTCATCTTAGAGGTGCTTGATGGGATGAAGAGCCAGGATGGTTGAGCAGGAGGGAGATCAGCTAAGCTAAAGCTGAGAGCAAGTGGCAACGGCTTTGCAGCTTAAAGACATCTGGCATGTGTAACATCTTTTACTGATCTGATGGAGATAATCCTAGGCGCAGGCAGAGGACGACTCTGAAGGACACTCCGCGGCTGCCCCCTGGAACGGGTGTTTGTCGGTGCTTCATATTATCAGAGCCACTCATGTACATCCACAGAGCGATTTCCAACTCGTTCGTTCGCAAATGGGAGGATTTACTTCTGCGGCACAACTAACTCTACGCTATGTGGCTCTTTCATATCTTTCCAAACAAACAAAGGTCCATGAGCTAGCTAGAGCTTATTGCAGGGAAAGTTAGGCGCCTGGGTAGCAACAACTTCCACTTCAGGTTAGTTCGTCTTCGACTCAAACAAGTACTTTATAGCTTCTCTTATCTCCAAATCCAAAGACCCACCAAAACCAAGCCAACTCTAAATCATCTAATAATCCTACGCTACAACTCCCCTTCTCCTCACGACCTGTCCTCGTAGTTCCCGTTTGCTTCCCAATAAACCGAATTCTCAACATTAGCATAAACGTATTTTGGGGGGGGGGGTGTTCCCGAGGCTAAAAGCTGATGGTCGTGGAAGGGACAATTAGCGACTGCATAAGTGAATGAGTGCGCGAGCGGGTCTGGTTGGCAGATATGGTTAAGAATGGTCCATGGTTGATAGTGATAGCGTACAGTATGTCAATGGACTGAGAGAGCTTGCTTGGCTATGCCCCCCTCGGATTTAGCAATCTAGGTTCAAGATACTCGTCGAATGAAATATTTCATCAATCAGACACATTGTCGATGGGGAAGACTTCTTCGCCTGGAATCCTCGCTAGGGAAAAAAAAAATTCTTCGAAATGCATCCTTGTATTCCGGGAGACGTTTGACCATTGCAGCCATCAGCTCACCCGCTCCATCACGCAAATGCGTCCTTGGCTGGGGTAGTTATCGGCACAGGTATATGGCTGGCTTTTCCTCATGGCCTATAGAACAAGTCTGGTAGGATTGGCCATGGCTCGTGGCACGAATTTGGTGGGAAGCGCTTCAGGGTCCTGGATGTTGGATGTCTTACAGTGGATACGATACCCCTTCTGAGGCTACTTTCGAGGGATAGGAGGGCTTGGTGGATTAGCGGTAATGGGGTCAAACTTTTCATTCGATTTGGTATTGAATGTAGATTCGAGTATCTTCGATGAACCAAGCGCTATAGTTGGATCTCGATAGTGAAGATAGTGGCAAGGAGTTAAGGTGAAGGGGCTCGATTTGGCCGCTCAGGACGCTTGTTCTTGGCTATCCTTGCATCATAATAGTACTCATCGAATTTCGATTTCCCCTTCGCTCCCAAAGCCCATACTGGGAGATGGTCCTCGTCGACATCGTCGACCTTGGCTTTGTCCATCTGGATATTGCTTGAGATCTCGTCATCGTCTACTCCTTCGCCCATTTCCTCAACAGCGAAAGTGTTATCGTCGTCCCACTTCCAGATATCGTTCTTGCCCTCAACCCTATCTACCCGCTCTTCCTGGTATTCCCCATACTCCTCCTCGTCTTCGTCTACTTCGCCAACCTCCTCGATGATGATCTTTGACCCTGCCACTGGGCCATAGCCGTAGCTGAAGTATTTACTCGCTTTCGCTACCAGGGCCTCCTTGATCCGCTGTTTATCACCAGGGGCAAGAGCCTGTGGGTTCAATCTTTGACGGGGGATATTGTTTCGCCACCACTCTTCAATCCAATCCCGAGGATTGACGGGAATATGCTCAAAGTATTTCGCGATATGACGGCCCAGGTCGAGATGGATAACGTAGCAAGGGAGAATCTGTGCTTGGTCAAAGACGACATATTCATACTGCTCGTTTGCAACATGAGAGTCCGCCCCAGGATAAGGCTCGGTTTGATCCCTCCAGTTATCGTCCCGAAACATGGTGCTACTGATGCCCATGATGGTGGCACAGACAATGAGTTTCAGCCCAGAAAACTCGCTGTTGAGCGTTGGCGAAGCGCTGAAGCCAGTATAACGTAGCGCAAATTCAGCATTAGGGCTTGAATATAGCCCCATACCATAAGTCGACCCGCAGCAAACGTCCTCTTTCTTTTCGGGCAGCAGGAAGCCCTGCCTGACAATCGAAGCAACGTAGTCCTTGCGAGTGCCGTGAAAAGTCAAGCGTGGATCCACGAGGTAATCCGTCAGAGATTCCTTCTCTTTCTCGCCACCTCTCTTTCTGAATTCACGGCGGATCTCCACAGGTACGTTTGCTCTCAGACGATCTAGCGGATGCGCCATCATCTTATTACGCAGTTGATTTTGCTTCTGCAAGAAGACCCGGGATAGATCGCTTCGGATGACACATTCAATGTGCAAGATGCGAAAGATATTGGGGAGCTTGGCACATATCTGGTCCGGTGTCTTGCGAAGAAGGGAATTGGCCAAGTCATGCCCTCCAATGCTTGCCAGGTTGAGACCGAATTCAGTGTTCAAAATGTCGTGCTTGGTCTTGGCCGACAACATGTCTATTTTCTCTTGCTGTGCCAACCCAGCCTTCGCATCCCGCTGGTACTCCAGGTACTTTGTGTTGCTGGACAGGTCGATGCCTGATATCAATCTCAACATCTCCACCCGTTGTTCAGCGATCGACCTATCCACCATTTGTCGCTTCGATGCTTCAGCTTTGTTTCCCCATGCAGTCGGATCACTCCTGTAGTCCACAAGATGTGCAACTGTCTTGGTGACGATGTGCAATACAACCATATCAAACTCAAAGATCCCGGTGCTATTTGCGGTTCCTCGTTTAGTCCAGTTTTCCCGGTTGTTGGTTCGACAGCCATCCATACAGATGTGTCGCAGCGCTATTCTCAAGTCATCAATAACGACTCTGGGTAAAGATGTGTTCTTCAAGTGGTAGTCTATTGGCTCAACAGGATACCGCTCGCCTGTAGTGATCTCCAGTATCA
>JAABUT010000854.1_pt1 | contig 41193 bp, 34 predicted proteins | sample 5559281 | NCBI WGS metagenome assembly JAABUT01 (sample SAMN10711880, study PRJNA513359) | rock metagenome | isolation source: Antarctica rocks | place: Antarctica: Victoria Land, Ricker Hills nord | collected 2016-01-04 | reverse complement strand
ACGCTCAAGAGATGATTGATGACTTTCATATCAAATATTCAAGAAAAGCGCACTAAGAAACAACATTCATGCGAACATGAATAGTCAAGAGAAAGAAGTAATGTTACGATTCTAATCTTCGTCTATTCTTCAACTAGTCTTCATCTGATTTCATTCTAATCAAGTCTAGCGAGAATCTGATCTAGAGATGATGTCATTGAGTCTCTGCATCATATGTGTAAGACATCAACTCAATCAAGCCTAGCACAGAGCTGAGAAACACACATATAAGAATTGAGTTCTTTTCTGTAGATACTTTTCTTTCTTAGCATTTATCTATTAGTTAAATGACATTCATATGACTCGCTTTATGCTGATCTCTAACAAATGATATCATGCTTAAATTTCTGTTCTTCAACTTATGTCACTAAGTGAAGCTTTACATCAAAAATGACGTTGACAGTTCAGTTTAAAATCATCTTGACATAATATTCATCTTTAACACTTCTCATGATATTAATTGCTTCATTAAGATCATTTTCATAAAATAGTATCAGCTTTGCTTTGAAGATAATGAAGATACATTGAGAAGAATCTATATTTTCAAAAAGTAAAAACTCATCATTAAATGACTGATCTTCAATGTGTTTTTGCATTAAAACGATGAAGTTAACATTCTTATGTTGAAATATCTGAAATGTGTCGTAGTAGTTTATCATTTAATCATCTTGTAAAGCTTTTAATTTTTTCATCATGTTGATTGATTCTCACTCGTAGAATGTAAGATGAGAGAATGAGAAGCTGTAGCAAACAATTTCACATTAGTCAATTCATTATGTATAATTTAAATAAATTGATTATCTGTAACTCACAATTAAAGAGTGTGTAAAATAATTTAATGTTTCAATGATCTGTAGTTGTAGCTTCAATGAAGCAATGTTAAGATAAGAAAGTTGTAACTTAAGATTGATTTTACTCAATGAAGTGAGCTAATTGAAGTAAAGTATATGTCAACAGCATCTGAAGTCAGATCAGTTTAATGTACATTAAAAAGTATGAATGCTGATAAAATATAACTCACAGAAACATATGTTGTAACTTGATATTCATTGTAAACTGCACTTGTGTATCATTGATAAACAATGATATTTATCATAATGAGTAATGAGTGATGACTTGCATTTATGTACTGATTAAATGCAAATATTAAAGCAAATTTTGATGTGTTTGCTCTGCAATATCTTTCTTATTTATCTATGATGATTCAACTGAAAGTGATACATACTCTGATAAAGTAGACAAAAGATAAAAGATGAAAGATGAAATTAATTCAAAGACTTATTACAAACTAATTAATTATGTAGTATTGCAATTTACATGCTGTAACATGAATATCTACGTTCAGCAGTGAATCGCGTCAAGACAAAGATGTGTGAATCATTTGCATTGAACAAGATATATGTTCAATGAATCAGAACTACATTTGCAAAATGCTTAATCTGATTAACAAGCTTTCATAGCAGCAGAAGTAACACTCAGTAAAAGATTGAAGAATTTAAAGCAACTTTATCTTTTTTACTATGTATATTATTGATGTGAATTGAGATGATCTTTATGAAACATTTATTCATTTCTCTGTAATTCATATTTTTAACAGACAGAATGCAAAGTATTTATTCTTTTAAAAACAGCATTCTCTGATTTATTCTTGTGAGAAGCTGCGTGATAGTGATAGAAGTGCTTTTAAATCAAGATGTGAAAATGTTTTTGAATATTCAATAAGATGACAAAAATCTACACTTTTGATCTGAAGAATTGCAAAAGAAGATGAAGAAACATTGTAGTACTTAAGTGCATGTCTTGATAAGAATATTTCTGAATCATGAATGAAAAACAATTGTGTTCATTTAGTTACTGAACATTATTTTCAGTTTGTAAGTCAGTCTGTCAAATTAACATATGTGTGAAATAGTCTTGATTCTACATGACAAGATCATCATGTAAGATTCAATCAATATTCTCTAGTTTAACAAACAATGATATTGTGTTTCAAAAGCATCTTTCTTCTCACAAGCATAATTACAAGTAATCATATAATATGAGCTTTCAATCTTTCAAGAGCAAAAATGTATCATTCTATTTTATTCTCTTCTTGCTCACACTTTGCATAGATGTCATTTGCAGCTTCAACATGTATTTCTTCTCTTGTTTGATTTCATCATTGATCTTACTGCTGACTAGTTGAGTGAAATTTTGAAGTGAAATTTACGTGATTTATGTCATCTTAAAGATGATCTTCTTGATAAATTTGAGTTTTTCAAATAAAGCAACATCAACGATGCTGTCAACACATTTAATGAAAGATTCACTATGCATTGAGTTGATAGAAGTACTAATGACTTTCTTTAATAAGTATGTATGATTTGTAATACTTGAAGCATTGCTCATAGTGATTTACATACATATCTGATTTAACGAAAATATCAAGTGAAATTCTCTCGTTCAAATTTGAATAAGACTTAACATCAGCAAACAAAGATGATTTGATTCAAGCATCTAGTCTGATCATTAATAAACATCTTCATTGTTTAATTTCTATTGATTTCAAAGATCAATGATAGAAGACATTCAAGCTAAATTAAATATAGTGAGATCTGAGTAGAGATAAAATTCAATCTAATTGAATATAAACAGTAGATGCAAATCTTTAATACAGTACTTTAATTCAATCATTGATAATATCACTCTGCTATCGACTTGTTATTAAATGACAAAAGTATTCTTTGCATTGATCTTATTAAAGCGCAGTCTGATGTTCAAAAAGATTTATATCTTTCTGATGAAACATGATTTAAACATTGTTCTGTCAACAACATGATTCAAGAAAACAATTCAATGTTTTGCATATACTTTCATTGTGACAAGCTCATGAAAAACATCAGTGAACTAAAGCGACATTTTATCAAGTATGAAGTGCTTGTACATAAGCAATCTTAAACAAGACTTAAGTCTAAATGTTCATTGATAATTGTATCAACACTTGATGTTGATCAATGAAAGAAAATTGATGATGTAACTGACATATGTCTTACAGAAGATATTGAACAGAAGAATTGTTAGTAACTGAATTTGAAAGCAAATAATAAACTACATAAAGTCAGTGATATGCTAAATTCAATCAATGACGAAAGACAGTCAGTTTTTATATTGAAAGAGAAGAAATATGCATTAGACAAAGATCAAACTTTAATACAGACTGAATTTATTCATATTGAATTGAAACTTCTGTCAACGTCTTCAATCATACAAGTTGAGTCATTCAAGAAGACTATTGAGAAAAGAGTTGCAATGATCATCAACATATCTGTGATGATTTCTGAAGAAAAATCAAGAAAACATCAACAAGAGTGTGATGATTCATATATTATGAAATATCATTTCTTTCAGAACAAGATAAACTATGCATTTGCATTATGATTGTATCAAACTAGAATTATGAAAGAAAATGTACATAAGTACTTTGATGATATACAATTATACTCACTTCATTCATCACTAAGCTTTTAAACATCTGATGAGTGATTGAATCTATTGCATTGAATATCATATGATATTGATAATAAACAATGACAGTCAAGAACATTCTGTATATCATTTATGTACAAAGAAGCAGATGCAGTTCAATATGATATTAAATATCAGAATATTATTAACTCACTTCATTTTCTTCTGAAACATTGATTCTTTGAAAAAGATCTCATTTATGCGCTCGTTTATCATTACAACGCGAACAATTGTTGAATTTATAGTGAGATGCACATGATTAATTGATGATGAAAAACACAAGAGAAGCTTTCTGATGATGTCATTATAGTGTTGCTTTTATTAACAACAGACAAAACAGTTCTGACTCAACATCAGAATGATCTTGTTGCATGATCTTTTTATCTCATCATTGAGAACTTGTCTTAATGTATATGATGAGCATAATTCAGGTCAGAAATGATTCTTCAGACATTTCTTCTCATCATCAACAGCAATTACAATAAAATAAAGTCTCAGATTTGACATATGATTCTATCAACTATACTTGAACGTAAGCAGCATCATCTTTCTAAAAATATGTTTGATATTCATTATATCAGTGATTGAGAAAGCAATCAAAGATGATGTTGACATCATCTGCATTGATGATTTTACAAGAAAGTGTCATTCTATTATCATCAAATTTATGATAAACTATGAAGAACAGATTTTAATTATGAACATAAAGAAGAATCAGCAATGCTTTATTTATCAAATATCTTTTCAGAAAAGAGAAAATCTCATGAATATCTGACAGTCACATATTCATCAATTCACTCAGAGACAGATTCAACAGCAGAAAAAAGACAGTATTTTTAAAAAAAATAGTATCTGAATTCATTTCATTTACAACTTCATGTGATCTCATTACATGATTAACATACATGAGTGTATGATGATCAATATTCTGCATCAGTTACTCAAAGACACAGTTATTTACATGCTTGATTGACTTGACAAACTTATTGAGAAAAGAATTATTGCATTTAGAAAGAAGAAAGAATATCAACTGCATATTAATTATGCTTTCAATGTAACTCAGTTGAACAAATGATTCTATAATGTATTTGCATTCATTGAATTCAAAATCTTTACAAAGTATAACATCATTAAACAATGAATGACTTTAAATAAAAGAATCATGATTTATCAGATACTTTCAATCATTACATCACTGCTTACTCATGAATCATCTGCAATGATGCATTGTACTCAAGCAATGATAAATTTTATAATGCTCGCTCAATATACATCACATGATGAAGATATTTTTAAATATATGCAACACGCTCTTTTTCAATGAAATAAATTAAAGAAAGTTTTTTGACATCTTTGATCTCTTGATACAGATACACAACAGAAACATTTCAATATTTTGAAGTTTCATGCAATGACTCATTACGCGAATTTCATTCATCAATATGACGTCATCAACAATGTTAACATGAAATATGAGAAGATCTGTCATAAACATCTGATTAAGAAATTCTTTGATCACACAAATAAACGTGATACTTTTCTGAATCAACTGATACATCATAACACAAGACATTTTAATCTGCTAGCAATGAAGAATGTACTATTGTATGAAAAGACTAAATTCATTCAGATAAAGAAGAACATAATGAGTGCAATGATAACAATTATTTATCAAGCTATTAATTTTAGCAAATTGAGCATTTCAATATTTTATGCACAATGCTATCAGATTTTAGATGCAAGACTAAATTCAAAGAAATGATGTTTTACATCTACATTGATGAAAAATCTTGATATTTTCGAATTTCTGAATGCATTGACTGTGTTCATTCGTGAATCTTGCAATGTCATAAATGAAATTCAAGTATTTAATCATGATCTTGATAAGTGAGTCAAGAACGCAGTCGATGCAGAATCATGTTTTATAACAATTCATGACTTTCTTGTATGCTGAAAGCAAAACAAGAAGAACAAGAATGATTCAAATAGTCTTGTTAAAGATAAAGTTATCTGTGCATTGAACTGACAGAAGAGTGAAAAATGAAGATGTGATTGTGTTTTGATACAAGAATCATCTGCTTCAAGCAATGATTCATCAGACACATTGAATGATTGTCTGTCTGAGTGACTACAGCTCATCATATCAATCATTGATCAATTTCAACGAAATGACAAAGACTGTCTCTTGAAATACATTGATGCTTTCATTGATCTACTGAAGTCTCAAAATAAGAACACACAATAAAAAGTACATGAAATGATGAAGATAAAACATTGATCAAAACAAATATTCAAGAATTCTTGTTTCATCAATGATAGAAAATTTTACAACATGTTAATAATTTTACGAAGTTTACATGTTGTATCAACAATCACTAAGTGAAAGAAAGTAAAACAGAAAGACTTTTTTTACATTAATAACTTTATTGATTGAAACACTTATAATATCTTTTATAACGAAGACTTTCTTACTAATGAAATGAGAGCAGTTGAGAAGTTCAATGAACTAGATAAATAGTATGTACATAAGTATCATGTGTTACAGAGACAGAAAAAGCAATCAAGACTAGATTTTCTTTATCATGATCAATAAAGATGATGAACAGTTTCAAAGAAATCTGAAGTGACTTAAAATGAACACAAATTTGACTTTGCATTCAATCTATCAGAGATTCTAGCTTTTCTCAACATTCTCATCTTAACTTCAAGAAAGCATGTTCAAATCTTCATCAAGTCAACATACAAGATTGTTAAATCAGTAAATAAGTCTTTTCTCAGTTTATCATTCTTGACACACTGAACATTTTGCTGAAATCGAGATACTTTGTATGTTGACTTCATCTTTATAAGCTTTTCAAACATTCTGAAGTCAACTATGCTTGTCGTTGCAGCGATTTTTTCAAAGACTTTGTTCACAATTGATATTTATTTGAATTTAATGAGTTAATCTGAGTACATTTTTTATATCTTATTGACGAAGAACAACGTCTTCTCTTTGAATGTTCTCATTTTCAATAACAAATGTATAAGTGTTGTGTGTGATTTCAATTGATTTGATACATCATTTTATTTTTTCTTGTTACACGCTTCGCTGAACAGAATGACATTGACTGAATGTTCATTGAACTTTGTTCATACTTTTAGAAATGTGTTATATTTTAGTAAGTTGATTCTTTAAATAAGTATAGAAAAATTCAAGAAGTTCACAGAATTTGAGATGAATCTTAAGTTCTTGATAAGACATAATATTAAATTTGAACTCTTGAAAGATTTTCAAATGCTTCTGTATTTTTTTACTCTTTCACTTCATCACAACATCTTCAATAAAGTTTTTGATAGTCTCTGTCTTAACAGATCAATGTCATAAAAATTCAACATCAGAAGTCAATTATAAAAGTATATTCATGATTCATTTATTCATTTATTCAATGATAGACAGATTGAATTCTTGATTGAACTATCTTGTAGATCAGCATAATAAGAATTCAAAATAAAAATTCAACGTCAGAAATCAATTACGAAAGTATATCTTCGATTCATCTGTTTAATTGCAGACAGAGTTGAAATTCTGATCATGTTATTCTACAGATCAGCATAATAATAATTCAAAATAAGAATTTAACATCAGAAGTCAATTTCAAGAATATATGTGCTTTGCTCTCAATGCAATGTGTATGCTTAAAGATGACAGAAAGAATTAGAGCTGTGTAAGAAAGATCTTGAGTTAAATGATCAAGTTATTGATCAGATAAATAAAACATGACATCTTTGTCAGCAATGAAGAATTTTCATCAAATAAGTGAGTTGACATTCTGAAAGTTAATCTTTTCAAACTCAGCTGATGAATCAACAGCATTAATCAATAATCACTGAGCTGAGAATTATATGATACATGTGTGCAAAGTTGATTCTCTTTCTTTGAAGCTCTGATTTCAAGTCTTCAGACATGTTTTGAGTCTCAATTCATCTGTTCAATGATAGACAGAATTGAAGCTTTGATTGAACTTTTCTGTAGATCAGCTAATAAGAATTCAAAATAATAATTTAACATCATAAGTCAGTTTCAAAAGTATATTCATGATTCATCTGTTCAATGACAGACAGATTAAAATCTTGATCGAATTTTCTTATAGAGAAAACTGCGTGTACATTGCAACTATCATCATTATCAATATATAACTTAACTGAGTTTGCATTGACAAAAGATGCTGTTGTTCATGATTGATAATATGATTCAAAAGAAGCGCTTCAAAGAGATATTCTTTCAATTTTAATGAGTTAATTAAAAAGTCTTTGAAATCTTAGAATTTCAGTCTTAAAGATTTATGCTACGTTTCAATTCAGCACAGACTCAACAGAAAGAATATGTTGTTGAAGATAAAGATTAAGTCATTAGAAAGACTAAACAACGAAAGAAGAAAATATATGTATTGATACAATAATTCACTGTTATATATTAAGGGAAAAAGATAAGAGATAAAATTAAGAAGAAGAAGAAAGATGATTTGATGATGTGTAAAAAAAAGAATAACTGAGACAGATATTTGAGATTTATATAGTGCAGAATGATCTCTGTTGAACGATATGAATCTTTTAAGAAATGAAAGATGAATATTCATAACTTACTAATCTTTGCAATTAATGAATGATGAAGAAAATATGTCTTTTCAAATAAAGATGAAGTAAGAAGCATGAAAACTGTCATTTTACATTCAATTACTTCTCACATCATGTTTTAATATTTGTAGAACTTTTATTATTAGTGATATATAGTAGTAATATCATATTAATGACGTGAAATTATATAAATGCTCAACAAACTGTACTTGTATGATATTATATCTTAAGTCTCATTGCAATTAATTTATGTTGAAAAAATGAAGCATGTCAATGTTCTTAAATGAACAATAATTGATATGAGATAGTACTAAATTCATTGAATTGAATCTAGATTCAATGAATCACTAAGATTGATTATTATTGACTAGCTTTAGTGTGAAACACGAATGTGAAAGTCACTCATCATACTAGATTTATTGACTTAAATGTAAACAACAACTACAATAACACTCAACATGATTAAAGTAATGATTAATGAGACTCTTGATTCAACGACATGATTTGAAAATATCATACAATCTTGACTAAAAATAAATGAATCAGTATATCTTCTTATTTCAAGTCATCTACAGCATGAAATAAACAAGTTAGATATTCTAGACATCAGATTGAACATACACAAAGTCAAAAGTCTTCTTGATCAAGTCTTTATAAATGTATATAAACAATTCACTGACATCTTTGACAACATTTTGAAATCTTGAAGAGACAAGTGTCTTGTCTTTATAACACAACAATGCAACTACAATAAAAGAAGATGAGTTAAAACTTAAATAGTAACGTCTGTGAATGAAATTCAACACATAGTGACATCATCTAGCATATTGAATTCTTCAAGTACGAGCTCTTCTTCAACTAATAACATCAATATGCATGAATCTGTCAAGACAGTACAGAACATCATGATTCAAGTTCATTGCAATATCTCTCATAATATTTGTTGCAGATCACAAGATTTACTAGTATCAGATACTGCAAAGAGTGCGATTGAGATCAACAACTTGAACTTTACGACTTTTATAGATTTAATAAGTCTGAAGTTGAACTATAAAAAAAGAAAATATACAATTTTCTATGAACATGACAATACAGCGAACATCAGCATAATGAATGAGCGAGAATGAAAAGCAGCTTTTACAGAAATGCATACGAAGAGATTTTTATGATTCTGCTTTATCATTAGAAGAAGTAAAGTGATTTCAAAGATCAGTATGTATTCATAACTCATTTTGATGCTATTTAACTAACTGCTTTGCATATTAAAACATGAAGAAAGAATGCATCATCATCATCAGAAAATGCAGCATTGAACAGTCAAGCAAGTTGAAGACAGAATCATTTAAGTCATTGTATCTTATAACAACTATGAAACACACGATTAAAAGAGTAACAATATCTGATCAATTTGATGTTCATTGAATCAATTGTTTAATCGTTGTAAAAGATGTTTGAATCAACATCTTTCAACTAACTCATCAAAACTCTGTTAATATAACATGTGAATGCATCATTTATTTATTCATCTGAGTTTTTTTCTTAACTATAATATTGATATCTTTCATCAATACATCACATCATCACTCTGTATTTTCAAATATTAGTTATTAATTATACTATTTACTGTTGCTTCTACTGCAGCTTTTATTGCTTCAACAATCAACAACTCTCTCATGATATTGAGAATGTCTTGCGTTTTTATCATGAGCTCAAGTCATAGTGTACATACTTCAGTTCTCATAAACTCTAAAGATAGAACTGCAGCTGATATCAGAGCTAACAGATGAAACGAGACATCATCTTAAGAACTACAGATTCAAAACATTTAAAGCACTTCAAAAACTTATTGAACAACGATTACTATAGTGATGATAAATACGAAGAATACTTGAATAGCAATATAAATAAATCAACATTTAATGAGAGTGATGTGTGAATGAATGTCAGACTTTTCACATCTTTCAGCGTTTCAAGTATTGACAAAGAAAAAGATACAGTCAATCTCAATAATTCAGCACTTCAAAAAGCAACAATATCATCATGATAAGAAGTGCATCGCTCATCATCAGCAATGCAACAAGTCAAGCAGTTAAAATTAATCATTCAAATCAACATCTTTTAAATCATTTCAGATTAATCATTCTTGACAACAAAAGCTCATGAAGAATGAGTTGAAGAAATTGAAACAGAACTATGAAAGTTCAGTTATTAAAAGAATCTATCTATGATTGAGCATAAAACGACGAGAAAGAAAAATATTCATTAAGAAGCATGCATTAATGATAAAGAATTGTCTGCTTTACATTTAAGCTTGAATTCTGAGTGATTAAGCGAGTAAGAAGATCACGTCATGATTGAATGACATCAAGTCATGACTTAATGATCAGATTCATAAAATATGAATCAATATAATTAAACATCTGAAAACATCAATGAATAACTTGCACTATAAAGTTGACTTCATTCTCACGTCTCACAAAACGCGTCAGATAAGTAACAGAATTTCTCAACAAATTTAACTCATTGACATCAACAAATGTATGATTGTTTTAAAATATGACAAGATCACATGATGTTCAAGACTCAAAGAATAGTATCAAATGTATATAATTGACAACAGTATTGCAGCGAGAAAGTGATTTAACAAGCAACACAGATCTTGTTACAGAATGATAATTATATATGCGCGAAGATGAAATTACATCTTGATTAAAAGATGTTAACTAATCGTGATACAATCATTGAAACAAAGATTTCTTGTCTCAGTCATTGCAATGATGCTTGTCAGAACGACATTTATTCAAGAAAGAAAGTCATTTACAAGTCAAGATCATATCAAAGAATTCTTTGATGTTTTATTAATATTTTTGATCACTTTCATCTCAGCAATGATAGCTCACTGCATTCAAGAGTGACAGATGAGAACATGCATATTTGCAAAGTTTGAAAGTCTGAAATCTTCATGTAAATCTTGCAGATCAATTGAAATTTACACATCAGACACAGAAACAACAATATGCTGATCATTATAACTGATTGATAATGTTTAATGACAACTTGAAATGAGCAAATCATTGCTCATCAAGATGCAATATTATTACTTCTTTATACTTAAATCATGAAACTTATCAAAAGAAAAGATGTAAGAAAAATTCTCAATATCACTTCTGTTCTTAATGAATACATGACATTCTTGAATGATCTTTTGAAAAATGAGATGAATGATCAGTGAAAGAGTTTAAATAAAACAATTAAGAAAAGTGATAAAGTGTTATTGAAAATTAAACTGATTGCGTCAAGTCGAGTATTTAAGTTTGAGTTGAATACTTAACTCATCAAAACTCAATTTAAGTCAGAATTCTTGACTCAAGTATTTAAGTTGAGTCAAGATGTTTAACTTAAGTATTCAAGTCAAGTCAGAGAATTGAAATCAAGTATTGACTCAAAATTCTCGACTCGATTCATCAAGACATGAAGATAAATAAATAGATGTTTTATTATGACTTTCTATTATGACTTTCTATCATGACTTTTTATCAAATAGTCTTCATGTTTCTCTTCATGTTTCTTTTTATGACTTTCTATCAAAAAGATAATGCAAAAAGGTAATGCAAAGACGAAAAATCGGAAAAATTTCTATATTGAGCTTTCTTGACATCATATTCGATTTCTTGATGAGTTGAGTTAAAAACTCGAATTAAGTATTGACTCAAGATTGATATCAGATTGAGTCAGAATGTTGAAATTGAGTATTCAAGTCAAGTCAGAAGATTGATATTAAGTACTTGAGTTAAGTCAGAAGATTGATATCAAAACTTAACTTAATGATCAGTTTATTGAAAATTGATGATTATGAGAATAACAATGACATAGAGAGCACTCAAAAACAGATGAATGTAAGTGAAACATAAGTTGTTCTTTTGATTATCATCATGCTTCATTCAATGAATCACTCTCAGTCAAAATGAATTGATAATAAACGTTTAAACTAATAGTTAATTGATAGAATTTCAATGTACAGTTGACTTTAATAAACATTCAGCTTGCAGCAGAATCTAGAACTAGAACAAAGAGCATGTTAATCAAGAACAATAAATAAATGAGTATATTTTAAGATCAAATTGATGATCAAAACTTAAGTCTGAACGATGCAACTTTCAATGAAGAGATGAAGATTCACTCATACAAGCTGACAGTGAGAAAGAAAAATACAAAGATAAAGAAATATCAGATACAGTGAAATTGAACTTAATCACAATTGATGAAGAAGTTGAAGCTGAAGTCAGATGAACATCTATGATATACTAGAAATTATCAGAACTCAGATTTATGAAAATCAAAGTTCTTCAAAGAATAAAGAATAAACATGAGAATTATTCTTTAATGTTATCATCAAGCTCTCAGACAAGAATCTGAGTCTATGAGAATTGAAACATTAAGTCTATGAGAGATTTTACTGTTGATTCTCAGAGACATTGAATCTATGAAAATCTTTATCATCAATTCTCAGAGACTTTGAGTTTATAAAAGTTCAAGTCACATACAAACTTTAATGTTTCATCAACAATAAGAGTTCAAGTCACATATGATCTTCAAGAAACTTTGCATGAGTTGCATGTAATTTTGCTGATTTCATTAACAATGCTTGAGCTTAGTCTTTTAAGTATATAGAGAAGAGTTTGCTTCTGTATTTTATAATTTAGTGTTAACTTTTTATATGAATAAATATTACTAAGTTATTATCAAATTTGATCATATTATCTATGTGCATATTCTTTAGTGTGACTGTACATTTCTTGAGCTACTCACAATTTTAACACTCTACTTTATTGCAGAGATGATAGTTTGTACAATTAAAAAAAAAATTAATCAACTTGAACAGCAATTCTTCGAATATGACACTCAATCTTTGTAATGAATCTCAATTTCTTTTCATTCTTGAGACTTTTGCATCTTTGATTCAAACGATCATCATCATTGATGTTGTAAATGTACTCTTCAAGCATCATGATCAAGATATGATTTCTCTTAATGTTATGATTTCATCTCTTGAAAACAATATTTACATGTCTTTTAAAAGTATTGTCTTGTTTACTTTTGTCATTTTTACAGAGTTTGCACTCACTCTGCTTGATCAGATTTTTTGTAACAATAGAAAAAAGTCTTAATTGAACTTGATGAAGAATCTTGCACAGTGTCAAGTGATCATCATTGACATCATGATTTCATTGACTTGATCATCTTTTGATTTTGCAAGCATTAGTTTAAAGAATTTATTAAAGACTTGTCATCATGCAGCGTTGAATGAAGATATCAGAAGCATTCATGTTGATGTAGAAAGAAAAGAAAGATAGCACACATTGCTTCAGACAAGAATGAAAATCGTTGAGCATGAATTCTTGTTTATCATTCTCAACAAAATTCAAAGCATTATTGATGACGTGAAAATCTTGCAGAGACAACAAAATTATTTGAAGATGTATGCTTAATGCAAAACATTATTCATTGAAAACATCATTCTGTTAGAAAATTTGAATCAAGCATTTTACATGTTGAACTTTGATTACTTTTTAACATGATAAAATCATGCATCTGATTATCTTGAATTGAAGTTTTGCAAAAGAATCATCGCTAAAGTCATAGAAAGTTCTTTCATTGATGATGATCTTTTTAAGAAGAAAGTGATCATCTTTAAAATCATTCTCTTGAATAAGTTCTCAGAAGAAAAAAAGTTCAAGTTCATCATCAACGAGAATTTGAAGTTGTTTCTTAGAAAACTAAAGTTGAACTTCATTAAGATGAACTACATCAAAGACGATGACAAGCTTGATTACATCATGAAATATGTAAAGATCACAGTGATGCACTATCTTCAACAAATTGAGAAGATTGTCAAGAAGAAAGATTGTAGAATCACATGAGCAAAGTTTCTTAAGACTCTTCAGCAATGCTTGCTTGATGTGAAGTCACTTCAAAATTGAATAAATGGTTTATGAAATGTCATTATAAAAAGAAGCAATCAAACATGCATGTTGTTCTTTCTGAAACTCAACAAGACACATTTTCAAAATCATGTTAAGATCATGAAGTCTGAGAAAGTGCTATTGTTCAGATTTCTAAATGAGTTACTTTTCTCAAACAAGATCAAGCTAACTGTACTAACTTTTACTCAACGAAGCAAAATGTTCTGTTGAAAACTGATGAAGTACATTAACATGCAACATGCTTTAAACTATGCTTAGCAGAGTCAACAGTTGAAAATGAACTCACTTTTCAAGAATCAATCATACAAGAAGAACTTGCAGAATTTCTTACAAAGAATCAATGATTAAGAAAAAGAAGAATACTTTGATGATCAACAAGAACAATGAAAATCAGAACTGAGAAAAACAGTCTTTCAAAAGAAAAAATATTGCAGAGTCAGCGAGAAAACGTGCATCAGATGCAAATCTAAAGATCATGCAGAATTAAATTGTTCAAACTTATGATTCATCTTTTCAGAAACTTTTTTCTCAAAAGCTTCTTCTGCTTTTAACAACATTCTCATTATCAATGTCTTGAAAAAAGACTTAGCTCAATAGATTTCTTTCATTTATCGATCGCTCAAAAGAAGAAAGCAACTGAAGAGTACAAAACTCAATGAGTCAACTCAATTAATCAACTGTCTGTCAAACTGAACGCGTTAACAATGTTGAAGAACTTGAACTTCATTATAACATCATTCATTCTTGTAGTTAAAATCAAGTCAGAATGTTTCAATCTTTTTGAAACTTAAATCATAATGAACATTAAGTGTATATTAAATGTGATTCATCACAGTCTTGTGAAATGTTTAAATAAGATCGAGAATATTCATTCTTGAAAGTTCACAAGAATTTTCTTTGATGATAAATTAATGTGATTACATGAAACAATACTGCTTGATCTGAACATTCAGAACTTCAATGAAAGCAATTTATGCATCTTTGAAATCTTTATCATTGTCAAATATGTCTTAAAGAATCTTATGTTAAATCTTTCATTCTTTGAGAAGTACAATCTCATTCATAAGTTTATTCATTAACATTTATGCTGACGAATCTTGTGTGCTCAGAATGAAAGAAAGAAACTATCTCATTGAAAAACAGTTTCAAAATCATCTTACATGATGTTTAATGAAGCAAGACTTGCGTCAAGTCTTTTTGCATGCAATATTCATCAATTTAGTCTTGCAAGAAAAGTTACTTTTAAGTTCTTTCATTAATGTAATCAATAAAAGAAATGAGAAGTTTTAAGCACTTGATTGACTCAGAATCTCAAGCAACAAAGCATTATAATACACATTCGATTGCTTCTAAATGCTCTGTATGACTCTTTGAGTTTCTCAGTGACAGAAGAAAACTCTCAACTTACATAAATTGAGAATATGATAGTTGATCAATTCTTAAATGTTTCAAAAGAATTTACGAACTTCGCGAATTTCTTCACTCAAAAAGTCAAAGTTCTTTTGACTTACAAGTCACATGATCATATTATTTACATCAAGAAAAATCGTATTGCTTTCTGAAATTCTTTGTACAATCTTTTTGCAGTTGAACTCATTGCACAAAAGATGTATATCAAGAAACAGCTTCAAGCAAACATGATATGATACTTCATCTCTTCAGCTGAAATACTTATGCTTTTTACATTTAAAAAAGATGAAACGCTGCAATCATGCATTGATTATTGAGAACTTAATGCAATCATTCTCAAAAATAAAAGTTTTCTTTTGCTGATCAATAAAGCTCTCAATCATTTTATAAACATCAAGTAATTTATCAAGCTTGACATCAAGAACACGTTCAACAAACTTTGCATACAAGAAGAAAATGAATGAAAAACAACATTTTGTATGAGATTTAACTTATATGAGTATCTTGTAATGCTTTTTAATCTCATTAATGCATTGACTTTCTTTCAAATTTATATGAATCAGACTCTGTTTGAATTTCTTAACATCATTTATCTCATTTATCTGAATGACATTCTGATATTCAGCGAAATTCACAAGAAACATGTTCATCACATATGACAAATTCTTGACAAACTGCAGATTTTAAAACTTTACATCAAGCTCTCAAAATGCAAATTCTTCAAGAAAAAGCTATTCTTTCTAAAATATAAAGTAGAAAAAAGAGAAATTTCAATGAAGAAGAATTAAGTGCAAATCATTCAAGATTGATCACAATCAAGAATGATGAAAGAAATTTAAATGTTTTTTAACTTTGTCAACTTCTATCATCAATTCATAAAAAACTATTCAAGAATAACATCATTCTTGATTAATCATCTTAAAATGAATTTCTTTTCTAATGCAAAGAAGAGACAAATTCTCAAAGAACAGATGAAGTGAATTGAACTCATCAATAATGCTCAAAATGCTTTTCAGAAACTGAAAGTTATCTTTGCTTAAAACATTGTTTTTCAGCACTTCAATTCTGTGAAAGTCATAAAACTGAAGATGAACATTTCTGAATTTGCAAAGAAAACGATGATGTCTCAATAAACAAATATCACACTCAAGAATTTACATTGACACTCAATAATTATTTGATCGAGAAAGTGATAATCAATTGAACGAAATTATGATGCACATGATCAGAAAATGCTGATGATCATTGAAAGCATGAATCATTAAAAACATTATTTAAAAGAGACTTGACATGAAATAAAGATAATCAATGATCATGCAAATTTTCAACACTTCATGATAATAATCAAGCTCTCTTGCAAATAAATGAAGTGAATCAACAAACTTACTGCATACAACTTCAAGATCTTCTATCAAAAGAGAGTGAGCAACTCTGTCAATGATTCATCAAGAAAACTCAACTATGAGAAAGATATTGATGCAAATAAAAGAGAGTTCACTCGTGATTTAACATACATGAGAGAACTCTTGAAGAATTTCTTGAATCAATCAGCGTCAATGTTCATCATCTTCACTTGACAGTTCAAGACTTTGAGCATCAAAAATCACAAGAGAATAGTCATCAGATTTTTTGAAAAGATCATTAACTTATCAGCGTTCATGAAAAGAATCAGAAAAGTTTCTCAGACTTTGAAGAAATTCTTGACTGCTGATGAGAAATCTCAATGATGATTTCAAAACATCATTATTTCTTGTCAGAAGAACATTTGTTTTCATAAAAACATTGAGTTAAGATCTACTACTGTTGTTGAAACTTAAGAAGACATCAATCTTTGCAAGAACATTAAGTCAAGATTTACTACTGTTGCTGAAACTAAAAAAGACATTTATTCTTGCAAGAACATTGAATCAACGTTTATTATTGTTGTTGAAACTAAAGAAAATGTTTATTCTTGCAAAAACATTGAATCAATGTTTATCATTATTGTTGAGACTGAGAAAAACATTATTCAGATGAAATGAAAATGCAGAAGAATAAATTCTTCTGTTGAAGAAAGCAAATGTTTGATCATGAATCAAAGCAGAGATTCAACTATGTGTTGTTTCGCTGACGAAAGTGAATGTTTAATCATGAATCAAAGCAGAGTCTTAACTATGCATTATTCTGTTGAGAAAAGCAAATGTTTAATCATGAATCAAAGCAGAGTTTCAACTATGCGTTATTTTGTCAAGAAAAGCAAATGTTTGATCATGAGTCAGAGCAAAGATTCAACTATACATCATTCTGTCAAGAAAAGCAAATGTTTGATCATGAGTCAGAGCAAAGATTCAACTATGCATCATTCTGTCAAGAAGAGTGAATGTTTGATCATGAGTTAAAGCAGAGTTTTGACTATGCGTTGTTCTATTGAGAAGAATGAATGTTTGATCATGAGTTAGAGCAGAGTTTCAATCATGCATTATTCTGCTGAGAAAAGTGAATGTTTGATCATGAATCAGAACAGAGATTCAACTATGCATCATTCTGCTGAAGAAATGAAAGAAGCTTTATTCATGAAAGAGAAAGTGAATGCATCAGAGAGTCATTTCATTACAATTCAGAATGATTCAGATGAGACAGATGATGCAGTCTCAAAGTTTACGAAAATTCATAAATGCTTCAATTCATTGATATAAAATGATGTTCTGACTTCAAGCTTTGTCGACTTTGCAAGCTACTTTTTCAAGAGTCTGACTTGATTGATCTGCAAACAGCAAAAAATGAATCATCTCATCATCACAGTACAAGAATTAATGAAAAAGAGAAACTCAAACATACATGATATTAAGATTGACTTCAGCGTCTTCATGATTAACTGATTGAAGAAAATTACAGACAACATCATGATATTTCAAGAATTCATTTATGTTTCTGCATAAAATGAATTTAAAGCAGAGATTATGAAACAACATCATGACAGCTCTCTTACAGAACATCTCAATTCTCAATGATGTTTAAAGCTTGTTCAATGAATCTTCAACTGATTGTTTGCAAATAAGAACATTAAGAAATATTGCAGAATCTGTAGATCATGTCAGTAACATAAAACATTACGTTACAGAATTTGAGAACTTCTGAATAGTTTGCTCATTTCTTGAAAAATATGAGAAAGCATTATCATGAACTTCATCATCAATCTTTCTGACAGCACAAACGTCTCAGACATCTTTTATAACAGCATTATAATTGTAGTTGATCATCTTTTCAAGATGATGCACTACATTTTTATTTAAAAGACAATGACTGCTTTCAATCTGATTAATCTCTTTCTTGACAAAGTAGTTTAATATCATGAGACTTCTGATGATATAGTCTTTGACAGAGATTTCATATTTACATCACACTTTTGAACATTGCTGTGCTATCATCTTCTGATCAAGCAAAAACTTAGCATTATGTTTCATTCTTACATCAATGATCAAATTGAAAGACAGAATCAAACTTTCAAGACTTATCTTTAAGCATATTGCAACAATGTTCAAAATGATTGAATTCATCTTCTTATCATGATTGAGTTCTTCTACAATAACAACGTTTACATTGCAACATCAATAACATCATTCTTTGCAGTCACAGAAAGACATTCAAGAATGAAGTTCAGCATCAAAAGTCATTCAAAAAAATCAAAGTCAATCATGAACTACGCAATAAGAATGAAAAGACTGCATGAGAATCTTCGCTACAGACTTGCAAAGACAAACGTTAACTACACAACTCAGCATGATAAAAGACACTTTGCTAAAATGTATTTCATCAATCAGTTAATGTGATTGAACATCAAGAACATTCAAATCAAGAAGTCTTTCAAAAAACTTGAAGTTAAAAGATACAAATCATACAGAATTTTAAAGTGACTGAGCAGACAAGTTTATCATCTGAAACTGTCTTCAAAGACATGTATACATTCAATATTCAATGTCAGTCTGCTGAAATCATTCTGCTTGAGAAAGAAAAAGTTGAATGAGTCGTTGATGAAAAATCTTGAGCTAGAGAAAAAGATACATGATAGTTGAAAGATCAACAACATACTGAATAGTTGCATACAGAATGATTAGTTGCAATATCTGCTTAGTTGAAAGAACTTTAAAGTTTCAGAAAATATCTGAGAATCATCAAACTGTTTTAACAACTGCAAGACTTTATTGAGATTCTTTCATTGCAAACATCTCATCAAGCTTGAAAGTAAGTTGTTAATGTCATCATGAAAGATCACAAGTATGCATAAAACGAAGTAAAAAGATTGATAGTTATCTAGCTATCATTAGAAGAAGAAAAAAAGAAAAAGAAAAAAAAGACTTTCTCGCTCAATCATTCTCGCTCAATCATTCTCATCAATATTCAAATCAACAGTTTAAAAAAGTCATTAGCAAATGCAAAAATTGATATATAAATATTTCATGAGTTTCATATGATATGTATATCATTCAGCTCTCACTTTCTTGAAAATTCAAGAGTTGATGAAAGTAAACTCTTGCAACTATTAGTCAGATAACACAAAACATGCATAAGCTATCATATTAACAGAATGAATGAGATAAGAAGCTCATATCAAAGCTCACTGCATTCTTCATCTTTTTAATGATAGATTGCATAATCAACATCAAAGATGAGAAGAAAGAAAAAGTCATCAATGAAAATAAATCAGATGAGAAAAGAGAAGAAGTCATCAACAGAAATGAATCAGATGAGAGTGAAGACAGAGAAATATGAGAAAGTGAAAAGAACAAGAATGAAGATAACATCACAGAAAAATGAGTTTCAATTACAACAAAAATATTCTGATCTTTTAAATTCATTGCAAGAAGAGTCAAAGCATTCTGAGTCTGAGCAATCAAGATAAGTCAAAAATTGTCATACTTTTCAATCTGCTTTTGCAGATCTTCAATGATCTTGTTCTGTCTTGTAATTCAATACAGCAAATCATTGATTTAAATCTTTTGTGTCATCATTTGCTTTCACATCTTTCTGCAATTAATAGTTGCATCTTCAACATTCTTCTTTATTTCACTGATGTTATTTCTGTTTATCTTGATATCAAGAATGAGAAAATGCAGCTTCTTTTCAATATACTCTTCAAATTTAAGAAACATCTGACTCTGAGTTGAATTGAAAGAAAGATTACAAGAAGCAATCATCATCTTTTTGATCACAGACTCAAAATCAGATGCAACAAAGAATGAAGAGAGACTTATGCAAGATTAAGAAGAAAGAAAGCTTGAATGAAGTAATAAAGAAGCAGAACTGACGAAATTGAACTCAAGATCAGACGTAATCTCAACATGAGAAGAATTTAAGTAAGACAGAGAAATGCTTGAATCTGATGAAAAGAAGACAGAGCTGACAGAAATGAGCATTAAATCATTCTTGAATGTTCTAAAAAGCATCAATTAATCATTAAATTGTCACATCTTGAAGTTATTAAAAATTATACTTATGATTTATACTTGCAATTTGCTTTGATAATGATGCATAGTGCGCATTTTTTGAAATTCTTTTCAATAGAAAACTTTATTTTTACACAGTTTACATTTCTTTTTACACACTTTTTACATTTATTCAAGAATTGCATCACAACTTCTTTACTGTACACATTCAAAGCTGTTTTGTGATGCTGAGTTAATGACGTGAGATTTCTCATGTAAAGAGAAAGAAAGACAAATCTCTGATCAAAAGTGACGTAAGAATGAGAGAATTGAACGCAAGCAGCAAACATAGTGAGTGCGCTGATGCAAGATGAAGAATCAATAAAGAAAGTAAGCAAATATAATGTGAGCACATTTCATATTTTAAAAAAGAGATACGATGAAGAATTGCATCACTCACTTCTCTTAAACTTCTTCATCTTCATTCAAGATATCATCAGCTCATCATCATCAAATCAAGAAGCTGATTCATACTCATTATGATCATGATACTTGAAGAAATTGTACAGAATTACTTTATAGAATAAATAAAAGATCAAGTAAAATAATGAAGTGAAGATTGAATGCAAGAACAAAAGTTGAAGAAGAAAGAAAGTTGAAGATCACGCAAAAGATAAAAGAAATGAGTTAATAAAAATTCACTACTTCACAATAAATAAATATAAACATTGATGATCATCATTCTCACGTTAGTCACAACAAACAACAGAAGCATTGTTCTTCTGTTTATTATTCACTTCTACTATCTGATACTATCTTCTGCTTATTGTTTGCTTCTACTATCAAGTATCATTTATAAGAGAAAACTTCAAATTGAGCAAATCTCAACTCTTGCTACAACTATCATCATGAGAATTCAAGTTTAGTCGACGTGCATATGTTAATAAAAGAAAGCATCAAGATCATGATCACATCATGCATGAAGCAACAGTTAAAATATAATAAAATTATAAGATAATTGTCAGAATTCAAATCTACAAGATTCAAAGAATAAACATGAATGATATTGCTGATCATTTAGAAATTCTACATGAATTGCAAAGAATACTCAGTCTACATTTATGAGAATCAGAGAATAAAGAATATGCTATCATTAATATTTAAATTTACAAGAATCAGAGAATAAACACGAATGCTATCATCAATTCTTTAAAGACTCAATGCTTGTGCTATTGAAAGAAAATCTCAAGAACACAATGATGCATAACAAGTTCTGATATCATGCATTGCATGAAGAAATGAAGCAATTCAACAACGAGAACGTTGTTATTAAAAAGAAAGATAATTGTCAGAACTCAGATTTATGAAAGTCAGAGTTTTTCAAAGAATAAAGAATAAACATAAGAATTATTCTTCAATGCTATCATCAAATTCTCAGATGAGAATCTGAGTCTATGAGAATCAAGACACTGAGTCTACGAGAAACTTTACTGTTGATTCTCAGAAGCACTGAGTTTACGAGAATCTTTATCATCGATTCTCAGAAACTCTGAGTCTACAAGAATTCAAGTCACATACAAATCTTGACATTTCATCAATGATAAAAATTTAAGTCACATATGATCTTCAAGAAATCTCACATGAGTTGCATGTAATTTCACTGATCTCATTAACAATGCTTGAGCTTAGTCTTCTGAGTATATAAAGAAGAGTTCACTTCTGTATTTCATAGTTTAGTATTAACTTTTTATACAAATAAATATTACTAAGCTATTATCAAATTTGATCATATTATCTACGTGCATATTTTTTAGTGTGACTGCGCATTTCTTGAACTACTCACAGAAATTCTAAAGATGACTCAATATTAACAGATGCAGAGAAGTATGAGACGTTTAAACAGCAAAATGATCATGCAATGAATATCAATGTATTACGCAAGAAAGATGACATTGAAGAATCATTTGATAGCTAGTAGTATGATCATTGATTCACGTTGACTGATTGCAAGCGTACTTAGAAACAATAATAGTTAAATCTACAAATTCATTAGTATAATTGATAATGAAAGTGTATGAAAGATCATTACAATAAACAGTTGATATGCAACTTGAAGTTTTAGCAAACTGAATAAAGTAAACTATATAACATCAACATTTCAACTAGTTTCAAGCTCAAAATCATTTTATATCAACAATGTTAATCAATATTAATTATACAAATTCAAAGCTACTGTTAAGAAATCTTTTTATAAAACATTGATTCATTCATATGCAATGTCATCAATGATAAGTAGTATATTGCAGTGATAGTAAATCAAGTGTCTGCTTTTGCTTATATTATAGTAATAATAATATCTAGTAGTATTCAATACAGTAATTAAACAGTTTTACATTCATTATCTTTATCTTTAATCTTGTTTACATTTTGCTCAGATCTGACTCAAATCTTGCTCACTCAGATCTTGCTTAGATTTTGCTCACTTTCATCTTGTCAATTCAGATCTCATTCAAATTCTGCTTAACATATGTTGTAAAAGACGTGATCATATTTTATTTAAAATCATCATCTTTTTTTAGAATGTTTTTTCGCATATGAAGTCTTGCGCTTTAAATGTTCTTGTAATTCACGTCGTTTACAACTTATGTATGCATGTCAGATTTCAACAATTGATGAAGCTGCTGATGATAAAATGAATAATGATGTTGATGTGCATGAAATCTGATAATATGAGACAAGTAAGTTAATAGTTTCTTAACAAACACTCTTCAAATTCAAACATATTAAATGTTCATTTTTGCTCTCGAATATTGATGTTTCTATCAATGATGTGACTATGTTGACTTAAAAGAAATATTGCATTTAACTATCATTAAAAGTCTGCTTGAGCATTAAACGAAATGATGTGCAATCTGTAATTATGATGAAGATGATGATTTTATCGCGCTCATCAATTGATATGTTGACTTGAGAGAGATATTGCATTTGACTGTTTTCATCATCAGACTCATATGCAGAAACTTGCTTTGCATTATTGATCAATGCATTAAAGCTTTCACACAACGATGATGAATGATAAAAAACATACTTCTTGTATCAAATACTATTCATAATATTTGAATCTAGCGAAGATCTTGAGTCTCAAGAGTTTATAAGACTAGACAGTATCAACTCACTGTCTGTCAAGATTTTGCGTTCATCTCAATAAACTTTCAATGAAATAAATCTATCGTCAGAAAGAATGATAAGTGATGACAAGATTTTGCAACTGAAAGATGAGTTCACTTCATGCAACATCTTTTGATGACAAGAGATGAGTGATAAATGACTTTGACTTTCAATATCATCAAAAGTTTGCTTGAATGTTAAATGAAACGTTGTGCAATTTATATATGTGATGAAGATGATTGTTTTATTATGCTCATCAGTTGAAAATGTGATCTGAATAGCTGCATTCACATAAAGAAACTTCAAACTGATGACTTTTGATCTGAAATGAAATTCAGAGCATTTAGATTTCTCATCAGATGCACTTGAAAATATGTTGAATCACTCATCATTAATAATACTTAAAGATGATTGAAACAAGAGAATTTGTCTCATCTTGCATTAACATGATGTCTTCAACATAACATCATCAAAGCATCAGATAACTATAAATTCAATGTTAAAAAGTTGAGATTTCTCATCAGATGCACTTGAAGACACGTTGAATTACTCATCATCAGATGTACTTAAAAATGAGTGAAACGAAAGAATCTGTCTTATCTTGTGTCAACATAATGTCTTCAACATAACATCATTAAAGCATCAAATAACTATATATTCAATGTTGAAAAATGATGCAGAAAATACAAGTTTGAATGCATTTAAAAACAATCTAATTCTGATTAAGTCAAGATTTGAGTCAAATAAAAATTGAATTGAAAGTTAGTTTTATTCATGTTCTTGTTTACTTTCTGCAATCTTTATTTCTTCGCGCACTCTTTATTTTTAAGACTTCATTGAATTTATGATATAATTTAGTCATCATTTTACATATTAGTGTAAAATATATTCAAAGATCATTTTGCAGCTATGCACATGATTAAACGAAAGAGTCATGAGTGCAAAATAAGCACAATCATTATTTATTGCATTTATCTTAAGTATCATCAGCTTATCTCTGTGCTAGAATGATTCAAGCTCAATTAAAGAATCAATATCAAACGACTTTGAATTTGTTCATGCTTCAGCGAAACGTAGAAAGAAGTCGAAATCTGACTTAAGAAAGAAAAACAGTTGAAGATTGTTGTTGATGAAAATACAATCATTGATGTGTATAAAATTCACGTTGAATTTCATTATTAATGACAAGCAGTTTACATCTACATTGTCATTCAATGAGAATGATTATAGAAGAAATAAAAAGCGTACTTCGAATGCATCAAGCATGCTATCAAACTTTCAATATGATTCATCTCATGTCTTCATCAATTTCAAGATCAAGTCACGCAGCATGAAGTTTATGAATTCTTCGTTCTATGATCAACAGTGAAGAAAAGATGATCATCACAACTCATCATATATCTGAAGTGAAAGTATTCAACGCAAGAAAGAAATTTCAACAGTCGTGCATAAGAACATCATGCAACAGATGATTTTATATTTGCAAGCTATGATTATGATTGAATACACAAGCGAAGATTGCAAATCATGAGCTGACTTTCAGCAAAAAGTCAATCTTTCAACTTTCATAAAAAGCATATGATCAAGAATGATTAATTGCATAATTTGAATTATTAATCAAAAAGATGATGATGTAAAGATGAAATCAACATCTTATGAAGTAAGAAGAGTAAAGCAATCATGACTAAATAATGCTTACACAGACTAACACAGTTCAAATGTATGATGTCATAAGCAATTATCAATCTCATATGATATGTAAGATTCACATCTTGATTCTCAATTATTGCGATTTTATCAACAACATAGTTTCAATGAATTTAGTTCATGCTTTATTGAAAAACAACATCTTTCTAAGCGTTGATCATCACGATGTAAAATAATCTTCTTGAAATACTTTCACACTGACGTTGAGAAGATTAACTTATCAGAAATGTTCAGAAACTTCATTTTAATAAAAGCATTGACATTTCTCATGCACAATAATCATCATGAGAACTTTGATATCACAAGTTTAACACAGCACATGTTCAATTCTATCATGTTTCTGATGATTATTCTTATGACAACTATGATTCAACATAGTATAAAGAAATACAGATAAAGTGCGCAAGTTGAGAATCATTCTCAAAAATGAGAAGTTGAAGATATGCTTCATTCTGCTCAAATCAAAAGACATATACATTGACAGAGTGATTACAAATGATTACACATTCATCACAAAACAGTGATTTATTCAGTTTATTTTAAGACAAGAAACTATGTAATGATGATTGCAAAAAAAGTTAATAAAACAAAGTCAAGTGAAACTTGATTTGAATGCAAAGAACGAACTTGTATACTTCTTTCTTATGCACTTACTATCTGATGTAGAAGACATCAACAACGACTTCAACTGTCAGTGAAGTGAACTCAGAAAGAGAAAGAAAAAGAGTTCTGCAAAGAACAGTCTGAATCATAAAACTGTCTTGAAGTTCTTCATGAAGAGTAAAGTATGTTTTTTCTCGCTCTGTCACGACTTCAATCTAACAAAGATGATAAAAGAATGATGATACAGACAGTGAGAAACTTAAGACAAGAGTGAGTCGTAACTCATCATAATTGATTTCAATTCTGCACATGAGAGAGTCAAGCGCAGTTCAAAATCAAGCTCATTATTATATTATTTTAGAACGATGATGTTGAGAGAGTTAATGCATGTATAAGTATTTCATATCAAGAATCAACTGTCAAATCATACTTGTCTCAATATTTCAATCAGATTTAAATTGAATCTCAACTAATTGAAGCATAATGCATAAAGAGAAAACATGCAAAAGAATTCTGTAAATGATTTCAAAAGAGTGAAATGACTTGCATCTGCATCAGAACTGACTCATCTGATGACTTTTATTTTGCTAACTATGATATTGTGTATAACATGTACATGATGTCAAAAACTAGACTAAAGATACTATTAATATAAAAGAATGATATTATTATTACTTGATAGAATCTAAATACAAAACATACATCAAATAATGTATAAAATGAAAGACAAAGAGCAAAAGAAAAGAACATGAATCAGACTTCTATTATACATGAATCAGATAGAATCAAGACTAGACAGTAGTTTTAAAACTTAAGATTACTGTAACTAAATTTAAATGATGATGATTAAATTAATGACTATGTTACAAGCATGTCAAAATTGAATAGAACTTTTATAGCTTGCTAATTTTAATCAATTCACAATCAACGCTTGAGAGTTAAGTATGTAATGATTAAACTAAGTTTTGATCTGATTTATGCTTTAATTCTGAATGACAATTTGATTCATTGAACTGCAAACAGATTCATTGAACTCATGATGTCTGCAATTTATGTTCTAAATCTGAGTGATAATCTGACATCATAACATGTGAAGACAAGAATCAAAAACTTGTAAGTGCATTCAGCAAAAAACAATGAGTTTAATACTGTGCAGAAAATGTACAGCATGCTCACTATACTTGTTATGTAGAAAACTCATTCTATATTCTTGTGACAACAAGATGAATGAATAAGTATTTAAAAGTTCTTTTCATCATTGATTAACAGAAACTGATGTACAATGAACTCACAAAAGACATTGAAAAAACGAGATATCAATGTGATAAATTTGATTCATTTTCTTGATTGTATATTGTATGTTAAGCTCTAGATTGCAAACACATCTTTTATTAATGAGTCAAATGTTGATGATGTTGAATTGAGTGTCATAGAGACTTTGACTTCAGATGAATATTGAATTCACGTTGAAGAAGAAGCGTTTATGATTTTCAAACTGCGTACTACTTGAACTTCTTGAGCGAAAAGAGTGAGCATCAAAAAAGAAGAAAAAGTCTGATATAATAAGTCTGCTGAATCATCTAGCATCATTGATGATGCTCAAAAATATAAGCAGTTTGTACAGTATATGCGAATCAAGCGCAGACTCTTGATGAAAATCATCATCAAAAGCAATGATGATTGAAATTTAAACTAGATAAATTAATATTTCATAAATCACTTAATTGTTGTACTATTCTCAAACATGTATGATGAAAAGAAATATCTTGTCATATGTAACATAATTTACAGCAAAGATGATTTAACTGATTTAAATGAAAAAAGAGTGAAGATTGATTCAAACATGTATAGCGAAAAGAAATATCTTATCATATATAACATAATTTGCAGCAAAGACAATTTATTCAATTCAAATGATAAAAGAGTGAAGAGCAATGAGATAAAAAGAGACATTTAAAGAAACTTAACTATATATAATGATTTAGTAACAGAATGCGCAAACATTTAAAAAGATAACATAAGTAATATTGATGTGATGATTGTCATAAGAGACAAAATCGATATTAGTTGAATGCACAGCTAAGTCAACTAAGTGACAGTTAAATGACAGCTAATAGTCAGCTAATAATTGAAAGAGTCAGCTAATTTCAATCATTAGCTGACATATGAGATTAACAGCTAACTCAGAAAAAGTTGATAAAAATCAGTTAATATTGACTTTTTTCGCCTCATGATTTTGTCAATGTTGAATTTATTAATTTTATTAACTTTTCTTCTGTTGCTTCAACATCTTAATTATCAAATTCTTAAACTTTTATTGAATCACAGCTCATCACTTGATTCTCACAATTAAATCATCATTAAGCAAAGATTGCACAACAAAAATCAATTTTAACAAGCAAACTTTTCATCAGATGAAATCTATCAGCAGCAAGCAAGATTACAAAGACTCATATTGTGCAATCTTCTGCAACAAGTTATCAGTTTAAGATATATTATATCATGAAATGACATTTCATTAATGACACTCAATAATTAATAACTTGTAAAAAATGAAAATGAAATGTATTTTGTACATCAATCTTCATATCTGTATGAAATAACAAACTGACTAACTTTCTAAATAAATTGTGCTCAATTTTCAGTTATTAATGCTCAGATCAAAGATCTGAATGACTTTATTTAATAATGTCTTTTATTTCAGATGAAATGATATATCAATGCATTTATGAATATACTTTGCAAATCATATTTTGTCAATGATTGAAATGATAGAATTGAAATTACATACATGACAGTGAAGATTCAGAATGTTGTGTGCATCAGTGAACTACTTTCATATTTCAAGAGATCATTTGAATCAACATATTAAATATATGTTATTATTGAAAAACAAGATGAAGCTGTCTTGCATAGTGATTCAAAATATTCAATTCAAGACATCATCAAGAAACTCAACATCAAGAAGAAACTTAATGTCAAGAACATTAACAAAATCATAAGATAAAAAAGTCAATATTAGCTGATTTTTATCAACTTTTTCTGAGTTAGCTGTTAATCTCATGTGTCAGCTAATGATTGAAATTAGCTGACTCTCTCAGTTATTAGCTGACTATTAGCTGTCACTTAATTGACTTAGCTGTGTGCTCAACTAATAACAATTTTATCTCTTTTGTCAACTTTTTTAACATTTGCGCATTTTGTTTATTAGCAATCAAATATTAAATTAATGATTGAATAATTATTATGCTCGTATAATTGATTAATTAATGATTAATTGAACTAACTAAATAATAGCTATTTACACAGTTTAATATATGCGCTGAGAAAGTTAATGAAAAAGTCAATGAAAAAGTTAATGAGTAAACTAATGAGGTAGAAAGTCATGTAGAATATTCAATAAAAAGTTATGTAGAATGTTCAATAGAATTATATTTAATGCTTAATAAAAAACAAATTTGATTCTTAAATGATGAGTAAAGTGATGAGTAAAGTGATGAGTAGAATGATGAGTAGAATAATCAGTAGAATAATCAGTAGAATGATCAGTAGAATGATCAGTAGAATGATCAGTAAAGTGATCAGTAAAATGATTAGTAAAGTGATCAGTAGAATGATCAGTAAATAACTCAGTAAAAAGATCAGTAGAAAGATCGATAGAAAAATCAGTAGAAAGCTCAATTGAAAGATCAATAAAAAGCTCAATCGATAGCTCAATAAATAGCTCAGTAAATAGCTCAGTAGAAAGATCAATAGAAAGATTGATCGAAAGCTCAGTAGAAAGCTCACTAGTAGAAAAATCAATAAAAAGCTTGATCAATAACTCAGTAAATAGCTCAGTAAATAGCTCAGTAGAAAGATCAATAGAAAGATCAATAGAAAGATTAATTGAAAGCTCATTAAAAAGCTTGATCAAAAGCTTGATGAGAAGTTTGATGAAAAGCTTGATGAAAAGCTCAGTAGAAAGCTCAGTCGATAGCTTAGTAAATAGCTCAGTGAAAAGCTCAGTAGAAAGCATTGTTTGAAGCACTGTTTAACTTGTATTATGCACTCAATCAACGCATTTTATAAAGCATTTGATAAAGTGTTTAATAGAAAATTTAATAAAGCATTTGATAGAAAGATTGATAGAATGAGTAAATGAAGTGAGTAAATGAGCAAGTAAATGAGTGAGTAAATGAGCGAGTAAATGAAGCAAGTAAATGAGTGAGTAGAGTAATGAGTATGTAGAATGATGAGTAGAATGATGAGCATGTAAAGTGATGAGTAAAATGACAAGCATGTAGAATGATGAGTAGAATGATGAGTATGTAGAGTGATGAGTAAATGAGTGAGTAAATGAGCGAGTAAATGAGCGAGTAAAATGATGAGCATGTAGAATAATGAGTAGAATGATGAGCATGTAGAGTGACAAGTAGAATGATGAGTATGTAAAGTGATGAGTAAGTGAGCGAGTAAATGAGCGAGTAAATGAGCGAGTAAATGAGTGAGTAGATAAGCGAGTAAATAAGCGAGTAGAATGATGAGCATGTAGAATGATGAGTAAAATGATAAGCATGTAGAATGATGAGTAGAATGATGAGTATATAGAGTGACGAGTAAAATGATGAGTAGAATGATGAGCATGTAGAATGATGAGTAAAATGATGAGCATGTAGAATGATGAGTAGAATGATGAGTATGTAAAGTGATGAGTAGAATGATGAGTAGAATGATGAGCATGTAGAATGATGAGTAGAATGATGAGTATGTAGAGTGATGAGTAGATGAGCAAGTAAATAAGCGAGTAGATGAGCGAGTAAATAAGCGAGTAAATAAGCGAGTAAATGAGCGAGTAAATGAGCGAGTAGAATGATGAGCATGTAGATAAATATTTTAGCTGAATTAGCTGAATTAGCTGAGTTAATTGAATTTAGCTGAAATTTAACTGATTAGTCAATTATTAGCTAATTATTAGCTAAATTAAGTCAACTTTTTCAGATTCTGTCATTAAGCAAAAAGTTAGCTGTCAAACATTTTGTCAATGAAGAAACTCAACATTAAGAAAAAACTCAACATTAAGAAGAAACTCAACATCAAGAAGAAACTCAACATCAAGAAGAAACTCAACATTAAGAAGAAACTCAACATCAAGAAGAAACTCAACATCAAGAAGAAACTCAACATCAAGAAGAAACTCAACATCAAGAAGAAACTCAACATCAAAAAAAAACTCGACATCAAGAAGAAATTTGACATCAAGAAGAAACTCAATATCAAGAAGAAACTTAACATCAAGAAGAAACTCAGCATCAAGAAGAAACTTGACATCAAGAAAAAATCTTCTATCAAAAGAAAATTTCATATCAGTATGAAGCTTCATGTACTATGACATGATTTGATTTGTTAACTGATATAAAATTCAGAACATTCAGTTACAGTTTAAACTTCATGTCATCTGCTCTGAATGAATTTAAAAACATTGACAAATTTCAATTCAATAATAAAAAAGAGAATTTGTCATCATCATTTTAATATTTCAACAAGATAAATGAACATCACTTCAATAAAATATCAGAGATGCTCACACTTTACAGCATTACAATCTCATTACGTCTTAAACTGACTTTCAAAATTATATATTTTACATTCATATTGATATGAAGATTGTTGATAAAGTTTTTAAAGTTGTAATGATGATGTTGATGTTAATTCAAGCAAAATGCAAGATCACAATGTGATTCACTCAAAATTGAAATGTAAATGCATATAATTTCAAGTATCAATTAATGAATTTTTAAATCATTGATTTATTAGATTAAGAAAATAAAGAGAAAAGATGATTTACATGCATCACAACATAATGACATTATATTCTTTAGTTACAAACTATGCATCTGTTGCAATCAATCTTCATACAAACATATGTATGTTGCTCTGTATTGCTTGTAATCATCATGTTACTCATAGTTACAAGATCATATCATTTTAATCATAATGTTGCTTGTACATATATTCTGCTTTTTATATTTTGCTGCTTGTCAATCATATTTACACTGCAATTATATCAATGTATTCTGTTTCATGTTGTTTATAATCATCATATTATCTGTAATCATCATGTTGTTTATAATTATCATATTGTTTGTAATCATGATGTTGTTTGTAATCACATGATCACGTCATTTTAATCATGATATCATTCATACATATATTTTACTTCTTGTGTTTTACTTTTTATATTTTGCTTCTTGCATTCTGCTTCTTGTATTCTGCTTTTTGTATTTTGCTTTTTGCATTTTGCTTTTTATATTTTGCTTTTTATATTTTGCTTCTTGTATTTTGCTTTTTGCATTCTGCTTCTTGAAATCTACTTCTTGTATTCTGCTGCTTATATTCTACTTTTTATATTTTAATTCTTGTATTCTGCTTCTTGTATTTTGCTTCATACTCATGCTGTAATCATATTAATATATGTATTCTGCTCTGAATCACTTGTAATCACTGTATTGTCTGTACTCACAGTGTTGTGTCGCTCGTAATCACGATGTCGCTTGTAGTCACAATGTCGCTCATAGTTATGATGTTGCTCGTAGTCATAATGTCTCATCACTCATCTCATGCTTTCGCTCATATTCAATGTGTCACTCAATACTAGAACAATGCATCTACACAGTGTAGATTTATTTAAAGATTGTACTATCTTACAATTTATATTACTAACTATGAACATCAGATTAACATTTATGAGATGAATTTTGAATTTTAAGATGAATTTAGACTGATCACGTCAAGTCGAGTACTCAAGTTCAAGTTGAGTACTCAACTCATTAAAACTCAATTCAAGTCAGAATTCTTGACTTAAGTATTTGAGTTGAGTCAGAAGATTCAACTTGAGTATTTAAGTTGAGTCAGAAGGTTGAAATCGAGTATTGACTTGAAATTCTCAACTCAACTCATCAAGACATGAAGCAAAGTACTACTAATATTTATCTGAATGTTTAATAATGCAACAAAGTAATGCAATTGATGAGAGAAAATTCATGCTTGTTCATTTACTACTGCTAATCTGAGATCACTATTATCTTATCATTCTTCTTCTTCTTCTCATACTTCTTCTTGTACTCGTTCTCGTTCTCAATCATATCTGCATCATCATTTCTCTTGCTAAATTTCATCTTCTTATCATCATCATCAATCTCAATGATATCATCAGATTCATCATTTGATGAATCTAGTGAATTAACTATCTTTTGATCAATCGCATTTTTTTCATTTGAAAATGCACTCATGAATTTGTTGAATTCTTGTATGACATCTGAATCATTCATTGTCTTTAATTCATTTAATTCTTCATGATGTAAAATGCGTTGCTGAATTAATTCAATAGTAGATATCATGTATCTTGACATGTTTTTTCCAAGTTCATCTTGTTATACAATAGTTTAATGCATATATTAGTCTTGTCTTTCACATCAAACATAGTACATACATCAACAGTAGAAGTAGTATTGAATGCTGTCTTCATGACTATTGCTTCAAGCTTCGCTCACTTTGCAGTCTTCTTCTTTCTTGTCTTCTTCATTAAATTCATCTCAAAGCATTGAGCTATTATACAATCAGCTTTTGAAATACATATGCATTACTTAAATGCATTATCATGCAAATTCTTTCTCACTTAATCATCTGTGATCATATTTTGCATATTGCTTTTCATGTTCATCTGCTTCTCTTTTGAGACTTTCTGATATACGCTGATGACTCTCAGCTTTGTTAATTTCTTATGAAGAGTAACTTAATTTATATTCTGCTTGATATAAAGAGTTTTTTGATCTTCATCTCATTCAACAACTCAATTTCTACTTGCAATGAATTATAACTTGATAAATAGATTAAACATTTTGCAATCTTGATTAGTCTCAATGATAATGCATATAAATAATGCATAACAATCTTCTTATCTGATAGTGATGTTGAACAACATTAGAATTAAAATAGATGTAAAATGTAGATAAAGTTAAAGTTAGAATAAACATGAAGTGTAAATAAAGTTAGTATTAGAATAAATATGAGATGTAAATAAATTAAAGTTAAAACTGAATTTTGAAATTCATTTATCATTTTAGAGTTGCAATCATCACAATCATCATCTCAGTGATGTGATTAACACATTCATCATAATAGTGATACAATCAACACATTCATCATAAAAGTAATATTATTAACATAGTTTGTTCAATCATCATTTCTTGTTGACATCATACTTCACTTTGCTTTCATTCTACTCAATTATCATTATCTTCTACTCAATTATTGCAAATTTTCAAATCATGATTGAATAATTTACATCATATTCATGATGCATTGCAAGCAGACAAATAATGCATTTAGATAATGCATTTCTTGTTGCGCATTGCTGACAGACTTAATTTAGAATGAAAGTTGAGCAAAAATGCATCACATGATGATTTAAGAAAGTTAACTCATGATGATAAATATTCATTAAATCAAATTGAGAAAGAATCAAAACAAGATCATAAAATTATGTCTGAAAGTAAGATTTTGCTTGAAGACAAGATAAATAGAATTGAGAAGATAATGTAAACAGATAATGCATCAAGCAATCAACAGTTAATTTATTGCAACAGACAAAGAGAAAATGAAAGTTAAAAATCATCATTCTTTGAGAAATTCATCATTATCAGAAAGCTGCGAATTTGTTAATATTTAAGATTTCATTCAAAAAATTAGTATGAAAAATTCTTCAGAATAAGACTGATACAAATCAACTTAGTTTGAAAATGAGCGATGAGAACTACAGAATTTAAACTTCAACTTTGTTTGTTCTTCAGAAGATTACAGAAGCATTTCTATGTGAATTTCTTGTCAGTAAATGCATTACTCATTTGCATTACTCTTGATGTTTTACAACATTTACTGATATTATGCTTTACATATGCAGATAGCAATCTTCTTGCTATTCATGTCAAGTGAATAATCATTCAGCAAAGAGATTTGATACTCATGAAGACTTTGATGTGCAATCTCAAAATTCAGTTGAATCATGAATAGAAATAACATTCATGATAACTTGATCAAATCAAGCTATTTAACATAGCAATACACTCTACAAACTGCATTATCTTTTTGCATTATCTTGTAAGTGTGTTATCATACTACATACATTGACAATGCAAAAGCAACATAAAATGAAATGATATTAAACATTTAAACATTAATAAAACATAAAACATTCTGCAAATCTGTCTTAAAAGAATCATTAGATTCATTAATTGCATTATCTTCATCTTCTTCTTTGTGATAAATATTTCATGCTTTGATGATAGTTTTTTCAAAATTCAAGTTCATGATACAATTATAATACTTAAGAAGCATTATCTGTTCAACTGATTCTGAAGTCATTTGTGATCAATCTCATCAACAAACTCTTCTTGCAAGATTGAATGTTCATTCAATATTTACAAAGAATATTAAACATAAGAAAACATTCTTAGTCATTTGAGTCAATCTTGAATAGTTCAAGACGTTGTCTCTTTAATACTTTCATGTTGAAAACTTCTTGACAATAGCATCAATGCAAAGATATTGATTATCTTCATTAACAGATACAGAATGACGTTGAGTTCTTTGAAGAAAAGTTCATGTAATCATCACAACAGATTATAGCATTGTTAATAAATGATCAATTGCATTATCATATTGCATTATCTGATCAACATCACTAATCACTTGTGTTTTGACTTTTGCAGTTGTAATTCTCTCTTCATAATAATGATGAAAATAGTTCTTGAACTCTTTTCTATACTTGTTGTAATAAAAATGAGAATCATTCTCATTTACATCTCAATCTTGATACAAATTCAGCTTTTGAGTAGAATTTAAAATCATAGCGAAATTGTATATCAGTTCATCTTTGCTCTTCATCTTGAAATAGTACTTTGCAAGCTTATTAGAAGTTAGTTCACAAGCTTGAAGAATAAGTGCTTGTGAAGTACATGCATTATTGCGTACTATCGTCTTAATAACATTGAGATGATTGAAAAGAGCATCAAACATTTGAAATTTTAAATGTATATCAACATTGATGATTTTAGACATAATCAGAGTTAACTCATAAAAAGAATTTAACATATTGTCAATAAGCAATACTAGTAATCATTCATTCTTCTTTAATTGAATAGCTTGAATCTTTGCATCTATCAAGAATTTCTCAATTCATATATTAATCATGTTACGCAGTTGATATGCATATTGAAGCATCAAATAAATAAAGTTTCAGCAAATGCAAATGTCTTGTATCAATTTCAAGATCTTGTGACTTGAAGTTTTAAAAAGCAAAGCTTTTGTTGAGAAAAACTGTTGATGACAATAGTAAGAGTGCAAATCTGTTTCACTGATTAATAAATGCATTATCTTTTTGCATTATCAACTTGATAAATATCTTCTTGACAATAATGCAAAGATCATTGCTTGTGATTACATTCTTGACTTAATCATCATTTAATGACACAGCAAAATTGTTGTTTAAAGTCTCTGATTCAATAGCTCTGATAAACTCTTAAGTCATTAAATTGATGATATAAATCATACAAGATATCAAGTTTTGTGCTCTATTTCATGAAATATCACGTTGACTGAGCACTTTTTCAAGCTTCTTCTTTAAAATGTCATTGTTGCTTGCATTATTGATAACAATATCAAAAAGCTTGTTCTTAATATTGTATGTATTCAAAATCTTGAACAGCTTTTGCATTAAATGATGATCAGTATGCTCAACTTAAAAAGATGTAAATTCAATGAAATGTTCACTATATTAAAATGTAGCATTCATTCAATATATCAAAACTCTCAGATAAGTGACTTTTTAAGAACTAAATCATGCATTCAATGCAATAAAAATCTGTCGTGACTTTTTTAAATCTTGCTTTATCTTTGCTTGAATTTCATCATATTTCAAGAAAATTATGTTTGATAATTTAATGCAATGCATAAAAGTAATCTCTAAACAAAGCATTTGTAGTAACTGTCAAAAATGCTTGTTTTCAATGATTTGAAAAGACAAATTCAGTGCAACGAAGATTTGATACAATATCTTTTTTCAATTCTGTTGATTGAATTGAGATGATAAGTTGATATGACTTTTCTTCTATAAATATGTTAACTTTGCATTATCTATTTGCATTATTATATTGAACTTACATGATTGAAAGATATCTCAAGCTGTGAAAGAAAGTTGAATCATTTTCGTTTCTGACAAGCATTTGACTTGAGATGCTTGATCATATTGAACGTACTAGATTCATCAATAGTCGTAGAATGATCTAGAATTTTAAGACAATTCTTGCATGAAATCTTAGAATATTCTTTCAACGTCAAGATCATTTGAATAAACTTGTTTCAGATGTCAAATTGTTTATTTACTTTGATCTTCTTAGTTTAAAGTGAATTATCTATCTTTTTTTGAATCTTGTTGATGACACTTTCATCAACAGATGTCTGTAATCATCATTGTTGAAATTGAGCATTGATATCAGCACTTCACTCAACATACTGATTATTCTCTCTTAATATTAGAAGAGAAGTATTGCGATGAATTCTATTCATCACTTCTTGAAGAGTTCGTTTCTTTTCAACGAAATTCTGATTAATGTTTCGTGAATCTTGACTTGCGAATTCATTAGAATGAAGACTACTGAAAGTAAATGAATGAACGATCGAGAAATTAAATTCTTTCTCGATCGAAGATCTTGATAATTTGTATGTCTTATCAGAATCAGACATCTTGCAATATATTTTATTGGTAATGCAACAAGATAATGCAAACAACGAGAAGAGAAATAGATTCATTTGTTTCACGTAAGTCTTTCAAATATAATGACGTAATAGATTCAAAAATAGTAAATCTTGACATTTGATGTCATTTTCGATTTCTTGACGAGTCGAATCGGGAATCCGGATCTGGTATCGATCCGGGGTCGATATCAGGTCGAGTCAGAATGTTGGAATCGAGTATTCGGGCCGGGTCAGAAGGTTGGTATCGAGTACTCGAGCCGGGTCAGAAGGTTGGTATCGAAACTCGACTCGACGGTCAGTCTAGATGAATTTACAGCCTCGCTCGCTCGACGTTCGACATTCGACATCTGAGATTTGAGTTATTTCAGTTTGCACGATATGGTCTGCCGTATTAGTGTATGACATACGATAAATTTATGAATGTGAGAAAAAATTTGAGGGAAATCGTGATTAGCTAAGTCGTGGATGGTTCAAAGCTTTCAAAATCGGCTTCGATCGTACAGTGTTTCAAGTGAAGGTTTCTTCAGGATCGTGTTTTCTTCCAGCGTCTGGACGTGCTCATCCATGGCTGAGCTTGAAAATCCGTTTCATCAGGTGTGAATATTCCTTTGCTGAGATTAAGTCATCTAAGCAATTCTATGTAATGAGGTATTCATGATGAATCTGCGGCGCGCCAGACCAGCAAGGCAAATATACACATCAGCTCTTCACTTACAACGACCTTTCAAGAGCAATGACCAGCTCAAGCTTTTACTCCACGATAAAAAGGTTTGTTTTTCTCTCTCAGTTCACAGATCTATCAATTTGTAATCATTTTTTTCTTGAGTCAGTCCCTTTTCTGGGAGAAGTGAATGAGAAAGCAGTTGTTTCCCAGGTTAGGAACTTTCATGCAAACTCTTCCGATTATTATCACGGAAAATCGAAATCATTATTTCCTTGCTGTCTCCAAGACTCCACCTCAAGTCCATTTCAGATACCAGTCTTCACGTTCGCTTACTAGCCATGGCCGACATCCTCACCCTCCTGCTCCTCCTCTGGTTTCTTCTCATTCCTCCATCGGCATTTATGCTTGTCAATGGATCCACTGTCCCATCACAGTTCGTCCTGGATACAGTCACCCCAACCAACTACATCTCTACCACCTCTACCAACAACAGTGAACTCTCACTCGCTATTCCTACATTGTTGGAGAATGGAAGACTCACACTACCAGCAATCAACTGCAGAAAAGACGAAGCTGAAGCCGAAGTAAAAGAGGATATCGCAATACAAGGGGGAGCATTGAGAACCAATATTGATAACAGCGCTGTGAGACGTGGCGTTTGCGAGAAGAGAAGGTATATATCGTATGAAGACGAGTGCCGAAAGTCGGCTTGGGGCGTGGGAATGGTTGTAGGAGTGTGCTGGCTTATCTTGTGCGCCCATCTCGCACGGTTGTGAGGGAACTTGGTTGGACATTGATTTGAGGGACTTGGGGATAGCACGTAGGTAGGGGTTGAGTTTCGGGATTTGGGAGACTGAGTGTGCATTACTTTCGGATACAGTAGCACCAGTGAACCATTTAATTCCGGAATTCTCCTGTATCACCAGCAAGATTCAAGAAACAACAACAAGGCATAGCTTCTGCGTGGCCGCTTCACAAGATCGATGTGCACCAGAGCTCCTTTCCACATCGAAGCTGCGATGTTTATCAAGTGAAGTGCTGGCTCTATGCTAACCCGATCAGACCCGATCAGACCCGACCGGACCCGGCCAAACCCTGGAGAAGCTTTGCAGAGCTGAGGACTTGAGCCAGCCATATCAACTCGATCTTGGAAACCAAAGCACCCCTCAAGGAGGACTCTTTGGCAGGTCGTGTCGAGTCGAGCATCGCGTTCGCTCCGCATTAAGGCACCTTAGCGAAGTCTCGGTTAGGGCAACTTGCGAAACAAGCTTCGACGATCTCGGTACCCCTGTTCTAGTACGTATGTAGTATATTGTACTCCACGATGATTCGCTGCCGATAACAGATCTCAAAGGCCCGTTTTATCCCGCCATGAGATCACGTTAGAGCTGCTATTGACGACAGCAGTCAAATAAAAAGGGAATTGAAGGATATATGGAGTTGCTCTCTCCCGCCATTGAAGCAGTTGCTTCATCTTCTCTGCTCTTCGTCTTCCTGCCTCCATAGTCTTCCACCTTTCCCCATATCAGTCGGCTAAAGCTCCGTCATGTCTGATCCAAACAACCCAAACATTGACAAGAGAAGCACTCCGCAATGGTCCTTGTATCAGAGGGAGAACTTCTGGAAACCAAACACTGGAGAAGTGCCTCCTTTCAACACTGGCAAGACTTGACATTCCTAATATCATTCAGCGGAAATTGACTTCTTGCAGAACCTGGCAAACTCGAAGAGCTCGCAAAGCAGAAGCTCACTGAAGGTGGATGGTCCGTACCTATTACTTCCTTCTGACCTTCCGCGAGACAATACCTGGAGCTGTCCGTTGACGAAGCCCTGACCTTTCCTCTCTACTTGCTAACAAGCCGTCAACTCGAATAGGCTCTATGCTTCCTCCAACGCTGGCCAGTCATACACCCATCTCGCCAACCGTAAGAACTCCAAACCCCATAACCAACCTAGCTAACATCTCTCAGGCCAGGCCTTCTTCCGCCACCGCATCATCCCCCGACAGCTCGTCGATACTAATATCCGCGACACCTCCACCACAATCTTTGGCCACAAAGTCTCCGCCCCTATCGGCTTCGCCCCCATTGGTATAAACAAAATCTACAACCCCGCTGGCGAGATCCCCGTCGCCACCGTCGCCAAAGAACTCAACCTCCCTTACTGCCTTTCTACGGCCGGCTCCAACCCAATCGAGAAAGTCGCCGAAGCAAACGGCCAAGGCCCCCGCTTCTACCAACTCTACATGCCCCACGACGACGAGTTGACAATTTCCCTCCTCACCCGCGCCTTTAACTCCGGC
>JAABUT010000853.1_pt1 | contig 41227 bp, 50 predicted proteins | sample 5559281 | NCBI WGS metagenome assembly JAABUT01 (sample SAMN10711880, study PRJNA513359) | rock metagenome | isolation source: Antarctica rocks | place: Antarctica: Victoria Land, Ricker Hills nord | collected 2016-01-04 | reverse complement strand
GGCCAGCATAGAGCGAGTCAATATGGGTGTCATTTAACTAGAAGATAAATGCTAAGGAAGAAAGGTAGCTACAGGAAAGAAGCTGGCTACATATGTGTTTTTCTCAGTCGACGCTAGGCCCAATAGGGACTAGTCAAGGTGACGGAGCTAGGATAGGCCTGGCAAGGCTAGAAGGCTGAGCCTGGCAAGGCTAGGATCGTGACAGATGAGGTGCGTTCTCGCAGAGATTTGGGAAAAGCGTTATTTAAATGCACTAAAGAAGTGCTACAAAGCTACTAAGCTTCATAGAGCTGCTCGCATTAAGTTCGTTCAGACTTATCAGAAGAAATGACGGGTTATTTTGAAGCAATTGCTCAAAAATTGACGTGTATATAATGAGTAGTTGAATTTAGTGATGCATGACTGAAAGTGATGTATGGCTGGTGAGCACTAAGCGAAGAATGAGCGAAAGTGAGAGGCACGAATAGATACATTCTACACAGATAATGAAGGAGAAAATGTACAGGGATTGGTGACCACAATACGCGACAGAAGCGGCCGAGAGTCACGTCTTTTCTCATCGTGCCTCGATATCTTTTAGAATACTCGTATTTACGGCTCAGTCGCGCACGCTAATTTAGCGCCCTCACGAGAATATATCTTACCTACCTCATTCTCAGAATCATTAACGATTGCTTGTATCTTCTAGCATCTTTAAATATAATATATGACACTGAAAATGACGAGTCATAAAGACTCTATGTACGTATATATATGAGCTTTCGAAGAAGCTTTCGAAAGAGCTTTTAATGAAGTGAGTTGAAGTCTTTGAAAAAGCTTTTAAAAAAGCTTGTAAAGAAGCTTTTGAGAAAGATTTTGAAAGAGCTTTAAGCATGATTTTAAGACGATTTATTTATTCATGTTGTATATGTCTTTCAAATCAATGTCATATTTCTTCGATGTATTTGAAATAACTGAAATCACTTTCTTATGATCTAGGCTTCATCGTGCATAATCGCACGTTCTTTATTCGGAGCTTAACTGAACACAGAGATCAAATGAAAATGATGAAACAAGAGTCGTTAAACTCAGTTGACTCTCAGCTCTTCTGTTTCTTCAGCTGCTCGTAGTAATTTCATAGTCATAAGCGAAACTTGATTGACTTCCGGGGTTAAACTACTACCTCTCAGCCCGAACCTTGGCCTATGGACACCTAGAATACATGTAACTACTTTCTCTGGGCCGGTTCCTAAATTGCCGATGTATGGAACTCCCTCGTTCAAAACCCAAACCACCTGTAAATTCAATTCAACTCGTTACTGAGTACCTAAACCAAAACCTGAAGTGGAGGACAAGAGTAAATTATGCAATTAACCCAGGCCATTGCACAGCGTATGTAGTTCTGTTGAATTCTAAGTTTCGACATCACTCCCAGCTTCTTCGTGTTCACGGTCGCAATTCAATGACCCAATTTTGCTGAGATCGACATTGTCCCCTGCCCCCAGGTTTTCTTCGACATCGGCGTCAACACCGTCGTTTAGCTGGTTCTTGGTTTTGGGGGGATGAACCGGCTTAGAGTTACCTGAAAATCTACTACGTCGGTAGCTCTTATGACGTGAGTATTTAGTTTCAATGGGTTTGCCACGGATAAATGCGAGCAAGGGTCGAAGGGTCGGAACACAGGCTGCAATAATGATGATATAGTTCTCGGTTCTTCGAATTACAACTCAGCGGAGATAAACACAGAAGATAAAGACAGAAGTGACTCACGTATACCAGCATACCAAGTCAATAGTACTATCTAGGTAAAAGAGTTAGCTTAACGCGCTCAAATTACCATCTGAATATCGATTGCACTTGCATGTAAAATCAGGCTGAGCCAAATCCCCAAGTAGAGCAGTTTTAATGGCAGCAGCGACAGTTGCACTTTCCTGATGTGAGTGAAGACATCCTACATTCAGCATGCCATGATGAACAAGCTTACAGCAAACCCAAACACATGAGCGTCGCTAAGCCGATCTTAGCTTGCAGTTTCATCTGAAGCTTCCAAATTATGACGATGGGGAAGAGTGCAAGAACGAAATCAGTGAACGCGGAGTAAGCTTGGAAAATCAGTACGATCAAAGGCCGCAGCTTTCTTGAAGGTCTTGGACGTACCAGCTTGGAGGTAGCCCCCGTCTAACTGAATATTAGGGTTCCAGCACGCCCCAGCCGCTCGATCCCAAAGAGCATAAACGGGCGTGCATTGGGCAAAGGTGACGATCACACAGCCTAGGTTGACGATCAATAAAGTGACCATGATGAACCAAAGAATTGACGCCTGGATCTTATTCTTGTTCATGACACGCAGCAGAAGCAAGGCCACCGAGATCTTGCCAAAGCACGCACTCATGGTGCTGAAAGGCTGGGTCATCCAAACCATCTTCGTAGCTTGAGCTACTTGATATGTGTTCAAGTAACACGCATGTCGTCCTACGCCATAGTGAACTTCGAGGGTAACAAATATCGAGCATATGATAGACAAGACCTGTCAATATAGTCAGCATCCGGATGGAATATGTTGTTTGCCGAAAAGTACTGTTGAGCTTACCCAAGTAAAAGCCATTGTCCAGTCATCCCATCCCAAATTGCAGACAAGCTTGATTCGGGTGAACAGTCTCGCACAGACGAACACGAGCGCAATCGAACACTCTATCCATGTGAGAACAAGAATTTTCGGGCCATCGTTAGAGTCTCCTCCTGGGGGTGGACATGAGAGAGCCTCCATTGAATTGCTATACACGGTACATTGTGCTGTACAACGACCGTCCAAACTCAGAAGAATTGTGCGCTCGTATAGGTAAAAGCTGTCGGTCGCAATAGCAGGCGGTCGTGTGGCAGAAGAAAAATCGGTCTGGTGAGGCTTTTGATTCCCCCGAAGAGGAATGACGCGATCTCTCACCGCACCGAGCTCAAACATGGTAGGTTCCCGATATAGAGTAGATGAAGGTGGGAGGAGTAGAAAAGGCTGGCTTAGCGGCACATACTCCAGTGCATAGTTGAAACCTCAAAGCGGTGCCGCAAGTATGCATTCTCCTCGTTCCTGTCAACGAGCTCAGCCTCGTTTTCATTCTGGTTTATTTGTTCTTGTAAGCGGAATACAAAGTATTTTGTGGTAAGATCAATGTTGTACTGGGCTTCACGCTCTCATTGCCAATACCCACCGACTTATGAGAGCCAGATGCTAACAACTTTTTGGTAGATCGCTTCATAGGGGACTCCCGACATTCTCATCTGTCGAGCTCGCGAAAGTCAAGTCCCGGCATTCGGAACAGCGCCGACCATACCATTGGTTGGTCAACACTGCAACTAGGCAAAGAACATGTTCAATGTCAGATCTCGTTGGGTGTTCCTTCAAACATGTATGCTGATCAGGTTTCTTTGGTCAATAACAACAGGGGTTGTGAACCAATGAGATACACTTCTGGAATGGCGGGGAGGTACTTCAGATCTGGTGATAATATCATCGAAAGATAAGTACCAATATGCGCGTTCTTTTGGTAGATCAGGGTCGGCTATAGCGTCTGCTAGCAAGCTTGATTGTACAGCGGATAGCCTCGTCCAGATATTGAGGTTGCGGAGAGCTGCGGGAGCCCCAAATGCCATTGTAGGTTGAGGTCCGCGCATGTCAGTCTCGCCAGTCAAATAGAAGGGTGGCGGCATTTTGATGGATGCACTTGGCTGTCAAGTGTCAGTACGAATACAGCCTTGGATACCGACGCGTGACAGATGGACCGGAGAAGCTCGACGTCTTGGTCGTCCTAAAATCCTTGCCGCAGGATTGAGTCAGGTTACACTGACGGATGGGACGACAAGGTAAAGGACCGGTTTTGTTCGAGGCTGAGAACGACTGCGCTTTTTCACGCCTTCGATCGCATTTGGTGCGGGTGAAATCCAATCAGACGATGAGCACTACAAGCATAGCCTCATGTGTGTCAGTTAGGGATTCACAGAGTACATATTAGCATGTCATCGCTGGCAATAAAGAGGTTTGCTACGGCGCATGCCGTGTAGTGACGGAAATTGATGGACGTCATTGGGTGCAGGGTGTTAGGAGTGTGAGCTTTTTTAACAGGTTCACTTCGACCCACCTGCACGACCTGGCTCGCAGAACCAAATTCCGCTTCCCAGTGAACATCGTCTCGAGATCTTTCACGTACAACCAGCTAGAGCGAAACTCCTTCCAACAAGCTTTTCCACTGAATATGGCTTCTTCTAATTTCGATGAACCGATCGAAAATATCCAGAAGAGCCTCCAAAGTGTATCTAGAGAAGTTCTCGACGATGAGAAAGCACGCAAAAAGCTCTTGGGTATCACGATGCAGGCTATGACTATGTTGGAAACTCCGCTGGAGACTATCTGGCGGATGATCATGTCGGTAAGATCTGTTCCAATGATCTCGGATGCATTAGATGAAGCTCTGTTAATGCTGTCTCCTCCCTAAAGCCCCATGCACCAGCTGCTTTGATGACGTTCATCAAGATGGGTGGGATCGAAGCCATGGTCAAGGACAACAAGCCAAAGACTGCTGCAGAACTGGCCAGCGATACTGGGGCGGACAAGTTGTTAATCAGTACAAAACCTCACTTACCTCACTCTTCCCTAGGACACCGCTGCTAAGGAATCTAATAGTTCGCATCCTGAGACCACTCATAGCGCTGGGCATCTTTGAAGAGACTGAAGTCGAAACCTATAATTCCACGCCTATATCTCAGATGTTGACTGCCCCGCCTCTCATTGGAGGCTATCAATTCATGTCCGTTGTTCTAAATTCAAGTTCACAGACCTCTTTGCCAAAGGTTGCTTTTCAGATTTGCGGCGGCGACGAAGTCCCTTGCGGATATGCCCAACTATCTCGCTTCAACTGGATTCAAACATGTCGATGGCTCTCCCGGTCCTTTCCAATACGCCCATTACCAGAACCCAGCCGCGGCGCATGGACTGTTCCCGTGGCTCATCTCAGATCCGGCGATGCTTACCAACTTCAACGCGTTCATGTCAGGGCAGCGAATGAACAGAGAGCAGTGGTACGACTTCTTCCCCGTGGATGAGATCCTTCTAAAGGGAGCCAAACAAGATCATTAATCTACCCTACTTATTGATATCGCGGGTGGTGAAGGCCACGACGCTGAATCCTTCCATAGAAGATTCCCGAATGCCCCGGGAAAGGTGATCGTACAAGACCTACCCCAAACTATTGACAACATCAAACAACTCGATCCGGCCGTGGTACGCATGAAGTATGACTTTTTCACCCATCAGCCCGTACACGGTAAGTGCAGGCATCCAACCAACCTCTGAGTATCGAGCCACCCAATAACATGCATGTCGGTATCTAGGTGCCAAAGCATACTACTTTCGATCCATCTTCCACGACTGGCCTGACTCTGAATGCATCAAAATCCTTCAAAAAACCGCCTCCGCCATGGAAAAGGGCTATTCCAAGCTGTTGATCTCCGAGTGGGTCCTTCCCGCCAAGGATGTCCCTCTGTACCCGGCTTTGCTGGACATCAACATGATGGCTCTGTTGAATGGCATGGAGCGGACGGAGGCGCAGTGGACGACGCTTTTGGAAGCTGCGGGGTTCCGGGTCGTGAATTTTTGGACAGTTGGGCCCCAGACGGAGGGCTTGGTTGAAGCTGTGCTGAAGGACTAAGATGGTTTGAGGTAGAATATGAGAGGAGAAGTACGGCTCTAGACATCAGGGATGGTTTCCCTATCCTCATATCAGTCTTAACTTCGTTTTTAGCCCCTGATATGAATGACCTGAATTGCGTTTCGCTTTTAATGTCAAAGATTTGGTGAAAGGCCCTTTGCTTATCCCACTTTGAACAAAGTTCCACGGGTTCTGGAAGTGATGCTAATATACTCCACAAGCCTCAAACCTTCGAGGAGCCTTTCACTAATAGTTGTTGTTTGCTATAAATCATAGATGTTACAAATTGACATCATCTCTGAGCCTCGTATGCTAGCTGGCATGTTCGAGAGGGTTAAGACTAAGGTATTTCAAAGAACAAGGTATTGATAAGAGGTTTGGTTGCTACCGTTGGTCTGGATGAGATAGGACGCGATGGGGCCAGACTCGAAGACGGTTTTGTCCGTGTTGGGTTTAATGATCGCTGCGATTGCCCATGGCCGCAATAATGGCTAGAAGTACGCATAATGCTTCGAGATTGGAGTGTTACTAGCATTCTTCTTGAGGTCTTCGAGCTTCATCCACCTATATCTGTATGGAAGGATCAAGCTCTTCAAGGATTTCGAGAACAGACAATGAACTCAGCTTCATCGTGAGTGCATTGGTGGGAGTGGACAAGGATTGTAACGGGCTGCTGTGGTTGGCAAGCTGGCTTTGGGAGGGCTGCGATTGCGTATTCCTCCAGGACCCCAGTCAGAAGTTGCAAGCTTCCAGGCATACCAGATGTAGTACATCAGGTCAGCTTCACACGGGGAGCCACGGAGTTACCCCCATGCGTGATGGCAGTATTCAATGATCTGACACTTGCAGCGGCTTCCGCTCTTACATACGCCCAAGTCCCGCTCCCACTTACCTTCGACAACGTGCACCAGCATCGTAGATACCATCGTGGTAGACCTTCTACTAAGGGTTATGATGGTCGCGACCGCCTTTTCTGTTGTAGGGTTGGTCCTAATGCAGATACACTACAATTCGTGGACCAACAAATATGATGCAGTGCCAAAGCGTCGGTTAACATCTGAACACAATACGACGTACGCGATCGACAATGGTAAGAAGATTTCTGTTCTATCGTTGATTGCGAAACCTGTGCCTTTTTTTTAGGATTTGCCGAGAGACCCATCAAAAATTGAGTGTAAATCTCCAAATAGTGCAGAATTCGTAGAAATCAGTAGAATCAGTTACACTGCACTTCGTACATGATCCGAATGTCATATAGAGCTTCATAGATGTCTCATACAGTGCTTTATACACGCTTCACACGTTACCTACTAAATGCTCCATATGTGGCCTATCCAATGCTCTATATGTACCTTAGTATATTCAGTGCTCCATATGTAGTATATCCAGTGCTCCATATGTAGTATATCCAGTGCTCCATATGTAGTATATCCAGTGCTCCATATGTGGTATATCCAGTGCCTCTTATGTGGTATATCCAGTGCTCCATAAGTAGTATATCCAATGCTCCATATGTAGTATATCCAGCGTTGGAGGACGAGGTCATATGGGGCATTTTGGTATGTAGGTTGTTGCTGTTAGGAGCCTATCTAGGAGCGAGCAGGTGAAAACTCTACTAGCGGGCCCCAGCCCTATCAGCCCTATGAAGGCGGAGATTACCATCTCCCCTATCTCCAACATCCAGTGCCTCTTATGTGGCCTATCCCAGTGCTTCATATGACCTATTCAGTGCTTTATATGTAGTATATGTGATCTGTTCAGTAAGTCGCATAAGAGGCACTAGATAGGCTACATATGAAGCACTGGATATACTACATATGAAGCATTGAATATACTACATATGAGGCACTGAATAGACCACATATAAAGCATTGAATATATTACATATGAAGCACTGGGTAGGCCACATATGGAGCACTGGGGGGGGCAGTGGGGTTGATTTTACAAATCTGGTTCTTATTTTGCACTTTTTGGAGATTCGCCACGAGATTTGGTGGGGCTCTCGTACAGTTTCCCTCCCAATGCCTTTTCCTGGCTAGAATTCCCGGATCTTCACGGGGCTCTTGGCGTGGATCGTGATAGAGAAATTCGCCGCACTTGTTCAAACATGGCATCCAGACAAAGCCACGCGATACGGCATCGATCACTACAGTGCCAACATAATCACTCGAGTCATCAACCACGCTGGTGAGGTACTTGGGGATAACAAGACGCGGAAGAAATACGAGACCAACAGTCTATCGACACACACTTGCGCCTGCGAACTGTGTCTCCATTGTGTTGGGTGATTGTACTTTGCAGGTGATGGTGAGCCTCAAGGAATTGTTCTACCGTGCCGACGAGCAAGAACTTGGTTGTGGGATGATATCTTGAAGTGGAAGGAGATCGGATTCTGGATTCATGTAGAGTACCAGCTGCGCATGGAATCACGAATAATAATGCTTTTACTCGTATATAGAGTGGATGATCACGTGGAATTCACGCAGCCACATTTGCTGACGTACGAGTAGGTACTCCAGCCGGGCATACCCCTCCCCTCCTCTACTACCCATTTCTCTGCCACTTATTCCTCTCACAACAAAGAACCCTACCCACATCCCTCAGCTCGCTTTCCAAATACAACCCTGAACCTACCATACCCTAAAGTCCATCATCATGTCGTCAACTGTCGTCCATGTAAGTGTGGCCTTTCCATATACGCAAGTTCGATCTCTGACCGTGCACCCAACAGGTTAAAAACATTGGCCACGAAACAAGCGAGAAAGAAGTGAGAGACTTCTTCAGCTTTTGGTGTGTCTTAAACCTCCTACTCAAAACGAATATTTCTAACTTTAGGTAGCGGAAAGATCACCTCCCTCTCTGTCACGCCTGCGTCCGAAGCTGCAGACAGCCCGAAGAGCGCAACAGTCACTTTCGAGAAAGAGACGTGAGCTAGTGTCGAATAGATCTGATTTGATCCGTACTCATATTCCTCCAGGGCCGCAAAGACAGCCCTCCTTCTTGATAACACCCAACTTGGTAGTTCGCAAGTCCAAGTCTCAAGCGCCGCTGGTCTCGATGACATTGCTGGCTCTCACGCAGCTGCTGACGATTCCTCCCGCGATGTACACGATATCTCTCAGGAAGACAAGCCACGTTCTCGCATTGTTGCCGAGTACTTGGCCCACGGCTACGTGATCAGCGATAATGCCATCCAGCGCGCCATCTCTCTTGACAACAAGCACGGGGTCTCCACTCGCTTCACCAACGCCCTTCAACAATTTGACAGCAAGTACAAGGCAACGGATCGTGCGAAGGGCCTGGATGCAAGCTACGGGATCACAGACAAGGCTAACACTACGTGGAGAGGCCTGAACTCCTACTTCGAGAAGGCCCTTGGCACTCCGACGGGCCAGAAGCTGGTAAGCTTCTACACACAGAGTGACAAGCAGGTGAGGGACATACACGCCGAAGCTAGGCGGTTGGCCGACATGAAGGGTGGGAAGAGCAGCGGCAGCGGCAATACCATGGCGGAGAACGAGAAGTCAATGCAGCAAGTGCCTGACACAGAGAAGACGACCTGCAATTGTGGTGGAGATACAGGGAATTGTCCCTGTGCGGAGGGAAAATGCGCTTGCAGTGGGTGCTCGAAGAGTGGTTTAAGTGGGGAAAAGTCGGCGACAGGACCGGCCGCTGATGTTGCCGCCTCTTCGGGTGTAGCACCACTTGGAGAGAAGTTCTAAAGGGAGTGCCAGTAGTTGACGGGAATCCTTTACCACGGTAAAGCACGGATATCCCGTATTGTGATTCAGCGTGGCAATGACTGGCATGCGGATAAGATTGAATGAGAATCACGAGTTATTGTCCACCATTGTACATGACTGGAATACGTGATAGTAGTTGAGCCTTCTCAAACTCATGAGAGAGTAGCAAGTTCAGTCTGCTCAAGTGCCAGAGATACTTCCCTACCTTACCGATTCCTAAAGTATGCTAGTAGATAAACGACTAGCGCCACAGCCCTGTTCTTGTGTTCCATTTTCGAAATACTTCAAGAGCACGACAGACCACCCACAGACCACTATGAGATCAGCCGTACGTATCAGTGCAGCGAATGCGCAAAGACCAGGTCAAATCGCGTCTCGATCCGGCTTTGTATGTCTTCAATGCCGGCAGCGAGCGTCTGCAACTGGTCATTGGCCTCATCCATCAGCGATAACGACATACACCGCCAAGCGGAATGCCAGCAGCGATTTCACGGAGGGGCTTAGGAAAAGGATCTGGGGCACATCAGAACCTCCCGGGCAAAAAGACCCATACGGTGGCAAGAGCCAGTTGGATCTTGAAGAGGCAGATGAAGCAAGTTCTGGAGAGGTCATTCCAGACACGAAAGCCAAACCATTGATGCCAAGAGATCGCGATCTGGGTTCAGACTATATACCTGCAACATCAATCGCGGATCTCGCGCTTCTTCCACCTTCACATCAAATGCCTCCATTCCAATGGTCGGTTTTGCTGACCATCTATTACTCTATGTATACTGAAGGCTAAGCATAGTTTTATGGCGCCTTCCAAATTGAAAACCCGGGAAGAAGTCTCAGCAGCTGTTCATCGGGCCTTGGTCGAGACTTACGCGCTCCGGGAAGCGAAAATGCCCGTTGTGATCACATCAAGTTGGGAAGATGATCTTCCGGAGTTGAGTGGCGTAAGCTTTTCACAAGATACCAGTAGGAATGTTAAGCTCAACTTTGTCAATGAGCGACTACGAGAGGAAGTCCTAGAGTCTACTTCAAGAGTTGCGCCGGAACAGAATATGGAAGTCTATTCCGAAGAGGATGTGCAGGAAAAAATGAAGCAAGACGAAGAACAGGCAAACAACAACATGAATGCTGCTATGGTGGAATCCGATCCGTTGCAGACATCGGAGGTTGGACCAGATTCTATAATGGGAAGAAAAGAAGTTTCTTTGCTGGATGCTGCATCCCAGGATCAAAGCTGGTCTAGCATACCTCTGGATGACCCAACTCTAAAATTCGCAGCATGTACTTTCGCTCCCTAGGGATGATCCAGTGGCTGACACTCGTATAGGTGCTGAAGCGTGCCATGCAGCTTACGGGCATTCGCATCCCAGACCCGGAGATTGATGGCATAAAATCTGCAAATGGGCTACTGGGGCATCTGATTAAGAAGCCAAAACCTAAGAAGCTAGCCGAGACGCTCAAGCTCAGTGACAAGCTCCAGACTCTCCCGAACCTGCAGATAATGGATCGAAGGTACACACCCATTGACAAGGAGAAGGAACTTGGCAGGTGGAAGATCATCGAGAAAGAGCTACGGGAGCGTGGGTTGCCAGTTACTGGACATGGCTTGCATGCCTAAGGCTGGTCACCGGATATACTACTTGACTGGAGCTATCTTTCGATGGCCCAAAGGTCTTGCCATATGCAGGCGCAAGATACTCGTCATGCAAATGCATCCGGATATCGATCACTACAGGTCCAGTCCGATCTCCATACAAATAACCGAGCGCTAGCTCTCATATCTCAACAGTGCACAGCAATGCAACACCAGTCGTCTTAACCCACCCAGGATTTCGAAAGAGAAGGATGCTCATAATCGTTCTAGATCACAATCCAGTGCTTCAGCAACCCGACTGCTTTAGATGGTTTGTAATATACATTAGGCGCAAAAGCCCGATGTTTGCACAGTAATTAGTCCTAGCCATTCAATTAACATCTGGATGTAAGAATGCATGGTTAAACTCACCAGGCGCTGCGCGAATATATTATTGAACTTCCGCTCCTCTGAAAATCCGACTGTGACGTACTTGGTGGGGCTATAACTTTAAGCTGCTCACCCCTCCTAACCACTTTTTGCTCCCAACATCAGTAACGTCCGTTACACCCACAGTACCCCCAAGCCTCTCAGCTTACAGATCCAACTATTACAGTCGAGTAAGTAATTCTTGCCATTTTCCCCAACTTAGGCCACCGACCTCTATGTACCCCCAACAAATCCCTCTTCTCCCAGCTACATACAACTCTTCATGCTCCAAAACCGTCCGAGCAAATCCCGAGAAGTCTCGGCTAACCATCTGCAGAAACCCAAACAAAGCCTCACTGCCACAAGCCAACAAAATCCAAACCAAACCGACCATGTCCGCCCCCAACGCCGGCCGCCAATCCCCAGAGCCAGAGAAGCAATCCGACGCTCAGATCGGTCAACCGGAGTCCGGCAAGATCGATGCCGCTCCCAGTGACACGCACGCCAAGGAGGTCAGCGATGATCAGAAGCTGAATGCGCTGCCGAGCAACCCTGAGGGGCCCCTGGAGGGTGCTGCTCATGAGAAAGTCAGCAAGAAGGGGAGGGGTGATGTTTAGATAAGGGTCAGGGAGATGGGGGAGGATGATGATGGATCGAGGGTGGTGGTGGTTGATCAAGGGAATGGGGAAAGGAGGTTGGTGTGTGCCATGGATCGAACAAGAATACGTGATAGATGCCAAGTGGATCCACAAGACTTGGTTGCTTGCATCTGTTACTCAGTCTAGAGCAGCAATGACGATGGATGAACGGATATATCGAACGTGAAATCCTTCATACCCATCCTGAAAATCATGATCTTGTCTTTCAGTTATCTGGTTGGTCGGGGCATGACCGCTCCCTTAGGACCACGTCGCCGAATCCCAAACAGTGGCATGCTAATAACCGTCCAAAGCGTCCGAGAAAGCACCCTGTGTTTCAACGCCAAGCTCCTACGCTGAAGTATCAAGCAATCGTTGCCAACAAAGGAGGAACATGCTTTCCAAATCACATCAATTCGTCAACTGTCTGCCTGATTCGGTAGTGGTATGTAACTTCTCCGTTCCCTCGCGCTCTGCCCAGATCTTTTGTTAGTCTTTGTACGAAGAATGCGCTCCCCCAATAGCACTCACCTCAATCCAATTCCCTACCCGTGGCTTGACTGCCGCCCAGCCTAGAAGCCCGACCGTTGCGAATATAAATATGAACACAACCGCCCCATCTTTTCTCGAGTCTCTCTCTACAGTGGTTCGTTAGTCCCGTCTCCTGAAACCCAATCTCTCTTAAGTAGATTGGACGTACGAAAACAGGTGGTAAACACATCCTCCACCCTGGCCCCTTTACATATCGGCAAATTGTAGTCTAGACAGAACTGTCGATTGCAGTCATTGCAGTTCCCAGCCCTGTATTCTTTCCTATCCCTACCGTCGTCGTCTAACCCGGCATCGCTATTCGCCCCATCGGCTCTGGAAGCGAAGAGTGCGCCCCTAAAGGCCGGAGATGTGGCGGAGGACGCGGGAGGGTCGAGGGCGATGATGGTACTGTTGGTGAAGCAGACGCATTTGCAGAAGGATGTGGGGGCTAGATTTTGGGGGCCGGGTAAATTAGTAAAGCAGATGAGGAGGAGGACGGGTATGACGAAGTAGGACTCACAGGCAGCTGAGGTGAGTGATGATAAGGAAATGAGGGAGAGAAGGAGGTACACGAGCTGGATGTGTGATCGCATGGCTTGTGGGGCTGCTCGTGTTCGAAAATGCTCGCCGGAGAGTTTGATGCTGGCACCTGTGGTGCCTAATCCTCCAAGAGGTGTCCAGGCCCTTGGGTCGTAATGGATGCGCTTATTCAGCGTTCAAGATCTGCCCTGATCTGATCAATTGATTCTGCTGTGGAACCTGGACCATCCGAATCTTGGTCTCGAATCCATCAGATGTTCGATTTTCGTGCGACAGAGAACCCAACACAGTCTCACAGAATACTATCGCAGGTACCCACTGACCTCTTCTGCGCCTCTGTTTGTTCAGTACCATGTATGTACCTTCGCGCAATGAACCACACGAGTGCTGGGCCAAAGTCCTTGGCGCCTAATGCAAATAACAGCTGTTTGTATCTCAAACGCGTGACCAGTCTTAGTAGCCCTTGCGTCAGTCCTTCCGCTTATCTCTTCCCTAGTTCAGAAACAGCCCTACTTTACCCCTTTTGGTTGGCTTTTGCCCTCGCTATCACAGCGGACCTACCATCAAATTGGGAGGCGCCGAAGAATCTAGGAAAGATCAGCCGCACAGCTTCTACACTACCTACCTACCTTACTACGTACCATAGTATATGCAAGGCACGGAGACAGTTAGCCTTCTTCGAATATAATCTGAGAACTGACCCCAACATCGCCTCGCCTATTCGCAGCAGCTCGTCGTAACACAATCTATCCAAGCGGAGCACCTAGCCAGGCACCGCAATCTCTAGACGATTCGTGATACGATTGAACGGGGGCCAATGGTTCAACCTAGCACAGGCGAATTGGCTCCTCCTACTTGTCTTGGCACAGGCTCCGACCGAAGCAAAACGAAGCTTGACCTATTGTGGGGGCTTTGGGGCCGTTTATCTCATGGACCGATCTCTCTACACTCGAATGTAGAAGGCGGTGGTACGTATCCAACATGTGCGACCGTCAGGAGGATTAGATATAAGAACCCAGCTGACCTTCTTTGCTGAATCGTTATCGTCCTCGGGTTATTTTCACGGTCTCTTTCAGTGTGGTAGGATTCATTCTTTAAAAACTGTTGGTTTTTCGCTCGTTTACAACCACCACATTCTTTTTCTGTTTGGAATATATCGAATAGGCTGTTACTGGATATAGAAAGATGATTTCTCTAATGTCTACCGCGTTGCATCGCGTGTTATGCGCAGCAATTCTTACTGCGGGCTCAGTCTTGGCCCAGGATAATTCAATCTCACAAACCAATACCATTCAGCAAGGGCATATTGTTGTAAGTCTATCCGAGAGACCTATTGGACCACAGAACTGATCGGATTGGTGACTTATCTAGGGCCCGTGGGAACGAGTTACAACCAATATCAACAATGTGACCAATCCGGAACACATTTATATGTCGGTCAGTTGCTTCCCGCAGATTCCCTAATTGCATAACACTGACCGAGCTTCGGCATTTTGCAGAGACCAGACTTAATGGCTCCGATCTTGAACGTTACGATCAACAACGCTAGCTATGTCACGCCGGGATATATTTTCATCTGCCCATACTGGACCGACCAGTCAGGCCCATACATCTATGCCACTAATGGTGTAAGCTTTGCCCTTTTTGAAGTAGTCGAGCTCTGTTCTGATTATCATAGGACCTCGTCTGGAGCGGCTTCGGTAACGGCGGTGCTGGTACCTCGATGGGTTTCAACGTTGTGAATGTTAACGGCTCGCCCCATCTGTCGGTAAACAACATCAACCTTGCAAGTGGTTACGGACATGGACACGGTCTCATCCTCGACCAATCCTACAGAACCTACAAGACGGTAGAAGCAGGCAATGGGCGCACATCCTCTGACTTGCACGAATTCAATGTCTTGCCAGACGGCAAGTCGGCTATCTTGACAATTTATGATCAAGTACAATATGATCTTAGCTCCTATGGAGTCCAAGGAGGAATGGGCTGGGTTATTCAGGGGATGTTCCAGGAGATCGACATTACCACTGGAGCAGTCTTGTTTGAGTGGAATGCTCTGGATCACGTGTCTCCAAATGACAGCTACAGCCAGTTGAGTTCTACCGATGTTTCGGGCAACGGACTCACCTACACAACAGCATGGGATTACTTGTGAGTTTCTTTGTAGGCTTTCGACAGAGATCCTAATATTGATCATTCCACAGCCACATCAATGCCATTGACAAATGCGCCAACGGAGATTACCTCGTTTCTTCTCGAGCAACAGGCACCATCTTTAGAATCTCGGGCAAGGATGGATCCATCAAATGGAGACTGGGTGGCAAATATTCAGACTTTGCCCTCAAAGGTTTCAACTTTGCCTTCCAACATCATGTTCGGTTCCATGGCGAGACCAACACTACGACTACCCTTTCTATATTTGACAACGGCTCCGACGGATTCAACCAGTCTATACCCCAATCATCCGGTATGATTATTTCGGTAGACACTTCAACCAAGACTGCCACCATCCTCAAACAGTACTTCGCCCCCGGGACAGGCCTTTCTTCAGCCAGCCAAGGTAGCATGCAGGTCCTTCCCAGCGGAAATGCATTAGTCGGATGGGGAGTCATCCCTTCGATGTCTGAACATACCAAAGATGGCAACGCAGTCTGGTACGCCAACCTTGGAACCCACGGGATCGGGAATTATCGCGCCTTCAAATACGATTGGACTTCCACCCCAATTGACAAGCCCGCTGTTTGGAGTTACGCCAAAACCAACGGTTCCAACACCCATATTTATGTTAGTTGGAACGGCGCGACCCAAGTCACGCAATGGAGGTTCTGGACCGCCAACTCGAAGAATGGTACCTACACCGCGCAGCCGACCGCTGCAAAGAGTGGTTTCGAAACAATGTGGAAGGCACCAAGCTTCGCCCCCTACGTCTACGCGGAGGCACTGGATTTCAGTGGCAGGAGCTTATCAAAGTCACTCCCGGTCAAGACTTTCCTCCCAGGCCCGGTACTGGTCAGTTTTTGTGGTGATGCCAACTGCAACGTCGCCACCGGATACAAATCCCCACATTAGATGTACTCGAATTTTGCATAGATATATGGGATCGTGTAGAGAATCACATCTAGCATTTTGGGTTTGGGGGGCATTGTTTTGGGACGGACAGTCTGTACCACTATTATGGGTAATCTTGATTATTTTGATTCGTGGCGGTGTTGGCCGTGGCGCGAAGGCTTTATACTATATAATTGGAGACCCCTCCACCTCGTTGAGCTTTCTTTAGATACCAGCAATTTGATCGACTTTTAGAGATCTCACGTCCTTCCAAGAGATTTGTCGAGTTCTTCGAAGCCAAGTAGTCTCTCTTCTTATCCCCTTTCTATCAGCCTACACCAGTAACTAACAACAAACAACCAGTCCTCGTTCATCCGCAGGTTCCTAACCTTTCGTCCCAAACCGAAAAAAAAAAAATTCTCTCTCGGTATCACTGTGTTCGAATCGCACTACAGTAAACCATCCGAGCAACACCAATGCATTCATTGCATTCCTACATATCTCCCACGTCCTAGCAAAAAAGTTCAAGCGCGATAATAAGCTACCGACATTGCAAGCCATCCAAAAACCCAGAGCTACGATCCGTGTCTGTCTGGCATTTTGGGTTTGAAGCGAGTGTGAGGGCGCTGATGTGGTTTACAGGAAATTTTGAAGTCCCCGGGACGACAAGGGTTGGGGTAGATTGGAGTGGATTGGGTATTGGATGTGAGTGTTGTGGGTTAAAAAAGACTGCGGCTGGCTGTGTGGTTCCTTTTTCTCCGTTTTTTGCGATACAGGGGGGTAAATCGGCAGGCTCCCCGTTGATGCTCGCCACCCCCTTCGAGGTTTCTATATATCGACCAAAGTGCCGCGTCAGCATTTCTGCTCTGCTACCTACTCGACCGAAAAACTCCCTCTTCCCGCACGCACGCACCCCTTTTTCGCACATCCAACCCTTTTCTTACCCCCACCGTTCCCAGTCGATTGTTGAGCAGAGCTATAACCCCGGCCTATCCAGCCTACCAAATCACATTCAGACGGTCTTTGCTACCGTCGTATTCCCTCGTCTCGTTCCCCTTGAGAGAAAGCCCCGATGTTTTTTGTTCAAAGTTCCTGTTCCGGACGGAGGAGCAGAGGAAAGAGCGCGAGAGGGTTTATGAAGGGTGGGGCATTACTTGTTACAACAAGTCATCGTCATCGTACCGCCCACAGAGCAGATGATAGCAGGGATGTTCTCGGGATTTCCATAGCTACCCCACAGCATTGGTCCCCCGCCAGCACATTCAAACGCTTCGAAAATCCAAAGTTTCACGCGATCTTTTACGGGCGTGGGGAAACCCCAAGGAGATGGGGGCTTGGGAGCTCTGTTGTTCGGGCTCTTTTGGTTACATCACTTTGCTGTAAAGCTGGATTCGGGGGTCTTTGGCACGTCGAAATAGGGCGGGGAGGAACGTGTAAGAGAAGGGGGTGGACAGAAAAAGTTAGGTTTGAGGAAAGGACGATGGCTGGTCTCGTTTAGACAGGCAAGTGGTTACACCGAAGCCTTGTTATGGACCTTAGGTAATGGATGGAGTTGGCGCGGGTGAGCCGATACTGAGGATCTCCGACTCCGCCCCTCTGTTCCTGGTTTAAGAAAGCGCTACAACCGGTGTGGCGATTCGCCAACTACCCTGGTAGATCAAGTGCCAGCTCTGCAGACTGCCTGAGAAATAGCCAGGAAAATGTGGAGCGGACACAGATGAGGCACCTCAGCATGCAGGCTATGAGAGTCACTCTCGGCACGAGTGGGAGGGGAGAGCTGGAATAGTCGTTCAAGTAGAAAGACTTGGGATTCTTTTTTTTTTTGGATTCTCTTGGCCGCTTATGGAGTAGTTTGATCTTATCGGTTTGCATTTGTTCGGGTATTGACTTTCACGAGCAGTTTCTTAAATCAAAAAGAACCGACGCCGACTACTGATCGAGCGGTGGAAACCTGACAGCGTCGCTGCGGCCTCCTATCTATCGTTCTAATCTCTCATTGGTGTTTGGTACGTATTGCCATGTTATTCCATCACCATCGCTTCCACTCTTTTCCTATTCTCTTATCGGCTGAACCCTAGCTTGCGAACGGTTATGCAAGGTCAGTTTACCTAACCTGCTCGGGTCTTAGCTGTTCATTGCTCGACGCGTTGCTGATCTGGGGCTTCGCATACAGGGTGTCTTCTTGCGCTTTCCCTGCTCTTCTTTTTGGGACTTTGGCTCCGCGCTGTGAGCAGGGCGCTTTCCCTTGCCTTGTGAATGGGGCTTCATAGGGTCAGCTGTGGGTGAGTGAATGGGGGGATTTGGGTGCGATGGAAGTTGCTACCGGTAGGTACGTTGGAATGGGTTGAAGGGGTGTCGTTGTTTGCCTCTTTTTCTCTTTTCCTTTCTTCTAGTTATTGCTCTAGATCGAATATATTTTAGGCAGCGCCAGAGCCTCAAGGTCTCCTTCTTCAAGCATCTGCTCCATTTCGGATAAGCGACATAAGCAGTTTTTACCCGAGCATAGAGCAGGCCATTTCTCCATCTGTGAATTGAGTAAGTGGACCAAAGACCGAAATGGATTCCGTCTTCTCTACCTCTTTTCTTTCTTTCTTCTAAGTCGAGCATATATCTACACCACCCTCTTAGGCTTCATTACCACAACCGTCTTAGCCGTCTCAAGCGTTTAGACATCAGACGCTCGCATATTCATCTCCTGCAGAATTGCGCACATAGGTTGGCACTGGAACATACGTAACCTGCTGCTGCTCCGTATCGAGGATGGTTGTGGGCTTTTGGGTATGGGGTTGGGGGAAAGGGGGAATGGCGATAGTTTAGGCGTGGGGTGAAGGGGGTATATGTGATAAGCTTCTCTGAGGGCACAAGCAGATTTGGCAGTTCGTGTGAGGGTTGCGGCACCTCCTCCTGCTATGTCATTTACAAGCTTCGAAAAGATTTGATCGGTGCGATTTTTGTATAACCGCCATTGTTATTCTGCTCGTCGTCATTCGTATCATTGAAGGGTTATGGAGATCTTGCAGAGAATGTCGAGGAGGGGGGGTGTTAGTACGATGCTTAGGCTTTCGGCTTCTTCGATTGACGGATCCTGGCTTTCTTGTGGATGCCTTGTATAGACTGGTGGGTTTGTCTTGGATTTCGTTGGTCGTTCGTTGAGAAAGACTGTTTCTAAAAGAAATCTGGAACCACTTCTAAGCATCAGATAAGAACGCGAGCAATTTTGACCCTTGGAAAAAGACAGTTTGAAAAGAACGTCCGCTTCTCGCGGAAGAGAATGGTGGGGAGGGATTGGATTGGGTTTGGAGAATAGGAGGTTGTGTGCGAACATTAATCCACCACTTCCGCAGTGGAAAAATGCCCGGATCTTCTTATTCCAACTTCTACCTTTTACGTCTTAAACCAAAAAAATCTCGTGAGTTCTATATGGACGCATTTCTCGAACGCTCAAAATACCTAACCTGAAATGCTCCGGTCTAATGACGTTGTAAATGCTTGCTCTGATAACGAAAAGGGAATGTAACGGTGGTATATGCGTAAAAAGGGGGGGAAATGATTGCAAGCGATGAGGTCCTAGATCGTGAGGTGTCTAAATGCCATCTCTTCTATCGCCGCATCGTTATGTTCGCCAGGCCTCTCATGAATACTCTTGATGCGCGCGAGGCCTCGCGTTACCGGTCCGCGACCGGCTCCACCCACGGCGCTACCGCCAGCTTCGCATCCCCCTCGGCCATCACCGGCTGCCCATCGGCGTCCTCGACGCGCTGCTCGACATATGTCCTCACGGCAATCCCATGCAGCGGCAACCCGAGCTCGAAATCAAAGCTCTCGCTGTCGCTCCTGCCGGGGCGGATGACGCTGGTCAAGCCATTGCCTTGGCTGCCGGTGGCGTCCTTGCGGGCGCCGCTGTCGTTCATGCGCGTGAAGCCTTTGGAGCGCAGAGTGTGGCGGCCGGAGCTGCCGGTGTTGACGGAGTCGGTGGTGCGGTTGTTGTAGGCGGTGCGGAAGCGGGCGGCCTTGTCGGTGACTTTGGTGAAGAGGGGGCGCATTGAGGGGAGATTGGCGGAGACGACGCCGATCGTGACTTCGGCGGTGGACCAGAGGCCGGGGCTTACGTTGGACCCTGGGGAAGGGGGTTGTTACAATTGGTGGGAATGGTTTGGGGATTGGAGGATGGAGCTTACATGTAATGTCCTTGGGGTTGATGGCTTTTAGGGAGGAAAGTCGGCAGATGCTTATGATGCAGACGCTGGAAAGAGTTGTCAGTTTTTGTACACTTCTTGGCCTGGTTTTCATGCACCTAAGTGCTAAGGTATGAGACTTACAGTCCACCAAGAAGGAAAACAAGGATGATCCCTATCCTGCGACTTCTATCGACTTTCAATCTCCACACGATAGGAATTGGCTGAATCAGTACAATGACATCGCCTATAAGGCCCAAAGTCGCAGTTGCAAGATACAACTCATTTCTGTCTATACAGTGGCTGGTCGCGGTGGGCATCCAAAAGCTATCGACGGGGAAGCACTGCAGGACGAAACCGACGAAGCCGGCGATGAAGCATGCGATGAAGAATGCGCCGACGGCCCATATCGACCAGCGGAAGTGTCTGTTGGGGAAGAGTCGCCAGTAGAAGAGAAGGATTCCGATTTTGATGAGGGTTGAAGATACCATCCATGTGAGTAAGAGCGTGAATAGGCACTAGTTGATCGTATAAGATGAGAGCCTTCGGGTAGATTGATATGGTCACTCACAACCAGATACTTTTCCGGGTCATCCTTGGGTAGTGTGGCGGCGTGTAACCCAAATCCATATCGCAGACCTAATTGAGTGAGTATATTGAGCACGCAGTCTTCGTCGCGAGAAGTCGATGGTACATACCAACATAATTGCTTATGCAAGGAATGGTCGCAAAGAACTAAGGGAACCATGAGCTTCTTTGCCTATAGATCAATCCAAGCTCGGAGAAGATCAGAAGGCGTCGTCGATATCTTACCAGGCCAGCGGCTATCGTATAATCATCCCACCAAACCTTTGCTCCCGAGACTCGGCGTGCATACAGTCGGAGACCAAAGGAGACATACGCCAAGATCAACACCAGGGTCGTAATGGCGATGATCAAATTTTGGTTGTAAGACAGACCATCGGGAGAGGTCATGTTGAAGAAAATGGAGAAGCTGCAGTACCCATTGATTTACAACACCGGTAGGATCAAAGGTTCGTCAGAACAGAGTTGCGTTGTGCATAAGTTTGAATGGGGAGATTGAAGAAGAGTTGGAACTGGTAGGGTTCGGCTTATCTACACTAAGGATCAATAATATGCCACAATATATTAAAACCAAAGGAATATAGACTTTGGAGATTACCTCTCAACCACAATCGCCTCTGCTTTTATTCCCTTCGATACTGGTAACAACGGTTGTTCGAGAAGTCGAGGTTGCATCCAGCAGATCTTCAAAGCCAATTACGCCAGAGTGTCTCTACTGACAGTTTGGCGGCACAGTCACGATTTGAAAGATCTTCCTCCGTTCTTCTTTCGGTGCGGGCCGATTCTGCCGAAGGGGAGGGAGGCGCAAGAAGCGTAGAGTAAGTGTGTTTCTTTCGAGGTTCTTAGGGGGTTGAAAGTAATAATTGCGAGCTGTTCCAAAAGCCACTCCCACCACTATAGACAATAGATTGGATTCCCAGGGTTACACCAACACATGGGGGTCCTGCTTCTAGGGCTATGCAGGTTGATGGTTATTGAACGCGGATCAAGGCCCCACGTGCTTGTCTTGATCCTTCAACACGCTGTGTGTGAGAGATCTCCAACAAGCTCTGTGGTGAGGCACGACGGGCACAAGTGCGGACTGTGGAAGGGGAAAAAGGAGCGATCTTCTCTGCTCATACGGACGTAGTTAAGCCTGCTTCGGTGTGCCCACTCTTTAGACATATTCGATACTCGTAGTATGCTTTAGTTCTGCATGCAGCATAGCAGTGGTAGTGGTAGTGGTGATGGTGATTACCCGTCTCCCCCCCGTCAGCCAAAGGAAATGTATGTACTCCGTAGGAAGTTGTGGTCTGTGGAAGTGGTTGGTTTTCTCGACATGGATGGCTTCTTACATCGTTCCGCCCGCCCAAGCCGATGCATGCATTAGCCATTCCTGGCCTATTAAGGTAAACCCAACCTTGAAGCGTGCCTTAGCAGCGTACTATCAGGGCTACATAGTACATGATACACGGACAAGTATGTCAGACACCGACTACTATGTAATCCTAGTATATCAAGATAAAGCATTCTTTTTCAATCTCTGGGAGTAGAATTCATGCGTGCGCGTATTCGCGCTACGCCGCCTGTATGTAGTAATTTATCTAGTTATGTATTATTCTCAGCGGAATCCCCCAATGTTTTCGCATCCTATCTACGGAGTACCTAGTTTAATTAAAGGATATGCTTCGTACGCGACAACCACTACTTTGCTACAAGATACTGTGGAATCACATCAAAGTTTCCCCTTTACACCTCGCGACGATTTCTCCATCCATTTCCTTGTGTGGGCTTGCCACTTCTTTGAAACAACCAACCCCCCGCGCTCAGACTTTCCACTCGTCTCGTTTTGCGCTTTGCTTTCCGCTACTTGATACTCTTGTCGCCATCCACTCAACCAGTCTGCAGCGACGGCTGCGCATTTTTCTGGTGCCTCGAGGGTAAGCAGATGCCCTAGATCACTGAGAATCAACCTTTCAACCTTCGCTTCTTTTACACCGCCACTACCACCAACTCCAATACCCGTCAATTTCATCATCTCGTCTTGCATTCCAGATGTGGACGTGGGGCTTGCTTTTGAAAAGACATATAATACATTAGGACGTAAGAAAGGAAGGGTCGAAAGAGTGATGCTTGGCTCTGCTCGATAGAAAGGATGAGTCGACAACAGCTTGGCGTCAACATCGGGATAGCGTTCACGATCCTGTTTAACACCATCCAGAGGCAGAAGATCAAAATATGGACGAATATAAGTCCATGACTCTTGATGCTTGGAGGTTGTGAGGGTCACAGCGCCGTTGGGGAGAGATGGGGTAGGTGGGTAAAGGGCCGTCGGAGTCGATCGAAGGCCATATTTGAGCCATAGACGGAGTACACGCGGGTCCCACGTGCTGTGAAGCTTCGATCTGCGGTAGGCGGCTTCCGCTACGGCACGTGAAGGCCATAGATCTTGACGTTGATCTGAATGGAAAGCATAAACGATTCCCTGATCGACGGAAGATTGAATAATCGGCTCAAAGAGAATGAGAGTAGAGAGGAGCCGCGGGTGTATGATGGACAAATTTACCCTACATTGTAGTCAAATACTGTTCTGGATTATCTTCCCAGTCGACCACCCTACAGTGAAGTGCAGCCCATGCTGTGGCCTATACCCACAATAGGTCGAGGCATTTGGTCACGAAATTGATTGATTATGAACAGCAAATCTCGGGCGTGATCTGCCCACGATGCTAATTTGAACGTTAGTATCTGTAACTCTGTAACGCAAGGGCTATGCCCACGGTCGTCGCCTTGAATATCCTCATTTAAGACTCCACTAGCTCCTTGGTGGGACATATCAGTAATCCAGATTCCTCGGATCCTGATATGGTTCCTTTTCAATTGTATGAGAAGATCATCCCATAAGGGCTCGTAAACTTCCTGTATTCGGCCTAAGTATGGCGCCACACCGCGCAAAGATAAGGCAGAGTAAGCAATCTACCTTTGGAAAGCCATTCCCGTGCGCTGCGATGATGGTTACATCTCCAGCCTGAGGCCGGGGGTTGTCGATGGGGATATACTGCTTAATGTCAAGTTGGAAAACATGCTCCTGTCTATGTTTTGCTGCACCAGGATACTCTCTAATATGCTGGCCTGGAGTTTGGTGTCGGTGTACACTGAATAGCGCGGAAGACATTCTCGTCATCGATCCGCTTGGTCTTGCTTAAGGTCTCGCAACAGCGAAAGCCACAAGATTGAGAAGTGGATAATCCCAGCGGAAACGTCTTGGCGTAAGATTACACGTAAGGGTCTGCTTTTCCGTAAAATACCAAGGCTTTCGCACACAACACATAAGCTCGGAGACGCCGGAGCTGGAACCTGGGAACCTGACGGGCACGGCACTGTGTGCCCCGGCTTTTGCGAATTGGTTGTTTCCAATATTACTGCGCCGTCCACCCACATAAGAAGCAAGTTGGGATAGATGTTTGATTGGGTATTAGGTATGTAGAGCCGAAGGGGAACAGGTCCAACCACCACGCTAACATGATGCGCTGATGGCCTCGAGATGAGCCCTGAATCTGATTCTAGCGCAATCAAAAGCAGTGATCCGAGCTGAGACAGCCGGACAGCCAATAGTTCAAGGTTCGAAGCATTCTCCCGCCGCCCTTATTTTCTTGTTTATCTAGTGTTCGCATACTCACAGGGTGATGTACAGGGTTGACGGATCTATCGATTTAATCAATGAATGGATTTCCTTGCAGGCGGTAAATCAAGCTCAAGAAGTATTCCCACTCTGATATCTCCCAGTCCGACGTTGACAAAGACATGCACTCATTGATGCAATCATCGTCGTGTCGCGTGGGAACAATGGTTGTTTGCACATGGTGACAGATGACAGCTGCTCGGTTCCCGAGCGCCAAGACGGAGACCAACATCATACCTAGTCAGGCTGCTTCGGCTGCTTGCTGGAATGGCGCCCACTATGGAGCGTCAGCATCCGCTGAGGGCCGTGTGGGATGACCGGTTGACGGTGTCCGCCAACGGGGAGGGGGAATGATTCCACTTCCGTCCTTCGTTCAAGGAGCCCGCGGTTTTGAGTTTTGTCCGGTCACAGCCTTTCCGAAACTCAGACCTTCCACGTCTTAAGTTCCCGCGATCGCAATAACCGCGCAACGCCAAATAGTAATGTTGCTCCAAGAACCATTCCACCAGCGAAACCTTGAGCGGAACCAAATTTCTTGGTCGCAACCTCGAGAAGAGCTCCAGCGATTGGGTTGCCTATCAGCAGGCCGAATGCTCCAATGAAGAGGCTCATGCCCATCCAAGTACCAACCATAGCCATGTCCGGTGTGAGCTCCACAATAGTTGGTGGTATCAAGGACACAAAGGCTCCGGAAAAGAAGCCGTAGAAAATGCCGAAGACCGTAATCCCCGCCGTGTCCGTGATATCAATCCAGCCTAGGCATAGAGTTGCGGCTGCCAGTGTACAAGGCGTGAGCATGTTCAAAGGTCCTACTTTGTCTGCAAGAAAGTTCGGGATGATTCGACCAAAGGCGGAGCTGCCATTCATGATTGCCAGCAAGTAGAATGCATAATCCCTTGACACATGCGTCCGAGCCAACGCATAACTCTGAATGTAGAACATCGGAAAGTAAAGACCCGAAAAGCCTATCAAAATTCCGAGGCTATTGAGGGTGTAAGGTGCCGATCTGAACGCTGACAGTTGCAGCAAGGAGCGGGATTTCTTAGGCGTCACCCGAGTTCTTAGAACCAGAACTGCGACACAAAGCAAGGCCAAAGAGATGAAGCCTAGTACACGAGTCGCCCAGCCGAAACCGATGGCTGGTAGTAGTTTTCGGAATGTGATCGGTAGTATAACACCTCCTGTAAATTCGAGGATCAGCTCTAGTCGATGCGGGCATTCAAGAACAAATCGTATGCGTACCTACACTGCTTCCGGCCACTGAGATCCCGGTGGCAAAGGCACGTTTAGTGGTGAAGTATGTCGCCACGACAGCGAGGCTAGGAACGAAGAGGCATCCACTTCCTAAACCCACACAGAATCCTTGGGCGAGAAGCACCTGATAGTACGACGTAGCGATGCTAGTCATCATAAGACCGAAGACGGTAAAGAAACTTCCTACGAGGAGCAGTGTGCGCAAGTATCCGCGGTCGAAGATAGGTCCTGTGATAACGCTGATGACCACCAGAAGAAACGCTTGGATTGAACCGATCCATGATATCTGTGAAGAGCTGACGTGCGATAGTAATTCACGCTCATAGTAGGTTTGGTAGGTGCCAAAAGTGTTCACGATGCCCCTAGATTAACCATTAGTAAATGACCAAGCTTCCTCTCTTATCTTACACATTACCAGCTGGTGAAGAATAGACAAAACGAACCCACGACTTGGAGCCAGGCTGTTAAGCCACCATTCAATTTTTCGGGCGGAGAAGGAGCAGGTTGATCGAGATTTCCTTTGGCTTCGTCCATGAGTGACACGAAGCCAGATTTGCTGGCTGGGCCGTGGGATGATAGTAGACGTGTAAAAGCGCTACCTCGTTCGGTGAGCTCGATAGCATCCATCTGCGGCGTAGATGCTGACGGGTTTAACAAACCGTTTCCCTAGTCAACTTGTGCAAATTAAGAGAAAGCCTCCAACCCCAGGATAGTGCGGAGTTGAGAACACCATGTTGTTCTCAGTAGCGCCATTTGTCGTGCTTTGGATAGTGGGGGGATCGATTTTCATAGGTCCACCTTGATAGATACTTTCTCTCACACGGCGGTGTGCTGATCATGCTGCGAGAAGCGGACAGTGCATGTAGCCTCGTGGGACTGATTGCTGATGGTGTGACGGTGTAAAGCAGGAGGGGGGAGTCAGGGGGCAGTACTTGCATGTTTGTTGGTGTTATCTGGCTCTCTGACATGATGAGGGTTGCCTGAGTGGGCCAAATTCCAGGACCCACTTATTGTTGTTAATGGTGAAATTGATTATGCAGTAGAGTTTATGCGCATATGCGGCGGTAGACGAGCGACTGCCAACTAAGCCCAGTTAGCGAAAGCCTTGCTATAACCCTCATAGCCTAACCGACCTCGACTTAGGGTTATGTAGGATTACCTCGTTAATACCACAGACACGGGACTGGGATTTTAGAGTACAGAGTCTCCAGGTAGTAAGAGTGGGCGAATGGGCCGAGATCGTGGAAGAGGTCTTTACCACGTTAAGGAGTTCTGATTTACTAGAAGTAAAGCCAAGGTTGGCGGCGTGTCTTGGTATGCGTGGTTTGGGGATGTTCGTCGTTTCCTGTTCTCGAGCCGATAAAGAGAGAGATCCTGTTCTCGAGTCGATAAAGAGAGAGATGGCCCCCCGCCGCGGCTTGGAGTCGACTAAATTCACCTTTGTCCGCCGCTGCGGCAAGTCCCTTGGCCACGTCCAGAAGAATCCGAATCTCACAATTGTTGTGAACATCTGCCGCAGAGCAGAGCAGGCGGTTTGATCATATCTAACGAAGTCGATGGTGGCTTTACTGTAGACCTTGCGCTTTGATTTTCAGAGTACAAGAATAGCCAGATCTGGCAGGATATTCCTTTGACTTCTTTACTTTGCCTTCCATGTCCGTGAACACCACAACCATCAAAGTCTCGCCTCCGATGCCGGCAATAGAACCAATGTCGAAGCAGTGGGAAATTGTCGAACTTCCGCTCCCTGATGCGGAAAGTCATCGGCATACGGTCTTACGGCATTGGGACAAACTCGTGGAATTGATTGGCGATCCAGGACGAGAATTTGCGATTGATGGAAAATCCTTGCATCTTGCTACCGTAGTTGCAGTTGCCAGGTAAGTCCTTAGAAAGGGAAGCAAAGATATTCGACATGTCTGCACATCGTGTAAGGTTGCCAAGCTGATTCGCAGGATGCAGATACGATGCTCATGTAACGGTGAGCGACAAGATATTGCCTCGTGTAGAGGAGAGCGCAGAGTTTCTCAAGTCCTGCTTGGCCCACGGTCAATGTATCTACGGTCTGTACCCTCTGACGGCCCAATAATCGCATATGAGACTGAGAATTATTGAAAAGGTGTGAATACGGGCTTTGGAGGTAGTGCAGACACTCGCACAGATGAAGTCGACAAGCTTCAACGCACGTTGATCAGTTTCTTGAATTGTGGGGTTCTCGCAGTGCCTAAGGAGAGCCATTTAAGCACGAATGGCCATGTTCATGAGCCGACGAACGGTTTTTCCAACGGTTTGACAAATGGCTTCATCAATGGCGAGATGAATGGCAATAGTCATGGATCTCAACGGTCGTCCCGAATTAATGCACAGTTCAAAAAGGCTTTACTAAACGAGGATCCGATGGCATCTACCCTCATGCCGGAGTCATGGGTCAAATCATCCTTGTTGGTCCGAGGCAACTCCCTTGCTTGTGGAAACTCGGCCGTACGCCCTGAGCTGATCCAGAATCTGGTTGGTCTCCTAAGGAAGGACATAATTCCAGTTATTCCCATTCGCGGTAGCGTTTCTGCATCTGGTGATCTCATCCCTCTTTCCTATATTGGTGGAGCTCTCGAAGGAAGTCCTGGAATCCAAGTATGGGTCAACGACAACAAAGGGGGGCGAAAGGTAACCACGGCTGACGTGGCACTCTCGCAATCGTCATTGGCCCCTCTCCGCTTGGCGCCCAAGGAAGGCCTCGCAATTGTGAATGGAACTGCTGTATCTGCGGGGATTGGGACCTTGGCGCTTCATGATGCCCATTGCCTTGCGGTACTCTCTCAGATCTTGACTTCCATGAGTGTCGAGTCGCTACGGGGATGTGCAGAAAGCTTTGATCCCTTTTTAGCAGCAGTTCGACCACATGTGGGTCAAATAGAGGCCTCACATAACATCCAGAGCTTCCTTACGGGATCCAAGCTGATAACCACGGGCGATCATCATTCTGTTGATGACGGGTCTTTGCGTCAAGATCGATACTCCACTCGGACGGCCCCTCAATGGCTCGGCCCACAATTAGAGGACTTGATGTTGGCACACAAGCAGCTCTCCGTCGAGATTAATTCCTCAACCGACAATCCCATCATTGACTCCAAAGGGGGTAGAGTCTTGCACGGGGGGAATTTCCAAGCCATGAGCGTCACGTCTGCAATGGAGAAAGCACGCTCTGCCATGCAAGCCATTGGACGTATGTTGTTTGCACAATGCACGGAGTTAATAAATCCAGCTCTGAATAATGGCTTGCCACCCAATTTGACTGCTGATGAGCCTAGTCAGTCGTTCTTACTGAAAGGCGTTGATATTAGCATTGCTGCTCTTCAAGCTGAATTGGGTCTTTTGGCAAACCCCATTCAATCCCACATGCAGAACGCGGAGATGGGGAATCAATCTCTCAACTCTCTGGCCCTTGTGTCGGCACGTTACACGCATATGGCTCTCGATGTTCTCTCTCAATTATCCGCGGCTTTTCTTTTGACTCTATGCCAGGCTCTGGATTTACGGGTCTTCCATATTCGATTCCTTGACGCTCTGGAGCCAGCATTGGCAAGCGTTACATACGAAATTTTTGCACCGGTCCTGCATAATGTCGACCGTCTTCATGCAGGCTTGTGGTTACACTTCGAAAGAGAGCTGAACAAAACCACGACTATGGATTCAGCTGAGCGCTTTCCACAGGTGATTGGATCCATGCAGACGACAATACTGGCCCACGCATTACACTCGTCCAAGGACGACGCGAGCCTTCTTCCAGCTTTGAGGCAATGGACAGAAAGATGTTGTGCATTGGCTTTGGAAACCTTTCGTACTAGCCGTGATGTTTATGCTGCCAACCCAGACCCCACAGGATTTCTTGGTTCTGCATCCAACCGTATGTACAAGTTTGTGCGCCAAGAGCTTGGAGTGCCGTTTCAAACAGCGTTTTCGAAGGCATCAAATCCAGATGCAACATGGATGGATCCAAGCACAAACAGTGCGACGATCGGGTCGTTAGTCACCAAAATTTATACAGCGATCCGAAGCGGCGCGCTGTATGTTCCAGTCATGGAATGTCTGCGCGAGGTATGCTCTGACGCGAAAGGCTCAAGTTCCGGCACGAAGCGGCAAAGGTTTTCGACGTAATGCCGCTCTTTAGGACTGTAACGAGATAACGACTCACGTCAAGCAAATCATGGTACACACACACACATTCTCATGGCTGCGTCTCTGGCGTTGGGTTCAATATCAGCCGTTCAGTAATCCTGGACGGCTTTGCTTTCGTGCTTGCTGCTAGTTGAGTTTTCCCTTTCGGAGTCCCAGAGCCTTTGGATGGCTGCACTGTGTCTGCGGTTTATGATGTGCTTGCATAGTCACTCGCTGAATCAAAGCTGGGAATAGCATGCATGATAGAAGAAACCTCTGGTGGTTTCTACATAGAGCTAGAAAATAGAATGAATGGAATCTTCCAAAGGAAGACTTATTAGACGTAAAGGCCTACGACCAACACTAAAAATCACATTGATAGTGATCAGGTCATGATAGTACAAGCTATTGTCTTGGATTTCGGACTGTCGATCCTTAGTGTAACTGATGCACCACCATGCTACGATCCATACATTTTACAACTTATGAAAACCAACACCAGGAATCAAAGGAGTTCAATGAATAATGCACCAAACAAACTCCACAAACTTAATAACCTACAATTATCATCTCTCTATCAGACCAGTAGTATGTATAGGATTATTTCATGCCCACATCTCGATAGTATGTTATGAAATTTTGCGAATCCCATGTTCTCAACTTTTGATTTGAATAAAGAACAACATCTGCGGAAGGCATGTATGTACATGTTAGATGCTCTCTAGCATCAACGAACGTCTGTCAGGAATAGCATGGATTCCGGGGAAGTGCAACCAAAACAGCAGATTTGCAAGCATAAATGTATGTCATTCATATTCAAATGCCCCAAAATTTCAAGCAGTGGGTTGGTTGTATCAGCTTTGACGTCTCTCGACAAAAGTCGATTTCTGCAACGGTGTTTCGGTAGGAAACCCTTGTTGAAATAAAAAGAATGGGGTTTCCAGCAACTTGCTTTCCTTTTCAAAAGTTCAAGGACTTTCCTGGTTTATTCTTACGTTGTTTTGGTTGAGAGAAAAACTCCGAGAAAACCGATGGTTCTGCAATTCCTCAAGCCATGATTCGAGACGTGGTGGAGAGAATTCCGGGTGAGTCGGGTCTGTTACTCCTTTTTGTCATTACCTTGTGCGAACTTTCACGCGAATCCGAACTTCCTGCTAAGGGCACCACGGTCCACTCAAGATGGGAATCGCTGGAAGAGAAAGTTTTCGTGGGCTATCCTGGAGGACGTGAAAACTGCATAGACGCCCGACCTTATTTATAGTCGATGTCTTGCCTTCATGTCCCAGATTCATTTGTGGAGAGTTGAGGACGTATAGTGGGCCAACGAGTAGAACTTGCTTTCTGACACTTGTCATCCGTATAAATCGGAATGTTTACTTCAGCTGCTCGGTCAAAAAATTAATCCAACCGATCAGAACTTGATCTCTTCCATTCCGAAATGGGCTACCCTTGCTATAGGATCCATATCAATCTATCCGCAGGGTTGAGATTCCATTCACTCCATGACCCATTAGTGAATACTGCTTCTAGCTTGACTTCGAGCGCCTGAGACAGCTGAAATCAAGAACATTGACTATCTCTTACACATCAGCAGTCATCTAAATTATATCGCTCAAACTGGCGTGAGTCCCCTATGTGTAAAACTCAGCGGAGATCGATCTTTGACGTATTAGTAAAGTATTCAAACCGCTCGACTCAGGAAACCATTACTCATCTTGGAAGTGAGTTTACTCGTTGCTGTACCTTGAGCCACTCTTATCTAAGCATTTTTCACAGGACGAACTCATAACGAGCCATCAAAAAGCAAAATCACAGCCTTCAATAATGCTCCGACTGACTGTTCACAACTAGCGCTGTACAGGCAGCAGCATTCCCGTTTAATCGAGTCTATAGAGGAATCAGGATCGTATGGAATGATCGAGTCCATAGGTCAGTGGAGGGAGATGAGATCTCGGACATGGCGGTGGACAAGAACATATCCGAGCTTATGGCAGACGGAATTGCTGAGATTCAGCACAGGTGAGGGATCCTGAGCAGTCTTGAGTTAATGCTGTCTAGTAATAAAATATCATCACATCTAGAGCTCCACTACACCCAGGCAAGGATATTGACCACCTAACGGGCTATGGCCTGGACCGCATGGGGAAAATATTGTGGACCTACCACTTCTACCGGGATGGTTTGATGAAGAACTGGAAGTTCACGGAAAAGGAAAATAAAGGGGCGCAAGAAGCCTTGGGAAGAGACGGAGGCAATGAATCTAGCTCAGGAGAACCCTCATGAATTCCTTGGACCGTCATTCGGTCGATACCGGCTGTATTTTAAGGGGTTGATTTCTAGGGTTTGAATACAAACAGATCAGGTTCTGAGCCATTCATGCTGCATGGCTTGCTTGGCTGTTGGGCGGTCTTCCGGGAGCCACTTCAACATCGACCTGATGAAGTCCATGAATAGAGCTTGCTCATTACCCTCAAGGTTTTCTTCCTGTTGCCAGAAGTGAGGAGCTGAGAGCGGTGATAGACCTCTGACCTCTCCTACATTTTCAGACGGTGTTAGTGGACCGAGTATTACACATATTGAAAAAGATCTCACCATTCTCGTTAAAGTATATTGATGAATGCTTTGAGCGAGCAAGGAGTTCTTGCGGTGCAGGGCCTAACTGGTGTACAATCTCGCTCAGATGGCCCCGAACCGAATAATCATCTGTACGACGTATGCGGCCACCGAAGAGGAACCTTTGCTCGAATGACTCCCATATCTAGAGAACGTTAGACCGATGAATGTAGCTTATGTTCGTGATTCCTTTGTCTTACTATACAAGCTACGCTCCATATATCAATTTTCGAATCCCATTTCAATTGTAAGAGCACTTCTGGCGCACGCAGCTTCTCGGGTTGAACTTGGTCTGTGTTCTGCTCTGATTCCTGTCGAGCTTCGCCGAAATCCGCAAGCCTAATGTCGATGTTTTTGTAATCTTTTGGAGGCTTCATAAAGGTTGTTGGCACCGGAGATTGACGACCTAGCTTTTTGACCTCTTGAGCAGAAGGGACGTCATCTAAGTATTTACTGAATATCCAAGTTTCTTTAATTTCGGTTAGCACGTTTCGGGGTGAGATGTCTGTCACGCAGTGATTAGTATTCTTGTCACGATAATTCAATCATGATAATATACCGGTGTGTACAAGTCCACAAGAATTTGTGTAATCTAGGCCTAGAAGTAATTGTTTTGATATTCTCTTCATTAATGGTGTTGGAAATCTGTGTTGGGGAAACCTGGCCTGGAATCGACGGATTGGCTCCCCCATGGCTTTGTAGACAAGACACATGTGCTGACCGTTGGGCCCATCTTGAGTGAAGGAATCCAGCAACGCAAGGACGTGATGATATCCATCATGCGTTGGATCTCTCATCTTTAGAGTCTCAAGGACATCTCGTTCACTCGTCACACCTCCGGTGACATTACTTGTAGAGACTTTGAGCGATACCCACCTCTCGTCCCTAGGAATGCTGTTACCAAGCCGTCATGTCAAGAATAAGAGAAGGTCTACTTAGTGTCTTAGCGTATGCAGAAAGGTATCGAATCCTTGACATCGCAATTGTCGCGCCCCCCCCCCAAATTTACTATTGAATTCAGACATTCTTGACATTCTCAAACCTTCCGCTCTATTGGAAAAATCAATAGAAAAATCAATCAAACAGGTAAATTTGAAGCTGTTTTCAAAAGCACTTACTGACCTGTCAAATAGCTATGCCTCGCTCACTGAATCCATCCATTCGCTCCAAAATAGTACGCCTTCTACTACTACACTGACGCCCCCTAGCTATCGCCGAAGAGGTTCACTGTCATTTTGATACCGTTTATAATATACAAGAGAACCTGTTTATATATCATTCGCCGTGCAGGCCTCAGTTTCGATCCAAGGGGACCCCTCGTAAGGTCTTTCCAGCCGCTGAAGACTCTCTTATTACATATCTAGAGCAACAGCCATGAGCCATGCAGAAAGAGATGATCTGGTTTCTATGAGAAGAGTGGGATTTAAACGTGCATCAATCCACGATATCGAGGATTCTGAAGAGAAGGCGCTGAAGCAATAAAAAGGGACAGCGTGTGAACATCAGACAGAACGATGAGCTGCGACTAAACTGGATTGCCGATCTGTTGCAGCTGACGGCTGAGCAGCTTGTGTTCATCGATGAGACTTTGTTCAACGAGACTACGGGATGACGTCATCAAGCCTATGCACCAATTGGTGAACCAGCTCGCTATCAAGCCTCTAGAAAGAGAGGGCATTGCTGGAGTGTTCTTCCGGCTTACACGATAGATGGCTATCTACCCTGTATGGATATTCGTGAAGGCTGGTTCAACGGCGAGGCTTTCTTTCGATGGCTAGCAGATGAATTGCTACCTCTATGCAGTTCCTTTCCGGCCCCGAAGAGTGTAATCATCATGAATAACGCGAGTATTCATTGCAATCGTCGAATAGAAGAACTCATCATCTCACACGAATGTGAGGTGCGTTATCTGCCTCCCTATTCGTCGAATTTCAATCTCATCGAGCTCAGTTTTAGTGTTTTGAAGACGTGGGTCAGACGACATTTCGAGGAGATATGGCCTCATTTTGAAGGCACTTTTGGTGAATTTCTCCATTATGCTGTCGAAAGAAGCAGATGTGATAGGTTTCCGAGACAGCATTTCAAGCATAGCGTCGAAGATTATATCTTTGAAGCTGATATTAGAGCCTTGGAAAGAGATCTTGAAGCTGGTACTATAGATTTTGATTAGTAGTGTCTGAATAGCTTCAATTTCACCTCTTTGAATGCAATAACAGATGGTTGAGGGGTTGAAATGTCGAAAGGTCTATACAAATTTGGGGGGGGGGCGCGACAATTGCGATGCCAAGGATTCGATACCTTTCTGCATACGCTAATCCCTTGCAAGCCAAACGGTAGAGAATTGACCCCACCCTAGTTTCCCCACGACATTATATCGCTTCGCAAATGTATCTCCAATTTTGACAGGGTAGTACCTCGACGGATGATATAGTTGACTAAGCTCCTCCTCAATCTTCTTTCGACAAAGCTGCCTAAGAAAGGCAAGCATTGGTTGCTTTGATACTAGATCCTGCGGAGGTCAGCGACCACTGCATAGGTCTTAGTAAGTGTTATTGTTAACTAAACATCATCCAGATCAAGCAAGTGCAAGGTACAGAATTGGAGTTTTGAGGTTCCTGGCACGTGACATGTTGGACCGGGTTAGCGCTAACATCATCTTCATCACCCGATTACCATCTTAGCACAATGCTTTCTCTACTTCCGTGGCACACATATTTGCCCAGGCTGACCTGGCCCGTTGGTTTCCAGCTCGGGCCTTGTACAGCGGCGCCAAACTTCCGTCATCCATGCTATTTACCACAAACTCGAGGGCGGACCGTGGGTTTGATCCTCAGAGACGTCTATATAACATTCCCTTCTGGTTTCTGATAGCCTTAAAGCATACCTGATCCGCAATTACGGCAGCTTGAGCCAAAGTACTCAGATAATCTGTTTATTGTCCTGCAAACATTGCTGCCAGGCTCCACGGAGACTTTAGAAATCTTAAGCGTTTTGGATGATGGCGTACTGGGTGACACGGTAAGGTATTGATCATCGCCTTCTTCGAACCTCTCGATCTTCTAGTCTTCCTAGACGATGTCGTTGTTTTCTGCTGCTCAGTAGTTGAGGTATGGGTTGTGAGAGCATGGTCACGGCGACTTGACCTCTGGAACCTTCAACATCTCTATCCATCCCTTTGGTACTTTGTTCAGAACCTTTGTTCTCATCTAAGACGTCTGCTATCGAGGTCTCTTCAACTCGGGTAACCTGAAACGAAACTCTCTTCCAAGCCTGATTTCCAGGTGTCTGAGCACCTCTCGAAATCCTAGCCATGTTCAACCATCATCCTAAAAATCTGCCTATCTCCGCTCCAATATTCGGTACATTAAACCCGCAATCAACGCCAATAACCCCATTTCAACCGCCTCCTTTCCACACGCATCCTCCTCATACAACTTTCTCCTAATTTCACCCAACAGGACATGATTCCAAAGTTGTTTTAATCTTATAACTGCTATTGCATAACACCTAAACCATAACCTGACTCCAACTATCCAGCACCTCAAAGCGGTTCCAACCATGGACCTGCCATCCACCTCTAAAGGCCACAACATCCAGTGCTATTCAATGACCTCTCCCTAACCAATTCAGCCCTGTTCACTTTCTTGTCGTAAACGAGTTTCACCCGTCGATTCAATTCTTACTACCAAATTCTCTACTTCCCAAACCTTGTCTCCACTCCCTTGAATTGCCATCCATCACCACTGCTCAACCTCGACGACCTCCCATTCCTCTCCTAAACTTGTATCAACCCCCCCCTCATGCACGTCGCGCATATTTCCCCGTCCCATTTCTCTCATATATTCCTCAGCCATACCCACCTCCTCCTCCACTTCCCCGTCCTTTATCGCCCAATGGTCTCTGTCAATGAAACCACCGGTTTTTAGACGCAGGTGAGACATGTCATTACCCCATAGAATCCAGGAAGCTTTCGTCTTACTTGCGCCTCGAGCATCATTTCCCGAATCCGCGCGCACAAGAAGAGGACTTTCGTCATCAAGTGGACTGGCTAAAGAAATACTCACGAGGTCTAACGGCGATGGCGGGGACGCTTTTGATTTCCTCTCCATTCCAGTTCTGTCGCCAGCGTTGTACTTGGATGTGTTTGCTCGCGGGGCGAATAGCATAAATGGGATCAGATGGGGGAAAAACCTAGATTTCCTATCTTTGGTTGCTGGGGCCATGGGCTCATTCTTTAATTCTGGCCATCCCTTTTCCGTACTCACTTTGTACGAGTCCAGCCAAGCTTTCGCAGGATACAAGGGCTCTTTGCTAGAATCGGCTCCAGGTTCTGCCGCAGGAGGAGAGGGAGGTGGAGTCAAGAGGGAGGCAGGAGGGTACGGAATTGGCGGTGGGGTGATTGGGCCGTCAGGAGGCCTTGAGGGAGGAGCAGGCATATTGTTCCAGATCTCGACGGCTGTTGACGGAACAATGGAGGGGAAGAATTGTGGGAGGAGGTGTGGATTGGATGAATCGGTATTTGTTCCTGGAAGAGGCTGTGCCGCTGAGTTGGCCGGCACTTTGGCATGACATTTGGCTGTAGTGGCAGACGCTCCAGGAGTTTTGAAATCTGGGGTCTTGTGGCTAAAGGTGAAAGCTGATTGTGGGACTGTACGCTCGGCCTGCGAGACTGGTACGTCCTGCTTCGTAGGACGAAGTTTGCGGCGCGTAATCGATGCCTTAGCAAAGGAAGAGGTAAATTTCGGGCTTTTGTCGGCAATCTTGGAGGCCAAGTGCAGCGGCGCGAAGGCAGTTTGCTCAGTTTGCGAACCTGGCGCTGGTTCTGTTGAAGAGAGGAACGCGAAACGATTCTCTAGTTTCGGCTTTCGTGTTAGCTATGAAGCTGCAATCAAAAGCAAAGGATGGGATCCAAACGGCTGAGGTAGAACCCACGGCTGATTATACGACATCCACCCTCCATCATATCATCCTCCCGATCTTCACTCATCTCCCGACCAGCGGAAGACTTGGCCTGACTTTGACGATGACGACGACGACGGTGACCGCGGCGTGTCATTGCTGGAGTAAAAGCCTCGCTGGCAAAAGCAATAGTAGTAGACATCTATAGAAAGTAGGTGAGCAGGAATAGAATATTTAGGGAATTGAGCTAGACATCTTAGGATGAGACATTGAGAATGTATTTGTAGAGGGCGGTGAGGTAGGTGAATGTAGAGGATGCCAGATTCTTAGAGGAAGGAGTGAACGGATGTTACAATCAGGGGGTGAATGGAAAAAGAGGAGGAAGGAACCATGTGATGTATGTTTAGGAGTTTCAAGTTATAGGGAGAGGCCATGGGATTGAATAGAATGAATGGTTATCGTGATTAAAGAGAGTTATTTCAGACTTCCTATGTTGGCTTCTGACGGAATACGGTGAGCTTTCTCCATAGTGATTTCAACATGTCTCGATGACTCCACAGTCTACGTTGGACTAAATACTCCGTCGCCTCGAGTGCCAAATTGATTTTTCCTGATGTTCCTAAGTCTAGTGGAAGTGAATAATACCTAGGTGCATATTGAAGTTAGACTTTTGGATTAGCTGAATTGACATATGGACAGATGCTTAAGTACGTTCCAACCCTCTCGCTCCATCGTCCCCCTTTTGTATCGTACGCCAGCGCTCGCAATACATACAAGGAAATTCCTACCACCATGGCCGCCGCTGCTGCCAGTGCCAAAGCATCTCCAGCTTATCCTGACACAATGTCGTAACATGTATCTCATTTAATCTGTTAAGCGTCAAAATCCTGTCCACTTCCTTGCTACTAGAAGTCTGGAATTTTCTTGCTCAACCACGAACTCTTCCCATCCCGCCTCTGCCCAAACTTCCACAGCAGCTTGCTTCTGACAAGAAGAAACACTATCGTTCTTCAGCACTCTCAGGCGTCTTCGCTCCCTCTCAGCAACGATGGATCTGCTGTTCCGGCGCGCGATGGATTCTTCAAAATGGTCTAGAATATACTTGAGGAGGGTAAATGGTATCGAAAGTAAGATGGTCGATAGGATTGTGTTCGGATTACATAATTTCGCAGATATTTCGGATGGGTGGTCTCCAAACTGGATTCGACTGAGCCGGGACTTAGACATTGGCGATCGACTTCCTGCTATTGCGGGTAGCCTACCATTGTCCGCCAGCGGTCTAGCGAACGCATCTAAATCCCAGGAGCCTGGGCAGTTTGAAACAATGAAATCAAGACATTGGTACAGAAGAGCCTTAGACACATCTGTAATTGCATCTTGACCGTTGACATTCGCCTGTACGTCAGGTGATATGGAAAGCGGCGTAGGTTCAATTGGTGAGTCCTTGTTGGCAGAAGAAGGGGTTCCCTGATTACTGCAGGGAGGCACTGCAGTGGAGGACTTGACTGAAGGCTGAGAATGAGAAATGAGATCCGATGTCCGATCAAGTCCACGGTCCAAAGTGAAGCATATTGCCCCTTCAAGATTATCCCAATTTAGAATACCTGATGCAATCTGTATGCCTCTGGTTATAACTGAGTTCAGCTGTAGTACCTGGCCAACAGCCGCGAACGCTAAAGCCTCGTCCATCCAAGATATTGATACATCAGCAGCAGATTTTGAGGGTTCCATAAACGCTGTAGAGCCTGTAAAAATGTGAGGTGACTCGCCATAGCAGACACGAAGAGCAAATTTCATTGCTGCAGGGGTGGAATAATGGTCGTGCACCTCAAGACATAAAAGCCTCCTGCCGTCAGCTGCAACTGCTGAAGTATTCACCAAAACTTGCAGCGTCGGGCTTTGTGCAATAAGCAAGCTATGGAGCCAAAATTTCACAGTCTGGAAACGGTGGGATTCGTGAGTGACCTGCAAACAGCAATCGGCGTAAGTATCATCATTATTGAAACGCCGAAGTAAATAACTGGACAATGAAGGTTGATCAGATAATGTTTCAAGTGGTACATGCTGTAAGTTCTCCAGCATCGCCGTACGCCAAAGCTCGAATGCAGAATCTCTATCCAATACTACAGTCGGCGAACCAAACTTGGAAGAGTTTGAGAAAGACGAGGTATCTTCAAGACCAAAAGTGCTCTCAGAAGTGGTACGATGTGAAGATTCTAGGTCCTGGGGCACGGTACTCGCAGTGCTAGCACTATACTCGGTTGATTTCTGGTAGTGCAATAAGTTGTTGGGACTCTCTTTGGTTGCACTATTCAGAGGTGTTACAGAAGGCGTAAGCGGTGGATGACTGCCCAGGGAAGAGAAAGCTGGCACGTGGCTGTAGTAAGACATGCCTGAGCCATACTCATGTCTGAACGGTAGAGAAGTACTTGGTAGTTGCTGAGTGTTATTGTAAGATTGAGGGAATGCCCCAGATCCGGGATAAGCATCGCTATATGTGTAACCCTGATACGAAGATTGGGTTGGAGACGAAGTGTCAACAGAAAGCGAACTGGAAGGGGGACAGAATGAGATTGAATGAGAATGCCCGAACTCCGGGTATGCAGAATGAGTGGGAGATATTGAGGCGTCGGTGGGCGGAGTCGGTTTGGGGTAAAAAGGTACATATTGTACGTTTCCATAGCCTTGGTATGACGATTGAGTCGGAGAAGGTGTTACGTCATCGGGGGTTTTTGGATGGGAATGGAGGGTCGAAGACAAAGACTGAGGATTTGGTAGACTTGAAAGATTCGAGACAGCTTGTTCTGCTGCAATCTCTCCTTCGTTGCGCAAATCCGTATCATGTAAGGGGAGGTGTGAATCGGAGGATCCCGCGGGCTCAAAAGGCTCACCAGGCGAGAATACAGGCGGACGGTGAGACGGATAGAAGGGAGGAGGTAGCATGAAACCATGCTTCCCAATGCCAAAATCTTCAATGAGAACCGCTGGTTTTCCATTTCTATCTAACGTAGAATTAGCAAGGGGACCTGGGGCTTTCGAAGAGTCGTTCACGTTACCTTTGGCTAGCTCTTGAGTGAAGGTTGGTGAATCTTTCTTCGGCTCTAAGATCTCGTCCGTTGCGTCTCCATGGTTTGCAAGACTAAGGTTTTGGTCACCCGTAACACAGATGTAATGCTTGGGAGTGCCCTTGCTGGATTGCTTTTCTTTCTCCACCTCCGGCTTAGGTATTGCTGTACGACGCGTATCTTGCTGTGCCTTCATCTCTAACTTGCGAGGTATGGCAGGAATGATTGGCATTGCCCGCCTAGGTGGGTTGGCGGCAGCCATGCTCTGCGTCATTGGAGATCTCAATGAAGATGCGTTCGCAACCACGCAAGGCTGGCAACTTCCTCAAGCAAGAGCTGAATCGGCGGCCACAACTGCTAATAGGATAGACGGACAATATTAAAGGATGGCTGGACAGATCCTAGAACAGTGTAAGCTGTGTCTGTCAAGGCAACAAAATTCTCAATCGTGCCCCGCTCTCCCCACAATCGGCGTTACCCAAGGCCGATCCTACAGTACATACAGTACTGTACAGACTACAGTACAGTACCCCGCACTAAGTCTTCGCGTAAATCGCGAAAACATGTTAAATCGCGTACCTTCAAAACAACTCATCTTCTTCAACTACATCCACCATGTTCAGAAGACCTCCATTAACTTCAATTTCTG
>JAABUT010000852.1_pt1 | contig 41254 bp, 41 predicted proteins | sample 5559281 | NCBI WGS metagenome assembly JAABUT01 (sample SAMN10711880, study PRJNA513359) | rock metagenome | isolation source: Antarctica rocks | place: Antarctica: Victoria Land, Ricker Hills nord | collected 2016-01-04 | reverse complement strand
AGCCTGCCGTTTCTCATTGCGGCAGGCTGAAGCCCGCCGCCACTACATCTCTTCACATGTTGATGATGACCGCAAGCGGCTACTGCGCGGTCGGGACCGGCGCGAGGCGCGGGGCGATGCTCGGTCGAATTTCCTGCATCCGGCCTGTCTCGGTGAAGACGACGCGCTCGCAGATGTTGGTCACACGGTCGCCGATCCGTTCGAGGTTGTGCGCCGCCCAGAGGAGCAGCGTTGCCTGATGGATCGTGCGCTGATCCTGCAACATGAAGGTGAGCAACTCGCGGTAGACCTGATTGTAGAGCGCATCGACCTCGTCATCCTCGGCGGCGATGCGGCGCGCGGAGGCGACATCGCTGTCCGCAAACGAGAGCAGCGCGCGGCGGAGCATGTCCGTCGCCTTGTCCGCCATGCGCGGGATGTCGAGCAGCGGCTTGAGGAGCGGTTCGTCGCCGATCATCAGCGAGATCGTCGCCGTGCCCTCCGCGTGGTCGCCCATGCGCTCCAGATCGACGATGATGCTGAGCACCGCCGCGATCGTGCGGAGGTCGTGCACGAGCGGTTGCTGCGTCGCGATCAGGAGAAGCGCGCGATCCTCGATCTGGAAGCGGAGCGCGTTGATCTGCACGTCCTCCTCGATGACGCGCCGCGCAATCGAGGCGTCGCGCGTGCGGAGCGCATCGACGGACCGCTGGATCGACTTTTCGACCATGCTCCCGAGCGTCAGGACATCCGCGTGCAGTTCCTTCAACCCGTGATCAAGCGCAAGCCGTGGCATCAGTCTGTCCCTTCCGTTCCCCACGTTGGCCAGGGCATTGTACCCTAGCCGAACCGGCCCGTGATGTACTCCTCGGTGCGCGGGTCCTTCGGGCTGGTGAACAGTTCCTTCGTCGGCGCGTATTCGATCAGCCGACCGGATCGGTCCGCCTCGACCGCGTTGCCGAGCATGAACGCCGTCATGTCACTGACGCGCGCCGCCTGCTGCAAGTTGTGCGTCACGATCACGATGGTGTACTGCGCGCGCAACTCCCGCATTAAGTCTTCGATCTTCAGCGTCGAAATTGGGTCCAGGGCGCTCGCCGGCTCATCCATCAGGATCATATCGGGCTGCACCGCGACGCACCGCGCGATGCAGAGCCGCTGCTGCTGGCCGCCGGAGAGCGCGAGCGCGGACTGGTTCAGTTTGTCTTTCACCTCGTCCCAGAGCGCCGCTTGATGCAGGCTCTTCTCGACCACTTCCCGGAGCGCCGCCTTGTTCCGCTGGCCATGCAGGCGCGGCCCGTAGCAGACATTGTCGAAAATGCTCATCGGGAACGGGTTTGGCTGCTGGAAGACCATGCCGACGCGCCGACGGAGCGCGACGACATCGGTGTTCGGGGCGTAGATTGACAGGTCGTTGATCAGAATATCGCCCTCCGCGTGCACGCCGGTGATGAGGTCGTTCATCCGGTTGATACTCCGCAGCAGCGTTGTCTTGCCGCAGCCGGACGGCCCAATGATCGCCGTTACCTGTCGCGCGGCGACATCCATGTCCACATCCGCGACCGCGCGGAAAGTGCCGTAGAAGAGCGCGAATTTCTCCATGCGCACCGCGACATCGGCCACCGCAGGCGCAGGCGCCGGTTCGGTGTTGACGGGCATCGTCACAAGTGCGGGCGCGGGGGTCGTCATCGTTGGCAGACCTGCGCGTTCAATTCGTTCACTGGCCATGACAGTACGCCTCCCCCGGCATGCATTATTCGTCCCTTCACGTCGCAGTAATGCGGCGATGCAGCCACCGACCGAGAAACCGCGCGCCGACATTAAACAGGAGCACGCAGACGATCAAGAGCGCCGCCGACCCATCCGCGATCTGGCGATAATCGGGCACCAGCCCCTCGGAATTGAGCTTCCAGATGTGCACCGCCAGCGTCTCGGCGGGGCGGAACAACCCGATGGGCGAGGTGTCGCTGAACAGGCTGATGTCGTGCCAGTCGAGCGAGGCACTGGACTGGCCTGCCGTGAAGAGCAGCGCCGCCGCCTCACCGAAGATGCGCCCCGCCGTCAGGATAAACCCCGTGACAAGGCCCGGCAATGCGGACGGCAGCAGCACCGTGCGAATCGTCTGCCACCGCGTCATGCCAAGCGCAAGGCTCCCTTCACGCAGGCCGGGCGACACCGCGCGCAGTGAGGTCTCCGCGACGCGCTCGATGATTGGCAGGTTAAAGACCGTCAGCGCGAGCGCGCCCGCGATCACTGAGAAGCCGAGGTGGAACCGCTGCACAAAGAGCAGGAGGCCGAACAACCCGACAATGATCGACGGCAGCGACGCCAGCGTCTCCGTCGCGAGGCGAATGAACTCCGTCACCCGATTCGCGGGCGCAAACTCCGACATGTAGATGCCCGCCCCGATGCCGAGTGGGATCGTGATGAGCATCGTCAGAAGGAGCAGGTAGAACGAGTTGAACAACTGTGGCGCGACACCGCCGCCCTCGACGATGCGCGGCCCGTACGTGAGGAAGTGCGGCGTAATGTAGCGCGCCCCCTTGATGAGGAGGTAGGCGAGGAAGGAGGCCAGAAGGGCGACGATGCCAAACGACAGCGTCCAGATGACGCCCGTCGCGATGCGATCAGTCACGCGCGCGTTCATCGGTACACCCGCCGTGCACTGACGACGCGGATCGTCAGGATCAGCGCGAGCGCGATCAGCAGAAGGAGCATCGCCATCGACCAGAGCGCGTTGTTCCAGCGCGTGCCGCTAACCGTGTTCCCCATGTCGAGCGTGATGATGCTCGTCAGTGTCGTCGCGCGGTCCGTCAGGTGGCGCGGGATGATCTGCGTGTTGCCGATCACCATCTGCACCGCGAGCGCCTCCCCGATGGCCCGCGCCATGCCGAGGATGACGGCGGTCATCAGACCCGGCAGCGCGGCGGGCAGCAGCACGCGAGAGAGCGTCTGCCAGCGCGTCGCGCCGAGGCCATACGACGCCTCCTTCAACCCGATGGGGAGCGCGCGAATGGCATCTGTCGCGACCGTCGTCACGGTGGGAAGCGCCATGATCGAGAGCACCGTGCACCCCGCGAGCACGCTGAACCCCAACCCGCCCACATGGTTGCGGATGAGGGGCACAAGCACACTGAGCGCGACCCAGCCGTAGACGACCGACGGGATGCCGACGAACAACTCGACGGCGGGTTGAAGTACACTCTGCGCCCACTTCGGCCCGACCTCGGTAAGAAAGAGCGCCGCTGCGATGCTCAGCGGCGTGCTGATGAGAATGGCGAGGAATGTCACCTCGAGCGACCCGGCGATGAATGTCGCGGCACCGATCTGGGCGGGCTGCTCATCGGGCCGCCATTCGGTGGAAAAGAGGAACGTGCCGAGCGAGACCTTGTTCTTGAAGAAGGTCGCCAGGCCCTTCGAACTGATGAAAATGATGATCGCGACGATCACGACGACGAGCGCCATCGCGCACGCGGCGAACGTGACGTAGGTCGCGCGATTCCACAACTGCCGCCGCGCCGAGAGGATGAGCGACGACGGGGGCCGCGCGACCGCATGCGGTGGATTGAGCGACTGACCGGCCATACGGGCTGTACCTCCCCAAACCACGAACCGTGTCCGATTGTAACGGGAGTGATGTACGAGTGGAAGGGCGGCGGGGCCAGGTCACCAGTGGCAACAGGACCTACCGCCCGATTGACCGGAGTGTTACGGCGTATGCTTCGCCTTGACCTGAGTGGCCGGGACGTAGCCGAGCTGCGGTACGAGCGTCGTTTGGATGTCGTCCGAGACGATATAGTCGATGAACGATTTCGCAAGACCCGCCGCCTCGCCCTTTGTGTACATGTGCCCATACGACCAGATCGAGTAGGAGTCATCCGACATGTTAGCGGGGGTCGGCTCCTTGCCGTTGAACTTGATCGCCTTGAGGTCCTTGTTGGACTGGAAGTACGCGAGGCCGAGGTAGCCGACCGCACCGGGCGTGTCGGTGATCGCCTTCGCCACCGCGCCGGTGGAGTCCTCCGTCAGCGCGAGGCCCTGCGCCTCGCTCGCGCCCTTGAGCGCGTACTTCTTGAATGTTGCGCGGGTGCCGGAGGACGTCGGCCGATTGACGACCGTGATCTTCTGGTCGTTGCCGCCCGCATCCTTCCAATTCGTGATCTTGCCGGTCCAGATGTCGATCACCTGCTGCTGCGTGAGGGTGTCGATCTTGACGCTCGGGTTCGCGGCCATCGCGAAGCCCTGGACGACGACCTGATGATCGACGACCTGCTTCACGTCGATGCCCTCACGCTCCTCGGCGAAGATGTCGGAGTTGCCGATCGTCGCGCCACCAGAGAAGACCTGCGTCAGGCCGGTGCCAGAGCCGCCACCCTGCACATTGATCTTGGCGTTCGGGCACTTTGTGGTGTACGCCTTCGCCGCCGCCTCAACGAGCGGCTGGAGCGCCGTCGAGCCGAGCGAGACGATGGAACCATCCACGCACGTCGCAGGACCCTTCGGCTGGCCACCACCCGTGACCGGGCTAGCCGCCGAGGTCGTCGCACTGCCGGTGCTCGGCGCGGTCGTTGCAACGGCCGAGGTGCTCGTGCCTGGCGCAGTTGTTGCAGCCGTTGACCCGCTCGTGGTGGCAGCGGGCGAAGACGCGGCGGCAGGCTTCGTGGCGCCCGCTGCTGTCGCGGCGGTGCCCGGTGTCGCTGTCGCGCTGCCCCCGCACGCGGCCAGCATCAATGAGACAAACAATGTGGCGATGGCCAGGATGACAAAACTCCGACCGTTCCAGACGGTTCGTGCCTTCAACGTTGTTCCTCCTCTTCGTCTCGCGGCGAGGTGCGCGAGTACGCGGTAATTGGGCGCGGCGAGCACACCGATGTACCGCCGACACTACCGTAACAGCCCGGTTTGAACGGTGGATGATCGTACTGTTAGAGGACAATGATGCGATCAGGCCGATGTGGCCACGTCACGCGGCATGGTTGCGCGCGATGGGCCAATGGCGCTCTGCGCTACCGGGAGGTCGATCGTGAAGCGGGAGCCGCGCCCAACGCCGCTCGTGACCGTCACACTCCCGTGATGCGCGAGCGCGACATGTTTCACAATCGCGAGGCCAAGACCGGTGCCGCTGCCCGTGCGCGCGGGGTCTTCTTTGTAGAACCGCTCGAACAGGCGCGGCAGGTGCTCCGATGGGATGCCGACGCCCGTGTCCTCGACCCAGACCGCGATATGCCCGTTCGTCGCATCCGCACCGACCGTCACGCGCCCGCCGGAGGGCGTGAACTTCACCGCGTTGTGGATGAGGTTGACGAGCGCGCCCTCGATCATGCGCCGGTCGCCGAGCAGCGGCGGGAGATCGGGCGAGAATTCCTGCTGAATCGTCACACCGGCCCGCTCCGCCTGCGCTTCCAGCCGTTCGGCGGCGTTGCGCCCCAACTGCGCGACATCGACGGGGAGGAATGCGGGCTGATCCCGCCCCGACTCCAGGCGCGCCAACTCCAGCAACTCCCGCACGAGTTGGGTCAGTTCATCGACCTCGCCATTGATCTTGTTCAGCCGGTCCTCCGCCATGCCGGGCACTTCCAGGCCGCCATCGAGGAGCGTCTCGACGTACAGTTTGATGCTGGCGAGCGGCGTGCGCAGTTCGTGCGACACATTGGCGACGAGTTCGCGGCGAACGGTCTGGAGGTGCTGCACCTGCGTCACGTCGCGCGCGAGCAGCAGAATATCGCCTTCGCCATCGTCCGCCGGGACGGTGATGACACGGACGATGCGGCCCGTGCCGGAAATCTCAATCGTCCCTTCCTGGCGCGTCCGATGCAAGTGCGCGCGGCGAACGAGGTCGGCGATCTCGTGATCGCCCGTCATCTCGATCACGGTGCGGCCCCGCAGCGTGCTGAAACTCGTCGGGAAGAGTTCGAGCGCGGCATCGTTAACCGAGCGAATCTGCTGCTCCGCACCGACGACGACGACCGCGTCGTCCAGCGCCGCGAGGATCGTCGTGAGGCGCAGGTTGTCTGTCTCGATGGCATGGTGGCGATCGCGGGCGCGATCCAGCGCGGCGCGGACAGCGCGTGCGGGGTCGCGCGGGGGCGTCTCCGGCGCGAATCGCCGCAGTTCATCGGAGATCGCGCGCAGGTCGCCGCACAGCGTGACGACCTGACGCCACGCAATGATCGCCGCCACGGCGGCAACAATCGCAACGAGCACGGCGACCGCGAGCATGTCGTTCAGCCCTCGAAGCGGTAGCCGTAGCCACGCACGGTGACGAGGCGCGTCGGCACGCCGGGATCGGCCTCGATCTTCTCGCGCAACTGCCGCATGTGTACATCGACGGTGCGCGGGTCGCCGTAATAATCGACGCCCCAGACACTGTCGAGTAACTGCTGGCGCGAGAGCGCGATGCCCCGGTTCCGCACGAGGTAGGTGAGCAGATCGAACTCGCGCGGGCGGAGCGGCACTTCCGCGCCATTGAGGAGCACGCGGCGCTCCTGCGGCGAGACGACGAGATTGCCGTGCGTGATCCCCTCCGTGCGCAGGATGACGCCGTCGACTGGCGCGGCGGTGAGTTCCGGCAAGCCGTCCCGCCGCCGCAGCACGGCGCGGATGCGGGCGTGCAATTCGCGCAGCCCGAATGGCTTGGTGACATAGTCGTCTGCGCCGAGTTCGAGGCCAACGACCTTGTCCGTCTCGTCGTCGCGCGCCGTCAGCATGATAACGGGCACGTCGCTCTCTTTCCGCAACGCCTGGCAGACCTTGAAGCCGTCCATCCCCGGCAGCATTACGTCGAGGATGATGAGGTCGGGTTTCTCCGCACGCGCCATGCGCAGCCCCGCGATGCCGTCCATCGCCGTGAGCACACGATACCCCTGGCGTTCGAGCGAGAAGCGCAGCGATTCCAGAAACGGCATTTCATCGTCAACAACGAGAATCGACGCGGAGAGTTCCGTGACCTCCGTCTGCATCTGCCTGACCTCCCCATGTACATCGACCGCCAATCTCTTGACCGCAGTGTACCATCGGCGATGTTATCGCATTGTGAGAAGATTGCGAGGGTTGTGATACGTCCGTTATGCTGCGCCGCCGATGCGCGACGAAGAACGTGCGTCTCGTTATGGTATGTTGATCGCCGCCGCTCTCAAATCTATCTTGTGACGTGTGAGCCTGAACAAAGGTGTGTACTTGCAACACAACCTGGAGTCGCAATGACTGACGTGCGGAACCCGGATCCGGACATTTGCATCGTCGGCTGCGCGTCGTGGGATACGCTCCTGCCCGTCGACCGCTACCCCGCCGAGGGCGAATACTGCACGGCGTCCGCCGAGTACGAGACGCCGGGCGGCACGTCCACGAACACCGCGATGGCGCTCGCCGCCCTCGGCGCGCCGCCCCGCTTCGTCGGCATGGTCGGGGACGACTGGCGCGGCGAACGGCTGCGCGCCGGGTTGGAGGGTGCGGGCGTCGTGTGCGACACATTGCGCGTGCGGCAGGGGCAGGAGTCCGACCGCTCGGTCATCCCGATCAGCCCCACGGGGGGGCGCACCATCTTCTGGATCAAGGGCGCGATGCTCCATCGCGGCGACCCACTTGACCACGATCTGCTCTTCGGTCACCGCCTGCTGTACATCGATGTCGTGGACCTCGCACTATGGGACGATGTGCTCCGCGCGCATGAATCGGCGAAGGCGACGAACGCCGACGCACCGCGCCTGATCGGTCAGGCCGTTTATGTCGCCGGGATACTCCCGCCCGTGGAGGCGATGGCGCTCGTCGGGCGGCACACGGTCTTCATCGGCGGCGAGTGGGAGTGGAAACTGATTGCGGGCGAAACGACCCGCGACGCGCTTGTCGCGCGGGTGCAACGACTGGTGCAAACAGCCCATCTCTCATGCGCGGTGATTACGCACGGCGCGGAAGGGTGCACGACGATCACGCGCGATGGTACGTTCCTTCTCCCCGCCGCGCCCGTGGCCGTTGTCGATACGACGGGCGCGGGCGACGCATTCGCCGCCGGTTTTCTCTACGGCCTCGCACGCGATTGGGACGCGGCACGATGCACGCGCTTCGCCACGGCAGTCGGCGGCCTCGCGACGCGCGCCTTCGGCTCGCAAGCGTCCCTGCCTACGCTCGATGAAGCCTGGTCACTCGCGTTCGGTGATGCGCCGCCGATGTAGGGTGATGAAGAGTTCATTTCAGAGCCTCATGGCGCGATCTTCGCCTTCAACACATCGACCGCTTTGTCGAGTTGCGTGTCGCCCCCGCCGGACTTCGCGTCCGGCTGCTCCACGACCACATCGGGCATCAGGCCCTGCTTCTGGATCACGCGCTGCTTCGGCGTGTACCAGTTCGCGATCGTGATCCGCGCGGTCGAACCGTCGTTGAAATCCACGAGTTCCTGTTCGGAGCCTTTGCCAAAGGTCTTCGTGCCGACGAGCGTCGCGCGTCCGTAGTCGGCCAGTGACCCCGCGACGATCTCCGACGCGCTCGCCGTGCCGCCGTTGATGAGCATCACGAGCGGGATGTCGAGCAACTGCGGGCCGTTCGTGTCCACATAGAGCGGTTTCAACTGCCCACCCGTCGGTCGCCGGTCTTCGAGCATCGCGAGCGAGTCCTGCGGCAGGAACCGCCCGAGCAGTTGCCGCGCGCCATCGACGTACCCGCCGCCGTTGTTCCGCAGGTCGAGCACAATCCCCTTCAGGTTCTGCTCTTTCGCCTGCTTGAGCGCGTTGTCCATCTCATCTTTCGTGTGATCGTTGAACGCGGTGACGGTCAGGCGCCCGATACCGCCCGGCATCACGTCGAGCGTCACGGCGGGTGTCACGATTTTCTGGCGCACGACGGTGATCTCGATCGGGTCCGGCGTGCCCGCGCGGCGGATCGTCAGGCGCACCGGGCTGCCCTCGGGGCCGCGAATGACGGTGCCGAGTTCAGTCGTTGGCAGGCCGACAACGCTCTTGCCGTCAACCGCCGTGATCACGTCGCCCGCCTTCACCCCCGCGCCTGCGGCGGGGCCGCCCGGTATCGGCGCGGTGACGAGCAGGTCGCCCTTCGAGGTGTCGATGTAGACGCCGATACCGACGAACCGGCCGTTGTCGGCATCCTTGCGCTGTTTCGCGTCGTCCGGCGGGAGGAAGACGGTGTAATCGTCGCCGGTGGCATTGAACATCCCCTTCATCGCGCCGTAAATCAGTTTCTGCTCGTCGAGCGGGCGGTAGTAGAACCCGTCTTCGAGCAATTTCAGCGCCTTCCAGAAATTCTCGAACTGCGCGCGCAGCTGATCGGGCGTCGTGTTCTTCGCGGGTTCAACGCTGATCGCCGGGTCCGAGGGGCGGGGCGTGACCGTCGGCACCGGCGTCGCGATGGGCCGGGGCGTCGAAGTCGGGCTGCCCGGCGGGACGGTGTCCGTCGGCGCGGCGGGCACCGTCGGGATCGATGCGGCGACCGACTGCGATGTGGCAACCGAGGCGTCGCCGCCACTACTCCGGAACATCTCGCGATCCGCGACGATGCCGAGCACGAACCCACTGAGCGCGAGCAGGACGCCCACGAGTAAACCGATCAGCGCCGTGCCCGAACGAGTCGGTGAGGGCGTCTTCATCCTGTGGCTCCCTTTGATTCATCGCGGAAACGCAATGAGCGACGCCCCAAAAAGAGCGTCGCACCCGAAAAGCATCATCCCGCGCGTACCCGCGCCTGTCAATCCGTCGGCGTCACGCTATACTCACTCGTTCATGGTGGGCGATTGGCATAACGAAGGAGCGGGTGTGCGGGCAGGGCGAATTCGGGTTGGGGTCATCGGCACAGGTTTTGGCGCGCAGGTTCACCTCCCCGCGATTGCGGCGGTGGCGGGACTGGAAATCGTCGCGCTCTGTGGCCGGGACGCGGCGCGGGTCGAGAAGATTGCCGATGCCTACGACATCCCGCATGTCTTCGCCGATTATCGCGACCTGATCGCGTGCGCGGACGTGGACGCGGTGACGATTGCCCTGCCCCCGGCCTTGCATCACCCGGCAGCAATCGCGGCAATCGCGGCGGGCAAGCACGTTCTGTGCGAGAAACCGATGGCGCGCAACGCGAACGAGGCGCGCGAGATGGCGCGGATGGCGGAGACGAGCGGCGTCACGGCGATGCTCTGCCACGAGTTTCGGTTTGTCCCGGCGCGGGTGCGCGCGAAGCAACTGATCGACGATGGCTACGTCGGCACGCCGTCCCTCGCGCACCTGACGTTCCTGCGGCCCGTCGACGCGGACGCGCGGGGCCGGTCGTGGCACTGGCTGATGGACGCCGAGGCGGGTGGGGGAATGCTTGGCGCGCTCGGCGCGCACTTCGTCGATACGCTCCGCTGGTGGTTCGGGGACATCGCGGAGGTCGCGGGCGCGACCGCCGTCGCCATGCCGCACCGCACGACGCCCAATGGCAATCTGATCGAAGCGACCGCAGAGGATACTTTTGGGATGCTGCTCCGCTTCGGCTCTGGCGTACTCGGCAGCATCACCTGCTCCGCCGCCGCGTGGCATGGCCCCGGCGAGGAGATCCGCGTCTTCGGCGCTGAGGGGATGCTCGCCGTCGCGCTCGATGGGTCGCTCTGGGGCGCGCGCAAGGACGACCTCGCGCCGATGCCGCTGCCGATCCCGCCGGAACTGCTCGGTAGCGGCGTGCCAGAGGTCGATGCGGCACCGGCGATGCACGCCCTGATCCCGCCGTTCGTCCGGCTTGTGCGTCGCTGGTCTGAGGGGATCGCCACTGCGACCAGCCCTACGCCCTCGTTCGTGGACGGCCTGCGCGTGCAGGAGGCACTCGACGCGGTGCAACGCTCGCAGCAGCAGCACAAATGGGTCGATGTCAGCGGCGCGCGCTGGCCAACCGCACCCCCACGGTGACAGCGAGCATGTATACTTGGCATGTGCGTATCCAACAGCAGCAGAAAGCCGAAGGTGAATGATGCAGCCCAACATGAAAATGCTCGAAGAGATGCAGCGCCAGATGCAGAAAATCCAGCACGAGCTGGGCGAAACGATGATCGAGGGGCAGGCCGGTGGCGGCCTGGTCAAGGTGCAGGTGACGGCGCTCAAGCAGATGCGCGGCATCGCGATTAAGCCGGACGCCTTCGACCCCGACGACCCTGAATTGCTCGAAGACATGATCGTCGCCGCCGTCAACGACGCGATGACGCGCGCCGACGCGGAGGCGCAAGGCAAGCTCGGCGGGTTGGCGGGTGGACTCGGCATCCCCGGACTCATGGGCTAGTGGGGTGATCCGTCGCCCGCGCGCCGTCACCTTCGACTTTCACGACACCATCGCCATCGCGCCCGCGTGGTTCGCGCTCGAAGTGCGACAACTGCCCGCGATGGTCCTCCAAACACTCGTCGAACGCCGCCTCATCGACCACGACGGCGCGCGGGCGGAGCGCGCGACGGAGGAGTACCGCACGCTCCGTCGCGCGATTCAAGGGCACGGCAGGGAGATGGACGCGCTCGCGGGCGTGCAGCACGCACTGAAGGCCGTCGGCGTCGCTTTGCCGGATGCACCCGTCGCGGATGTGATCGACGCACTGATGGCCGATGCACGCGCCGATGCGTCACCCCGCCCCGGCATCGTCGAGGCGGTGACGGCGCTCGCGGCGGCGGGTGTGCCGATGGCGGTGATCTCCAACGCCGTCTATCATCCCTACCTCGAATGGTGCCTCGACGACTGGGGGCTAACGCCGCACTTCACGGCGGTGATCTCGTCGGCGTCGTGCGGCTACTACAAGTCGCATTCCGGCATCTACCACACCGCCATGCACGCATTGGCCAGCGAACCGGCGGAAATTGTGCACATTGGGGACTCATACCGCTTCGATGTCGAGGCCGCACACGCGCTCGGCATGGGCACGATCTGGCTCAACCTCTCAGCGGAAGAGCGCGCCGAGAATGTGGCGGGCGTCACGATCACCGACCTGACCGGGCTTGCATCGACCCTGCTGCACAAGGTAGAGGTCAACGGCTCGTTTCGTGCACACAAAGATACTCTTCACGGCCAAACGACTTGACGTAACGGGTGTACGTGCTACCATGGGCGTGGCGTTTTGGCGTGCGGATGGGTATGGGGTCACGGGAGGGTTGGCATTGGCACGGTCGCGCATGGGTTCACATTCTCGCTGGTGCTGTCGGCCCGTTCTTCTCGCACTGCTCATCACGTTTTCACTGCTCATCCCGAATGCGCATTTCCTTTTCCCGGCGACGGAGCGCGTGGAGGCCGCGCCGGTCACACCGGTTATCCGGTGGGCGTGGTACGTCACCTACGCGAAGGACTCATTCACCGCGCTTCAGGCGAACGTCGGCGCGCTCACGATGGTCTCCCCCGCATACTTCACGCTCCAGAAAGATGGCACGGTGAAGAACGATGAGGAGGCAGAGACGAACGCCCTCCTGCGGGCGGCGCGCGTCAAGATCATCCCGATGGTGAAGAACGAGCCGCACAACGCGGCCTTCACGCCGCTCATCGCCACGCCCGAGGCGCGCGAGAAACTGGCCGCGACCATCGCGGACCTTGTTGTGCCACGCAATTACGACGGTATCAACGTCGATTTCGAGGACATCCGCCCGGAGGATCGTCCCTTCCTGACGGATTTGATGTCGCGGATCAGCGCGAAGATTCGCCCGTCCGGCAAACTCGTCACGCAGGACATCGTTGGCAAGACGCGCGATTCGACGACGGGCTACGGCGGTGCGTTCGATTACGCCGCGCTCGCCCCGTCGGTCGATTACGCGCTCTTCATGGCGTATGACTACCACTACGCCGGTGGCGACGCCGGGCCGGTCGCGCCGATCAACTGGGTGCGCGATGTGGCGACCTTCGCCACCCAAACCTTCGGCGCGAGCAAGGTGCTCCTTGGGATGCCGCTGTACGGGTACGACTGGAATATCACGAGCGGTGGCACCGCGAAAGCGGTGACATTTAATCAGGCGCTCGAACGCTCGAAGCGGCCCGGCGCGACGCGCACCATCGACCTCGCATCGCAGAGCGAAGTCGTGCGCTATCAGGACCCGAACGGCGACCAGCACGAGACATGGTTCGAGAGCGCGCAGACCTTTGACGCGAAGTTCAGCGTCGTCCAGCAACTCCGCATTTCGGGCTTCGGCCTCTGGCGCATCGGGCAGGAGGACAGCGGCATCTGGGACGTGATGAAGCGGAGCGACCAGCCCGCCGCCCGCTCGTCCCAGGGCGGCGACAACAACGGCGACAAGCGCTTCTTCATCGAGACGGGTCACAGTATCAGCAACGCCTTCAAGCAGTATTGGGATGCGAACGGTAGCGTCGCGCAGTGCGGCTTCCCGCTGACGGACGAATTCACCGAGCGCAATCCCGCCGACGACCGCACCTACACCGTCCAATACTTCGAGCGCGCCCGCTTCGAGTGGCACCCGGAGACCGCCAGCGTCACCCTCGGCAAACTCGGTTTGGAAACGTTCAATGCGAACAGCCAGCCAGGTGGCGCGCCGCTCGATCCGTCACCGAACCTGCCGCCGGACAAGCGATATTTCCCGGAGACGCATCACTTCCTGGCGGGCAGTTTCAAGCAGTTCTGGGACACGAAGAACGGCGCGACACTGCTCGGCCTGCCGCTCGGCGAGGAAGTCACGGAGAATGGGAAGACCGTCCAGTATTTCCAAAACGCGCGGCTCGAATACAACCCGACCGGCGCGACGCTGACCGACCGCGTGCAGATCGCCCTCCTCGGCACGGAACTGCTCCGCACGCGCGGGTGGGTTCGGTAAGATTCTCCCCTCGTGCCCATTCCCCTCCCAGTTCGCGCGGCGTGCTATGATGCCGCACGACACGGGAGGAGGGTCGGCATGGCGCGGATGGTTGTGGTGCTCAATGGGCCAAATCTCAACATGCTCGGTACGCGCCAGCCGCAGATTTACGGCACGACGACGCTCGCGGACATCGAGGCGCGCATCCGTGACCGAGCAGGGGCGCACACGATCGACATCACGTTCTTCCAGTCGAACCATGAGGGCGCGCTGATCGACCGGATTCAGGAGGTTGGCCCGACCGCCGATGGTGTCATCATCAACCCCGGCGCGTTCACGCACTACAGTTACGCGATCCGTGACGCCCTCGCGATGGTCCCCTGCCCGATCATCGAACTCCACCTCTCGAATATCCACGCGCGCGAGTCGTTCCGGCACACCTCCGTCATCGCGCCGGTTGCGAGCGGGCAGATCGTCGGCATGGGGTGGCGCGGCTACCTCATCGCCCTTGACTACCTCGCGATGCTCTTCGATGCCGATGCCGAGGGCGAGCCGCGATGACGCTCCCGATTGCGACTCCCCACACGGCGCGGCTGGCCTGCGTGCGCGCCGCGATGGCGGAGGCGGGCCTTCCGGCAATCTACACGACCCACGCCGCGAACCGTCGCTATCTCAGCGGCTATACCGGCGAGGATCACCCGCCGACCGAGTCTGCCGGCGCACTGCTGATCACACCGGACGCCGCGTATCTGCACACGAGTGCGCTCAACGCGACGCAAGCGCGCGAGCAAGCGCCCGACTTCACCGTTGTCCCTTTCGCGCTGCTTACCGAAACCACCGATCAACTCAAAGAAATCGCCGCGCGTCACGCGATCACGCGCCTCGGCATCGAGGAAGATGTCGTGCGCTACGCGGTGTATCGATGGCTCAGGGAAACACTGATCGATGGAGAACTCGTTGATATTGGAGCGCTCATTAGCAATCTCCGCGCGATCAAAGATGCGGACGAGATCGCACTGCTCCGACGCGCGCAGGCAATTACTGTGGCGGCATTCGTTGATGTATCAGGGCGCATCATCGCAGGAATGACGGAGAAGCACGTCGCATGGGAACTGGAAATGGCGGTACGCGCGCATGGCGGCGATGGCCTCGGCTTTCCCATCATTGTCGGCGCGGGCGAGCATGGAGCGCGACCTCATCACACCGTTACCGACCGTCCGATCCGCGCGGGCGAGCCAATCGTGATTGACATGGGCGCGCGGTACGCGGGCTACAGCGGCGACCTGACCCGCACGATCACTGTTGGTGAGCCGGACGCGCGGTTCCGGCGCGTTTACGATGTCGTCCTGCGCGCACTCCGTCACGCGGAGGAAATCGCGCGCCCCGGCATGACGGGCGGCGACCTCGACGCGGCGACGCGGGCAGTGATCGTGGATGCGGGATACGGCGACGCATTCATGCACGGCCTCGGGCACGGTATCGGCCTGCAAGTCCACGAAGCGCCGAGCGCGCGCCGAAACGGGGAAGACGTCTTCACGCCCGGCATGTCGCTGACGATTGAGCCGGGCATTTATCTCCCCGAATGGGGCGGCGTGCGCATCGAAGACCTCGTCGTCTTCACCGAGCGTGGCATCACGAACCTGACGGACGCGCCGGTGCTCGACGTCTGAGCGCGCGCGTTGTACGATGCGGATGAGAGTGGGGGAAGATATGGTCATCGACACGGGTGGGCTGAAAAAAGGGATCGCCATCGAGTACGAGGGCGCACTCCTGCGCGTGATGGAGTATCAGCACATCAAGACGGCACGCGGCAGCGCGACGATCAAGATCACCGTGCGCAACCTGCGGACAGGCGCGACCACGGAGAAGAGCTTTCAGAACGGGACGCGCTTCACGCTCGCGGAACTGGAACGCCGCACCGTGCAGTTCCTCTATCGCGACGACGACGGCAACTACGTCTTCATGGACATCGATTCGTACGAGCAGCCCGTGTTGACCGCCGAGGTGCTCGGCAACGCGGCCCATTACATCCGCGAGAACGACACCGTCGATATGCAGACGTACGGCGGCGAGCCGATCGAAGTCATCATCCCGTCCGCCGTCTTCCTCAAGGTGACGCAGACCGAGCCGGGCATCAAGGGTGACACCGCGACGGGCGCGGTCAAGGCCGCAACGCTCGAAACAGGGCTGGTCGTCAACGTCCCCCTGTTCGTCAATGAGGGCGACACCCTGAAGGTCGATACCCGATCCAACACCTATATCGAGCGAGCAACCGCATGATGCATGAGCGTGAGCATGAGCACGAGCGCGAAGAGGACGAAGCGGCGCAGGGTCTGCCGAATGGCCTCACCGGCGATATCGCCTCCCTCGCGGCGGTGATGGCGGAGCACGGCCTGGAGAAGATTCAGGTCACCGCGAACGGTGTGCGGATCGTTCTCACCGCGCCGCGTGCGCCGAAAGCGACGGAAGTCGTGACGACGCGCACGCTCACGTCGGAAGCGAGTGAGACGGTCGAGTTGTCCGCGAACGGCGTCATTGCAGGGTATGTGATTCCGTCGCCGATGATCGGCACGTACTATTCCTCCCCGTCGCCGACGGAGGAGCCGTTCGTCCGCGTCGGTGATCTCGTCTCGGCGGGGCAGACGGTCGCGATCATCGAGGCGATGAAGATCATGAACGAAATTCAGGCCGAGCGCGGCGGCGTCCTCGAGGAGTTGCTCGTCTCGAACGGGCAGCCGGTCGAATACAACCAGCCCTTGATGCGCCTCGCATAGTCGCGGATTTCTGGTTATTTGTGGGGTTGTTCATGTGCGGGCGACCGATGGGCGACTGACACGGAGGCATGGTGTGACGCTCGTTACCGTCGCCGAGATCACCGCGTATCTCAAAGAGTTGTTCCAGATCGACCCGGTGCTCACCGACATCTGGGTGCGCGGCGAGGCGTCCAACATCTCGCGCCCGTCGTCGGGCCACCTCTACTTCTCGCTCAAGGATAGCGACGCGACGCTCCGTTGCGTCTGCTTCAAGCAGCAGGCGCGCTACCTCTCGTACCTGCCCGACGATGGCGATTCGATCCTCGCGCACGGGCGGATCGGCGTCTACGAGGCGGCGGGGCAGTATCAACTCTACATCGACCTCGTGCAGCCGGACGGCGTCGGCCTGCTCGCCGCGCAGTTCGAGCGGCTGCGACTACAACTCGAACTGGAAGGGTTGTTCGACGAGGCGCGCAAGCGTATATTGCCCATCGCGCCCCGGCACATCGGCGTCGTGACGAGCGCGTCCGGCGCGGTCTGGCACGACATCCAGACTGTCGTCGCGCGGCGCTACCCGCTCACCGCACTCATCCTCGCGCCTGCGGCCGTGCAGGGCGTGAGCGCGGCGGCGGCGATCATCCACGCGCTCAGCGACTTGCAGGCGGACGGGCGCGCGGAGGTGATCGTCGTCGCGCGCGGCGGCGGCTCGGCGGAGGACCTAGCCGTCTTCAACGATGAATCGGTCGTGCGCGCGATCTTCGCCTGCCGCGTGCCCGTCGTCAGTGCGGTCGGGCACGAGACGGACGTGACGCTCGCGGACCTCGTCGCCGATGTGCGTGCGCCGACGCCCTCCGCCGCTGCCGAACTCTGCACGCCGGATGGCGCGGCGGTCGCGGACGATCTCCGCGCCGCGCAACGCGCCCTCACCGGGCTGATGCGCGACGATGTCGAGCGCCGCGCCGAGGACCTCCACGAGCAGCGGCGCGCCCTGCAACGCGCCTCGCCCGCGCAACGCACCGAGCAACTGCGCCAGCGACTCGACGACCGGCTCCGCACGAGCGAGGCGTTCCTGCGGCGCGCCGTCCTCGTGCATCAGGAGCGGCTCGGCGCGCGGCGGGCCGAACTCGGCGCACTCAATCCCGCCGCCGTGCTCGACCGTGGCTACGCGCTCGTCTCGGACGCGGAGTCGGGCGAGTTGGTGCGCGGTGCGTCGGGGGGATACACTGACCGACCATTGCACATCCGCGTGGCCGGTGGCACATTCGGCGCCGTCGCGACTGGCCCATTGCAGGAAGGATAGCGACAGTTTGGAGAGCGACAAGGACAAGTACGCGGATGTGTCGTTCGAGGAGGCGTACGCGCGCCTCGAAGACGTGCTCACTCAGTTGCAGATCGGCAACATGACCCTAGATGATTCGCTCGCCGCCTACGAGGAGGGCATGGCGCTTGCGTCCCACTGCCAGACGCTGCTCGATGCCGCCGAGTTGCGCATCGAGGTGCTGGAGCGCGGCAGCGACGAACTCGATGACGACGAGCCACCTTTTTAGCGCGGTTCGCGTCGTGGTTGACAAAAGGAGCCGAGCGATGCCACAGATACCGGTCGCGTTGCAACTCTATACGGTGCGCGAGGATGCGGCGCGCGACTTTGTCGGGACGCTTGAGAAGGTCGCGGCGATTGGCTACCGCGCCGTCGAACTCGCCGGGTATGGCCCAATGAGCGTCCCGGAACTGCGCGCAACACTCGACCGGCTTGGTGTCACCGTCGCCGGGAGCCATGTCGCGCTCGCGCGGCTGGAATCAGAATTGAAGAATGTGATCGCGGAATGTCAGGCGCTGAACTGCTCGTATGTGGTCTGCCCCGTTCTCCCGGCCGAACGGCGCAACGAAGCGGGTTTCCGCGCACTCGCGCCACAGTTGAACGATAGCGGGACACAGGTGAAGAGTGCGGGTTTGACGCTGTGCTACCACAACCATGCATTCGAGTTCGAGACACAAATCGACGGGATGTACGCCTACGACTGGCTGATGGCGAACACCGACCCGACGCTCGTGCGGATTGAGATCGATGCGTACTGGGTGCAGAAAGCGGGGCTGGATCCCGCCGCGTCCATCGAGCGGTACGCGGGCCGCATTCCGCTCGTCCATCTGAAGGACATGACGCGCGACGCGGAGCAGACGTTCGCCCCCGTCGGCACGGGTTCCGTCGATTTCGCGCCGATCTTCGCGGCTGCCGAACGCGGCGGCGCGGCATGGTACATCGTCGAGCAGGATCGTGCGGTCGGCTCCGCCGTCGACGCGGCGCGGACGAGTTTCGAGAACCTGCGCGCGATGGGCAAACTGTCGTAATTGCCGACCCCGAAGCGATGGAAGCGAGCAACAACGCCCTCTTCCATCATCGCAACACACAAGGAAAGCCCAAAAGGGTAGCGCAGGCTTTCCAGCCTGCGAGAGTGGGACGCGGGCTGGAAAGCCCGCGCTACCAATGCTCAGTACGCCCGATCGACGAGGACGCGGCCCTTGACCGTCTTGCCGGTGAAGAGGTCCGGCCCCTCCTCGTCGTTATCGTGCAGGGGGATGCAGCGGATCGTCGCCTTTGTCTCCTGCTTGATCCGCTCCTCGGTCGCGGGGTCGCCATCCCAGAAGATGTAAGAGAAGCCCGCGTTCGCCGCGACGCGCTCCTTCAGTTCGTCGTACGAGGTGACCGATGCGCTGTTCTCCTTCTGGAAATCGAGGGCACGCCGGTAGAGCGTGTGATGCACATCCTCCAGCAATTCCTGTACACGCGCGGTGAACCCTTCCAGTGGTACAGGCTCCTTGACGCGGTTGTCGCGCCGCACGACGACGGCCTGCCCCGCAGCGACATCGCGTGGGCCGACCTCGATTCGCAGCGGGACGCCCTTCAACTCCCACTCGTTGAACTTCCATCCCGGCGTGTGCTCGGCGTCCCGGTCCACCTTCACGCGCACACCGGCGGCCTTGAGCGCGCGTTCGATCTGCGCCGACGCCTCGAAAACCTGCTGCTTCGCCTCATCCGTCCGCCAGATTGGCACGACGACCGCCTGCACGGGCGCGACGCGGGGCGGCATCTGCAAGCCACTCTGGTCGCCGTGCACCATGATGATCGCGCCAATCGCCCGCCAACTGAGGCCCCACGAGGTGCTCCACGCGAACTCTCGCTCGCCGGAGGGCGCGAGGAACTGGATATTGAATGTCTTGCCGAAGTGGTCGCCGAGGTTGTGCGAGGTGCAGGATTGCAGCGCCCACTTCTTGCCGCGCATCATCGATTCGAGCGTGTACGTCCGCAGCGCCCCGGCGAACTTCTCCGACTCGCTCTTGCGACCCATCACGCAGGGGATCGCCAGTTCGTTCACGTAGAAGTCGTTGTAGACATCGATCATCATCAGCGCGCGTTCCTCGGCCTCCTCCGCAGTGGCGTGCGCCGTGTGCCCCTCCTGCCAGAGGAATTCGCGCGTGCGCAGGAACGACCGTGGCCGCTCCTCCCAGCGGACAACGGAGCACCACTGGTTGATGAGGATGGGCAGGTCGCGGTAGCTCTGCACCCACTCGGCGTAGATCGGGCAGATGATCGACTCCGACGTGGGCCGGACGGCGAGCCGCTCCTCCAGTTGCTTGTTCCCGCCCATCGTCACCCACGCGACTTCGGGCGCGAACCCCTCGATGTGCTCCACCTCTTTGTTGAACATCGATTCGGGGATGAACATGGGGAAGTAGGCGTTCTCGACGCCCGTCTCCTTGAACCGGTCGTCCAGCCGCCGCTGCATATTCTCCCAGAGGCCGTAGCCGTAGGGCTTGAAGACGCGGCAGCCCGCCACGGGCGAGTTGTCCATCATCCCGGCGCGTTTGATCACATCGATGTACCAGGCGTCGAACTGGTCATCATCGACATCGCTGGGTTCCTCGATAAAGTTCGTTGCCATAGCGGTATCCCTTTCATCTAACAGCGTATCGCGGGCAGCGCGCATTCACCTGCGCACTCAGTGCTCAGTACTCAGCACTCGGTACTTCAAAAAAGGCAGGGGTCAGCGGGGGTTGCGGAATTCGCGCACCGGAAGCAGCCGCCCCTGCCGGGACGGTGCGGGGAGGCCGCCATCGCCCGATCCGCGGCGCGTGTCTGCGGGGCAGCGCGCGGCAGGCATCGTGCGGTATGCTCGGTTGTGGGCGTCGGCGCTCATTACGGTGGCATCCTCCAGGATGCGAAGGCCCGGCTCACAGCACGGGCAGTATCGCACACACGTCAAGGCGCGGGGAAGATGGCGGACAGGGTTCTTGTTGGCACATGCAACTGGTCGGATCACCTCGGCTTCTACCCGGCAGGCCTCAAGGCCGCCGACCGGCTCGCCTACTACGCGCGGTTCTTCCCGATTGTCGAGGTGGACAGCACATACTACCATATGCCGAGCGAGCGGAACTTCGCGAAGTGGGCGGCGATCACGCCGGACGATTTCGTCTTCAACGTCAAGGCGTACCGGGCGCTGACGCTCCACGATCGCGACGAGCGCGGGCAGGTCGTGCCGCCGACGGCGGAGACCGTGCAACGGTTCTCCAGCGCCCTCGCACCGATCCGCGCCGCAAGCAAACTGCGGACGATTCACTTCCAGTTCCCGCCGTGGTTCGTCGCGTCGGAGCGCAACGAGGCGTACCTCGCGCAGGTCCGCGAGATGTTCCCCGATGACTTGCTCTCGATTGAGTTCCGCCACCGCTCGTGGCTCGCGCCGAACAAGCAGGCGGAGTTGTTCGACCGGTTGCGACGGTTGGCGATGGTCTACACCATCGTCGATGAGCCGCAAGGGGAATCGAACAGTGTGCCCCCCGTTGCCGTTGTGACGAATCCGGCCCTCTCGATTGTCCGGTTCCACGGGCGCAATCAGGCGACGTGGAACCAGCCAGGCCTCAAGGGGAGCCAGGATCGCTTCAACTACCGCTACACAACCGACGAACTGCGCGGGTGGCTGCCCGACGTGAATGCCATTGCGGAGGAGGCGCGCACTGTGCACCTCCTTTTCAACAACAACGCGGGCAACTACGCGGTCGCCAACGGACTGGAGATGCGTGACTTGCTCGGCCAATCGCACGAACCGCTCGAAGCGGCGACTACGCAGCCGCGCTTGTTTTGACACCGTACAATCGATCACTGGGAAAGCGCTGTGGGGAGGAATGGGAGATGGATTCACCGTACGGCTACTGGTACATGGCCCTCGAAGAGGTCGCGCGGACATTGAACGCCGCCGACCCGACCGCGATCACCGAAACGAAAGCGATCCGCAAGGCGGTACTCGCGCCGGATGAGGCCGTGACCGCCTACATCACGACCGGCGACTACGAGCAGGTGGTGCTCTACGTGCTGACGAATTATCGTCGCGTCGTGCGAATTGCCTTCGCGGGGAATTCCGTCTACCACGTCTCCATCCCCCTCTCGAATGTGACATTCGAGGGTGGGACGCTCGAAGGCAGCACATCGCGCATGACCGATGTTGCCGGGTTCGACGCGGTCACCTTCCGCTTCGTTCTCCAGGCCACGGAGCGCATGGAACTGACGCTCCCGATGAGCGTGCCGCACAGCGTCGCCGGGCGCGAGGAGATCGAGTTCGCACAGAAATTGATGGGTGCATTGTACGGGGAAACGGCACGCTAAGGGTTAATTCGGGAAAATCATCGAGTCGTCCGGCGCCGTCGGTACTTCGGGGTGCGGCGAGATCAGATAGCGCAGGATGCCGTGCTCGCGGTCGATGAGACGGATCACCTCGTGCAGGCGCGCGACGGTATCGGTCGCCTCTAAAAGCCGCTGCTTCTCGAATGTGTTGACCGGGAGGGATGCGGCGAGGTCATAGGATGCCTTGGTGACATCCACGAGCACCTCCGCCGGTACGTATGCATCGTCCGTGAGATTCGCGACATGCTTGCGAAAGGCGTTCCACCGCCGTTCAGCGCGGTCGCGGAGGTCGGCGGCGTCGGACGCCGATTCGGGCAGCCACTCAACCTCGGCCATGCAGTATTCCAGTTCCCAATCGAGCGAGAGAATGCGGAATCGCTGCCCACCGTGCGTGACGAGGTTGAGGCAGCCATCGGGGAACCGCGTCGCGCCGGAGATATGCGCCGTCGTGCCCACGGGATAGGTGAGGCACTGCCCAACGGCGTCCGTCGCCGCCCCCGCGAGCACGACGCCGAAGTCCTTCTGCTCGCGCAGGCAGAGGTTGACCATCCGCTTGTACCGCTCCTCGAAGATGTGGAGCGGCAACGTCATACCAGGGAAGAGCACGAGCGCGAGCGGGAAGAGCGGCAGGGTCGTCGTGCGGGATGTCATCGGGCGATCCTTCGCGGTGCGGGAGGCCAAGCGGGTGGCCCGAACCATTCTTCACGCAGTCTACCCACGCCCATGCCGATGCGCAACCGCGCGAGAGCGCCCATACCGACGACACCTGCCGTCCGGGCCTATTCACCGATCTGCTCACGTCAATAGAATAGCATCCAATATTTTGCTACACAACAAAAATTGTGACGATACTACATGTGTGATATCCTGCGCGCAATTGGGTGCACCAATGGCAGCAAGGAGAAACAGAATATGGCGGATCCCCGGATCGACAAGTTGGCGGACGTGCTTATTAACTACTCGCTCGGCATTAAGGAGGGTGATTTCTTCGCGATCAACAGCCCGCCGATTGCCGCGCCGCTCGTCGAGGCGTTGTACGTGCGCGCGCTGAAAAAGGGAGCGTTCCCCGTCGTCTCCATCGCGCTGCCGCACCTTGCGGAGGTATTCGTGAAACATGCGACGGACGCGCAACTCGAGTGGATCTCACCACTCCAGCGCCTCGTCATCGAGCAGGCGGACGCGACATTCGCCATCCTCGCCGACACGAATACGAAGGAGATGACGAACGCCGATCCCGGCAAGCAGATGCACCGCCAGCGCGCGATGAATGAACTGACGAAGACGTACATGGACCGCGCGGCGGCGGGCACGCTGCGATGGTCGCTCACGCTCTACCCGACGGACGCCTACGCGCAGGACGCGGAGATGTCGCTCGCGGACTACGAGGATTTCGTCTACGGCGCGGGCTTGCTCCACGAGCCGGACCCCGTCGCCGCGTGGAAGAAGCAGGGCGCGAAGCAACAGCGATTGATCGACTGGCTGCACGGCAAGGATCGGGTGCACATCGTCGGCCCGGACACGGACCTGACGCTCTCGATCAAGAACCGCGTCTTCATCAACGCGGACGGATCGCGCAACTTCCCCGATGGCGAGATTTTCACCGGCCCGGTGGAGGACAGCATCAATGGCCACATCCGCTTCACCTACCCCGCCAACCTCGGCGGGCGCGAGATCGAGGACATCCGGCTGACCTTCGAGCGCGGTGCGGTGGTGCAGGCAACAGCGGCGCGCGGTCAGGAGTATCTGGAAAAACTGATCGACACCGACGCGGGCGCGCGGCATGTCGGCGAGTTCGCGTTCGGCACGAATTACGGCATCCAGCGATTCACGAAGAACACGCTCTTCGATGAGAAGATCGGCGGCACGATGCACATGGCGCTCGGTCGCGCCTACCCGGAGACGGGCGGCACGAACGAATCCGCGATCCATACGGACATCGTCTGCGACCTCCGGCAGGGCGGCGAGATCACCGTTGATGGGCAACTCTTCGCGAAAGACGGCAAATTCGTCGTCTAGTGTGCCTTACCCTCGATCAGACAGCGACGGCGAGCGCCATCCCGTCGAGTTGCGCCCAGGCGGAGAGGAATGTCTTCCAGTCCACTTCGTAATAGGCCGGGTACGCGGGGTCCATCACCATGACGCCCGATTCATTGTAGCCGTACACGGTTACGGCGTGCTCGTACGGGACGAGCACGAACTGCTCGCCCTCGTCGTCTATCTGATAGCGCGGCGCGTTCCCGTACGTGCCATTGATCCAGACGACGACGGGGCGGTCGTTGCTCACCGCGTCGCGCAGCAGGTTCGCGTCGGCACGGAAGACGTATGAGTGGGAGAACCCGCTCTTCAGCAGCACGGCGAGGATCGGTTGGGCATAGACGCCGTAATCCCATGTGCCACCCCACGGCCCGCTGATATTACCCCGGAACCCTTTGTGCGGGTTGGCGTCGTAGCCGATAGCGTTGACGAACGTGTCCTGGCCAATTGTTTTGCTGAAGAATTTGGTCGCGGCGGAGGTCGCAGCGTATTCGCACGAGAGATTCCACCACTGCCCGGTCAGCGGGAAATTCGGCATGACATGGCTGGCGGGGGCGTCGGCAGGAGTCAGCGGCGCGAAGCCCGCCAGTGCGGACGACGAGAGCGAAAGTCCCAATGCCACTGCAAGAACCCACGACACGCGGTAGATTCGGCGCATTCTTCCCCCCACCTCAGAGACGAATCGGTCGCGACAACACTGGTGATTACTCTCGTGCAACAGAGTATACGGATATTTTCCGTTATTACTACTGTGTGACGACACCAAAAGAAGCCCCCGGCGTGGGATGATTGCATCCAGCGCCGGGGGCTTTCTGTTAATGCACGCGGGCCGTGGCCTATTTGGCGGTCAGCGTCCCCTTCATGCCGAGCAGATCGTGGCCGGGGACATTGCAGCGGTAGGTGTACGCGCCGGGTTTGAGGTCCAGCGTCAGCGTCGCAGTCTTGCCGGCGTCAAGCGTCATGATCCCCTTCTCCTCGCCGTTGATCGACACGTTGAAGTTGTGGGGTGACGGGCCGCTATTTTTCACGTTGAACGTCACCATCCCCGCGCTGACGTTCGTCTTGTCGAGCGCGATCATGAAATCCTTCAACTCCACCGCAACCGTGTTGCCGCCCGCGCTGCCTGCGGTCGTCGCGGCGGCGGCGGGCGCGGCGGCGGTCGGGGCGGTCGTTGCGGCGGCAGCGGTAGGCACAGGTGCTGCCGTAGCGGCGGGAGCGGTGGGCACGGGTACTACCGTGGTAGCGGGCGCGCTCGGCGCGGCTGGTGCCGTCGTCGCGGCGGGCGCAACGGTGGCTGCTGACGCCGATGCAGTCGCGGGTGCGCTGGCCGCCGCGCGCGTGGGGGCCACGGTGGTCGCGGTCGCGGTGGTCGTCGTGCTCCCGCCGCAGGCCGCGAGGGAGACGCAGAGCAGGAGAAGTCCAGCGATGGGGAGAAGCCGGTGTCGCATCGTGTTAAACCCTTTCATTTTTCATTCGTCGTGACGGCAATCATACGAGTTCGCGATCTCAGTAGAGCGTACGCACGTGGCGGCATCCTGGATGCATTGCCAGCGCGCGGCGTGCGTGCGAACATCCGTCTCGCGGGGGAGCAACTGCTACGGAGGACGCACCATGACGAGCGCGCACCAGCAACCAGCAGCGGATGTCGTCATCATCGGCGGCGGGGTGATGGGCTGCGCCATCGCGCACGAGTTGGCGCTGCGCGGCGTACCGGTGACGATCGTGGAGCAGCGGGAGGTCGCGGCATCCGCCTCCGGCGCGTCGGCGGGCGGCGTGCGGCAGCAGGGGCGCGACCTGCGCGAACTGCCCCTCGCGCTCCGGGCGATCCCGCGCTGGCCGGGGCTGGCGAACCGGCTCGGCGCGGATGTCGAGTATCGGCGCGGCGGCCACCTCACGCTGATCGAGGACGAGGCGATCCTGCCCGCGTTCGCGGCGTCCATCGCGCGGCAACAGGCGGCGGGGCTGGACATTCGCCTCGTCGAGCGGCGCGATCTCACAGCAATCATGCCCGGCGTCGCGTCGAGCGTCGTCGCGGGGTCGTACACGCCGGAGGACGGCCACGCCAACCCGATCCTGACGACAAAGGCATTCGCGGATGCTGCCGTGCGCGCGGGCGCACGCCTGCTCGAACGCACCGCGATGACGGGCTTCCGCACAGACGCCGCAGGCCGCATTGTGGCGGTCGAGACGATGGCGGGGAGCCTCCCGTGCCGCTGGGCGGTTAACGCGGCAGGCGCATGGGCGGGCGAGGTCGCACGGATGGCGGGCACAACGATACCGCTTCGGCCCGCGTGCTACCAGATGCTGGTCACGGCCCCCGCGCCGCACCTGCTCGACCCGGTCGTCGGCTGCGTTGGGCGCGCGCTGTCGCTCAAGCAGGTGCCGGAGGGCGGCTTCGTCGTCGGGGGCGGCTGGCCGGGGACGGTGCACCTCGACAACGGGCGCGCGGGCACGATGGGGGCGCATATCACCGGCAGCGCGGCGGCCTGCACAGGCATCCTGCCGCTGCTGCGGCAACTCCCGCTCCTGCGCGCATGGAGCGGCATGGAGGGGGAAAGCCCCGACGGCATCGCGATGATCGGCCCCGCAGCGGACGTGCCGGGTCTCTTCCACTGCTGCGGGTTCACCGGTCACGGCTTCGCGATTTCGCCCGAAGTCGGTGCGGTCGTCGGCGCGTGGCTGGCGACGGGCGCGCCGCCGTACGACATGACGCACTTCGACCCGGCGCGCTTCGCGGGCGGGAACGTCCCGGCGCGCGTCCTGCCGATGGGCGCGATCGACTTCACCCGCAATGAGCATGCGCAGACCGGCCGCCCGCGCCCCGGATGAGCGGATGCGTCTCAAAGTCGATCGAGGGAGCGAGGTGTACCCGGTGATGGTAGCGTAGGCTTTCAGCCTGCGTCCCTGCGAAAGGGACGCAGGCTGAAAGCCTACGCTACCACCCATTCCCCCACCCCTCTCGCGCAACCGAGTTTGAGACGCATCCCGGATGAGCCGCGCCCAACGCGGAAGGGCACGAAACCTGTTATCATCGCGCCAGCGAAATTGTGCATGTTGGGAGCATCGGGGAGCGAAAGCGGGATGGCAGTGACGGACGATACCGAGCACATCGATCGCATGATTAAGCAGACGGTCAAGACCTTCAAGTCAGCGAGCGCGATGCAGGTCTGGACATGGTCGATGAACCGCGAGGGCAATCTCCTGGCCATTGAGGCGCGGCTCGATGCGCTGGCGCACGCGGGGTTCCTGAAATCGGTGACGAACTCCTTCCCGCCCGCGTTCACGATGGGGCGATGGAAGTAGGGAGTACTGAGTACTGAGTACTGAGTGCTGAGTTCGGCGGCGGTGGTTCGATGCGGGATCAAGGGAGAAGAAGAGCGATGGCGGAAGAGACGCAGGAATTCACGGAAGAAACAGTCGGCAAGTGCCCGGAGTGCGACGGCGCGATGCAGATCGCGGGGGAAGACCCGATAAGCGCTGTCGATCCCGCGCGCGTCCTCGGCACGACGAAGGCGCTCCCCCGCCAGACGGACGACAGCCGCTTCGCCACCCATCTCCGCTGCGAGAACGGCCACGACTGGTGGATGCTCACCGAGGACTTGCGCGCGGCGGGCTGAGCGATGAACAACCTCTCCCCTACCCTTGCGACCGCGCCCGTTCGCGGCTACGATGTGCGTCAATCACCAGATCGCACAGCATGAAACCATGAGAGGGAGGGAAAGACCGATGGCAGAGCAGCACATCAGCGCGGCACCGGCGGTTGAGGCGAAGGACGGCATCGCGGTCATCCGCAACAGCGCGAACTGCCGCGAGTGGAACAATATCCAGTACGCGCTCGGCATGTCGTCCCGCAATGTCGGCTCGCGGCAACTCTCGATGAACGTCGCCACGATCCCGCCGGGCGGCGTTGCGCACGCGCATATCCACGTCGATTTCGAGGTGATGCTCTACATCCTTCAGGGCCACGTCCGCCATGAATACGGCGAGGGGCTGACCACGACGGTTGAGAACGAGGCGGGCGACTTCATCTTCATCGAGCCGGGGGTGCCGCACGAGGTCTTCAACATGAGCGACACCGAGGAAGTTGTCGCCGTCGTCGCCCGCTCCAGCGCGGACGAGTGGGACAAGATCGTCTCGTACGACAAGAACGCCGGGAAGAAGGAATGGTCTTAACACAGAGGGCACAGACACCCCTCTTTTTATCCTCTGTGTCCTCTGTGTTAAATCGTCTGGTTCGCGCGCTGCACCTGATGTGCGAGCGTTATGCGTTTGTTGTCTCGTCCAGCGTAATCAGATGATGCTGGAGCGCGAAACTGACGGCCTCGGTGCGGCTGGTCACATCGAGTTTCTGGTACAGCGCGTTCGCGTGGAACTTCACCGTGCGCTCGCTGATGAAGAGTTTGTCCGCGATCTCCTTGTTGCGCAGCCCCTTCGCGATCAGCACCAGCACCTCGCGCTCGCGCTCGGTCAATTGCTCGATGTCCAGGCCGCCCGGGGTGGCCGCCATCACGGCCTTGCTCGCCCCACTGAGCGCGCGCAGGAGGCTGTTAGTAACGTTCGGTTGCAGGAGCGAGCCGCCGCCGTGGACGACGCGCACCGCGTTGAAGATGTCGTCGCGCGGCGCGCCCTTGAGCAAGTACCCCTGCGCGCCCGCCTGCACCGCTTCGAGGATGCGCTCGTCCGTGTCGAACGCGGTCAGCACGATGACGCGGGCTGGTTCGCTCAACGCGCCGATGCGGCGGGTCGCCTCCGCGCCGTCCATCTGCGCCATCTGCAAATCCATCAGCACGATATCGACGCCGCCCCGCGCGACACGCGCCACCGCCTCGGAACCATCGGACACCTCGCCGATGACCTCAAGGTCGGCCTGTGTCTCCAGCATCGCGGCGATGCCCTCCCGCACCACGGGATGATCGTCGCAGACGAGCACCCTGATCGGTGTTGTGGTCGTCATCTTCTCCCCCGTCCCCACACATCCATGATTCTGGCGCTCAGTTTACCAATTTTATCGGCACGCGCACCACAATGCGCGTCCCCGCGCCCACATCGCTCCAGATGTCGCTCGTGCCGCCCATCAACTGCGCCCGCTCGCGGATGCCGATCAGGCCGAAGCCGCCGGAGGCGCCGCGCGCCGTCCGGTGCGTGGCGACGATCTCCGGGTCGAACCCCATGCCGTCATCGCGGATCGTGAGGACGACTGTGCGCTCCTCCATCCCCAATTCCATCTCGACCCGCGAAGCACGCGCGTGCTTCGCAATGTTAGCGAGCGCCTCCTGCCCGATACGGTAGAGGCCCGCGCTCACCGGCGAGGGGAGCGACGGGAATGCGTCCACAGCGTTGACGGTGAGCGCCACGCCCGCGTCGAGCGTCCATGTGGCGGCGAGCCGCTCGAATGCCTCCTGCAAGGTCACACCCTGCAAGTGCGCCGCGCGCAAGTCCATCACGGAGCGGCGCGCCTCATCGAGATTGGCGCGGGTCAGTTCGAGCGAGCGGCGCAGTTTCTCCTTCGCCCGCTCCAGCTTCGGCGGCTCCATCGCGAGGAAGGTGTCCGCCAGTTCGAGCTGGTACGTCGTCGCGGTCAGCCCCTGCGCGATGGTGTCGTGAATCTCCCGCGCGAGGCGGTTGCGCTCCTCCACGACGCCGAGTTCCTGCGCGTCGTGATAGAGCCGCGCATTCTCAATGGCGATTGCCGCCTGGTTCGCCATGATAGAGAGGAGTTGCGCGTTCTCGGCGGTAGCCTGCTCGGGCGAGACGAATCCGGCCATCACGCCGACCGGCTGCTCACCAATAAGCATCGGCACACCCATCCACCCTGATGGCAAACAGACGTCCGGCGGTGGGGCAGGCACGACGCCGTGCTCGCGGCACGCCGTCTCATAGTCCGCGACGACGAGGGGCGCCCGCGTCTGCATTACGATGGAGGCAAGGGGGCCAACGCCCGTCTCGGCGTCGCGGTGGCCGACGACGGACGCCATGCCCGTGGCGGTGATCCAACCGCCGATGGCCGTCCGGTAGCCAACGAGCGGGATCCGCAAATCGAGCAGGCGCATACTCTCACGCGCGATTGCGTGCAGCAGCGGCTCCAGATCGAGCACCGCGCTGATCGTGCGGGAAATCTCATTGAGCGCCGTGAGGCGTTCCGCGCGCTTGCGCTCCCGCTCCAGCAACCGCGCATTCTCGATCGCGATCGCCGCATGCCGCGCGACGAGTTCCAGCACGCGGACGTTATTCTCCGTCAGATTCTCGCGCGTCGCGAAGGCGGCGATGACGCCAATCGTCTCGTTCTTGGCGCGGAGTGGGACACCGATCCATCCCGTCGGCAACGAGACGTACGGAAACGTCCGCAGGGGCAGCCCGCGTCGGCTCATCTCCCCCTCGTAATCCCGTGTCACAAAGAGTTCACCGCTCTCCACCACCTGCCGCGTCAGCGCCCGCTCCCGCATCACGTCCGCGAACTGCAGGTGTTTGACGCCCTCGTTGCGGCTCTCCTCGTGGAACCACTGGCGCTCATCGTCCCAGTACGCCACGAGGAGCGTCTGCGATGGGAAGAGGCGCGGCGTCTCGCGCTGGATCACCGTGAGCACCTCATCGATGTCGAGCACCGCGCTCATCGTGCGGGACATGTCGTTCAGCACCGCCATGCGCGTCGCGCGCTCGCGCTCGCGGGTGATGAGACGGGCATTCGCCATCGCGATGCCGACCTGGCTCGCGACCGCGCGCAGCGTGTCCCGATCCTCGGTTGTCAGCAGGCGCTCGGTCGTGTTCAGGGAGATGACGCCGTACACCTCGTCGCCCTGCATCACCGGCACACCGAGCCACGACGAGTGCGCTGGCGGCAGGGGGATATTCGGCAGCGCCATGCCGCGCGCCACGAGTTCGCCGGGATAATCATTCGTCAGGAGCGCCTCCCCCGTATCCCGGATCACCGGGCTGAGGCCACCGTGGATGATCTTCCCTTCCAAGTCCCGCACGCGCTCGCCGTGGCGGAAATAGGACTCCGCGAGCACCTCCCCCGTTTCCGGGATGATTCGGCAAATGCGCGAATTCGCCATCGGCAGCAGGCGACCGCACTCGCGGTAGACGACGTTGTACAGCTCGTCCGGGTCGGTGACGGCGCTGATCGCGCGGGAGACATCGGCGAGGGTCGCCATCCGCTCGGCGCGCGTTTCCTTCTCATGCAGCAGTTGGGCATTGGTGAGGGCAACGCTCACCTGGCTCGCGATGGCCACAAACGCTTCCTGCTCCTCCGGTGTGTACGGCCTCCGCTTGCCGTTGATAACGATCACACCGAGCAGGGTCGGCCCTGCCATGAGGGGCGCGCCCATCCACGCATCGCCCACGTCGTTGGGGTCCGTCGGGTAGTAGATGCCGATGCCGCGCCGCTTGCACTCGGCGATGTAATCGTCCGTGACGAGCAGGGCGCGCGTCCGCGCGACGACCGGACTCAGCCCCCCTTCGAGCGGCTCACCCTCCATCGCGCGCAGCCGCTCGCCGCGACTGTACCAGAGGTCTGGCACCACCTCGCCGGTCGTTTCCTGGAAATGCCCGATGTAGAAACTCTCGACGCTGAAGAGCCGCCCACACTCCCGGCGCACCGCCTCGCAGATCGTCGAGAGGTCCGTCGCGGCGCTGATCACGCGGGAGGCATCCGCGAGCGTTTCCATGCGCGCGGCGCGAGCACGCTGCTGCTCCAGCAGGTCGATATTCCGCATCGCCACGCCGAGCTGATCGGCGATGGCGAGCAGCACCGTGCACTCCTCGTCCGTGTACGGCGTCGCGCGCCCATTCGTCGCGATTACGCCGAACGCCTGGTCGCCATCGCCGATTGGCGCGCCCATCCACGGTGCGTGGAACGTCTCCACATGCTTGCCCCGTTGGTCACGGGTCGGCGGGAAGATGCCACGCCGCGCGTATTCCGCCCCCACGTCCAGCGTGCTTATCGGCTTGTTCTCCCGCAGCACGCACTCGCCGAGGCCGGGGATGAGCGGCGTATCTTCGTACGCGCGTTGTCGCTCGGCGTAGGTGTACCAGAGCACCGGGACAAGCGCGCCGTTCGGCGTGGCACGGGCGATGTAGAAGTGCTCCACACCGAAGAGACGCACGCACTGGGCGTAGACCGCCTCGTAGAGCGCGTCGTGATCCGTGGCCGCGCTGATGATCCGCGATACCTCGGTCAGCGTCTCCATGCGCCGCGTGCGATCCCGCTCCCCGGTCAGGAGCCGCACCTGCTCGATGGCGAGGGCCGCCGCGCTGCCGAAGACGCGCACGATCGCGACTTCGTCCTCGGAGAAGGGTTCATCGGTCGCGCGCCAGACTGTGAGGACGCCGAGCGTCCGGTTCCGCGTCATCAGCGGGACGGTGCAATGCAGGACGTGCTCTCTCTTGGGGACGCCCCGCCGTGGCGCCCCGCGCGCCACGTAGATCTGATTCATGCGGAAGGCCTTGCCGGCGATGGAGTCCGTCGCGAGATAACTGATTGCATCCGGCGGTGGCAGGAGAATGCCCGCGTGCTCGTCGTCGGCGAGCGCGGCGAGCAGGAGCTGCGTCCCGGTCGCGTCGGGCATCCGCACACGCGCCGACGTGGCCCGCAGGAGACGCAGCGATTCCTCAGCGATGCATTGCAGCACGCCGTTAAGATCGCCGCCGCCAGTGAGCGCCTCCGCGATCGCGGAGAAACTTTCGAGCAGCGCTCCCTGTCCGCCGGTCGGCACCAACGCTGCATCGGATTTGCGTTTCTCGATTGCGCTACTCATCGCCCCCATCCCACGACATATCTTCACACGGATTGTACCAGCCCTTTCACCTGTCCTTTGGGACAGGTTCGCGCATCGTTATCGGATGATGAACCTGTCCCTGTGATCGATGGCAGGAACCTTGCTTTCTCGTACAGTGGGTGCAGCGGCGTGCACCGGCCGTGCGGTTGGGAGTTGAGTGAGATGGCTATTGATGTCCGACAATCTTTACCCAATGAGACCTGTTGTGTATGCGAGTTTTCCGCGATGAATGTGCTCATTGTTGATGACGACCGCGCGAGCCGCGAGGGGCTGCGCGAACTCTTCGAACTCCGACCAAATATTAATGTTGTTGGCGAGGCGATCAACGGCGAAGAGGCCGTCACCCTCGCGAACTCGCTCCATCCCGATCTGGTCGTGATGGATGTGCAGATGCCGCGCATGGATGGTCTCGAAGCGACCCGGCTCATCAAAGAGCATGCGCCGGGCATCCGCGTCATTCTCCTGACGATGTACCGCGAATACCGCGCCGCAGCCCTCCGCGCCGGCGCGGACGCATTTCTCGTCAAGGGCGACGGGATTGGGCCATTGCTCGCGGCGATCACGGCATAAACACAGGACTAAGGGCTAAGGACTAAGGACTGAGAAGGCAGGTGCTCAGTCCCTGTTTGTTGCGATGGTCGACGCGGCGTTTTCACGGGCGGTGGCGGTATCAGTGAGATGTTGGCGAGTGGTGGCGAGCCATTGCCGATCGGCTTGGAGACGTTCCGTGCTCTCTGCGATCGTGGTACGCATCCGATCGGGCGCGGGGCCACCGGGGAGCGTGCGCGCCGCGACAACGGCGGCGGGGTCGAGCGCGCGGCGCACCATCGTGTCGGTGATTGGCACCGTTTCGCCCATGACCGCCATTGACGCCGCGCGCACATCCGCCGCCGTGATCGCGTCCGCCTCCTTCTCGGCCGCCAGCGCGTCCCGCACGACGCGGGCGGTGATGCCGTGCGCGGTGCGGAACGGCAGATGAAACTCCCGCGCGAGTGTGTCCGCCAATTCGGTCGCGGTCGTGAAGCTCACCCCCGCAAGCGCGGCCATCCGCTCGGTGTTGACGTGCAACATCTCCAACACCGCCGTGAAGAGTGTCAGCACATTCGCGGCGTGCCCGAAGGCGCGGTAGAGTGGGATTTGAATGTCGTCCTCGACATCGTTGGTGTCGGCGTAGGCGGCGTTGTGCGTCATCGTCTGCACGGCGGCGGCATCGCCGAAGATGTAGGCGAGGTGGGCGCGCAGGTGCTCCAACACGACCGGGTTCCGCTTCTGCGGCATGATGCTGCTGATCTGCACGAACGCATCATCGACGCGGATGAAGCCGACTTCGATGCGTGCCCAGATGAGCAGGTCATAGAGGAAGCGCGAGAGTGACGACGCGCAGATGACGAGGGCACCGACCCCTTCCAGCATCGTGTCCGACGCGCCGACAGCGTCGTACCCGTTCTCGATCACGCCATCGAAGCCGAGCAGGTCGGCGATCCGCGCCCGGTCAATCGGGAACGCTGTCGTCGTGAACGCCGCCGCACCGAGCGGTGACTGGTTCATCCGCGTGTACGCCGCTTGTAACCGGGCCGTGTCCCGCTCCAGTGGCCCCCAGACCCCCGCGAGGTAGTGCGCGAGCGTCGTTGGCTGCGCGGGCTGGGTATGCGTGTACCCCGGCATCAGCGTCTCGACGTGCTTCTCCGCGAGCGTGAGGAGCGACTGCCGGAAGGTCAGTATCTTCGCGATCACATCGAGCACGAGTTCCCGCGCCACGAGCCGCCACAATGCCGCACCGAGGTCGTTGCGGGAGCGCGCGAGTTGCAGGTTACCGCCGATGTCCGACCCCGCCTGCGCGATCAGTTCCCCCTCGACCATGAAGAAGAGGTCCTCTGCTGTCGGCGTCGCGGCGGCGACGATGCGCTCGGCTCCTTCTCTCTCCACCGTACGGATCGCACGGAGCAGTGCCGCCGCTTGCTTCTGCGGCAAGATGCCCTGCTCCGCGAGCATGACGACATGCGCGGTATTCGCCGCAAGCATCGGCGCAAAGAGGCGTTCACGCGCGTTTTCGAGCGCTGGATCGAGCACGATCGCGCGGTAGGCGGGATGGGGAAACGACGATGAGGATTCGGACATGGCAAATTCCTTGAGGACCGATCCCCGACTACGATTTCAGCCCCGTCAGCGCGATGCCTCGGATGATCTGCCGCTGGAAGATGGCGAAGACGATCACGACGGGCAGCGTCGCGAGCGAGGCCGAGGCCATGATGAGGTCGTACGCGGAGCCGACATCGCTGCTGAAAAACGAGATGCCGACGGGCACGGTGCGGAGTTTGTCCGCGTTCGTGATGATCAGCGGCCAGAGGAAGGCGTTCCAGTTACCGAGGAAGGTGAAGATGCAGAGCGCGGCCAGCGCGGGCCGGACGCTCGGCATCCCGATGCGCCAGTAGAGGCCGAATTCCCCGACGCCGTCGATGCGCGCCGCGTCGAAAAGGTCGTCCGGGACGCTCTCGAAGAACTGGCGCATCAGGAAGACGCCGAAGCCGCTCATCAGGCCGGGGAACATGATGCACCAGTACCCCGCGAAGTAGTCCCCGACGCCGTTCACATCGCCGCGTACCCAGTGGTTGTTGACGCTCATCAGGTACCACGGCAGCACGAGCATCTCCGTCGGCACCATCAGCGTCGAGAGGATGAGGATGAAGATCGCGCGCTTGCCGGGGAAGTTGTACTTCGCCAGCACGTATCCCGCGAGCGAGTCGAAGAAGGCGACGGAGAGCGTCGTGAGGAGCGCGATGAGCAGGCTGTTGAGGAACCAGCGCGGGAAGTGCGTGCGCCGCAGCACATTCGTGTAGTTGCCGAATGTCGGGTGCTGCGGGATGAGGTTCGTCGTGTAGATCTCCGGGTTCGGCTTGAACGATGTGGAGAGCATCCAGAGGAACGGCACGATCATACACAGCCCGCCGAGCAGCAGCAACAGGTACAACCACCACGGCGCGCCGAGCCAGTTCCGCTTGCGCGAGCCGGTCGCCGTCGCCGCGCTGGCCCGCGCACGGGTTCGGGGCGTGACGGCGGTTGTGGTGGCGAAGAGCCTGCCCCTCCGGCTTCCTTCCGTCACTCCGGCGTTGGAAGGGAGACTGAGCGTCCGCGAGATCGGGGGGTGAGGGGAAGGCCGTGGCACTTCGCGCGAGTCACCCCCTCCTCGCGGGAGGGGGCCGGGGGGTAGGTTCTCTGCTCTAGTATTCATAGCGCCTCGTCAGTACGGTCAACTGGACGATTGTCACAATCAGGATCATCACGAAGAGGACGACGGTGATCGCCGCGCCGTAGCCCATCCGCGCCGGGAGTGTCTGGAACGAGAGTTGGTAGACGTAGAGGACGAGGCTGACCGTGCTGTTGAGCGGCCCGCCGTTCGTCGTCAGGCTGCGAATCTGCGTGAAGATCTGGAGCGATTGGATCACCCCAATGACGGTGAGGAAGACGATGGTGGGGTTCAGTAACGGCAGCGTGACGAAGCGGAAGCGTTGCCACGGGGTCGCGCCGTCGAGCGCCGCCGCCTCGTAGAAGACATCGGGGATACCCTCCAACCCAGCGAGGAAGATGATGACCTGGAAGCCGAGGCCGTACCAGACCGTCACTACCGTCACGGCGATGAGTGCCTGCCCGGTGCTGCCGAGGAAGCCCATGCGCCCGAAGCCGAGGCTCTGGAAGACGTTGTTCAGCAGGCCGTTCGGCTGGTAGAGCCAGCGCCAGACCCATGAGACCGCGACAAGCGCCGTGACGTACGGCAGGAAATAGAGGAAGCGCAGCACTCCACGGAAGCGATTGGCGCGCTTCAGCCCCAACGCGACGGCGAGGCTGACAATCAGCCCCACCGGCACGCCGTACAGGACGTAGAGCACCGTGTTCAAAAGCGCGCGCCGGAAGACCTTGTCCGTGAGCAGGTCCTGATAGTTGCCGAGGCCACGGAACTTGTGCTCCGTGTCGAGCGGGTCGTAGTCGTACAGGCTCAACTTAAAGGCCTGCACCGCCGGCCAGATCCGGATAGTCAGGAAGAAGATGAGGGGGACGGCGAGGAAGGCATACGCCCAGAGCCACCGCCGTTTCGTCAGCGTCATAGCGCACTCCCTGGAGAGTAACGAGTAACGAGTAGCGAGTAACGAGCGGATGCGACTCCCTTCTCGTTACTCGTCACTCGCTACTCGTTACTTCTGATCCGCCCAGTACTTGTCCATCATCGCCTGCACCTTGCCCTGCGCCTCCTTGACGGCATCCGCTGGGGAGAGACCCTTGAGGATGACCTGATCGGTCGCGTCGATCACGGCCTGCCGGTCGTCCGCCTCGGAGACGTAGAAGGTGGCGTAGGCGTCGCCGAGTTGCGTGACGAAGCCCTTGTACAGCGGGTCGTTGACGAACTCCTGCCCGACGGACGGCGTCGCGGGAAGTTCACCGACGGCGGGCGTCCACTGCTTCTGGACGGCGGGGGAGGCGAGGAAGTTGTTGAAGAGGGCCGCCGCGATGTAGCGGTCGCTCTTCGCGTCGCCCGCCTTGCGCGTGATGCTGTTGCACCAGAAGGAGGCGAACGTCGCCTTCTTCTTATGCTCTGGCAAGGGCGCGATGCCGTAGTTGAGATTCGGTGCATCCTTCTTGAGCGTGCTGATGCGGAAGTTGCCGTCCACCGTCAGCGCGGCGTGACCCGTCTTGAAGGCGGTCGGGTCGTCCGTGTAGAAGCCCTTCTCCGCTACCTTCAGTTTGGTTACCTGATCGGTGTACCACGTGAAGGCCTCGACGCCGAGCGGGTCGCTCCAGTTGAGTTTCCTGCGATCCTCGCTCATCGGCACGAGGCCGTTCTGGCGGTTCAGGCATTCGCGCCACCAGGCGTGCCCCTGCCCGTCCGGCCCCCAGGTGATCCCCTCCTGCACGAGCTTGCCGCCCGCGTCGCGCTTCGTCGTCGCCTGCGCCACCTTGACGAGTTCGTCCCAGTTCTTCGGCGCGTCGCTGAAGCCCGCCTCTTTCAGCATGTCCTTGTTCCAGAAGAGCGCGAGGACGCGCACGGCGGTTGGGACGGCGTAGTAGGCGCCATTGAACTTCGCCGCCTGCACCATGCCGTAGAAATTCTTCTCCACCTTATCGACGCTGAAGAGTTCATCCGGCAGGGGCTGGAGGAACTTCGACTGCACGTAGGCGGGGAGCCAGCCATAGTAGACATTCAGCGAATCCGGCCCCTGCCCCGCCTGCACGGCGGCGGCGACCTTCGTGCGGAAGTCGTCGTACGGGAAGTTGACGTGCTTGACGGTGATCTTCGGGTTCTGCTTCTGGAATTCGGGGATCAGTTGGTTGACGAGATCGACCTTCGAGTCGAACTGGTACTGCCAGTACTCGATTGTCACCGCGTTCTTCGGCTCATACGCCGCCGCGCCCGTGGATGGGGCCGCAGCGCTCCCGGTGACGCTCGTCGCGCTCGTCGCGGGCGCCGCCACGCTGCCGTTCGCCGTCGTACCCGTCGTCGTGGCGGGTGCACTCGTCGCGAATGGCGCGACCGTCGGCCCCTGCGTCGCGGCGGGCCTCGCGACCGTCGCGGTTGCCTTGTCCGAGCCGCCGCACGCGGCGAGCAGCGCCGTCAGCGCGCCGCCCGCCGCCGTCCCCGCCGCGATGCGGAGAAACCCGCGCCGCGTCACATTTTTCGCAAACCCATTGTCCATCGTGATCGTCCTCCCGTATGTCGGGACCATCATAGCCCCGCTTCTTCCCTCAGTCTCGGTTCCCATTGACTACAAATCGCGGCACCTCCCGTCCTGCCGGAGCGTCTCCCGCCGCCCCGTTAGCCGTTGACGCCGACCGGCTCCGATGCCGCTGTTGCACCGAGTTCAATGCCGAGCAGGCGCGCCGCATTCCCACCGAAGATCATCTGCACGTGGTCGTGCGGGAAGCCCGCGAGGCGGCAGATCTGCATCTGATCCTGCAAGTAGCGCAACGCGAACCCGCGCGGGAACCACGAGCTGTCGCTGCCGAAGAGGATGCGCCCCGGCCCGACCGTCTCGTAGAACTTGTGGAAGAGGTCCGCGAGCGTCAGCGGATACGACATCCAGCGCACCCACTGGTTCGAGCCGGACGTGTCCACATGCACATTCGGGCAGGCCCAGCAGAGAAAGAGCAAGTCCTGCACGTACTGGATGCCGAAGTGCGGCACGACGAAGTTCACCTCCGGGAAATCCTTCGCGGCCTGTTCGAGATGCACAGGGCTGATCTTCTCGTTCCACGCGATGCCGCCCGCGCCGCCGAGTATCCCGTAGTGGAAGAGGATCGGCACCTTGTGCTTCGCGGCGACCTCCCAGATCGGGTAGTATCGCTCGTCGTCGATGCGCCAGTCGAGCGTCGGCGCGAGCATCTTGTAGCCGCGCAACCCCAACTCGGTGATCGCCCGCTCGAATTCTGCCGCCGCGCCGGGCTGGCAGGGGTCGTGGTGCGCGAGGCCGATGAAGTGGTCCGGGTGGCAGCGGCAGATCGCGGCGAGGCCGTCATTGTCCGGCCCCGTCACGAAGACGACCTTGTCGAGGCCATGCTTCATCGCCTCGTCGTCCCACAGGTTCGCGTACTCTTCCCATGTGCGCTTCGTCTGCTCCGGCTCCGGGAAGTCCCACGCATAGCGCCACTGCGCCCGCTCCGCCTCGACCGTCTTACGGCGCAACGCCATGCCCGCCTCAGGGATCTGGCGGCGCGTCGGCGGCTGACGGCGCATCGTCGCCGGGAAGATCGGGAAATGAACGTGCCAGTCGATGACGTGCAGGTCCTGATACATCTTTGCCTCCGCTCCGCTTCAAGGAACGAGTAACGAGTAACGAGGACTGATACGTCCACTTTGTACTTGTTACTCGCTACTCGTTACTCGTTACTTCCCCCTTAGGGTTGCGTCTCCGTGACAGAGACGCCGCCGATCAGTGAACGGCTCGCGAACGCCGCCGCACCGTACAGCACCGCCCGTTCATGCAGCGCCGAGCCTGCCAGCGCGGGCACGAAGGGCACGCGCCCGGTCAGTTGCTCCCGGATGCGGGGGATGAGTGCGGACGCCCGCCGCCCAACTCCCCCGCCGATGATGACCTTGCTGGGGTTGAGGATCGTCGCGTATGCCCCGATCACGAGGGCGAGCACGTCTGCCGTCTCCGAAACGACCGACTCCGCGAGCGCATCCCCCGCCTCCGCCGCGTCGAAGACTGCGCGCGCCGTCAATGCATCGGCGATAGGGCGCAGGCTGCTCTGCTCGCCTGCGACGATCCGTTCCCGCGCCCGCCGCACGATCCCTGCCCCCGCGACCTCGCCTTCGAGCGCGCCGAAGCCGGGGTAGGTCATCGCCAGCGCGCCCCGGCTCGGCAGGTAGTAGCCGATCTCGCCCGCCGCCTCCTGCGCGCCGCGATGGAGCCGCCCGCCGATGACGATGCCGCTCCCCACCGCCGTCCCGACGACGATCACGACGAGGCATGGCTCGCCCTGCCCCGCGCCGTAGGTGTACTCGCCGAGCGCGGCGAGATTGCCGTCGTTCTCAATGAAGACGGGGAGGCCCGTCACCTCCGCCACCGCACAGCGCAGCGGGTAGCCCTCCCAGCCAACGGCGGGCGCATACTCCACCATGCCGCTCTGCTGATGCGCGATGCCCGGTGCGCCGATGCCGATGCCGCCGATCACGATGCCGTGCCGGTCGGCCTCCTCGCGCGCGGCGGCGATCTCGCGCAGGAGGACATCGAGCGGGGTCGTCCCCGGCTGCCGCGTCGCGGCGACATGCTCGTAGAGGATGCCGCCGGTGCGGTCGATGATTCCCGTCGCGATCTTCGTGCCGCCCACATCGACCGCGATCACCGTCGAGACGCGCGGCGCGATGCGCAGGAGAATAGGCCGCCGCCCGCCCGTCGATGCGCCCTGCCGCTCCTCGATCACCGTCCCCTCCGCGAGCAGCCCGGCGACGACGCGCGTCACCGTCGCGCCGCTGAGCGAGAGCCGCCGCGCCAGCTCAACGCGCGGAATCGGCCCCCATTCCTCGATCGCGCGCCGGATCGCGGAGCGGTTCACGCGGGCCATCGTCTGAGGGGTGCCGCTCATGAGGGTCATCGGCCCAATTACGACCTTTCTTTCAGTAACAAAGAATGTGTACCACCGCGTTCGGGCAGCGTCAAGGGCGCTCGCATCGTTGCGACACGACACGATATACTGTACCGTGATTGCTAGTCGGCGTTGACGCAGAGAAGGGCAAACAGCGAGGCCAGCACCTTGCACAGCCAGCCTTCGTGCGTCCGCGCGTGCAGCCGCTGTACCCCCCACGCTTCCAACTGGCTGTTC
>JAABUT010000826.1_pt1 | contig 41258 bp, 37 predicted proteins | sample 5559281 | NCBI WGS metagenome assembly JAABUT01 (sample SAMN10711880, study PRJNA513359) | rock metagenome | isolation source: Antarctica rocks | place: Antarctica: Victoria Land, Ricker Hills nord | collected 2016-01-04 | reverse complement strand
CGATAGGTTAAAACGGCGCGGTTGCAGCCCTGTAAGGGAAACTGCCGCGATGTCGCCGCACCCATAGGACAGAAATCTTGCCACCGATCGCTGCACAAATCCCGGGTGACAGTTGTGGCTAAGTCCATGGGAAAGAGCGTCTCTTTTTTCCTTCTCTATTCCTTCGCGCTCTTCCGGGTGCCCTCTGGGCCTCTGCGGTTCTCCCCGGTTTCTCCCATCCCCTACTTGACGCGGTACTGGTTCAGCATCTACTTGACGCGGTACTGGTTCAGCATCGCCTCGTCCACATCGACGCCGAGGCCGGGGCGGTCGGGGATCGTCAGCCAGCCGTCCGCGATCTCAACGGGCGTCATCGCGAGTTGGTCGCGGAAGTGGTTCGTCGTGCGGTCGTACTCGAAGAGCGGTTCCAGCGGGAAGAGCGACGCCGTCGCGGGCGGCAGGGCGGCGGTGAACTGCAACGCCGCCGCGAACCCGACCGCGCTCCCCCAGACGTGCGGCAGGTAGCGCACGCCGTGCGCGCTCGCCAGCGCCGCGATCCGCTGGCACTCGGTGAACCCGCCCGCCGCCGTCAGATCCGGCTGCGCGATGTCCACGCCGCGCGCCGCGAAGAGCCGCCGGAAGCCGTACCGCGTGTACTCCGCCTCGCCCCCCGCGACCGGCATGTCCAGCGCCCGGCAGACCTCGGCGTACCCCTCGATGTCCTCCGGGATCACCGGCTCCTCGAACCACCGCACATCCAGCCGCTCAAACTCCCGTCCCAGCCGGATCGCTGTCGCCGCGTCGTAGGCGTGGTTCGCGTCCACCATCAACTGCACGTCCGGCCCGATCGCCGCGCGCACGGCGCGGGCGTGGCGGACGTCCGCCTCCGGCGTGTAGCCGACCTTGAGTTTGATCGCGCGGAACCCCACCGCGACGTGCGCCTCCGCCTCCGCGACGAGCTCGGCGGCGAAGTCCTCCTTCGGGCGGAAGTAGAGGCCCGTCGCGTACGCCTGCACGCGCTCGCGGAACCGCCCGCCGAGCAGCCGCGAGACGGAGACGCCGAGGGCCTTCCCCTTCAGGTCCCAGAGGGCGATATCGACCGCGCTGATCGCGTGGATCGCGAACCCCTTCTGCCCGTAGTCGCGCGTGCGGGCGTACATCCGCTCCCACAGCGGCAGCGTGTCCGTTGGGTCCACGCCGATCAGCATGGGCGCGAGCAGGGCGTCGATGATCGCCGCGCTCGGCTCCGGCGGCCCGAACGACTCGCCCCACCCCACTGCGCCGTCGTCCGTCGTCACGCGCACGAGCATCGCCGTGCGCGCGTCGTACCACAGCTGCGAGTAGCCGAACGGCTCCGCCAGCGGATGCCGCAACACGAACGTCTCCACCGCCGCAATCTTCATCGGTTCCATCCCCACATTCCTCGCGTCAGCGGTAATGGCGGCTGCAATTCAGCATCCGCTTCTTCCCTTCCGGGAGGCGTTCGAACGTCATCCGCAGTTCGTCAGATGCCGACGCGGACCAGATACCGGCCAGATCGCCCCGCAACTGATGCACCCGCAGCGAGGGATGCCGCTCGTTCGTGTCGAGCAATTCCAGGGCACGGGCGAAGCGTCGCCGCTCTGCGGCAGAGAACTCGCTGCCCAGAAGCGCGTCGAAGAATGTATCGGTGAAGACAAGCATGGTATAGGTGTGACCATCGCTCACGCGCCGTACCGCGTCCAACGCGCCTTGAGGGCTTCGAGCATGGCGGCGGGATCATCCGCGTCGATCAACTCCTTCAGATCGTCGCTCGTCACCCCGATATACGCGGGGCCATTGCGCGCCCGCTCCACCGCCGCGATGTGCTCCGGCGTGTACGCCCACGCATCCTCGCGCGGGATGATGACGGCCGGTCGCAGGAAGATGCCACCGTCGCGCGCCTCGACTTCCAGCGTGGCATCCGCGCCGATGTCCAGTTCCTTGCGAATACTCGCCGGGAGCGTGATCCGGCCCTGCCGGTTCACCGTTACGGTCATTCCCACGGTCATTCCTTTCTCGTAGACGCATCCCACGAGGAGTCTACTCGAAAAGTGTCACTGTGTCGATGTGTCACATCCGCGCGGGGAAGGAGTCGGAGGGTGAGGCCTCCCCTCCTCCCATCTGCCCGTTCATGATGACGCACGACGCTGTTGGGAGCGTCAGCGTCACCGCCTCGCCCGCCGCGAAGGTCCGTGCCTGATCGCCATGGATGCGCAGCCGCACGCCCCGCGCGTCTACGAAATACTCCATCGTGCCGCCGAGGTAGGTCGCGTCCGTCACAACGCCGCGCAGGACATTCTGCCCGTCGCTCGCCGCGTCGCCTAGTGTCTCGCCCGTCATGCGGATCGCCTCGGGCCGGATCGCCACCGTCACCGCGCCGCCACTGTCGCGGAGCAGCGCGTGCGGCACGCCGTGGAGCGTCACGCCCTCGCCGACTGTCACGCACGCGACGCCGCCCGACGCGCCGGTCATCGTGCCGGGGAGGGCGTTCACCGACCCCATGAAGTCCGCGACGAAGAGGTTGGCGGGCCGCTCGTAGATGGCGCGCGGCGTGTCGTACTGCTGCAACACGCCGCCGTTGAGCACCGCGACGCGGTCGGAGAGCGCCATCGCCTCCGCCTGGTCGTGCGTGACGTAGACGAAGGTGATCCCCGTGCGCCGCTGCAACTCCTTCAACTCGACGCGCATCCGCTCGCGCAGTTTCGCGTCGAGGTTCGACAGCGGCTCGTCCAGCAGCAGAATCGACGGCTCGACGACGAGCGACCGCGCGAGAGCGACGCGCTGCTGCTGCCCGCCGCTGAGCATCGCCGGGTACCGCTCGCCCATCCCCGTCAGCCCGACGAGCCGCAATGCCTCCGTCACCCGCGTCTGGAGGTCGGTGCGGCCCACCTTCTCCAGTTTCAGCCCGAACGCGACATTCTCGAAGACCGTCATGTGCGGCCAGACGGCGTAATTCTGGAAGACCATCCCCATCCGGCGCTTCTCCGGCGGCACGACACCTGACGCCGACGAGAGCACCGCGCCGTCCACCGCGACCATACCGCCATCCGGCTTAAGGAAGCCGGCGAGGATGCGCAGCGTCGTCGTCTTGCCGCAGCCGGACGGCCCGAGCAGTGTGATGAACTCCTTGTCGTCCACGTCCAGATTCAGGCCCTTGAGCACCGGGTTGTTCCCCAGCCGCTTCGTCAACCCCGTGATCGCAATCCGCGCCACGCTTGCCCTCCCTCGAACGATTCGCCACACCACGGGGAACCAAACCAAATGAACCGCATCTGCCCAGAGGGCGCCCGGCAGAGGACGCAGAGGAACGCAGAGAGGGAAGTGAACCACGAATACTGCCCAGAGGGCACCCGGAAGGACACGAGGATGGGAAAGAGCGACTCTTTTTCCCTTCTCTTTCCTTCGCGCTCTTCGCGCCTTCGTGGTTCAATCCCCTTTCCTCTGCCGGGCGCCCTCTGGGCAGATGCGGTTCATTTGGTTTCTCCCCGACCTAGCCGCCGGGGAGTTCGCGCGCCACCGGCGTGCCCCTGCGGTTCGTCAGCCACTGCAACAGGAGGCTCATCACGAGGATGACGCCGATCGTGAAGACCGCGAGCGCGGAGACCGCCTCCAACTGCCCGAGGTCGTTCAATCGGAAGATCGCCACCGCGATCGTCTCCGTGCCGCTCGTGTAGAGGAGCACCGTCGCGCTCAACTCGCCGAGCGCGGGGATGAAGACGAGCAGCCACGCGACGAGCAGGCCGGGCCGGATCAGCGGCACGAGGATGAGCCGGATCGTCTGCAACCACGAGGCGTTTGTGATCCGCGCCGCCTCCTCAAGCGACGGGTCCACCTGCCGCAGTGCCGCGCTCGCGCTGCGCACCGCGAGGGGGATGAACCGCGCGATGTACGCGACGAGCAGGATCCAGATCGTGCCGTAGAGCCGGATCGGCGGCCGGATGAACGCCTGGATCAGCCCGACCGCGAGCACCGTCCCCGGCAGGCCGAGCGGCAGGATGGCGAGGTAGTCGAGCGCGCGCCGCCCGCGCATCGTCGTGCGCTGGTCGATGTAGGTGATGAGCAGACCGAGCGTCGCGGTGATCGTCGCCGCGCCGAAGGCGAGTTTGAAGCTGTTAATAATCCCCCGCCGCGCGATCTGGTTGCCGACGAGCGCGGTGTTGAAGTTGTGCAGCGTCAGGTTCCCCGGCGTCGGCAGGCTCGTCCACGACTTGCTGAACGCCGCCGTCACGAGCACCCCGAGCGGCAAAATCGCGCTGAACGCGACGACGACGGCGCAGAGCGCCAGCAGCGCCCACTTCCCGACGCCGAGCCGCGCCGTCCGCGTCCGCACGCCGCGCCCGCTGACCGTCACGAATGACCGGCGCTCGAGGTAGCGCCGCTGCACCGTCAGCCCGACCACGGTGAGGATGACAAGCATCAGCGAGAGCGCGGAGGCGTCCGCGAGGCGCGGCGGGTAACTGCCCAGCGTGCCGTAGATGCGCGTCGGCAAAAAGACGATCTTCGCGGGGGAGCCGAGGAAGGCCTGCGGCCCGAAGAGCGCGAGCGACTCGACCGCCGCCAGCAGCGCGCCGCCCGTGATTGCCGGGGCGACGAGCGGCAGCGTCACGCGGCGGGTGATCGTCCACCGATCCGCGCCGAGAATCTGCGCCGACTCCTCCAGCGGCGCGTCCAGCGTCTGCAACGCGCCGTGCGTCAGCAGGTAGACGAAGGCGAAGACGTGGAGCGAGATGACGAAGATCAGCCCGCCCATGCTGAAGATGTTCACCGGCCCCGTAGTAACGGGGAGGACGAGCCGCAGCGCGCGGTTCAGGTAGCCCGCGTTCGGGCCGAGCAGGATGATGTACGCCAGCGTCGTCAGGTACGGCGGCGTGATGAACGAGAGCGCGACCAGCGCGTGGATCACCCGGCGCAGCGGCATGTCCGTCCGCGCCGTCGCCCACGCCAGCGGCACGCCGAGCAGCACGCTGCCGATCCCCGTGCCCAGCGCGAGGAGGAGCGTGTTCTTCACCGGCGCGAGGTTCCGCTCCGCCGTGAAGACCGTCGTCAGGTGCGTCAGCGTCCGCTCCTGCGGCAGCCCGAACGCGCCGAGCAGCAGCCACAGCAGCGGGTACCCGACCACCAGCAGCAGCAACACCGCCGCCACGCCGAGCACCACGCCCGGCACGCTCACCCCGAACTCCGGCGCCCGCGCCGCCCGCACCCGCCCGCGCGGCGCCTGCGTGATCACATCCGTCCCCATCGTCGCTCCCCATCACGATACCGATGAAACCCACGAAGAAACACGGAGGGAATTGAACCACGAATATTGCCCAGAGGGCACCCGGAAGGACACGAAGATGGGAACGAGCGTCTCTTTTTGCCTTCTCTATTCCTTCGCGCTCTTCGCGCCTTCGTGGTTCAATCCCCTTTCCTCTGCCGGGCGCCCTCTGGGCAGATGCGGTTCTCCCCGGTTTCTCCCTGTCCCCGCGCCCGCGATCACTGCTTGATGTCGTCGTCCGTGCGGTGGACGAGGAATTCGGCGGGCGTCGGCGTGCCTTGCACGAAGGGCGGCCCCGCCGCGACGACCACGTCCACGCCGCCATGCGCCGCGATCCGCACGCGCTGGTGCGCCTTCGCCGCCGCGTCCGCCGCCTCCGGATCGACGATCTCCCGCAGTTCCCGCGCGCACGCCGCGCGCACCGCCTGGTAATCCGGCACCGCAGCGAGGTTGTGCCGCTCGTGCGGGTCGGCGTCGAGGTCGAAGAGTTCAGGCAACATGCCGACGTAGTGGATGTACTTGTACCGCTCCCCGCGCGTCATGAAGATGCCCGTCGGCGACCCCGCCGCGTGGTACTCGCTGAACGCCGTGCGCCGGGGCAGCGTCTCGCCGGTGGCGACCGACCAGAGCGAGAGGCCGGGGATGTCCATGTCCTCCGGTTGCAGCCCGACGCCCGCCCCCTCAAGGATCGTCGGGAAACTGTCCACCAGCGTCACATTCGCGTCCACGACGCGCCCCCCCGGCACGTCCGGCCCCGCCATGATGAACGGGACGCCCGCCGAGGACTCGTACATCGTGCTCTTGCCCCAGTGGCCCTGCTCGCCCGTCATCTCGCCGTGGTCGCTCGTGTAGATGATCCGCGTCGTGTCGCGCAGCCCCGCCGCGTCGATCGCGCGGAGCACCTGCCCGACATTTGCGTCCGTGAAGCTGCACAGCCCGTAGTACGTCGCAATTGCCTTCCGTACCGTCGCCTCGTCCAGTTCCTCGTCGAGTTCGTTGCGGTAACGGAGCGCGGCGATGGCCGGGTGGTCGGACCACTCCGCCGCCGTGAACGTCGGCGGCAGTTCGATCCGGTCGAGCGGGTACAAATCGAAGAACTCCTGCGGCGCGCGGAGCGGCGGGTGCGGGCACGTCAGCGAGACGAAGAGTACCCACGGTTTGTCGTGCTGTACCGCCTCATCGTGCAGCCAGCGGACGCTCGCGGCGGTGATCGCGCGGTCGTAGTGGGAGTAGTCCGACTCCCCCGGCCCCGCGTTCAGCAGCTTCCGGCGCGATCCCGGCACGCGCTGCACCGGGTCCCGCACCATGCCGAAGATGTCCCCCTCGCCCTTGTGGACGTGCATCGGGATGCGCTGGTCGGGGAATCCCGTGTCGTCCCCCTCGCCCCGGTAGTGTAATTTGCCGATCGTCGTGACGTGGTTGCCCTGCGCGGTCAGGCGGTGCCCCCAACTCGGCACGCGCCCGTCGTACGGCGTGCCGTTATCCCAGTAGCCGATCTGATGGACGTACCGCCCGGTGGCGAAACTCGCCCGCGCCGGGACGCAGATCGGACAGTTCGTGTACGCCCGCGTGAACCGCGCCCCCTGCGCCGCCAGCCCGTCCAGATGCGGCGTCTGCACGAGCGGGTGTCCGTAGCATCCCAGCGCCGTCCGGTTGTGCTGATCCGCCATGATGTACACGAGGTTCATCGGTTCCATACTGTCCTAACCCCCCGGCCTCCTTCTTCACAAGGAAGAGATAATACTTCTGTCGATTGTTCCCCAGTCCCCTACCCTCCCCCTTTCCCCGTGGGGAAGGCGGGTGCCCTCTGGGCAGAGGGGGGGTTAGGTCCATCGCGTCAGACCCCCCATTCGCCGCCGAAGATTTTGGTCAACTTCTCCAGCGTCGCCTGGCGGTTCGCCTGATAATCCGCCGGGTCCTGGATGAGCAACTTGAGGCTGGAGAGCGGCGGGTTGCCCTTCGGCGGCTGGAGGTCCGCGCGACTGGAGTACTTGCCGCCCTCGACGAGGATCTTCTGCCCCTCGTCGCCGATCCACCAGTCGTAGAAGAGCGTCCCGGCGTTCGGGTGCGGCGCGTCCTTGAGGATCGCGACGCCGCCCGGCTCCGTCGCCACGCCCTCGTCCGGGAAGCTGTAGTCCGTCGGCTTGCCCTGCAACTTGGAGCGCTGCGCGATGTTGTCGTTCTGCAGGAAACTCGCCCCGCGCTCGCCGTTCTCCAGCGTCTGCGTGATTAACTGCGGCGTCGTGACGCGCAGCGGCTTGTTCGCCGCGACGCCCTTCAGCCAGTCGTCCCCGAGCAGTTTGGTCAGCGTGTAGATGCGCGCCGCGCCGTCGCCGTTGCTGCTGCTGAAGTAGACGAGTTTGCCGGCCCACTTCGGGTCCGCCAGTTCCTTCCAGTGCTTCGGCGGGTCCGGCGCGATGCTCGTGTTCCACTGGAGCACGCCCGTCGTCAGGCGGCACGCGACCCACTGCCGGTCCACGTCCTTCAAATTATCGGCAATTGTCTTCGCGTTCGGGGAGTCGTACGCCCGGAGCAGGTTGCGCTTCTTGAAGGAGAGGAAGGCGGCGATGTCCGAGGTGTCCACCACGTCCGCCTGCACCTTGCCCGCGTCCGACTCCGCCAGCACCTTCGTCGAGACATCGTTCGAGCCGCCCCGGAAGTACTGCACATCGATGCCGAACCGCTCCTTGAACGGCTTGATGATCGCGTCCACGATCTGCGTGTCGAGGCTGGTGTAGAGGGAGACCTTGCCCTCCTTCTTCGCCTTCTCCACGAGGTCCGCCGCCGGGTTGAACGCCACGCCCGCCACCGTGCCGGCTGCGGGCGCGCCCCCCGCCGCCGTGGTGCCCGCCGGGGCGCTCGTTGCCGCCGCGCTCGGCTTGGGAGCGCCCGTCGCCGTCGCGCCCGCCCCCGCCGGTGTGGACGACGCGGACGAGCCGCCGCACGCCGCCAGCGCCAGCGCCACTGCCGCCGCGCCGCTCGCCCGCAGCAGATCGCGCCGTGTCATCGTGCCTCGCTCGTGCCCCGCCATGCTCGCCCTCCCTTTCCGCTACCGCCCACTTCCATCACTGTCATGACTCACGGGATCAAACCGAATCGACACAAAGAACGCAAAGACGCAGAGGACGCAAAGAGGATCAAGAATCCTTTATGAGATTTGAAGGTGAGACTGTTTTCCCGGTTTCTCTCATTTCTTCTCCCCCTCTGCGTTCTCTGCGTCCCCTCTGCCGGGCGCCCTCTGGGCAGCATGCGGTTCACTTGGTTTCTCCCTCCCGCGCCCCCGGTGGCGGTTGCGTGGAGGCGCGCACCACCAGGCCCGTCGGCATCACGACGTGCTCCGGCGGGTGCGCGGCGGCCGCGTCCTCGATCCGCGCCGCGAGCAGCGTCACTGCGCGCTCCGCCACCTCCCGCACCGGCTGCGCGACGCTCGTCAGCGGCGGGTAGAGGAAACTCGCGAAGGCGTCGTCGTACGAGACGATGCTCATCGCGTTCGGCACGCGCACATCGCGTTCGTACAGGGCGCGCAGCGCGCCGAGCGCGAGGCTGTCCCCCATGATGAGCAGCGCGGTCGGGCGATCGGGGAGGGCGAGTAGCGTCTCCGTCGCGTCGTACCCGCCCTCCACCGCGCGCGTCAGGCCGAGTTGCAAATACGCCTCCGGGATCGGGATCGCGCGGTCGGCGAGCGCGGCGACGAAGGCATCCAGCCGGTGCTGGTCCACCGGGTTGGCGCGGCTGGAGCCGATGAAGGCGATCCGCCGGTGCCCGAGCGCCGCGAGGTGCGCCACCGCGCCGTCGATCCCCGCCACCGGGTCCACCGTGATCGTGGACGCCGCCGCCACCGGGTGCGGGCGCAGCAGTTGCACCACCGGCACCCCCCGCTCGACGAACCGCCGCACCTCCGCCGCCGAGTCCGGCGCGTCGAAAATCACGCCGTCCACTCGCTGCCCGAGCAGGAACTCGATCAACGCGCCGCCCGCGCGCGCCTCGCTCGACTCCGCGTTCACCTCGATCACGTGGTAACCGCCGAGCATCGCCGCGCGGGCGATGTGGACGCTGAGCAGGTACGGGATGGGGCGCTCGTACGGCGTCTGGCGGAAGATGCGCGGCACGAAGCCAATGATGCCGCTCCGCTGCCGCCGGAGCGCGCGCGCCGCGAGGTGCGGCGTGTACCCCAGCGCCGCCGCCGCCGCCGTCACCCGCTCCCGCGTCGCCTCCGAGACGCGGATGTTGCTCCGCGCCCCGTTCAGTACGACGGAAACCGTCGCCTGCGAGACGCCGACCCGCCGCGCAACATCGTTGCTCGTCACCGCCCGCGCACTCGTCACCGCGCGCACCCCCGTGATTCGCCAGTGATTAGACGTATAATCAGATGCACTTTCCGTTATAGCACGCCTGTCAATGGGGAGTAGCGAGTAACAAGAAGGGGACGCTGCTCGCGTTGCGATTCTTGTTACTTTTGACTCGTTACTCGCTACTTCCCCTCTTCCCTCCGAATGCTCTCCCTGCGATGGCGATTACCGCGAAGAGCATCGCCCCCACCGCCGGGATCGTCCCGTTCCGCGTGAGAATCAGCGCGATCACGTAGAGAATCCCGGCAATCGGCATCGCAATCGAATAGAATCTCCCTCGGGTCATCGTCCGTCCATCCTCTCTGCGCGATCCATCGTTTCTCCTTTCACTCTACCACACAGAGCACTTCGGGTTCATTGTGCGTGTCGGCGTGCGTGTCGGCGGTGATCTTCGAGCCTTGCGTCGAAGAGGGGCGGATCGTACGATGTGACCGATGGCAGCCGACAGATCAGAAGCGCGCAAGGCCCGCGCGGCGTTGGTCCGTGCGCTGTGAGGGCAAGAGACCACCCGGTCGATCAGCAGGGGAGGGAACTCGCATGACGAGCATGACGCGACGGCGATTGTTGGCATTGGCGGGCGCGAGCGCGGCGGCGATTCTTGGTGCGTGCGGCGGCGCGGCGCGGGGCACGTCCGCGCCATCCGGTGCCAGCACCACCTCCGCCTCCGCCCCCGCCGGTTCCGCTGCGACGGCGCCGGGCAAGCAGGGCGGCACCTTGCGCATCGGCCAGCAGTTCGACATCCAACCAGCGCGCCTCCACGCGATCACCTTCCAGCACTACGCCGTGATCTACGCCGTCTTCGACACCCTCGTCCGCCTCGACGCGGCGAACAACCCGCAGCCGGAACTGGCCGAGTCGTGGCAGTTCTCCCCGGACTTCAAGACGCTCACGCTCAAACTGCGCCGCGATGTCAAATTCCACACGGGCCGCGCGATGACGGCGGACGACGTCATCTGGAACCTCAAGCGCGTGCAGGACCCGAAGGCCTCCTCGCAGAATGCCAACCTCGCGAAAGCGATCGAGTCGATGGCCGCGCCGGACCCCGCGACGCTGGAAATTAAGTTCATCGCCCCGCGCCCCGCCGTCTTCGACATGCTCGATGCCCTCTGGATCCTCGACCCGCAGTCGCTCGCGGACGCCGAGGGCGGCAAGCGCTGGGTCGGCACCGGGCCGTTCATGTGGCAGGAGTGGAAGCCGGGCGTCGAACTCACCCTCAAGCGGTTCGACGGCTACTGGAAGCCCAACCTGCCGCTGCTGGACGGCATCTCGATGAAGGTGATCACCGATCCCCAGGCGCTGCTCGCGCAGTTGCAGGGCAAGGCGCTCGACTTGATCGTCAACCCGCCATTCGAGCAGGTCGGGCCAATCCAGCAGGACAAGAACCTCGCCCTCCTCCAGAGCCAGACCGGCGCGCAGATGTTCTATGTCGGCCTGAACGTCACCACGCCGCCGCTCGACAAGAAGGAGGTGCGGCAGGCGATCAGCTACGCCATCGATCGCAAGCGCGTCGTGCAGACGGGCCTCAGCGGCGTCGGCGAACCGGCGGCGATCCCGTGGCCGAAGTTCTCCCCCGCCTACAGCGAGGCGAAGCAGAACGCCTACGCCTTCGATCTGGAGAAGTCGAAGGCGCTGCTGGCGCAGGCAGGCCTCTCCGGCGGCTTCGACCTGCCGTTCGTGACAACGCCGGGGCTGCCGGGACTCGCCAAGATGTCCCAGATCATCCAGAGCGACCTCGCGAAGGTCAACATCCGTGCCAAAATCGAGGAGGTGCAGTCCGCCGACCTGACGACCCGGCTCACCGAGCGGAAGTTCACGCACGCCTGGACGCTCGGCTACGGCTTCAACAACCTCCATCCGAGCACGATGCCCTCCGTCGCCTTCCCGTGGCGCCCCGGCAACAACAGTTCGTACTACGACAGCCCCGCGTACACCGACCTGATCCAGAAGTTGCAGGTCACGACGAACCCGGACGACCTGAAGACGCTCTCCGGCCAGTTGACCGACCTGATTCTGGATGCCTCCTTCGTCCTCACCGTGACGCCGCAGCGGCGCATGTGGGCAACCCGCGCGGACGTCAAGGGCGTCGCCTGGGGCCAGGAGGACGCCCTCTTCCTGGAGCGGGCTTCGCTGGAGCGCTAACAAGCGACCACAGAACCAGCCCTTTCCCCTCCCCTCTCCATCGCCCATAGACCGTGGTATGTATCAGTTTGGTTTGGCGATGGAGAGGGGAGGGGGGTGAGGCTTGATATCCCCCATCGCGCCCCATGCCGTATGATACCAATAGCGATGTATGCGGAGATCGTCCGCGCCGAATTTCGTGAGGGGTGAGTGCACAGCATGGCAACACTGGAGAACGCGCGCGCGGTCGTCGAGGAGGTGCGCCACGTCCGGCAGGCCCGGCTCTACCGGCCCGACCCCGTCCCCGCCGACGTGCTGGACCAACTGCTCGAAATCGCCCGCTGGACCGGCAGCTCGCGCAACACGCAGCCCTGGCACTTCGTCGTCGTGACGGACAAGGAAAAACTGCGGCAACTGAGCCAGTTGCGCCCGCCGATCACCTGGGTGGCCGACGCGCCGCTCGGCATCGCCCTCGTCCTCGACGGTGCGAGCGAGGCGAGCGAGGCGTACGACGAGGGCCGCGTCACCGAGCGGCTGCTGATCGCGGCGCACGTCCTCGGGCTGGGCGGCGGCGTGGCGTGGTTCGGCGAGGAGGCGGGGCAGGCGAAGGCGAAGGAGATTCTCGGCGTCCCGGCGGGGCGCACCGCGCGCTCCGTCGTCGTGATCGGCTACCCCACTACGACGAAGGACCACCGCCCGAACGCGAACACCCCCGGCCGTAAGCCCCTCGCCGACATCGTCAGCCGCGACACGATGGGCGGGCGGTAGAAACCAGTAGTCAGTAGCCAGTAGTCAGAAACGGGAATCCGGCTACTGACTACTGGCTGCTCAGTGCCCATAGGGGTCGTTGGACGAAAGGGAAAATGCAGCCGCAGTGCGCCGAAACTGGTGGATGCTATCGGCGCCGCGTGGACGGACGCGGCGATGCGCGAAGGGGGAGAGATGGAAGCAACAGAGGCGGCGGACAACATTCAGGAGGCAGCCGACGAGGAGCACACGACCAACGATCACTTCCGGCGGGGTGCCGCCGTGACGATCGGCATCCTTGCGATGCTGCTCGCGATCACCAGTCTCGGTGGGGACAACGCCAAGAAGGCGATGGTGAACGCGAACATTCAGGCATCGGACACCTTCGCGTTCTATCAAGCCAAGAATGTCCGGCAGACGAGCAATCAACTGGCCGCAGACCAGCTGGAAGTCCTCCTGCTCACCCAGCCGACTCTCCCCGCCGACGTGCGCGCGAACATCCAGGGGCGCATCGATCGCTACAAGGCGACCGTGAGCCGGTACGAGAGCGACCCGACAACGGGCGAGGGGAAGACAGAGCTGCTCGCCACGGCGCAGACATACGTGCAGGAGCGTGAGCGCGCCCACGACCAGGATCCGAACTTCGACTATGCGCAGGTCCTCTTCCAGATCGCGATCGTGCTGGGCTCAGTGAGCATCGTCGCGATGGCGCGCTGGCTGCTCGGCGTGGCGCTGGCCCTCGGCGTGCTCGGGCTGCTCCTGATGCTCAACGGCTACCTGCTCCTCTTCCACCTGCCGATCGGCTGACGCGGATCGCGCGCTCCTCACCCCATCCGCCGGAGCAGCGCGCGCGCGGCCGTGGCGAGGGCGCGCACCGCGTCGCGATACGTCTCCGCCTCGGTGTCATCGGCGAAGGCGGGCGCGGCGGCGAGCCGGTCGCGGATCAGGTGCAGATCGGCGGCGGTGAGGGGCGGCGGGCCGGTGCGCGCCGCTGTTTCGGGCGGGCGGGGGCGCGCCGGTCGTGGCGGCTTCGCGGCGTAGACCTCCCGCGCGCGGACGAACTCGCCCCGGTACGCGCGGGCGAGCCAGCGGGCGCGGTCGCCGGGGTCCGCCACGCTCGCCACCGCCGCCGCCGCCGAGGGCGTCAACGCGCCGACCGTCACCGCCTCCGCGATCGCGTCGTGCCGCACGAGGCGCAGCCGCTCGTCCACGTACCCCTGCGAGCGATGAATCCGGGCGGCGAGCGCGGTCGTCGTCAGTCCCTCCACGTCCACGATCTCGCGCAGCGCGCGCGCCTCCTCAATCGGCGCCAAGTCCTCCCGCTGGAGGTTCTCAACCAGTTGCACGACCCGGAGCGCCGCCCCCTCCGTCCCATTGATGACGACGGTGACGCGCGCCCACCGCGCGCGCTCCGCCTCCGTCTCGGCGGCGTCGTGGAGCACCTTCAGCGCGGCGTACCGCCTGCCCCCCGCGATGACGACGTAGCGCATCTCGCCGTCCCGCCCCATCCCCTCCTCGCGCACGACGAGCGGCTGCAAGAGGCCGTTCGCCGCGATCGAGGCCGTCAGTTCCGCGAGCCGCTCCGGGTCCATCGTGCGGCGCGGCTGCGACGGGTCGGGCGCGACGCGGGCGAGGTCCACATCCCGCACGCCGATGGGAAAGCGGTCGCCGGCGTCCTCCCGCACCGTCGGCGGCGGCGCGGGTTGCGCCGTCGCCACGCGCGGCCCCGCGCCGATCCGCGGCCCGGTGCTACGCTTCGTCGCCATCGGCCCCCCCCTCCAGGCGCGCCGCCAGCGCGCGGAACGCCGCCGCGACGGGCGAGCGCGGGTTGCCGAGCGCGACGGGCACCCGCGCGTTGATCGCCCGCTCCACGAGCGACGAGTGCGGGATCGGCTCCGTCACGAGCGCGCCGTACGTCGCCCGCAGTGCGTGGAGGCCGTCGCGCTGCGGCGCCTCATCCGCGTGGTAGTTCGAGGGGACGATCGCGGCGATCGCGGCGGGCCGGAAGTGGTACGCCGCCAACTCCGCGCGCAGGGCGAGGATGTCCGCCAGCGCATCGATGTCCTGCTGCGCGCCCGTGCGCGTCGGCACGACGGCGACGGTCGCGGCGAGCAGCGCGGCGGTCTGCGTGAAGCCGAGCAGCGGCGCGGTGTCGATGATCACCGCGTCGTACGCGCCCGCCACGGTGTCGAGCAGCAGGCTGAGGCGCAGCGGGCCGGTCGGGTTCTGCGCGAGGGCGTTTGCCGCCGCCTCGATCGAGCGGTCGCCAGGGACAATGTCCAGCCCATCCGCGACGCGTCGCACCGTGTCCACGACGCCGCGCGCCGGCTCCGCGACGCGCGTGCCGATGCCGCCGTCCGGTGCGATCGGGTCGTCCACGAGGGCGCGGGTCAGGCTCGCCTGGCTGTCGAGGTCGACGAGCAGGCAGCGCATCCCCGCCGCGACCAGCGCGCCGGCGATGTTGTACGCCGTCGTGCTCTTCGCGCTGCCCCCCTTGCGGCCCAGGATCGCCACGCGAACTGCCACGCGAACTGCCACGCGCATCGCCCCACCCCTCTCCGACTCGTGCCAGTCATGCCCGCCGCATCATGGTACACCGCCGCGTGATGTACGTACAACAATCACGCCCGCCGCGCCGTTATGTTATCCTGCGCGCATCGATACACAACACACAAATGGAGGTGGAAATGGCGACAGGGCATAACCAGGCGAGCGAGGGGCGGGAAGCGGCGCGATCACCCATCGGGCGGCGGGGCATCCTCGCGGTGGCGGCGGCAGCGGACCGAGGACCGAGAAAGGCGCGGCAGCGTGACTGAACCCCTTGACCTCGCGCAACGGCTGCGGGCGTGGACGTACCGCCGCCAATCCCTCGACCGCGCCGCAGCGACGCCCGCTGCGGCGCCATAATGCATAATCAGGAGACCTCTTCGTGAATAGCAAAATGAGTCCGCATCTGTTGAGGTGATCGCTGCGAGGGGATACGCTCACAACAATCCCGACGACCTCCTCTGTGCAAGCAATAAGCCGACGCGGAACGGTTTTACCAAACTTTGGTAATCCGTTAATCCATCAACCAAACGCGCGCCGATTGTGCCGCCGCCGCGCCCCTGCGACAATGGCCACTGCCCGACGGGGCGACGGATTTGGATTGTGACATGATACAAAACGAGGCCGAGGTGCCGCCGTGTTCAACGCGCTCTCCCTGCCCGCCCTGCTCGCGGTCTTCATCGTCGCCGCCGCCATCGTCTGGGTCGCGGGGACGCGGCTGGGCGAGGCGACGGACGTGCTCTCGTCGCGCTTCGGCCTCGGCGAGGCGCTCGGCGGGCTGATCCTGCTCGCCATCGCCACCAACCTGCCGGAGATCGCGATCACGGTGAGCGCGGCGCTCCGGCATGACCTCGCCATCGCTATCGGCAACATCCTCGGCGGCGTCGCCATCCAGACGGTGGTGCTCGTGATCCTCGACCGGTTCGGCGTGCGGGCGAAATACCCGCTCAGTTACCTGGCGGCGTCCCTGCTCGTTGTGCTCGAGGGCGTGCTGGTGATCGCGGTGCTCGTGGTGGCGATCATGGGCACGCAGTTCCCGAAGGGGCTGATCGTCGCGCGCGTCGCGCCCGGCGGCCTGCTGATCACGGTAATCTGGCTCGTCGGCCTCTGGCTGCTCGGCAAGGCGCGCACCGACCTGCCGTGGCAGGCGAAGGGCGACGCGCCGGGTGGGCAGGAGGGGGACGGCACGGCGGCGGCGCGGAAGAAGCAGGAGGCCGCGACGAAGGGCAGGAGCACGACGCGCGAGGTCGTCGTCTTCGTCATGGCAGCCATCGCGACGCTCGTCGCGGGGGTGGCGCTGGAGGAGAGCGGCAGCGCCATCGCGGGCGACGTCGGGCTGTCCGGCGTGCTCTTCGGCGCGACCTTCCTCGCCGCCTCGACCGCCATCCCCGAGGTCTCGACGGGGCTGGCGTCGGTGCGGCTCGGCGACTACCGGCTCGCATACAGCGACATCTTCGGCGGCAACGCCTTTCTGCCCGTGCTCTTCCTGGTGGCGAGCCTCGTCTCCGGGCAGGCGGCCCTGCCGCAGGCGCAGCGGAGCGACATCTACCTCGCCGGGCTGGGCATCCTGCTGACGACGGTCTACCTCTACGGCCTGATCTTCCGGCCCCGGCGACAGGTGCTGCGCATGGGCGCGGACTCGGTCGTCGTCCTCGCGCTCTACGTCCTCGGCATCGCGGGCCTCGTCGCCGTTGCCCACGGGTAGTAGCAACGCACGCCGCCATCATCACGCATCGACGGCGTGCGCGGCGTGCGTTTCCGGGTCGAGGGTGACGCCGAGGCCGGGGGCGGTCGGGAGGAGATAGAAGCCGTCCGCGATCGCTTCCGCAGGGCTGGTGACTTCGCCACGCCACGGCACCTCGCCCCAGGCGTATTCGAGCAGCCGCAGGTGCGGGATCGCCGCCGCGACGTGCGCGGAGGCCGCCATCGCCACCGGCCCGCTCGGGTTGTGCGGCGCGACAGCGACGCCCCGCGCGGCGGCGGCCTCCGCGATCGCCACCGCCGCCGCGATGCCACCGCAGTGCTTCACGTCCGGCATGACGCAGTCCCAGACGCCGCCCGCAAGGTAGGGCCAGAAGCCCGCAAGGCCGTGGAGCAATTCGCCGCCGATTAATTCCATGTCCCCGATCTGCGCGCGGAGGTGCAGGAGCGCGTGGACGTCCTCGGTCGGCACTGGCTCCTCGAACCAGCGGACGCCGAGGGCGCGCAACTCCCGCGCCACCTCCACTGCGGTCGGGATGTCGAAGTGGCTGTGGCAATCGACGAAGAGTTCCACGTCCTCCCCGACGGCGTCGCGCATCGCCGCGACGCACGCAATGCCCCCCGCGATCCGGTCGCGCTGGTCGCGGTCGCGCACGCGGCGGCGGTCCATCCCGTCGAACGGCGCGCACTTGACGGCGCGGAAGCCCTCGGCGGCGGCGCGCGCCGCGTTGGTGGCGAACTCCGCCGGCGCGCGGCCAACGACGGAGCGGTTGATGTTCGCGTAGAGGGGGATGCGCTCGCGCACCGGGCCACCGAGGAGGCGGTAGACGGGCACGCCCGCTGCCTTGCCCGCGAGGTCCCAGAGCGCCTGCTCACACGCGGAAACCGCCGTCGCCGCCGCGAGCCCGTCCGCGAGGGGGGCGAGGGCGGCGAGGCAGGCCCGCACCGCGCGCGGGTCCCGCCCGACGAGCAGCGGGCGGCATTGCCGCTCCAGCACCGCGATGACGATGGCGTCCCGCGCCGGCCCGAACCCGCCGTGCGACGCCTCCCCAATGCCCGTCAGCCCCTCGTCGGTGACGAGGCGGACGTGGAGCCAGTCGCCCCGATGATTCACACGATGATGGACGATCTCCAGCCGGTCAACCTTCACGCCGTCTCTCCTTCTCCGACAAAACGAGATACGTCAGCCACGGAGGACACAGAGCCGGAAGAGAGGAGACCAATAGAATTTCTTCTTTTCTTCTCATCTTTCTCTGTGTCCTCTGTCGGGTACCCTTTGGGCAGATGTGGCTACGCATCTGCCCGGCAACCATCATCGTTTGTTTCAATCCTCACCCGGTCTTCATGCCGGGTGCAACACGCACTTCCGCAAGGACATCTCCGTCGGGCAGTGGTTTCAATCCTCACCCGGCCCGAAGACCGGGTGCAACTTCATAGGGAGTGTCCGATGTGTAGCGTCGTCAGTCCGGTTTCAATCCTCACCCGGCCCGAAGACCGGGTGCAACCCACCAATCGCGCGTCTCATCGTGCGTGAGGTAGTTTCAATCCTCACCCGGCCCGAAGACCGGGTGCAACCGCTGAGGGCGAGTACCGCCGCCGCCACTAACCAGTTTCAATCCTCACCCGGCCCGAAGACCGGGTGCAACACCTTCTTTCCGCCCACACGATAGGAGACACCATGTTTCAATCCTCACCCGGCCCGAAGACCGGGTGCAACTGCCGTCGGGATGCACCACCCCCGCGCTATCGGGATTGTTTCAATCCTCACCCGGCCCGAAGACCGGGTGCAACGAGGCCGCTCACGCTCGGGCGTCGGTAGGACACGCGAAGTTTCAATCCTCACCCGGCCCGAAGACCGGGTGCAACTCGCCTTCGCCGCGACGAGCGTGCTGCCTGACCCCATGTTTCAATCCTCACCCGGCCCGAAGACCGGGTGCAACATGGGCATCAGTTTCGCATTGGTGATCGTCCCGTCAAGTTTCAATCCTCACCCGGCCCGAAGACCGGGTGCAACAACGAGACGGCGGGATGGACCCGCCGTTTTTTGTGTTTCAATCCTCCCCCGGCCCGAAGACCGGGTGCAACTTGTGCGACTGACGACGTTCATCGGTACGGACCTAACAGTTTCAATCCTCACCCGGCCCGAAGACCGGGTGCAACGTGGTACCAGAGCGCGGATGGCGCGTCGTAGACGTTTCAATCCTCACCCGGCCCGAAGACCGGGTGCAACATCATCGCGCGGCGTAATTCCACGAGGAAGGCGCGGTTTCAATCCTCACCCGGCCCGAAGACCGGGTGCAACGCGCTCCAACTGCGGCAGGTAGTGGCCCAGCCACGTTTCAATCCTCACCCGGCCCGAAGACCGGGTGCAACATACATGGAAGGGGAGATACCCCGAACGAACGAAGTTTCAATCCTCACCCGGCCCGAAGACCGGGTGCAACCGATTAACCACATCAAGGACATTCGGCCCGCCGTGAAGTTTCAATCCTCACCCGGCCCGAAGACCGGGTGCAACGAGATTCAGGCCCAGCAACGACTGGCGCAGGAGGTTTCAATCCTCACCCGGCCCGAAGACCGGGTGCAACTTCGCACCCGGCACCAGGCGATCGCGGACATCAGGGTTTCAATCCTCACCCGGCCCGAAGACCGGGTGCAACGCGACGATACCGGCGACGTTTATCTCAACGATGACGGGTTTCAATCCTCACCCGGCCCGAAGACCGGGTGCAACACGTTTTCGCGCCCGTCGCGCTGCTGGTCGTCAGTTTCAATCCTCACCCGGCCCGAAGACCGGGTGCAACCGCTTACGGCAGGAAGCCAAGCGGGGCGGGGGTTTTCACGCTGTGTTGCGCGAACCTCCCCTGCGAGCACCGGTATAGTGTGATTGTCGGGCCTCCTTCCTCCTGTTTTTCCCGTGTGGGCGGGCGTTTATTCACTACGCGAACCCCCCGGTCTTTCGCCACCACTCCGGGTTCGCGCGCGTCAAAGGATGAGCGGATCGCGCAGATCGCGCAGTGGCCGCTTCCCGTAGGTGTAGGAGAATTCGTCGCGCGGCTCACGCAGGCGGTAGACACGCAGGCTGTCCTCCTCCTCGTTGATGATCCCCAGCAGCCGGTGGAGCATCTGCTCGAACTGCATCGGGGTCAGGTGGCACTCGAACACGGAGTATTGTACCCGCTGCCCGAACGCGACGCACACATCCGCGACCCGCCGCAATCGGCGTCGCCCCTCGCGCGTCTCGGTGGAGACATCATAGGCGACCAGCACTTCCATTGGCCCCCCTTTCCGCAGTCAGCGCCCTGCCTTTATCGGACGACGAAGGCGGGGTAGTGCGTGAGGTCGCCGCGCAGGTGGCGCGCCAGGAGCCGGGCCTGCACATGCGGGAGCAGGCCGATCGGCACCTTGCGGTGGAGGAAGGGGTGCGCGACCTCCTCCTTCTTGCGCTCCTGGTAGGCGACAATGATCGTCTTACGGCCCGTGTCCGAGAGGTAGACCGCCCCGCCCGCCTGCTCGTCGAAATCGCCGCGCCCGATCTGCCGCCGATTGACGAGCGAGAGGGCGAGGCGGTCCGCCACCGGGGCGCGGAACTCCTCCAGCAGGTCAAGGCCGAGGGCGGGCCGGCCCGGCCGGAGGACGTGCAGGTAGCCGATCTGCGGGTCCAGCCCCACCCCCGCGACCGCCGCCACACAGTCTGCCAGGAGCAGGGTGTAGAGGAAGGAGAGCAGGGCGTTCATCCGGTCGCGCGGGGGGCGACGCGACCGCCCGCGTGGGGCGAAGGCGTCCCGGTCGTGGCGCACCATCCGGTCGAAGACGGCGAAGTACTCGCGCGCCGCGTTGCCCTCGTGGCCACGCAGGCTGTCGGTCGTGCCGCATTGGGCGATGGAGCGGATCTCCGCCGCGATCGCCGCGCCCGCCGCCCGCAGCGGGTCGGCGTCCGCCGGGTCCGTCGCCTCGCGCGCGGCGCGGAGGAGGACGTGGCGGCTGTTCTGCAACTTCGCCGCCGCGCAGCAGCGGGCGATCTCGCGGCTAGCGTCTACATCGGTCAGGGCATCGTACTGCGCCCGGCGCAGCAGCACGTTGCCGCTCACCGGCCCTTCCAGCCGCGCCTTGAACCGCCCGTTGCGGTCGAGCCAGATCATCGCCCGCCCGTCGTCGGCGCAGCGATGCATCAGCGATGGGCTGACGAGCACATTGCCGAAGCAGACGACCGCGCCGAGTTGCAGCAGCGGCACCCGCAGCACCGTCTCGCGCTCCTGCTCGACCCGCACGGTATCGTGGTCGAGGTGCAGGTAGGTCCCATCCGTCGCGATGTAGAGCGTGTTGAGGATTTCTGGCACGGTGTTTCCCCTCTCGTGTGGGTTGGGGGTTCGGGGGCATTCCTCACCCCCGGCCCCTCTCCATCGCCATGAAATCATGGCTCGCATCAGGCTTGTTCGGCGATGGAGAGGGGAGGGGATTGGTTTGGCTCTCAGTCCTCAGTCCTCAGTCCTCAGTCCTCAGTCCTCAGTCCTGTTTCGTCGGGCGCGATGATGAAGAGGGCGTCCCGGTAGCGGCGGGCCGCCGGGCCGCCCGCCGTCGCCTCCGGCAGGCAGGAGTCGATCAGCGAGCACTTGCGGCAGCGGGCGTCGTTTGGGGCGGTGGGCAGGTGATGCTCCGCGAGCATGGCGTGGATCGCCGCGATCGTCCCCTCCGTCCGCGCGCGGAGCGCGGCGTCGAGCGGGACAATTGCGCGGTGGCGGCTGGCGTGGTAGTAGACCGCGCCCTCGGGGATCGCCACGCCGAGCATCTCCTCGAGGCAGAGGGCCTGCGCGCAGAGTTGCAGGTCCTCATGGCCGCCGGGACGGCGCGTGCCGACCTTGTACTCGACGGGGTAGGGCAATCCCGCGACGAACTCCACGGCGTCCGCCTTGCCCGTCAGCCCCAGCCGCCGCGACCAGAGCGACAGCCCACGCCGCACCGTGACGCCCCGGCGCGCGTCGCCGCCGTCGGTGTGGACACGCTCGTGGGCGCGGTTGCCGCGCAGGGTGTAGAGGTTCTCGGAGTACGACTGCTCGACGTGGATCAGGGCGCACTGGCGCGGGCAGTAGCTGTAGTGTTCCAGGGCGGCGATCGGCACGAGCAGATGGTCGTCGTCGAGCGTGTGCATCGCCTCACCCCACGAGCCGCGTGAGCGTCACGCCGTCCGGCATCGCCGCGTCGTCCACCGTGATGGTGTAGTGGGTGAAGAGGCGCGGTGCGACGACCGCCGCGTTGCGCGCCACCGCGATGCGGTCGAAGAGCGTGTGCGCCGGGGCGTTGCCGAGGTTGCTCGCGTGGCTGAAGACGTACAGCCCCCGGCACGACATCATCCCGCGCGCCGCCGAGTGGTCGAGGTCCCACATCATCCGGGTCGCCTGCCAGAAGAGTTCCAAATCGTCCGCGCTCGCCCCGGTGCTCGTCGCGAAGTGCGGGTTGAAGAAGCCGTGCGCCCGGTACAGCCCGTACGGCACGATCGCCTTCCGGCCCATCTCGGTCGTCTTGCCGGTCGCCTTGCCGTCGCCGTCCTCCGCGACGACGACATTGGCGTCCTCGACGCGCGTCACGGCGACGCGGGTGATCGAGAGGTCAAGCGGGATGATCGGGTCGAGCGAGCGGGCGAAGGTGAGTTGCACCGGGCCGCGCACCTGCCCGCAGTTGACGCCCGTTGTCATCACCGCGCCGAAGAGCCGGACATCGTAGAAGTTGTCGCACATCCACGCGCGGGCGAGGTCAACCGTCTTGCGGTCCTGCTTCGCGCCCGTCGAGGTCAGCCCCTGCGCCGTATACGCCCGCTCGTGGATCGCGTTCAGCGCCTCGCTGCCGCTCTGGATGTAGATTTTGAAGCGATCCTCCGCCCCCTTCGCCACATCGACGAAGTCGCGCACCTTGCGCTTGATCGCGACATCGGTGACCAGCCCCTGCATCGTCTCCGGGTCCACGCGGGGGAGGTTGCCAGCGTCGGGGTCGCCGTTCGGGTTGCCGTCGGTGACATCGAAGAGCAGGACGAAATCGTGGCGGCGGGCGGTGTCGGTGTGGACAGTCGTGTTCTCCATGATGGTCGTTTCCTTTCATCTGTCGGTTGTGTCGTTGCCGGTCGGTCCGTGCTATGCGTCGTCGCTCTCCCCGTGCACCTGCTCGGCGGCTCGCACCGTTCGGGTGAATCGCTTGGCGCGTTGATGGTAGTAGCCGAGACTGAATAGCCCCTGCTGCTCCAGCGTGAGTGTCCGTGGGAAGCCCGCCATCTCGTTGGTACGCGGGTCGCGCGCCACCGATAGGCGGCTCAGGACTTCCGTCAGTTCGCGCTGAATGTTGACGTATGCCCCGTGGTTGTCCCGGTCTAGCTTGGCGAGATGGGGCTGCACGCCGCGCATGAGCCGACCGAAGACCGCGACGGGCGCGGATGAGGCGGTGCCGTAGAAGCGGTCTACGATCCCGGCCTTGATACCGGGAATCGCCGCATCCTGCGCATTCTCAAGGATCGCGAGCAGCCGCCCGCAGTGGTAGGCTGCGCTCGATTGATCCGATGTCGGATGGGTGTAGTCCGGTTCGAGTTCCACCATCGTTCCCCCCTTGATGTACTCCTGATTGGTTTGACTCGCGAGGACGAGTTTAATGAGGGCGGCGCGTGTCCGGGTGACGCGTTGCTCCGCTTGATTGCGGCGCACCGCCTGCGCCAAGAGGTTCCACGGCAGCGGCGTGCCAGTGACGACGGCATGGAGCAGGGCGCGCGCCGTCTGCGGCGTGAGGTCCTTCCCGTCGCGCACCGTCGCCGCTGCGAGCCGGAAGATGCCGATGGGCTCCGATTCCTCCCCCGCATTCCCGACGATGCGCTGGCGGTCGAACCAACGACCGACATGCTCCTGCACCGCACCGACTGTTGTGTCGATCCAATCGCGCACGACCGCACGCCCGCCGCTGGCAGAGAGCGAGACGGCGTAGAAGGCGTTCGGGTCCACTCCCCGCGTCTCCTCGCCTCGCCGCAGCGAATCGAGCAACCGCTTGACTGTCGCGGCGTCCGGGGTATTGAGGGTATTGAGCAGCGAGAACGTCGTCTTTTCGCGTGTCCAGAAGACGAAGACCGAGCCGCCAAGGAAGAAGCGGTGCTGCTCGTTCGCGATCAGCGCGTTGAGCGCCTTCGTGAACTTCTCGCCGCACGAAGCGCACGTTGGCGCGATCAGCGACGCCGCCAGCCCGTACGACTCGAAGGCGTCCGCGTTCGCGGAGATGATCGACGTGCCCGCTTGCTGGCCATTTGGGACGCCCTTGATCTTCCCCTGTAACCGCTCCAATACCGGGCGCCGCTGGCCGCAGACGAGGCACTGCATTGTTTTGACCGGCTGGGTGGCGGAGGAAGCGGGGTCGTGCTCCGTCGCCCAGAAGGCCTGCACAGCAGGAAGTTCGGTCGGGAAGACGCCGTCCACCCGGAAGGTGATGAGACCGCCCCGGTCGAAATCATCCGGCAGATCGAGGCTCTCCGCCGCGTCCGGCGACGCGAGAAAGGCGCGGACGGCCTCGACCGCCGGTTCGCGCGTCGCCGTCGCGCAGCGGGTGAGGATGTCCATGTACGCCGCGTGGCAGGCGGCGACGCGCTCCGGCTTGGAGGTCTCTCGCGCCAGGCCGAGCGTGTACTCCGCGTTGTCCGCCAGCAGAAGCGGCTGGATGCCAACCGCACGCGCGATCTGCGGCGCGAGGCGACGGATGCCGCGCTTCTCGCGCGGGTTCGCGGGGTTGAGGGTCGAGATGAGCGTCGCCCGCCCGCCTCCGCCATCGAGGTCGATGATGGAGGCGATGGGCGTCTCGTTGTAGAGCGTGGGCGGGAGGCCGATGCGGTCGGCGTACTCGCTGAGGCGTTGCAGCAGCATCAAACACCCCCCGCGATAACCGGGGCGGAGGGACGCAGGATGCCATGATCTACCCGCGCTTTGAAGAAGCGTGGCGTCCCGCGGCCGGAACCATCCGATGCATAATCGAGGTCGTGCAGCATCAGGCCGAGGTCTTCGGAATAATCTTCCGGTTGCTCGGTGCCGTCGGGCGGGGCGAAGGAGGCGGAGCACTCGCGCGTTCCCAGGTAGGGCGTCGCGAAGCACTGCCCGCGCTCCACCCGGCGGCGGAACTGGTCGCGGTATTTCGCCACGTCCGCTTCCACACCCGGTCGCAGTGCGATGTGGGCGCGGATGACGTACGCCACGCAGCGCAGCCCCAGCGTGTGGCGTTGCGCGCGGTCGCTCGTGGCGTCGTACCCGCCGGTGCCGCCCTTCTCCCAGCCGCGCGCCGCGCGCTCGCTGGCACGGCTATTGACCTCGTTGCGCAGGATGCTGAAGTACCGCACGGGTTTCAGCACCCAGATTTCCTCAACCCGCCATGTCATCTCAGGTTTCCAGAGGATCGATTCGAGGATGCCCCGCGCCGCCGAGGGCGTCATCACAGGATAGGTCAGTCTTTCTACCTTCATCTCGGGCCGAGTGAATACGGCGTAATCGCCCCAGACCTTCACCGCCAGCGGTGGATACGATGCACTCATCCCGAACCTCCTTTCTCAACTTGCAACAGAGACCGATGGCACGCGGATCGACCGCTCGCCGCCCCGGTACGGCGAGCGGTCGCGTCATTGCTCCTCGGTTGTTAAGTCGGGGCAACGCACGCGAGCGCCCCGGAAGTAGCAGCGATTCATCGGGGCGGTTCGGCTACCATCCCGATGGAAAAGTTCGGTGGGGTCTGATTTACGGGGGAGTGTGCATGGTCCGAGAATCCCGGACATGCGGAGGAAAGGCGGCAACGCCATCACGGAGGAAAGAAGTTTGCAACACGAAGGGAACCCGTTCTGGTATCATGGGGGCGTTCCTTTGCGAGAGCCTCGCCTGCTGCGATTGAAGCCCGTTCGCAGGCGATGGCTCACTTTTTTGTCTCGTTCATTGCGCCGTTTCTCCGTTTGCCTCCTGTTCTCCGGGTGACGATGCATATCGTCGCCCGGCAATCACCGTCTTAGCGCAATCATTTCAATCCCCAGAGAGTCCGCGAAGGGGATTCCCTGCCATTGCCACCATTCATATTCGATTGCTGTAAAACGGTAGCGAATCCAGAGTACTGTGTGATCATCATTAAGTCAATCCCCCATAAACTCATAGAATGAACCGATCCGCGTCCTGCCCCTCGCCAGTAACGCCGTAGCGGGGATGATACTTGCCGCACCAAACGCCGATGTCGTCCGTGACGAGCACGACCAGCCCGCGCTCGTGGTACTCCCGCGCAGCGCGGCGGCGCACGGCGACGGTGTAGGGCTGGAGTTTCCGCAGCACGAAGCGGGCATCAGGGCCACCAGCCCGCAGCCGGTCAAGCAGGGCGACGACGGCCTTGCGTTGCTCGTCGGTGCCGTAGTCGGTGATGATGACGGTCTCGGTGTCGTCCTCGATCATCTGGAATGCTTTGCTGACACAAGGGTAGTCGAAGGCTGTACGAAGGTCTTGAATCTTTTTCGCAGTGATGTGCGCGTCCACGTTGACCGCACTATAGTAAGATTCAAAGTACCGCTTGGAGACGTCGGGGTCGTTTGGATCGAAATCATCCCCGTAGCGGTTGATTAGGGCCTTTGTTTCTCCCGTCGCTGTCGTATACGCACCGGGGGGCATGTGCTCCCCCTCGGGGCGAAAGACGATCACGCGCCCGCGCGCCAGCACGCCGCCCCGGTTGCACCGCCCCGCCGCCTGGATGATGCTGTCCAACGGGCCGAGGGCGCGGAGCACGAGCGGGAAATCGAGATCGACGCCCGCCTCGATCACCTGCGTCGCCACGAGGCGGCACGGCTCGCCTTTTTGAAGCCGCCGCGTCACCGCCGCGATCACGTCCATCCGGTGCTTGCCGCAGAGCAGCGTCGAGAGGTGCAGCGCGTCGGGGTCGTCGAGGGCGGCGAGCAGGTCGAGGGCATCCTGCTTCGTGTTCATCACCGCGAGGGCCTGCGGCGCGTCCCGCAGCCAGTCGGCGACCTCCGAGAGCGGGTAGGTGCGGTCGGTGCGCCACTCGTAGGAGACGCGCGTCAGGTCCGCGAAGTGGCGGGCGGCGTCCGGCACGATCTCTCGCGCGCCAATCGCCCGGAACTCCGCGATCACCTCGAAGGCGGGTTGCGTCGCGGTGGAGATGACGACGGTCGTGCCGTAGTGCCGCACGAGTTGGCCGAGGGCGTCGAGGATCGGCTTCAGCAGGTGCGGCGGCAGGGCCTGCGCCTCGTCGAGGATGATGACGCTCCCCGCGAGGCGGTGCAGTTTGCGGCACTGCCCCGTCTTGTTGGCGAAGAGGCTCTCGAAGAGTTGCACGGTCGTCGTCACGACGATGGGCGCGTCCCAATTCTCCGCCGCCAGCCGCTGCCAGATGTCGGCGGGGCGGTAGCCCGGCTGGCCGTCGTCCTTCCCCTCGGTTGCGCTGTGGTGTTCGAGCACGGCGGGGTGCCGGTCGTCCCCATCGCCGAAGATGTCGCGGTAGACCTTCGCCGTCTGCTGCGTGATGCTGATGAACGGCACGGCGACGATGACGCGCCGTTTGTCGTGGCGCACCGCGTGGCGCAGCGCGAAGGCCATGCCGGAGCGCGTCTTGCCGCCGCCCGTCGGCATCGTTAGCCGGAAGAAGCCGGGGGGCATCGCCGCCGCCGCGACGCAGGCGGCGTACATCGCGTCGCGCGACTCCCGCACGGTCGCGGTGCAGGCGGTGGCGGGGGCGGGTGGGTGCGCCTCGAAGCGTGCGAGTAGCGTCGCGAGGGTGAGGTCGCTGCCCCGCGTCGTCGCCTTCCAGTCGGTGAAATGACGCTCGGTGTCGAGGTAGTCCGCGTCCACGAGCGTCGAGAAGAGGAGCCGCAGGAAGAGTTCCGCATCCAGTTCGGAGCGGATATGGGGTGGCAGCACCGGGCGACCGATGGCGTGCAGCTCCGGCACGTCCCCCTCCGCGCGGGCGATGGCATCGCGCAACGCGGGGTCGTCCGCGCGCTTCAGGAGCCACTGCTTCAATTCCTCGGGCGTATCCAACCCGCCATGATGCCCCTGGATGAGCAGCGAAAGGACGTCGAAGCCGCGTTGCACGGCGAGTTGCGCGCCCGCCGCCTTGTGATCCGGCCCGCGCGGCGGGGCGGTCTTCGTCTCACAGGCGCGAAGGTAGTCCTGAAACGCCGGGGTGTACTTGCCCACGTCGTGTAGCAGGCCGATGGCGTGGGCGATCGCGCCCGCCCCGAGCGGCGCCGCGAAGTCGCGGGCGTCATTCGCGACATTGTGCAGGTGTACTGATAAGTCTTGTGGCTCGCCCCGGTCGTTGCGGGAGTGCCCGTAGAAGTCCATCGCGGTCGCTCGCTTTCATTGATGGATGCCGAATTACCTCGTGTATCTACCCTATCACCCGATAGCGGACGCGCATACGACCGCCATCGCACGATGACAGGATCTTTCGGGTTGATGAGGGGATGCTCGGCGGGTGTATGGACCTTGATACCGCGTAATCGGTGATGGGAACACAGGCTGAAGCCTATGCCCCCGGGAAAGGCAGCGATCCCATTCCCGCATTCCTCCCCCTTCCCCCGTGGGGAAGGGGGCCGGGGGGTTAGGTCATTTCCCTAAATCAGATGGAACGCCGTCTGTCGCCCGTCGAGCCAGGAGACCGCGCCGCCCGTCAGCGCCACGTCCTCTTCGAGGGCGATGCGGACCTCCTGCCCGTCCCATTCGGGCACGGGGTGGAGCGCGTTCAGCTCGACGGAGTGGCAGGTGTCGTCGAACAACTCGTAGTCGCCGTTGCCGGGGACGCCGTCCTGCCGGTCCCAGAGGCCGATGGTCGGGCCGGCGGCGTGGCCGTGGTAGCCGAGCGGGTGGGTGTAGATGCTCGGCGTGAGGCCCGCGTCGCGCGCGTCCGCCAGCGCTGCGCGCAGGATCGTGTTGCCGGTCTGCCCGACGACCATCGCGGCGCGGAGGATCTCCTGCAACCGGTTCCCCGCCGCCAGCGCGGCCTGCAACCCGGCGGGCGCGTCCGTCTCGCCCGGCTTGAGGATGTAGGCATTCTGCTGCTGGTCGGTGGCGAGGCCGAGATAGTGGAAGCCGATGTCGCAGTGGAGCACGTCGCCGGGCTGGACCAGCGTACGCACGCCCTCCTTCCGGTCGAACGACTGGCTGGGGGCCTGGATCGAGACGGAGGGCTGGAACCAGGCGCGCAGCCCGGCGTCCTGCATCGTCTGGCGCATCCACCAGACGACATCCTCCGTCGTCGTGCGGCCCGGCGCGATCGCGCGCGGGGAGAAGGCCTCCGCGATGATCGCGTGGCCGAGGGCGACGATGCCGGGGTAGACGCCGAGTTCGGCGGGGATGCGCCGCTCCAGCCAGCCGACGCAGAGCCGCTCCGCGCCCCGCACGCGCGCCATGTACGTCTCGCCGAGGGCGGCGCTCAGGCGCAGGAACTCGTTGTGCGTCAGGCCGTCGCCGAAGGCGAAGGTGTCGGAGATGTTCAGCCCGATCGTCTGCGGGTCGCGCTCACGGACGACGCGGGCGAGGCAGGCGTCCTGCTCCTCGGCGTCGGGGTCCCAGGCGCGGGTGTAGAAATCGCCGAAGCCGTAGCGGTCGAGCGTCAGCCGCTCGACGTCGCCGTCCGGGCGGCGACTGAAGACGAGGATCGTGCGGCGGCGCGCGGCCATCGACGGCTCCGGCAGCATCGACATGATGACCGGGTCCTCGTTGTATTCCCGCGCCGCGACGATCCACATGTGGAACCCCTCGCGCGCCATCAGCGCGGGGAGGATCGTCTCCAGCCGCTGCCGCAGCCAGTCGTTGCGGACGACGGCCTGCGTGCGCAGCGGCAGCGTCCGCTCGCGCAGGGTCGCGGCGAAGGCGCTGCGTCGGTCGGTGGCGAGCGGGTCGTGCATCGGTGCTCCTTCGGGCGGGAGTCGGCAACGGACGTCAGAACGCACAAACAGTACCCGGGCGTCGGCGTTCTGTCTATCGCCGGGGATTTTCCTAACCCCCTGCCCCCCTTCCCTCGCAGGGAAGGGGGAATGGCAATCGCCTGCGGGCGATAGCCCGGCGTGGCTCCCCTTTCCCGCCCCTTCTGCTATGCTGCCGGGCGGTGGGGGCGTGGAATCGGGGGAGGGAAACCCGTGGTCGAGCGGCGTCTGCGGTACATCGAGGGACAACTGCGCAGCATCGAGGACTTCCGGCGGCGCGCGCTGGACACGGGCGACGGGCGGAAGGCGTCGCGGGCGGAGCAGACGATCATCCAGTTCGAGCAGCAGGCCGCCATGCTGGCAATCAACCTGGAGCGACCCGAGGAGGGGCGGGAGGACGGCGGGGACGCGGAGCGCATGAAGATGGGGCGGGCGCACGTCCTGGTGATTAACGGCGACCCGGACTTTCTCAACTTCGTGCGCACCCTGCTGCAGGACGAGCGGTACAACGTCACCACGACCAACTATGTGCCCCGCACCTTCGACCTGATCGCCGCGCTCGGGCCGTCGCTGCTGCTCGTGGACTTGGTGATGGGCGAGCAAGCGGGCTGGGAGCTGCTGGAGCAGCTACACGCGGGGGCGGCGACGCGGGGCATCCCGGTGATCGCCATGTCGCCCGATCAGCGCCTGCTCGACCGCGCCGAGGCGGACGAGGCGCGCTACGGGGTGCGGCGGTTCCTGCTCAAGCCGCTGGATTACCACGGGTTGCTGGAGGAGATCGACGCCCTGATCGGGCGGGCATAGAAGGACTGAGGACTGCGGGTGCCCTCTGGGCGGCATGAGGACTGAGTAAGGGCGCCAGGCACACCAGGCACCCTCCGGGCGGTGGGAGTTAGGGCGCGTCCATAGACGGGTAGCGGTAGGCGGTCGGCGGGTCGAAGGTCTCCTTGATGGCGCGGGGGCTGACCCAGCGGATCAGGTTCCACCGCGAGCCGGCCTTATCGTTCGTGCCGGAGGCGCGCGCCCCGCCGAAGGGCTGCTGGCCGACGACCGCGCCGGTTGGCTTGTCGTTGATGTAGAAGTTGCCCGCCGCGTGGCGCAGGACGCGCTCCGCCTCAGCGATCGGGGCGCGCTCGTGGGAGAAGACGGAGCCGGTCAGGCCGTACGCGCTGGTGCGATCGATCTGTTCGAGCATGTCCGCGTACTCATTCTCCGCATAGACGTACGCCGTGACGATCGGGCCGAAGAGTTCGTCGTGCAGGAGCGGGAAGTCGAGGTCCTCCGTCGTGATGACGGTCGGGCGCACGAAGTACCCCTCGCGGTCGTCCGTCTCGCCGCCGACGAGGACGCTGGCGGACGACGCGGAGCGGGCGAGGGCGATGGCGTCGCGGTGCGTCGTCCAGGCATTGCGGTCGATCACCGCGCCCATGAAGTTGCGGAAATCGGCCACGTCGCCCATCGTGATCGCGCCCACCTCGTCGCACAACTGGTCGCGCACGGAGGGCCAGAGGTTCTCCGGCACGAAGATACGCGAGGCGGCGGAGCACTTCTGCCCCTGGTACTCGAACGCGCCGCGCAGCACCGCCGTCGCCATCGCCCCGGCGTCCGCGCTCGGGTGGGCGATGATGAAGTTCTTGCCGCCCGTCTCGCCGACGATGCGCGGGTAGTTGCGGTAGGTGCGCACGTTCGCGCCAATCGTCTGCCACATCCCCTGGAAGACCGCCGTGGAGCCGGTGAAGTGGACGCCCGCGAGGTCGCGGTGGGCGAGCGCGGCGTCCCCGACCGCGCCACCGCGGCCGTGGACGAGGTTGATGACGCCGTCCGGCAGGCCCGCCGCGCGCAGCAGGTCCATCAGGAAGTGCGCGGCGTAGGCGGCGGTAGAGGCGGGCTTCCAGACGACGGTGTTGCCCATCAGCGCGACGGAGGTGGGCAGGTTGCCGGCGATCGAGGTGAAGTTGAACGGTGTGACGGCGAGGACGAACCCCTCCAGCGGGCGGTATTCGAGCCGGTTCCAGACGCCGGGGGAGGAGAGCGGCTGCTCGTCATAGATGCCGCGCAGGTAGTCCACGTTGAAGCGCCAGAAGTCGATCAACTCGGCGGCGGCGTCGATCTCCGCCTGGTGCACCGTCTTGGACTGGCCGAGCATCGTCGCGGCGTTGAGCGTCTGCCGCCACGGGCCGGCGAGCAGGTCCGCCGCGCGCAGGAAGACCGCCGCGCGCTCCGACCACGGCAGCCGCGACCACGACGGCCACGCCGCCGCCGCCGCCTCGATCGCGGCGTTCGTCTCCGCCGCGCCGCCCTGGTGGACATCCGCGAGGACATGCGCGTGGCGGTGCGGCATGACGGCGGGCTTCGTCGCGCCGGTGCGGACCTCCTTGCCGCCGATGACGAGCGGGAGGTCGAGCCGCTGCTCGGTGAGATCGACGAGGCGCTTCTTCACCGCCGCGCGCTCCGCCGAGCCGGGGGCGTAGCTCAACAGCGGCTCGTTGAACGCGGCGGGCGAGCGGAAGGTCGCGGGGGCGGCCCCGGATGAATCGTGCATGGCGTGCATTCCTCCTGGTCGGGCGGATCGGACGGCGGGCCACCGGCGTGGCGTCGGTTGTGATCAGTAGTGTAGCAGCCTCCCGAACCCCCGGCCCCTTCCCCATCACTGCCCAGAAGGCACGTTCCTCGCGAGGATCGGCTCAGTCGGGAACGGGGATGATCGCGCGCCGTTCCCGCGATGTTCCTCACGACTCGGTGCCGCAAGCAGTTTTACTGGCAAGATGGCATGCAGTTTTATCGGTATAACAGCATAGCGTCTTGATGGTAATCCCTTCGCACGGAGCCGAACCGGGCAATTGTTCGCACAAGTTGTACGGTCGTGAAGGGGGTATTGACAGAGGTTGTAAATTATGGGGAAGACGCGGTGAGTTGCCGCAACATTGGATGTATGTACCAGAGGGTGGGCACCTGATGACATTTCGCGACCGAAAGATTCCGTACCTGTCGCATTTCGGGCTGCTCGATGAGCCGTACTCCCCCTCACCAAACCCGCGCTATCTCTACATTTCGCCCACGCACAACCTCGCATTGGAGAAGACGAAGTGGACGATTGCCGCCAAGCGCGGCCTCTCGCTCTGCTTCGGCCCGGTCGGCACCGGCAAGACGACGCTGGCGCGTGAGCTGGCGCAGCGGATGGAGGACGACCCCGACCTCGCGTACGTCTTCATCACCAACCCGAACTTCCCGACGCCGAACCAGTTCCTCCGCGCCATCGTGCAGGAGTTCGAGGTGCCGCAGACTTCCAAGAACTTCCTCGACATGCTGACGATCTTCAAGGACTTCCTGCGCACCGAGGCGATGGAGCGCGGCAAGACACTCGTGCTGATCATCGACGAGGCGCAGACGCTGCGGACGCCGCTGCTCGAACTGCTGCGCCAGCTGATGAACTATGAGACGAACGACCAGAAGTTCCTGCAGGTGACGCTCTTCGCGCAGGAGGAGTTCCGCACGCGCCTCCAGCACCCGAGCCTGCGCAACTTCGTCAGCCGCAGCGCGATGTCCTCGACGCTCGACCCGCTCTCGCTCGCGGAGAGTGCGGCGATGCTCAAGCACCGCTGGCTCGTCGCGGGGGGCCGCGAGTTCCCCTTCGCGGAGGAGGCCGTCGAGGAGCTCTACATCCACTCCAGCGGCGTGCCGCGCACCGAGGTGATCCTCGCGGACAACGCGCTGCTCGCCGCCTTCCTCGTCGGCAAGCGCCAGATCGGCGCGGAGATCGTGCGCGACGTGGTAGCGGACCGCGGCCTGCCGGACACCGAGCCGCTGCCCGTCCGCTCGATCAAGCGGCAGACCGGCAGGAACCTCACCTCCCTGCGCCGAGGCGCGCGATGAGCGACAACAACAACAGCAAGCGCAGCCCCTTCGCGGGCCTCGACACCGCGCTCGTCCGCCCGTCCCGTCAGCGCGCGCCATCGCCGCGCGCGCGCCGCGCCGAATCGGGTGCGCTCATCAAGGCAACATTCTACCTGGAGGAGGGTCAGGTGCTCGCTCTCGAACGCCTCCGCCTCGCCCGCCGCGAGCGCGGCGAGAAGATCGACAAGAGCGCGCTCGTCCGTGAGGCGATCACCCGCCTCGTCGCCGAGACAGAAGGGATGAGGATTGAGGACTGAGGACTGAGCGCGACCCCCATCCCCTCTCCATCGCCCTGAGAGCACGGCATGCGTCAGGCCCGTTTAGCGATGGAGAGGGGCCGGGGGTGAGGAAGGCCACCAGATGCCCGTACCCGCTACTCGTTATTCGTTACTGCGGAGAGAGATTGACTTAATCGAACGTGTGTTCTATTCTGGGCAGGCTTGTTCTCAGACTTCTGTCTCCCCGGAGGAACCATGTTCAATGGTGAATGATCGTCCGCGCCCATCGTGGCGCGGGGAGGGACGACGACGATGGGCCGGAAGCCGCGCACCGACGACTGGCATTTTGACGGGTTCGCCGCGCCGACGACGACCCCGGTACCGGACATCATCTTCGATGAGTTCCTCGCGCGCCTCGGTGAGGCGGAGCTGAAGGCGCTTCTCTACATCGTGCGCCGCACCTTTGGCTTCAAGAAGGCGAGCGACCCGATCTCCTTTAACCAGTTTCTCCGCGGCATCGTCACCCTCGACGGGCGCGTGCTGGACGGCGGGTGCGGCGTGCGCGACCGCACGACCCTCAGCCGCGCCCTCCAATCCCTCGAGGCGAAGGGGATCATCCACAGCGAGAAGGGGATCGACCAGCGCGGCGAGAACGAGACGACCGTCTACAGCCTCCAATTCGCGAAAAACCCCGCTCTACCGACCGATCCGGGGGGTGGTAGGGAATTCCTACCACCCCGGTATGAATCACCCACACCCCCCGCCGAGGGGGTGGTAGGGAATTCCTACTACCCTGGTATGAATCACCCGCAGGGGGTGGTAGGAATTCCCTACCACGGGTGGTATGAATTCCCTACTACAGTGGTAGGGAATTCATACCCACAAGAAACAGTTAAACAAGAAACAGAAGGGATTAATAATTCGAATGAGCGATTTTCAATTTTTTGTGGACAACCTGTGGATAACGATGGGGGTAACTCCAACGACACGATCCCCCGTCCGATCGAGACAATCATCGCACCATCCGAGCCGATAGGGCCGGAGGCTTTTCAACCCACGCCTCCACCAACGCCATCGATGCCCGCTATCCTCCCTGCCCCGGACATCGGTGAAGCGGCTGCCCCGCCACCAGCGACGCCAACGCAGGAATGCGATATGTCCCAAAATGATGGAGATGATGAGGACGACGGGGATGGCGAGCAGGACGAGCAGGATGACGGCTGGTTCGCCGCACCCGTCGTCCACGTCCAGTTGCTCCGGTTCGCGACGGACTTCGGGCGCGAGTTCCACGACCGCGCCCCGCCGCGTGTCACCGCTCGCCGCCTCTGCAATCTCTACCGTCGCGCCCGGATGCCGCTGGACGCCTTCACGGACCACTGCTACCACGCCCGTGAGACGACGCGGGGGCGGGCGGCGAGCATCCGCACCCGCGCCGACGACGGCACGGCGCATAAGATGCCCTACTTCTTCGCCGTGCTGGAGGACAGCCTCGGCCTGCGCCCCGCGTCGCCCGCCGCCGACCCCGTGCGCCTCGCGACCTTCCGCGCCGGGGATACGGGGCGGCGCGGTGTCGGGTGAACCGCCACCGTCCGGGCGGCGGGCGCATCGCTCACCGGTGGCATGCGGGTATCGGTCTTGCAGTGTCGATCATTGCGTTCTGGCAACCCGATTCGTGCAACGGTAAGGAGATCGGACATGGTGAAGGTGGCGTTGTTCGCGCGTATGGAGGCGAAGCCCGGAAAAGAGGAGCAGGTCGCGCAGTTCCTCCGCGATGGCCTGGCCCTGGTCGAGGCGGAACCCGCGACGACGGTCTGGTTCGGCATCCGCCTTGGTCCCTCGACATTCGGCATCTTCGACGCCTTCTCGGACGAGGCGGGGCGCGATGCGCACCTCACGGGGCAGGTGGCAGCGGCATTGATGGCGAAAGCGCCGGAGTTATTCGTGCAGCCGCCCGCGATCGAGAAGGCCGACGTCCTCGCATCAAAGATGCCGCGCTAGCGGGCGCGGCATCGACCACGCCGTGGGGTCAGTGAGAACCCTCACCCCCCGAATTACCGGGGGTCCGCCGTTGAGTTCCGCGTCACGATCGAGGGCGCATCGTGGATTGGCCCCCGCGCCTCGATCTCCGGCCGCAGTTCCCTCGGGTTGATCGCGTCCTTGCGCGGCTCCCGCATGGTCATCGCCGGAGGCTCGGTCTCCGGCCGCGCCTCCTGCGGGCCGGCCGCCGCCGCCGCGTGGGCGAGCCGTCGCTCGGCGCGCGCCTCCAGGTTCTCGTCCTCGTCGCCCTCGATCCACGTCGCGAAGAACTGCGTTACGCCCTTGCGCACGGTGACGCTGACCTCGAACTCGTGCCCCTCGTCGCACCGGCACTGGATGCAGACGTCCGGGAAGTCGTGGTCGATCGCCCCGCGCGGGATCAGCGGATATTCCCGCGTCCGGTGGAGCGCGGATCCCAGATGCACATTCGACCCATCGTCGGTCCCCACCCCGCGCGCCCGACAGACGGGGCAGGGGAGGACTGCCTCCCGCGCCGTCACCTCCACCTGGAGCGTACGCCCGTCGGTCCGTGGTGCCGTTCTGTTCACTCCTGCCATCGTTCCTGCTCCTCCTCGTCCGGGGCGACCGCGCCGCAAATGGCGCGCCGCGCAACGTTATGTCGAGTCCCGGCGGCATGATAACCATTCGGCAAGCGGAATGCAAACGGGGAGAGGCAACGACCTCGCCTCTCCCCTGAATGCACGCGACCAATCCGCCATGCTTGGCCCTTCTTGGCACACGTGCCGTCGTCCGGCCCGCCGAGTGATCCCGCTTGCTTTGACACTCCCACGGCTAAAGCGCGTGGGATTCCGGGTTCACCCCCGCGTGCTCCCGATGAGGAAGTCTGACCGCGAGTCCACCAGCGTTTTCGGTTTCCGTATGCCCTACGGCAACCATCTGTTTCAGCCCTTCGCGGCGGATGTTCACCGCCGCAGCGAGGTCTCTATCGTGGGTAATGTCGCAACCATCGCATTTCCAAAGGCGGTCCGAGAGCGTCAATCCGTCATCGATCGTGCCGCAGACCGGGCACGTCTTCGAGGACGGATACCACCGACTGATCACCGCGATGGGCTTGCGATGCCAAAGCGACTTGTATTCCAGCATCCGCCGGAACTCGCCCATCCCCGCATCGCTCACGCTCTTGGACAGTTTGGTTCTCACCATCCCTTTGAGCGAGAGGTCTTCGATGCACAGCCCGCCATGCCGCGTCACGAAGCGAGTACTGAGTTTGTGGAGGAAGTCGCGTCGTTGGTTCGCCGTCTTCCGATGTACGAGCGCGACACGATGTTTGGCTTTCACCCTTCCACTGCTACCCTTGACGGTACGAGAGAATGCCTTGCTCACCCGTCGCAACTTTCGCTGCCTGCGGCGATAGAACTTCGGGGTGGCGATACGCTCACCGTCACTAAGGACGGCGAAGTCCTTCAATCCGAGGTCGATGCCAACAACTTCATCCGGGTTCGGCGCGGGCAAGGCAACATCGGGCATCGCGAAGGACGCCACCAGCGAGACATACCACTTCCCCGTCGCATCGCGCTTGAATGTGGCCGACTTCGTTTTGCCCTCAATCGTCTGGGATTGCCGGATGCGGATCGCGCCGATCTTCGGGACGATTACCGCGCCGTCACGGACACCAACGCGTTGCGGGATACGGAACCGTTGCTCGTCTCGCTTCCTACTCTTGAAGCGCGGGGAGTGGGCGCGTCGCTCGAAGAAGTTGTCATAGGCGCGATAGAGGTCTATCAACACCTGCTGCAATGCCTGCGAATCCACCTCGCGCAGCCACACCGTCCCCGGCTGCGATTTCAGCGCTGTGAGTTCGGCGGAGAGGGCGAGACGACTGATTCCCGTGCCGTTCTCTTTGTCGTAGGCAATCCGTCGTGCCAATGCCCAGTTCCAAACAAACCGCCGCGCCCCGGCAAACCGCGAAAGCAACATACCCTGCGCGGCGTTCGGTTGCATCTGGAAACGGTAGACGCGCAGTTGCTCCACTCGCTATCCTCTCGTTTTCTGCGCTGCAATGTAGCGACGCACCGTTTCCGTGCTCGCGACGCCAGTGGAACCGACGTAGAAATTGCGCGTCCACAGGCTTGTCATCCGCGCAAGGGCGGGGAACTCCGCTCGCAGAATCCGCGATGTTTTACCCTTCACCTGCCCCATGATTGCCGACGGACTCCACTGTGGCAGCGCGGAAACGAACAGGTGGACATGATCGGGCATGATTTCCAGCGCGACGATCTTGCACTCCACTTCGTCGCACGCTTCTTCCAGCACTTCCCACAGTCGTTCCGCCACCGTGTCAACCAGAATCTTGCGGCGATAGCGCGGCAGAAAAACGAAGTGATAGGTCACTGCGGAGACGGTGGTATTGGTGCGGCGAATCTCGTTCTTCATGCCGATAATGTAGCAGAAAGGCGGTGATACTGCAACAGATCGAATGCGTTGGGAGCCGCTACATCCCACGGCTAAAGCCGGTGGGTTTTGCGGCACTTTTCTATAACGGGGACGATCAGAAAGGCAACGGGGACAACGGGAAGAAGGAGACGCTGATCAGCTGGAACACGCAGGGACCACAAGGCCCTGCGGGACCGGCAGGACTGGTGGGGCCAGCCGGACCACAGGGACCTGTGGGAGCGGTCGGACTGAAAGGTGACACGGGCGCGGTCGGTCCAACTGGTCCCACCGGGATACCGGGGCCACAAGGGACGAAAGGCGATCCCGGCGCGCAAGGTCCGCAGGGGAGTCCCGGCATCGTCGGCTATGAGCGAGTCGTCCAGACCGAGACGAATGTCACGATAGCGCCCAGTGCGGAGCTCCTGCGGACCGCTGCCTGCCCAGCCGGGAAGCGGGTGCTCGGCGGCGGTATTGGCTACAGCGGTGCCAACGGGCCCGGCGGGCGGCCGTACGTCGAGAGCTCGGTGGCACTGTCCGACACCACATGGGGCGGCGCGATCGGGAACCCCTCAAGCACCACATCCGTGACACTTAACACCCTCTCCACCGAGGCGATCTGCGCCATCGTCCTCCCCTGACGGCAACGTCGCATCGACGCTCGCGCGATGTCCCCACCTCCACCGGTGGGGGCATCGTCGGGCCTGTTGCCGGTAGCTGGGTGCAATCCGCCGGGACGCGAAGATAGCCGGAGTGATGCCGTCGCACAGCGCGCTAGTACAGCCGCTCCCGGTACGATTCCTCGAACGCCGCGTCCAGCGATTCCACCGTCACATCGGGCATCGGCACCTGATCGTGGAGCATCTGCGCGAGCGACGGCAGCGCGCCCCGCTCCGGCCACGTCGCCGCGTCCCACAGCCGCGATCGCTTCAGCGCCTTCGGGCACTGGAGGAACGCCTCCGCGATTTCTACCGCGATTGCGAGGTCCGGCGTTTTCCCGCCCGCCTCCAGCCGCGCGAGGATGTCCGCGTCGCGCACGATGCACGCCTGCCCGTTGATCCGCAGCGTCTCCCCGACGCCGGGGATCATGAAGAGAAGCCCGACCGCCCCGTGCGCGACGATGTTCCGCAGCGAGTCGATCCGCCGGTTGCCGGGGCGGTCGGGGATGACCAGGGTGTGGTCGTCGAGCACCAGCACGAACCCCGGCGCGTCGCCGCGCGGCGAGACGTCGCACTCGCCGCGCCCGTTCGCCGTCCCCACGAGCACGAAGGGCGAGAGGGCGATGAAGGCGCGGCAGTGGCGGTCGAGCGCCGGGAGCTGCTTCTTGATGACGAGTTCGCGCGGCTCCCCCACCAGTGCGCGCAATGCCTCCTCCGAGGTCACGCAGTCGGTGAACGAGTGGCGTGTCGGCGCGTCAATCATCGGGGGTTCCTCCATCGGTCGTTTTCGCTCGCGAAGCCGCACGTTCGCCCCCATTGTAGCCGAAGACGGAGGAAGGGGGGCGAGGCCTCCCCAGCCTTGCACATCCGCCCCGCCGGTGCGATGCTGTAGGTGTACGTACGCTTCGGGCGCCAATGAAGATGAAAGGGGAGACGATGGACACCATCTCCGCCGACGAACGCCACTGGCGGCAAGCGCCGCGCTGGGCCGCCCTGATCGCCGCGCTCGCCATTGGCGGGTTCTACGCCGTCCTGCCGAACGACCTCCGTTTCGGTCCCCGCTGGCTGCTCGCCGCCCTCATCGTCGCCTTCCTCATCCCGCTCAACGGCGCGCGCTACGCCGGCAACTACCGCCTCACCCGCATCTTCGCCTTTACCCTGACGAGCCTCGTCACCGCCGCGATCACCGCGAGCGCCATCCTGCTGATCGTCCGCCTGCCGAGCGGCAAGACACCCGCCACGCACCTGCTGCGGGACGGCGCGTTGATCTGGGGGGCGAACATCCTCGTCTTCGCCATCTGGTACTGGGAGGTGGACTGCGGCGGCCCGCACGAGCGGCACATGAAGCGGTACACGAGCGTCGATTTCCTCTTCCCGCAGATGACGATGGACGACGAACGGAGCAAGACGTGGTCGCCGGACTTCCTCGACTATCTCTTCCAGGCCTTCAACACCAGCGCGGCGTTCAGCCCGACCGATGTGCTGATTCTGTCGCGCCGCGTGAAGGCGCTGATGATGGTGCAGTCCCTGATCTCGCTCGTCGTCGTCGCCGTGCTGATCTCGCGGGCGATCAACGCCCTCGGATCGCAGTGAGGCCAGAAGCCAGAAGCCAGAAGCCAGAGGCTGGCTTTCTGGCCTCTGGTTTCCGGTTTCTCGCTTCTCGCTTCCGGCCTCACGAGAATGTGCGACCGTGGGATCGATGCGTGGCATGTAAGGCCAGTTCCGCATCATCGACCGGCACCGTGAGCGCTCGCAGGTGGCGCTCGCCTCACCCTGCCCCGGTCACGGCTTCAGGGCAACATATCCCCATTCGGATTTGAACCGGTTTTCCGAACGCTGAACGTGGACGCGAGCGCCGCATGCGCCCTCCGATAGTGGCGAGAAAGAGCGCCATGAAACGACCACCGTGACACCGAACTGTCACTTTGATCAGTAAATGGTTCTCCCGCACTCTCGATGCTCCAAAATAGCTGTCTCGCGAGTGGCAGCCAAGGCTCCGTCGGTAAGCATCGATTCACGCATCAGCGTCGCGTCGAATGCGAACTTCGCTCCGGCCGACAACCAGGAAACGGGTATTCGGCATCATCGAGATAGCGGGAGAGCCAGTAAATGGCGATATTCTTCGGCGCTCTTTGTCGTTTAGGGGGTCACGCCTCACAGGAACTGCAGTTTACGACGGGTGTCGTGTTTCTCGTCCGATTGCATGCTTTTCGTCCCCGGCATCGACGCGAGCGCACGACTTACTCGGCCATCCGCAGATACTGGTAGAGCGTCTCGCGGCTGATCCCGTAGGACCGTGCCACCGTCGCCTTCCCCTCCCCCGCCGCCACCCGCGCGCGCAGTTCCGCCCGTTGCACCGCGTTGAGCGCCTTCTTCCTGCCCCGATACACCCCGCGCTGCCTTGCCAGGGCAATCCCCTCC
>JAABUT010000851.1_pt1 | contig 41291 bp, 42 predicted proteins | sample 5559281 | NCBI WGS metagenome assembly JAABUT01 (sample SAMN10711880, study PRJNA513359) | rock metagenome | isolation source: Antarctica rocks | place: Antarctica: Victoria Land, Ricker Hills nord | collected 2016-01-04 | reverse complement strand
ATGTCCTGACCGGCACCGTCATCGGCCAGTGCCTACCCCGGCACCGGCGTGAGGAGTTCTTGAAGTTCCTGCGCAAGATCGAGCGTGAAGTTCCACGCGGCCTGCAGGTGCACCTGATCTGCGACAACTACGCCACCCACAAGCATCCCGCCGTGCGGGCCTGGCTGGCCAAACGTCCCCGCTTCCACATGCATCTCACCCCGACCTCGTCCTCGTGGCTGAACCTCGTCGAACGATGGTTTCGAGAACTGACCGACAAAGCGCTGCGCCGTGGCGTGTTCCATTCCGTCCCCGACCTGATCGCCAAGATTGAGGAGTACCTCGCGGCACACAACGACGACCCCAAGCCGTTCGTCTGGACCGCAACCGCCGACGACATCCTGGCCGAGGTCGCCCGCGGACGCGTCGCGCTTCAAGCGGTCAATCAATGACGAGACACACCACTAGGTCCGGCGGAGCCGGAGTTTTGAGTCAAGTTCGTGTCGGTGGGGTCGGGTTCAGGCGACGAGGCCGCTCCGGTCGGTGATGGTGTGTCGAAGGCGTGCTGGTAGGCGATGGCGGCTCGGTGCAGTGGGCCGGTGTCGGTGGTGTCGTTGAGGTGGGACAGGCCGGTTGGTAGGAGTCGGTCGTGGACGCGGGTGAGGAACATCGCGGTGTGTAGGCCGGTGTCGGTGACTCGGTAGCGGTGGGTGTGCGGGACGGGTTCGATAAGGCTGTGCAGGCGTAGTCGGCGTAGGTCGTAGGGCATCTGGCCGGGTGAGACGGCATGCGGGTCGAGGCCGCGGAGCCCGGCGGTGAGGGTTCGCAGGTCCTGGTTGGTGAACCCGTGGGGTTGGAGGCGGAAAGTGACCAGTGCGGCGAGCAGGGCGTGGGAGCGTGGCTGTCCCAGGCGCAGCCCGGCGACGCGGTGCCGGTCGGTGTGGTGACCGGGTCGGTGATCGCGGCGAGGGCGGTGGTTCCGGTGATCGGGTCATGGTCGAGTCGTTGGACGCCCAGCAGGCGTCTGTTGGCGGTGAAGCCGACCTCGCGGAGTGCAGGCAGGTTGGTCAACCGTTTCCCGATGGTGAAGTCGCGGGTGTTGTTGATGGTGGTCTCGGTTCGTAGCGCTCGTCCTTGCTTGTGGTACTGCTTGATGGTGGTGGACTTGTAGTCCACGTGTAGGCTGGGGGTGACCTCGGCGGTGATGACCCGGGTCCGGAACCGTCCCGGGGTGCAGCGTTTGGGTCCGCGGTGGATGCGCTTGCCGAAGATGAGCGCGACCTGGTCGGGGCGCCCGAGGTCGAGGTTGTCGCGGATGACCTGTTCGAAGAAGACCCGCCCGGACACGGGCCGGTCGAGCATCTGGGTCAGCGAGAACTCGGCCTGCAGGATGGACAGGTCGTAGCGGTACCCGGCGGCCCGATCGGTCGGGCTGAACGGGTGCGGCAGGATCGCCAGCCACTTGCGCAGCAGCGCGTCGATCTGATCCGGACCGAGCCGGTCACAGATCGCCTGCAACGCGGCCGGGTCGTCCACGTCGGCGAACGCGTTGTCCATCGGGGTGAACCCGATGCCGGCCTTCGCGGCCTGCCGCTGGGCCCAGTGGTTACCGTTGAGGCAGAGCCTGGCGTTGTAGGGGAAGTAGGAGCAGAACTTGATGAAGAACGGGCCGAAGTCGCCGTCGACGCAGTAGAAGTAGAAGTGGTTGACCACCCCGGTGGCCTTGACGATCCACGGGTAGGGCCGGCCAGCGGCGTTGTGCCGTTTCTCGGTCCGGAACAGCGTCGTCTTCTCCTGGGCCCGGCCGATGAAGACCACGCCCTGAGTGCGGCCGGCCGCGTCGAACCCGGCCAGGTGCTGGTGCATGACGTCGTCCTTGCGCTGGCCCCGGGTGAAGTCCACCCACGGGACCTGCTGGTCGCGGGCGAAACGGTGGACCGCGGCGGCGAAGCTGTTGGTGATCTTGCCCAGCGGCGCGGTCGAGGCGATCGGCAGCCCCAACTGCCGGTGGACGTACCCGACCAGCCCGGCGGGGTACTGAAGGTTCGGGACGTACACGTTCAGGTACATCCGGTCGATGCACTCGACCTCGAAGGTGACGTGCTCGGCCAGGACATCGGACACGCTGCGCGGTAGATTCATGACGGGCTCCGGTCGGACGGGCGGCCAGCATGGCCTACCAACCGCTACGACGGTTCATACACCGGATCGGCTCGCCGGTCACGGTCTCACCCCGGACGACCGGAGCCCCCACACCCAAGGCGACCACGACACCGCTCGTCGGGCTGGGGCGAAGCCCCGTTAGGTTTCTGAGCTGTCAAGGACCAGGAACCAGGAGCAGGAGAACGGCGTGCGTGGAAACAGCCTATGGCGTGCAGTTTTGGGAGTCGAGAAGACGGTCGTTGAGGACGTGGAGTTCGACGAGGACGAGGGCGTGGTCGTCGTCTCGGTGCTTCCGGTGGCGCGGCAGCGGGGCCGGTGCGGGCGGTGTCGGCGTCGCTGCCGCGGGTATGACCAGGGCCGTGGTCAGCGTCGGCGGTGGCGGGCGTTGGATCTGGGGGTGATCCAGGCGTTCCTGGAGGCTGACTCGCCTCGGGTGTCTTGTCCGCAGCATGGGGTGGTTGTCGCGCATGTGCCGTGGGCGCGGCACGACTCGGGACACACGCTGGCCTTCGACGAGCAGGTGGCCTAGTTGGCCACGCAGACCTCCAAGACGGCCGTCACCGATTTGATGCGGGTCGCGTGGCGCACGGTCGGCTCGGTGGTGTCCCGGGTCTGGGCGGACACCGAGGCGCTGCACGACCGGTTCGCTGACCTGACTCGGATCGGGATCGATGAGATCCCCTACCGCCGGGGCCACCTGCGGAGGTAGGCCAGTTCCCCGTTGAGGGGGCTGCCGCCCTCCATCCCCATGATGAGGGCGAGCTTGCCATCTTGCACGGCGCGGGCCACGTCGGCCAGCGAACGGACGATGAGCAGTGAATCGGACTGGTTGGCTTCCAACTCGGCGTGATCAAAGAGCCGCAAGGCGCGCTGCAGGGGATTGGTGCGGAGACCAGTGGGGGGCATATAGCCGTAGCGAGAGTCACCGCCGAGGTGGTCGCAGAAGACGGTCACTCCCCCAGCTCGGAGGATCTGTGAGTGATGCCGTTCAAACACGCCGGTCTGGCCCTTGAGCCGGTAGGCATCCACGACCGGTCGAGCCCATTATGTCGGTGTGGGCCGCGACGGTGACTCCTACTAAGGGGACACCCTGCTGGCTCAATTCCATGTTCACTCCTTCAGATGTCGCGTTGCCGACCGGCAGCGACCTCGTACTTCGCGTGGCAGGGCAAGGTCGCCTACAGCGAGCGCAGCAGACCGCCGTCGCATCGGACGCGGCTGCCCGTGACGTAGCTGGCTGACTCGCTGCACAGGAAGGCGGCGTACGCGCCGAATTCTGCCGGCTGACCGTAGCGTCGCATGGGAATCGTCGCGGCCGATCGCCGTTCGGCATCCGAAGGCTCGATCCCTTGTCTTTGCGCCGATTGCCGGTCGAGCTCGGCAGTTCGCTCGGTGGCGATTCTGCCAGGCAACAGCATGTTGACGGTGACCCCGTCGCCCGCGACCTCCGCCGCGAGCGTTTTGAGGTATGCAGCTAGTGCGCTTCGCCCGAGGTTGGAGATGGCGAGATTGGGAAGTGGAGACTCGATGCCTGATGAACCGATGGCCAAGATGCGGCCCCAGCCCCGGGGCACCATGTCTGCGAGGCAGTCGTGGGTCAGTCGGATGTGTTCCAACAATAGGGAGTCCAGCCCCCGGCGCACCGCATCAAGGTCGACGTCGCGGGCACTAGCCGGAGCGGGGCCGGGTCCATTGAGGACCAGAATGTCGATGGGCCCGAGTGCATGGCGCACCGCTGAGGGCAAAGCTGCCACGCTTTGCCGATCTGACAGATCGGCGGGTAGCGCGACCGCGCCGTCGAGCCGGCCAGCTTCTGTTCTGGCGACGTCCATTCGCCGCCCGGCGATAGCAACCCGTGCCCCTTCAGCGGACAGCGCTCGGGCAGTAGCCAGCCCCAGACCGGACGTTGAGGCAAGTACTAGGGCGACGCGGCCCTTGAGACCCAGGTCCACGGTCCGCCCTACAGACCGAGGAAGGCTGCACGGAGCCCGCGGTCGGCTAGCAGTTGCGATCCGGGGCCGTGCATGGTGATCCTCCCCGACTCCAGAACGTAGCCTCGGTTGGCGCGCTTGAGTGCGTGGGTCACGTTCTGCTCGACCAACAGAACGGTGATCCCGGCCGCAGCCACTCGAGTGGCCATGTCCATGGTCTGACTGACCAGGAGTGGTGACAGTCCCTCGGTAGGCTCATCGAGCATGAGCAGTCTAGGCCGGGCCATCAACCCGCGGGCCATGGCCAGCATCGACTGCTCCCCGCCGGAGAGCGTCCCGGCTGCCTGTTTGCTCCGTTCGGCCAGCATCGGGAAGAGGTCGAATACCTCGCGTCGGGTCTCTGGCGCGCTGCGACTTGCCCGCCGCGTGAATGCCCCAAGCTCGAGGTTGTCTTCGATCGACATGTGTGCGAACAACTGCCGGCCCTGGGGCACGAGTACCAGACCCCTTTCGACCCGTGCGTGACAGGGGAATGTGGTGATGTCCTCTTCATCGAAGAGGATCGTTCCGGCCCACGTAGGGAGCACGCCAGCAAGGCAGTTCAGCGAGGTGGTCTTTCCCGCCGCATTGGCACCGATGAGGGCCACCACCTCGCCGGGCGCGACGAAGAACTCAAGGTCGTGCACGACTTCGAGTTGTCCGTAGCCAGCGCGCAAGTTAGACACCGAAAGCATCGCGGTACTCCGATCCCAGGTAGGCGTCGATCACTTCCGAGTGGTGGACGACCTCGTCGGGGGTCCCGGTGGCCAGCTCGCGGCCGTGGTGCAGCACCACGACGCGGTCAGAAAGAGACATGACGATCTGCATGAGATGTTCGATGACGATCAGTGAGATGCCTCGCTCGCGAATGGCGGTGACCAGCCGCACCGCGCCCTTCAGCTCGTTCGGGGTGAGTCCGGCGAAGACTTCGTCGAGCAGCAGAACTTTGGGTCGGGCGGCCAGCGCGCGTGCTACTTCGAGCCGTTTTAGCTGCATGAGAGAAAGTTTGGCTGCAGGCAGCGACGCTATCGCGTCGAGTCCGACGAAGTCGATCACCTCGGTGGCAATCTCTCGCGCCTGCCTTTCGTCGGCGCCTCCACCGTGGGCTCCCACAAGGACGTTGTCGAACACGGAGAGGCTGCCGAAGGGGCGGACGACCTGAAAGGTTCGGGCTAGACCGGCGGCACACATGCGGTAGGCCCGCATGCCGCTAACGTCCTGCCCTCGCAACACGACGCGGCCGGCATCGCCTCGCAGCGATCCGGACAACATGTTGAACACCGTCGTCTTGCCGGCGCCGTTAGGGCCGATCAGGCCGAGAATCTCGCCCTCGGCCACCGCTAGACTCACGCCGTCGACTGCGCGAACGCCTCCGAACCGCTTCTGGAGTCCGTGCGCTGCGAGCACCGGCTGCGGCTGCGGCGTCATGATTTCTCCCATCGGGATCGCGCCGTGGCGATGAGTTGACGGCCGCCGCCGATGAGGCCTTGCGGCAGGAAGAGGACGAGGGCCATGAGCAGGCATGCGTACAGCAAGACATGCACTCCGCCGGGATAACTGCCGGCCAGCCAGGAGTCGGCGGGGATGAGCACGACTGCGCCCAGCAGGGGTCCGAAGGGCCGCCCCAAGCCCCCAAGGATGGCGATCAGCACGACCTTCAGGGACATGTCGAGGGAGAAGGCGCTGGTTGGATCTACGAACGCCAGGTAAGTGACGTAGAAGCAGCCGGCAAGGGCGGTCAGGGCGATACTGAGGGCTGTGGCGATGAGTCGGATCCGGGTCGACGGCACGCCGGAGGCTTCCGCGGCTGTCTGATCGTCGGCCACCGCGCGCATGCTTCGGCCAACGGCACGCCGGTCGATGTAGAGCGAGACGATAAGTGCGACAGCGGCGATTGCGCCGATGGTGAGCAGGTATGGCGTCCTGGTCACGAAGACGAACTGGGAGGCCGAGGGGTTGATGGGCCATGTGACGCCTTCGGGTCCGCCGGTGACTGGCTTGGCGTAGACGGCGACGGTGGACGCAATGAGGGGTAAGGCGAAGGTGGCCAGTGAGAAGAAGGGTCCTCTCAACCGGAAGCCGGGGTAGAGCAGCAGGGTGCCGACAATCGTTACCCCGAGCACGGTCAGGGGCGTTGCCAGCCACCATGACCAGTGGTGGTTGACCGCGAACACCACTGCGTAGGAGCTCACGCCGAGGAACAGCGCGTTTCCGAGGGATATCAGTCCGGTGTAGCCGCCGAGAATGTTCCACGCGCTTGATGCGGCTATCCAGAAGAGCGTCTCGATGACGATGCCCGCGATGTAGGCGTGTCCTCCGAGCCCGAACGCCAGCAAGGGAACCAGCACGCAGCTCGCCAGAGGTACGGCGAGTAGAGGTGACGTGAATCGCGCATGCGACCTTTCCTTGCGGACGGCTGGTCGTTGCTTCTGTTCGTCCGTGCTCGCGGTTGTTCCCGATGGCAGCGTCACTTGAAGCCCACCTCTTCCGCCCCACGGACTCCGAACAGCCCGGCCGGCTTCACGATGAGGACTAGCACGAATACCGCCAGCGGGATCGAGTTCTTCAGACCACTAGCCAGATAGAAGCCAGAGAAGCTCTCGATGACGCCGATCAGCAGGCCGCCGAAGATCGCGCCCCCGAGGCTGCCCAGGCCGCCGAGCACTACGACGACGAAGCCGGTGAAGACTAGACCGGCGCCAATCGTGGGCGAGATAAAATAGGTCGGCGCAAGAAGCACACCGGCCACGGCCGCGAGTGCGGTGCCGATCGCAAAGGCGATCGCGAAGAGCCGTTGGATATTCACCCCCATGAGCTGAATGGCGTAGCGATTCTGTTGGACGGCGCGCAGTGCCCGGCCGATCTTGGTCCGATTAAGCGCCAGCATGAGGATCAGTCCGATACTGATGGATGCGATGAAGGCGATGAGCTGAGCGGCGCTGACGTGGATACCGCCGGCGCTGAGGGTTTCCCGGGCGAAGCTGGCCCTGACGGCGCGGTAGTCACCGCCGAAGACCAGCAGCATTGCGTTCTGCAGCGCCAGGGAGAGCCCGAAGGTGACCAGCATCTGCATGGCGGGGGGAGCGGACCCCACCCGGCGAAAGAGGGTGCGCTCAAGTGCCCATCCGATCGCCAAGGACGCCGGCACTACCACGACCAGTGATAGATAGGGATTGCCGCCTAGCGCCATGTAGAACCAGAACGCCGCGTACATCCCCAGGGTGATGAACTCGCCCTGGGCGAAGTTTATGAGCCGCATGACGCCGAAGATCAGAGTCAGGCCAAGCGCGATCAGCGCATACACTCCACCGAGCATGATGCCGGAGATAAGTAGCTGCAAGATGGTCACAGAGGGCCTCAATTTTCGCGAGTTGGAGAATGCCTAGCCGGTGTAACCAGGCAAGGGAATGTCGATTGGCTCACCGCGTGCGTACTTTTTGGGGTAGACCACGACCAGCTTCTTGTTCTGCCATTGGTCGCCGATGACAGAGGCCCGCTCGTTCAATCCGTGGTCGTTGAACTTCACGCCGTAGCCGAGGATCGTCGAACCCTCAGGAAGATCGATGCTGTGAGCGGCCTTGGCCAAGTCCTCCGGGCTATCGGACTGAGCCTTGGCCACTACCTGATGCAGCAAGACCCACGTGGCGTCGAAGGCGATCGTCGGAAGGAAGCTTGGGCTGTCACCGTTGTGTCCCGCTGCCCACTTCGCTGCGAAGTCCTTGCGCAGCTTCTGAGCATCTGGCTTCAGCGCCCCTTCGGGGATGTCGGCGCTGCCCTCGGTGTCGAGGATCCCGTTCACCGAGTCTCCGAGCGCGTTGGCGAAGGCGGGCAAGCCGTAGATGCCACCGGTGCCAACGAATGCTGCGAGGTGCACGTTCTGCTGATGCAGGGCGTTCTGCAGGAGCACCGCGTCGTTCTGGTACGACGCTGCCAGCACGGCATCGGGGGCTGCCTGCTTGATCCTCAGTGCCAGTGGAGTCTGGTCGTTCGTGTCTGTCGGGTAGGAGAAGTTGCCCAGGACCTTCAGACCATCCGCCTGCGCCTGCTTCTCAGCGCCAGAGGCAACCAACGCACCATACGACGAGTCATTGTGTACGACGACAACACTGGGCGTGTGACCGATCTTGGCCGCGACGAGATCCTTGACCATGTCAGCAGCGTTCGCACCGTTCTGGGATGCGGTGTAGGGGAACTGGAAGAAGTTCTTCAGGCCCCGGCTGGTCAACTCATCCGAGATGGCGTCCGTCTCCCAGTAGAAGGCACCGTTCCTGATGGCCGACGCCGAAGCCGCCTTGGAGATGTCGCTGGCGTAGCTGCCAAGGACAATCTTCAGGCCCTCCTTGGTCGTCAGCCGGGTCGCCTCACTCACCGCAGTAGATGCAGACGACGCGTCGCCACTAACTAGCTGCACCTTCCGGCCATCGACACCGCCTTCAGCGTTGGTCATGTCGACGGCCAACTGCACGCCATCAAGGCTGGCCTCGCCAAGTGTCGCCAGCGGCCCTGTCTTCGGAAAGAGTGCCCCGATCTTCACAGGACCCGAGCCCGTCGACCCGCCACCGGCCTCCCCACCACATCCGGTCAGCATGAGGACTGCTACCGCTGTTGCGCCGAGTGCGGCGCTTGTCTTACCCATCAGATATCCTCCAGTTCTTCTCTAGAACGCGTAACGATGGAACGCACCATCCACTGGTATTGCTGACCCGGTGATATAATCCGCCGAACTACTGGCCAGGAAGAGAATTAGCTGACCGACTTCGGCGGCTTTACCGAAGCGACGCGCAGGAATGTGATCCCGGACAAAGGCCTCCCTTTGCGCCGGATCCGGGTGAAGCAGGGCCGTCAACTGCGCGCTCTCGATGCGTCCTGGGATGACCGTGTTGACGGTGACGCCTGAGGCAGCCGTCGCGTTCGCGATTGCCTTGGCCCATATGGTGAGGGCGGCCTTGGCTGCCGTTGAGGCGTTGGGCACATCGCCAGGTTCCAGGGTCCCCCCGAGATTGACGATGCGCCCGAACCGGTTGTCGAACATGGCGGGCAACAGGCCCTCGGCCAGCCGCCGCGGCGCGTGGAACTGGACCCTAAACGCCTCATCCCAGATCTCCTGCGCCGCTCCGATGGGGGCAGGAACCGAGACGCCCGCGTTGTTGACCAAGATGTCTACGCTTCCCCAGTCATGTACGCGGGCGAGAATGGCGTCGACAGCACCCTCGCTCGCCAGGTCCGCCGTCATGTAATCGTGGCCTCGCTCGACGCCGCCCTGTAGGCGCCGGGTCAGTTCGTCCAAGGCGCTGACGCGCCTCGCAACGTTGAATACGCGAGCGCCCGCGGCAGCCAGCACCTCGGCGGTAGCCCTTCCAATGCCCGAACCGGCTCCGGTGACAAGAGCCGAGCGCCCATCAAGCGCGTACATGGCGGTCCCCCCCGCCATCACGCCGTCCTCGCGGTCGCGGAGTCGTCCTTGATAGCCGGGAAGTTGGCCAACCAGTAGTCGGCGATGTCCTGACGCCGGGCGATCCACACGTTATCGTGCGCCGCGGCGTAGGCCAAGAACTCCTCCACGGCAGCTGATCTGGCTGCCTGCCCCGACAGCCGAGGATGGAGACCGACCGACATGACCCGGGGTGCGCCATCATCTTCGCGCGACAGATATTCCAGCCCGCGCCGGCAGTAGTCGACGAAGTCGCTCGGACTCGTCATCTGCCCGTAGGAGAAGAAGCTGTCGTTATAGGTCATGGTGTACGGCACAACGAGGTGAGGGCGACCCGACACGCGCACGTAGTACGGGATGTCGTCGTTGTACGCGTCTGAGTCGTAGACGAACCCGCCCTCGCCGACCAGGATTTCCCGCGTGGCCTCGCTCGGCATCCAGCGGCTGTACCAGCCGACGGGCCGGGAACCGGTCGTTGCTGTGATGGACCGGACCGCCATCGCTACGGCCCGAGCCTCTTCCTCGGGGTCCATGATCCACTGCTCGGCCCACCGGTACCCGTGGGCGCAAATGTCGTGGCCGGAGTCAACGAGCCATCGGGTGGCATCGGGGTTGCGCTCGAGCGCGACGGCGGCAGCGAAGGCGGTGACCTTGACGTCGAGGCGATCGAAGAGTCGCAGGAGCCGGAATATACCGGCGCGGCTGCCGTATTCGTAGACGGACTCCGTCGCAAGGTCCCGGTATCCGGCTTGTACCGAGCGGGGAACCTCCCCAAGGCTTTCGTTGCGACCATCACCGGCGTCGATGGAACGCTCGGAGCCTTCTTCCACGTTGACCACGACGTTGAGTGCCACGCTGGCGCCACCGGGCCATGTTCCCTTCGGCGGCTGCGCTCCGTACCCCACGTAGTCGCGGGTCCCATGCTCGGAAATCACTCGGGCCTCCTAAGCGCATTCAAATGCTTGACTACGTGATCGCTCCACATCACGTCGCCGTACTGACGGTCGAGGTCGTACAGCGCGATGCGATGGGAGACGTCGACGCGGTCGAACACGCAGTCGGCGGGAATGATGACCCGGTAGTTCAGGGAGGCGGCGTCCACTGCCGTGGCTCGCACGCAGTTGCTCGTCGAGCCGCCGGTGACGATTACGGTGTCGACCTGCCGGTCGATGAGCATCCCGGTGAGCGGTGTACCGACGAACGCGGAAGGCTTCTTCTTCACCAGCACCACGTCATCGGGCTGGGGCTTGACGAGATCGGAGACCTGGGCTCCCAAGGAGTCCTGCAGGCACCATCCTTCTGTGTCGAGCATGTGCCTCTTTTGACCGTAGGCGCCTATGTCGGAGCCGTCGCGAGCCAGTTCGAATCGGGTGTAGAAGACGGGTGCTGAGGCGCTGCGGGCGGCAACGAGCAGGCGTTGCACGTTGTTCAGCGCGTTGCGGCCGATGTCGCCGCACGATGACGGGTAAGGAAACGACTCTTCTCCGACGGGTCCGACCATGTAGTTCTGCGCATCGATGACCAAGACGGCTGGGCGCTGCCCGAAGCCGACCCGCTGTGCGAAGCCGGCGGCTACAACACGTCCGCTGTCCTCCTGCTGGACCAGCGCGCTCCAGATAGATGAGGAATCGTTGCTCATGCGAGTTCCCGCACCTCAGGCGTACACAGACGCTGGAGGACGTGCTTGCGGTGGGCGTCGATGGCGGTGGCGCCGGTGTGCCTGATCGAGCCAGGCGTTCGGCTAAGTCGTGGCACGATGTTCTGCATGCGCACTTGACCGAGGTCCTCGTCACTGACTTGGATGATGCTTTGGCGTGCCTGATAGTGCGGATCATTGAGAATCTCATCGGTCTCATACACTGGAGCAATGGGCGCTTGCGCGCCCTCAAATCGACTCAGCACCTCTGACTGGGATCGCGAGCGTATCCACGTCGCCACGATCGCGTCGAGCTCCTCCGCGTTCTCGGAACGGCTCTCGGGTGAGCTGAACCGAGGATCGTCGGCCAGTCCGGGCATCTCCATCGATGCGAAGATCCGGTTGGCGATCTGTTGTGTCCCGGCCGACAGCACAACCCAACGGCCATCCTGCGTCTCGTAGGCATTCCGGGGGGCGGTCCGCGGAGATCGGTTGCCCTGACGCCGCTGCACGATGCCAAGTTGGTCGTACTCGATGACCTGAGGACCGAGGATGCTGAAGAGCGGCTCGTACAGACTCAGGTCGATCAACTGGCCGCGCCCGGCCCCGGCTGTCTCCCGCCAGTGCAAAGCCGTCAGGACCGCTGCTGTCCCGGCCAGAGCCGCCACCCCATCGGCAAGGCCGAAGGGCGGAAGGGTGGGCGGCCCGTCGGGCATGCCCGTGATAGCGGCAAAGCCGCTGAATGCCTCTGCAAGGGTGCCAAAGCCGGGCCGTTGCGAATAGGGCCCATTCTGTCCGAATCCCGTGACGTGCACCATGATCAGGCCGGAGTTGGTTGCGGAGAGCTCTTCGTAGCTCAGACCCCAGCTCTCAAGCCGCCCCGGGCGGAAGTTGGCGATGACCACGTCGGCCCAGAGGCACAGCCTGCGCACGATCTCGCGCTCCTCCGCCTTGTGGAGGTCCAGTGAGATGAGGTCTTTGTTGCGTGAAATAACTTTCCACCACAAGGGCACGCCGTCGCGGGTCTTTCCCCAGCGACGGGCATCATCACCACGGGGATGCTCCACCTTGACGACGTCGGCGCCGAAGTCGCCTAGCTGTGTGGCGATGAGGGGGCCGGCATAGAGCGTTGCCAGGTCGAGCACCTTCAGGTCGGCCAGTGCCGCAGCTGCTGTCGTCATGAATTGGCCTCGGCTAGGATCTGTTGCGCCCGGTACAAGATCGGATAGTCAACGAGTTCACCGTCAACGCCGACGGCGCCCTCGCCGCGTGCCTCCGCGCCTTCAAACGCCTTCACCATGCGAGTGGCCCGGTCGACTTCTCGCTGTGTCGGCCGGTAGACCTCCTCGATGGTGCTCAACTGGTTTGGGTGGATGGCGTGTTTGCCCACGAAGCCCAACGCTCGCGACTCCAGCGCCTCGTGGCGCAGCCCCTCAAGATCGCTGTATCGCGGGAACGCGGAATCGTGGGGGGCTTCGAGGCCGGCCGCCCTGGAGGCCAGCACCAGTTGCGTCTTGGCGAACAGGAGCGTCGCGCTGCTAGCCCCGTCGGTCGATGGCCAGTCGATGCCTACGTCGAGGGTGAAGTCACCCGCACCGAAACAGAGTCTTCGCAGTCTGCCGGCAGCGGCCGAAATCTCGAATACGTTGCGGAGGCCGTCCACCGTCTCGACAGTCGCCATGAGCTCGATAGAGCCGGCAGGCAAGCCGACCCGCGATTCGTAGTGCGTGATCAGCTTGTCCGCCAGAACGATGTCCACCGGGGTCGTCACCTTCGGCAGATCAATGCCGCCGAGACCAGGCACTACCACCTTCTCGATGTCATCGAAGAAGTGGCCGCTGTCCACTGGGTTAACTCGCACGTGCAGACGGTGGCTTCCCCCCATCTCAGACAACAGGCGCGCCACGCGCAATCTGCTCGCTGCCTTCTCACCCTCGGGAACCGCATCTTCAAGGTCGAGGATGATTGCCCGCGAATTCAGCTCGGGAATCTTCGCGAATTTGTCCTCGGCGGTGCCGGGTACGAAAAGCATGGTGGTGAGAGCTGGTGCCACAGTCACGGTGCGTTACTCCTCGAGTCGTTTGCCACATCTATCTCAGCCCGCCACCGTTCAAAGACGCTGACGTCGCCTGCAAGATGTTGAGTGAGTTCCTTCGCGGCCGCCAGCAACGCGTCCACGGCATGAAGCCGGTCCCCTGACGTGAACCGTGAAGTCGGTCCTGCAACGGTCAGCGAGCCGTACACCGCTTCACCACTGAAGAGCGGAACGGATACGGCGGCCACGCCTGGGGTGCGGTCGCCATCCGTGGAGAGGAAGCCGTGATCGCGGATCGCCGCAAGATCCTCCTCCAGAGCCCTTCGCTCATCTGGGGACAGATCCCTCATGGCCGCTCGATACGAGTCACCAGAGACGAAGGCCAGGATGGCCTTGCCGGACGGACCCGAGGACAGCGGCAGCGGCATGCCGAGAGGAAGCCCACGCCGTACTGGCTCCTGGCTCTCAAGACCCGTGACACAGACGCGGACGTCCTGGAACCGACGCTGAAGGCTCACGGTCTCACCGGTCATGTCGCGCAGCCGTGCAACGAGCGGGTAGGCGATGAGATGAAGCCTGTCCGGAAGGCCCGCGCTCATGCTCATCCCGACGAGCGTCGGACCGGGCGAGTACCTCTTAGTGTCCTGGTCGCGCAGAACCCATCCGCGCTCCACGAGGGTCGATAGCAGGCGGGTTGCAGTGGACTTGTCAAGCTGGGCTTCGCCAGCCAACTCCATCAGACCGCGCGGTTGGGGTGACCGCGCGACCAACTCCACTAACTGGAGCGCCCGACTTACCGTTTGAACGGCCACTAGCCGATCCTAACTCTCGCCCAACGAGAATGGCTCTTGTCAGATGAGAATCTATTCCGGCCACCAGGGGCTGTCAAGAGGGTGGGGTCGTCTATGAGCGGAATACGTGGGCCGGAGAGTTCGGTCACGAACCTGAATTCGACCGGACCCGGGAACAATGCCCAAGCCGCGGTATGACCCGGGCTGTCGACCTCCTGCCCACGGCGATGACTATGAACCAGCGCCGCCGCGTCGGCCGTGCGGTCGCCGATGAGTGGGAGGCTGGCAGGATCTGATCATGCGGGCCATGCAGTCTTCCTCGGACAGAGGCGCTGGCTTGTCGGGTCGTCCGGGACTGCCACGGCGAGCTGGTTGATCGTCGTGCCTCTGCTGGCCCCACCGGCGTGGCGTAGGCCCGGCATGCCATGGCGACGGGCGCGCCCGGCTTCGCGAAGGGTCTCGACCGACCACCAGCAGGGTTGGTGACCCGGTCAGAAAGGACCTGCCCGCGGCGACAGTGCGGTCAGCGAGCGTTCGAAAGGATGAGCCGTGAGCTCATCCCGCGCCGTATGCCGACCAGGCAGGGTGGCCAGCCCGATTGCACGGTCGGGCTGGCAAACCACCTGGGATGCCATACGCCACTAAGCAAAGGTGTCGCTGACCCACCCGCTCAGTTCAGCCATCCCAGCTCTCTCGAGATGGCGGCAGCTGTCAGGAGCAGCTGTGGCAACAGTTCGGACTCGAGCATTGCCAGGTCGGCTTTCGCCTTCAGGGCTGTGATGGAGACGGCGGCGACGACGTCGCCCGCGGACTTTCTGATGGGGGCCGCGATGCAATTCAGAAAGTCTTCCATTTCGCCGTCGTCAACGGCCCAGCCTCGTGCGCGCGCGACCCGCACCTCGCGCATTAGCGCCTCAGGCGTGGTGATGGTCGATTCGGTAAACCGCTCGAAGTCACAGCGCAGGATCATTGCGGAGATGACGTCCTCTGATTGCTGGCTCAGGATGGCCTTGCCCACCGCGGCAGTGTGCAGACGCACCGGCTTGCCGATCTGCGAATACAGGCGCAACCCGCCGATCGGATCAATCTTGTCGACGTAGCTGATGTCGTCGCCTTCGATCGCCGCGAGGTGGACCGTGTGTCCGGACAGTTGTGACAAGGTAACCAGGTGATCGTGTGCCAGGTTGCGGAGATCGAATTGCTCATACGCCAGCTCCGCCAGCCCAACCAGCCGGTAGCCAACCCCGTAGCGTCCGTCTTCACCTCGCCGCGTGAGCCCACCGTCAGTCAGGGTCCGCAGGATGCGCAGCGCAGTGGTCCGGTGGACGCCAAGATGGTCTGCGACCTCCGCCAGGCTGCGGGGCGCCGCGCTCGTGAACTCGATGATGTCGATGGCTCTCCCTACGGTCTGGGACACGTCCACACCTTCAGGGGGTCGGTCGCGGGGTCGTTTCCGGCCATGTCGAGATCAGTGCGAGGGACGAAGTCATGCGTGCTGACGAGTGCCCGCGCCGCAGTTGCATGGCCCAGGCTCAGGCGTGCCGCTGCGGTCTGCCCCTGGAGCAGGGCGGACAGGTATCCGGCAGCGAAGGCGTCGCCGGCGCCCACAGGCTCCATCACCGCCACCTCCAACGCAGGCACGAAGATTGAGGTGACTCCGTCAAACTCGGTGGCACCCACAGCGCTGTCCTTGACTATCAGCACGTTCGCCGCCCCGATCAGAGACCGGACATCGTCGGCCGATCGGGTACCCCACAGGAGCTGCGCCTCGTCCAGCCCCACGAAGACGATGTCCACCTCGCGGCTCAGACCGAGCAGGATCGGTGCGGCTGCCCCGGTGGACCAGACCCCGGGACGGTAGTTGACGTCGAAGGACAACAGCGTGCCGCTTCCCCGGACCCGACGGACCAGGTCGCCGGCCAGTTCGGCGCACGAGGCGGACAGGCCAGGGGTGATGCCAGAGAAGTGGACCAGTCTTGTCGTGGACAGTGGCAACCGGTCGAGCGTGTCAGGTCCCATCCGTGAGGCCGCCGAGGCGCCGCGATAGTAGTAGACGCGCGTGCCATCGGGGCCTGGGTCCTTGAAGAACACCCCTGTGCAGGACTCTGAGTCGCGGTCCACCAGCGAGGTATCGACCCCGGCGCGGCCAAGAGTGGCAAGGATCCGGTCGCCCAGGGGGTCCGCGCCGAGGCGACTGGCCCAAGCCACGGAGTGGCCCATCTCGGCGAGGTAGAGAGCGACCGTGGACTCCGCACCTCCGACACTCAGCCGGAACAGGTCACCGTCCACGAGAGACACCGGCTCGCGTGGGGTCACCATCACCATGGTCTCGCCGAGACAGAGAATCTGAGGCGCAGGAGACGAGCGAGCCATCGGCCTCCACCACCTCTCATCTGACGCGGCTGTCATCGCCGCCTCAGTGTGCCGCCCTCCGGACATGGGGGGTAACGATCACACAACGCCCTTGACATGGCCGCGATGCTTGTTCAGCATAGCGATACGAGCACCCGATGCAAGACCGTTGCATATGTTGCACCAAAGGTCGCGCAGTCGGTCGTCGCGGATGGTCGACACTCACCAAGAAATCGAAGTTCACCAAAACCAGAGGAGTTCGAAGTGCCCGAAAGCTCCGTTTCCCGCCGAACGCTGTTGCGCTACGCCACCGTTGCGGCTGTCGGGGCGCCGATCGCCCCGCTTCTGAGCGCGTGCGGGAACACCGGTTCGACCGCCACCGCGGAGACGAAGGCCGTGACGCTGCGCGTCTCCTCATCCCAGCCTGGCGGCGAGGCAAAGAACGCACACACGGCCATGTTCAACAAGCTCAAGGAGCTGACGGAGGCCAAGACGCAAGGGCGGGTCAAGCTCCAGTACTACCCGGACAGTCAGCTCGGGGAAGAGGCGCAGATCGCGAAGCAGATGTCGCTGGGGACCGTCGACATGGCCATGATCTCGCCATCGGTCTTCTCCACGACCGTTCCGGAGCTCGGAATGCTCGACCTCGGCTATCTATTCGAAGACTATGACCAGGTCGCTGCCGCGCTAGACGGACAAGCGGGGTCGAGCATCCAACAATTGTTCGCCGACGGCACCAAGTCCGAGATCTTGGCCTTCGGCTACAACTTCGGATTCCGCAACGTCCTCACCAAGAAGCCGATCTCCACGCCCGCCGACCTGCACGGAGTGAGTTTGCGGGTGCTCCCGGCTCCGGGATTCGTTGCCACCCTGACGGCGATGGGCGCCACTCCCGTACCTCTGCCCTCAGGCGAGATCTACACTGCCTTGCAGACCGGGGTGATCGACGGGATGGAGCACGACCCGGTAACAATCCTGCAGATCAAGGCCTACGAGAATGCAAAACAGTACGCACTGACCAAGCACATTTTCAACCTTCTCAACCCCGTCATCTCCCAGGCCTCCCTGAAGAAGTTGTCGGCCGCTGACCAACAGGCGCTACGGGCAGCAGCCACCGAGGCTGCGAAGGCGCAGCGGCAACAGGCAGCCGCCGCCGAACAAGCCGCGCTCACTGAGCTGAAGTCAAAGGGAGTGACGGTGCACGAAGTCGACCGCGCGCCGTTCCGAGCGCTGGTCAGTCCCCTGTGGGGGCAGTTCGCAACGAAGTACCCGAAGGCGAAACCCGCACTCGACGCGATCCTGGCAACGCAGAAACCGCAGTAGGCGACCATGTCTTCGTCCACCACCTCGCCGGTCGATGCCCTGCAGGGGCAAGGTTCGAAACGTGCAGGTCCCATCGACCGCGTGGCGAAGGTGCTCGAGCACGCGGTAGCCGGGATCACCAGCCTCATCCTTATGGCGGGCATCGGTGTGGTGTTCGTCTCCGTCATCTTCCGATACTTCTTGAACAGCCCAATCCAATGGTCGTATGAGGCTGCCACGGCGGGGTTGGTGGCAGTGACCCTCCTCGGTGGTGCCCTGGCGTTGGCTCGAGAGGAGCACATGGGGGTGACCGTGCTCCTGCGCCGGCTTTCGCCACCGGGGCGTCGCTTCTCAGAGGCAGCATCAGCGGTCATCGTGTTGGTGGACGCCGTGGCGATGACCTTGTCGGCTCGGCAGGTTCTGGCGAGCGTGTCCGGCCAGTCCACTCCGAGCGGTCACCTGCCCGCAGGCATCTTCTATGTGCCGTTCCTCGTCAGTGGTGCCGTGATGATCTGCTTCGCGCTCGTGAAGCTAACGCACTTCCCGCTGCGGACGGTCCTGGTCGCGGTGGGAACACTTGTCATCGTCGTGGTCGGCTGGTTGGCATGGGCTCGGCTGGCGCCGGCAACGCAGCCCAGCCCAGTGGGGCTGCTCGTTCTCGGTATCGCCGTCTGCCTCGTCATCGGGGTACCAGTGGCGTTCGCGCTGATCACCGGCGCCTTGCTCTATTTCGGCAATAGCGGAACTGTTCCTCTCAGCCTGCTCGCTCAGCAGATGGAGTCTGGCGTCGAAAACTTCGTCCTGTTGGCGATCCCCTTCTTCATACTCGCCGGGCTCGTGATGGAGCTCAACGGCATGTCGCGCCGACTCATCGCTCTGCTCGACGCCCTCCTTGGACGGGTGCGAGGAGGGCTCGCGCTGGTGACCATCGTCGGTATGGCTGTGTTCTCTGGCATGTCGGGGTCCAAGACCGCCGATGTCGCCGCCGTCGGTTCGGTGATGGTGCCGGCTCAGCGACAAGCCGGCAACGACGACGCCGAGGCGGTTGCACTGTTGGCGGCGACCGCTGTCATGGGTGAGACCATCCCGCCGTGCGTCAACATGATCATCCTTGGCTTCGTCGCCAACATATCCATCGGAGGGCTCTTCCTCGCAGGCATTCTTCCTGCCATCTTCATGGGGATCTCCCTTGCAGTGTTGGCGGTGCTCGCGGCTCCGCGAGTCTTGAAGAGAGGCGACACGAAGCAGGCCTCTGCAGCGCCCCCCGGCAGCGATACGGAAGGTGTCGTGATGGCGGCGGTCGCCATCGGCCGGCCGAACACTCCCACGCAGTGGCTACGGCTGCTGGCCGGGTCAGGGACAGCTGTGCTGATGATCGCGTTGATCCTGGGTGGCATCCTGCTCGGCTTCGCCACCCCCACAGAGGTCTCTGCGTTCGCCGTTGTCTACGCACTGCTAGTCGGCCTCATCTTCTTCCGAGAGATGACTGTCCAGTCCGTCGTCTCATTCTTCGTGCGCTCCTCCGCCCTGTCGGGGATGGTGCTCTTCGTCGTGGCCTCAGCCCAGATCGTTGGCTACGTGCTGACCATCGAGCGGGTTCCCCACAACCTTGGTCTCGCGATGACATCCCTGGCGCATGGCACCGGGACCTGGGCCTTCATCCTGCTCTCCATCGTGATGCTCATCGTCTTCGGCTCCATATTGGAGGGAGCCCCAGCACTCGTCATCTTCGGTCCGCTGCTTGTCCCGGTAGCCGTGTCTCTTGGTATCAATCAACTCCAGTTCGGGATCGTCCTCATCATCGGGATGGGCATCGGACTCTTCTCTCCGCCCCTCGGCGTCGGCCTATACACAGCCTGCGCCGTGGGTGAGGTACCCATGGAACGAGTGGCACGGCCCATGCTCAAGTACATCGCCCTTCTGGTGGCGACACTCCTAGTCGTCGCGTTCATCCCAGCCTTCACCACAGCCCTAACCTGAGGAGAAAATCGGCATGACTCTCGACCTTTCTGGCAGGACCGCGCTCGTCACGGGTGGTGGGGTGGGCATCGGCAGCGCGATCGCCGTATCACTGGCCCAAGCAGGCGCACAGGTAGCCGTCACCTACCTCACCCACCCTCCGGAGAAGGAGTTGCTCGCAGCAATCAAAGCCGCTGGGAAGCCGCTGATCGCTGAGGAGATGGACGCGACGGACGAGAACCAGGTCAACGAAGTGATTGGCCGGATCGCCCAAGAGCTTGGATCGGTAGACATCCTCGTCAACAACGCCGGCGGCATGCTGGCTCGCACTGACATCGCTGAAATGGAAGCCTCGTTCTGGCACCAGGTGCTCGACGTCAACCTGACCAGCGCGTTCTTCTGCACCCGCGCGGCCCTACGCTTTATGAGTACCGGCTGGGGACGCATCATCAACATGGCCTCGCTCGCGGGACACAACGGCGGCGGTAGCGGGTCGACGGCCTACGCGACAGCAAAGGCTGGAATGTTCGGGCTTACCCGCGGCCTTGCCAAGGAACTGGCTTCCCGTGGGATCACCGTCAACGCCATAGCTCCCGGTCTGATCCTCGACACGCCTTTCCATGAGCAGTTCACCCCGCCGACAGCCCAGGTGGAGGCCATCGGGCGGATCGCGTTGGGGCGCGCTGGTTACCCCCCGGACGTCGCTGGATCGGTCGTGTGGCTCGCCTCAGACCAGGCGTCCTTCATCACGGGAACGATCATCGACATCAACGGCGGTCAGTACTTCCGGTGATCCGATTACCCGGTCGGTGACGCAACATCTTCCCAGCATCCCCAAGGAGCCCGTGTGCTGCGCTATCGCCTGACCCACCCTCACATCCTTGCCGCTCTTGCCGCGGCGGGCCATGGCTCGGAGGTGTTGATCGCCGATGGTCACTACCCGGTAAGCACCGCTACCGGCCATCAGGCGAGCCAGGTGTTCCTAAATCTCGAGCAGGGAAGGCCAACCGTTCCTGAAGTTCTGGCGGTCTTGATTGACGCGATCCCCCTTGAGGTAGCCGTGACGATGGAGCCTTTGCCCCTCGAAGGACCCCAAGAGATCCTATTCGAGATCGATCAGCTGCTGTCTCTGCAGGTGAAAGTAAGCCGCTTGGAGCGATTCGCCTTTTATGAGGCGGCGCGGTCACCCGATCTGGCTCTGGTTGTCGCAACAGGTGAACGTCGTCGGTTCGGCAAAAGGTCGAGTCCACGGTCGTGGTGTGTGAAGCGGTCACTACTTGATCCGGTGGGGAGGATCTCCCGATGCCCGTCCACGTTTACCCCGCACGCGAGCAGGGCGTGCACGTTCACCACCCGCCCGCCCTCACGGACCTTCAGGACCAGTGCGTCGGCCGCCACGAACGTGTACCGGCCGGCGTCCACCGGGCGGCAGCGGAACTCAGCGACCTGCTCATCCAGCTCCTTGGCCATGTTCGAGACCTGCGACTTCGACAGGCGGGAGATCCCCAACGTCTCGACGAGCTTCTCCATCCGTCGGGTCGAAACCCCGAGCAGATAGCAGGTGGCGACCACCGTGGTCAGCGCCCGCTCCGCCCGCCGGCGCCGCTCCAGCAGCCAGTCCGGGAAGTACGTCCCCGAACGCAGTTTCGGGATCGCCACCTCAAGGGTCCCGGCCCGGGTGTCCCACTCCCGGGCCCGGTAGCCGTTACAGGAGTTAACCCGCTCCTGGGTGCGTGACCCGTACGGGGCCCCGCACAAGGCGTCGGCCTCGGCGCCATCAGTGCGTCGATGGTGATTCCAACACGCCGACATTCTGAGAAGAGGAATCCTGCATGTCAAGCGTCTTGACCGGGCGATACCAACGTGGCGCGAAATTGCCAGCCCCGAACGTTCGACGGGATTCGACCGGTGTAGTGGCAAGGCGGCGTCGCCCCGCAAGGAGGAAACAGCAACCGTCAACGGTCGGCTGTGCATTGCGCCACAAAAGGGCCGGCAGAGCAGGCAGATTGCATGGTTCTTCCGGACGGCCTGGTGGTGCCACACTCGCCGCCATGTCGATTCTTGGGGTCATCACCATCGGTCAATCGCCTCGTGACGACATGGTGCCGGAGCTTGTCCGCCATTGGCCGGGTGTCGATGTGCTGCAGGCAGGTGCGCTTGACGACCTTACCGAGGAGGAGGCCGACCGGCTGAGTCCCACACGGGGTGAGGAGGTCCTTACCTCCTTGCTGCGTACGGGGCGAAGCGTGGTGTTCTCCCGCGACGCGGTGCTGCGCCGCTTGGAGCACTGCATCGCCGAGCTCGAGGACCGCGGCGTCACTGCGAACGTCGTGGTGTGTACGGGTGAGTTCCCGCCGTTGACGCATCGACGGCCGCTCCTGCTCGCCGAGCGGTTGATCGTTGCCGGCGTCGGGGCGCTGAGCTCGGGGACAGTGGGGGTGATCTGTCCGCTCGCGGCGCAGATCGTTGACTCCGAGCGCAAATTCGGCACGGTGGGCCGACTGGTCCTGGCAAGCGAAGTTGACCCGTACTCGGCCGGCGAGACGGCGTACGTCGCAGCTGCCCGGAAGTTGACGGAGGCAGGCGCCGACGTCGTCGTTCTGGACTGCATGGGCTACACCGAGCAGCACCGCAGATGGGCTCGTGCCGGGACGGATGTCCCGGTCGTCCTTGCGCGCAGTCTCGTGGCCCGTCTGGCCGGAGAGGTGGTGGCGGCGTGATCGGCCTCATCCGTGTCCTGACCACGGACGACGAGCAGGGTTTGCAGGCCGACGCCCGGACCATCGAGCCCTTGGTGCGGGACCGGATCGTCACTCGGCCGATTCCGGACCAGCCCCACGGCATTTACGACGACGCTTCGCTGGCCGTCGCAGAGCCCAAGATCATCGAGACGGCACAGTGGCTGGTCCGGGACGGCGCGACGACGATCATCGTCTCCTGCGCCGCGGACCCTGCCGTCGCCCAGCTGCGGGAGATGCCGCAGGTGCCGGTCATTGGTGCCGGGTCGGCGGCAGCCGCCATCGCCCGCAGCTTGGCCGACAAGGTTGCCGTCCTTGGCATCACCAACGAGGTGCCGGCTTGCATCACCGACCTGCTCGGCGACACCTTCGTCGGCGTCCGCGTTCCCGAGGAGGTGCGCCAGACGACTGACCTGATGACGCCTGAAGGAGAGCAGGCAGCGCTTCGGGCGGCGCAGGAACTTGTCGACGACGGCGCTCAGTGCATCCTCTTCGCCCGCGCCGGCCTGACGACCATCGGGCTCGCTGGCCCGATGGTCGAAAAGGCAGGCGTTCCGGTCATCGACGCCGTCCTAGCGGCCGGGCACGCAGCTGCCTACCCACTGACAACACCCGGGAGAAGCCATGTCAATCCCTAGCACGACCACCCCCGCGCCGCTCCAGGAGGACCGCGTCCACCCCAGGGCGTTCGAGCCACTGACCCTGGTCGTCATGCTGCTCTCCTCGATCCTCGGTGCCATCATCGGCATCCAGATCATCACCACCTTGGGGGTGACTCCCAACACCGCGATCATCGGCGTGCTCGTCGCAATAGCGATCAGCCGGATCCCCGTGCCGGCGCTGCGCAAGATGCGCTCGGTGCACCGGCAGAACCTCGTGCAGTCCAACATCTCCACCGCGACCTTCACCGCGGCCAACTCCCTGCTCTTGCCGATCGGCATCCCGGTGTACATGGGCCAGAGGCAGCTGGTGTGGCCGATGCTCATCGGGGCTGCTGCCGCCATGGTCATCGACTTCCTCATGCTCTACTGGCTCTACGATTCCAAGGTCTTTCCGGGGAACGCGGCGTGGCCTCCGGGGCTGGCCGCCGCCGAGGCGATCAAGGCTGGGGACACCGGCGGCCGGCGGGCCCTGTTGCTCGGCGCCGGGACTGTGGTCGGCATCGGTGGCTCCGCGATCGGGATCCCGATGTCCGCCTTCGGTGTTGCGTTCATTGGCAACATCGTCGCGCTGACGATGTTTGGTGTCGGCCTGCTTTTGCGCGGGTTCAGCCCACAGCTCTTCGGGGTCGACATCGCGAAGTTGTACATCCCTCACGGCCTGATGATCGGCGCGGGCCTCGTCGCGTTGATCCAAGCCGTGCTCAGCATCGTGCGCTCGCACCAGCCGGTTGCCTCCGACGCCGATCGCCCCACCACCGGCGTCTCGATCGAGGACGTCGAGGCCGAGACCCGCGCCGGAGTATTCGTGCAAAAGGCGCTCGTGCGCGGGTTCGTCCTCTACGTGATCGCGTCGATCGTCCTCGCAGTGCTCGGCGGCCTCTACACGCAGATGAGCCTGCCCAGACTGGTGCTGTGGGTGGTCTTCGCTGCGGTTTCCTGCATCCTCGCGGAATTTATCGTCGGCCTCTCCGCCATGCACTCCGGGTGGTTCCCGGCCTTCGCCACGGCCCTCATCTTCCTCATTTTGGGCATCCTGATGGGCTTCCCGCCCCTCGCCCTTGCCCTGCTGGTTGGCTTCGTCGCGGCCGGTGGACCGGCCTTCGCGGACGCCGGCTACGACTTCAAGGCCGGCTGGATCCTGCGACGCACCGAGTCCCGGGTGATGGAACTTGAGGGCCGGCGCCAGCAACTCTTCGCCGGCCTTGTAGGCATGGCGGTTTCGCTCGTCGTCGTGGCGCTTGTGCACAACATCTACTTCAACGCCGGCCAGTTCCCGCCCATCGTGAAGGTCTTTGCGGCCACGATCAAGGCCGGCGTCGACCCCGAGCTGGTCAAGACCTTGTTTCTCTGGGCCATCCCGGGTGCCGTCCTCCAGCTCGTCGGAGGGTCGAAGCGTCAGATGGGCATCCTCCTCGCGACGGGCACGCTCATCCTTAACCCGCTCGCCGGCTGGTCGGTGCTGGCCGGGATCGTCCTGCGGCTGATCTACCCGCGGGTGCGCAAGGACAAGGAGGCCGCTGACACAGAGATGACGATCGCCGCGGCCGGCTTTATCGCTGGGGACGCCTTGTGGAGCTTCGGCAGCTCGGCCGTCAAGGCGGTGAAGTGATGGTGTGGCAACAGGTCCTAGAGGGCTACGACCTCATGGACGACCCCAGCGTGACGGGGAAGCGAGTGGCCCAGTGGCTTCAGCGTTGCGAGATCGAGCATGTGGAGGTCACCACGATCGAAGGCGAGAAGGGAAGCACGGACTTCGTCAAGGCAGTGATACCCGGTGCTGAGGGGCGCACCCTTGGTGTCGTGGGCCGGCTTGGCGGCCTCGGCGCCCGGCCCGAGCGCATCGGTTTCGTGTCCGACGGGGACGGCGCCCTGACCGCCATGGCGGTGGCAGCACGGCTCGGGTTGATGGCGGCGCGCGGCGACAGGCTCGCTGGGGACGTCATCATCGCCACCCACATCTGCCCCAACGCGCCGACCCGGCCACACGAGCCCGTCGCATTCATGGACTCTCCGGTGGACATCGCCACCATGAACGCCCAGGAGCTAGACCCGGCCATGGAGGCGGTGCTCTCGGTGGACACCACGAAAGGCAACCGCTTGTGCAACCACCGTGGCTTCGCCATCTCCCCGACGATCAAGGAGGGCTGGATCCTCAAGGTCAGCGACGACCTGCTCGACGTCTACAGTGACGTAACGGGACACCTGCCGGTGGTGCTGCCCGTCGCAACCGCGGACATCACCCCCTACGGCAACGACCTCCACCACATCAACTCGATCCTCCAGCCAGCGACCGCCACCACCGCCCCCGTCGTGGGTGTGGCAATCACGACAGAAACCGCGGTCGCCGGTTGCGGGACCGGCGCAACCGACCTCTTCGCCGTCGAACAGGCGGCCCGCTTCTGCATCGAGGTGGCGAAGAACTTCGGCGCCGGCAGCTGCGCGTTTTTCGACCCGGCGGAGTTCGAGCGCCTCGTCGAGCTCTACGGCCCGATGACCGCCCTCCAGGGCGGTGGGCGGTGAAGCGCCCGTTGACGTCGGCGGACGTGGAGCCCGCCGTCTACGGGGGTGCCATCCTCGGCGGCGGAGGCGGTGGCCACATCCGTGACGGGCTCGAGTTGGGCCGGCTCGCGGTCGACTACGGCGAGCCCGAACTATGGTCGGTCGAAGAGCTGGCACCAGACGACCTCGTCGCGATCTGTGCCGGCGTGGGGGCTCCCGGGGCCCCCGACCGGTACCTCAAGCCCGTCCACTACGTGCGCGCCCTCGACCAGCTGCGTCGCGCGACAGAGCAGTTGTATGGCCGGCAGGTCGTGGCGCTGGCGAGCAACGAGAACGGCGCGCTCGGCACGGTCAACGGCTGGCTGCAGTCGTCCCTGACCGGGCTGCCGGTGCTCGACGCGCCGTGCAACGGACGGGCCCACCCGAGCGCGGCGATGGGGTCGCTTGGACTGCATCGCGACCCGGACTACCTGTCTGTGGCCGGCTTCGCGGGAGGGCGGGCGTCCAACTACGTGGAGGGCGTTCTGAGCGGACGGCTCGACAAGCTCTCAAGCCTGGTCCGGACGGCGTCGATCACCGCCGGAGGCCTCGTCGCCGTGGCCCGCAACCCCGTCCCGGTCCAGCGTCTGGTGACCGACGCAGGGGTCGGCGGGATATCCCAGGCCATCGACGTCGGCCAAGCGTGGGTTGACGGCGGCCCCCAGGCCTGCGCCGCCGCTCTCGGCGGCAGGTTGGAGGCGCACGGGACCGCGGTCGACGTCAGGTTGGAGCAGCGCGGCGGATTCGATGTCGGCGGTTGCGTCGTCGATGGGCTCGAGCTGAGGTTTGTCAACGAGTACCTCACTGCCGATCGGGACCGAGTGCAGCTCGCCGCCTTTCCCGACCTGATAATGACTTTCGACGCAGAGGGTAGGCCCCTGGTCTCGGCCGACCTCGCGACTGGTGATCAGGTTAGTGTGCTCGTGGCACCCGCGGACCAGCTGCGTCTGAGCAGCACGATGGCGATGCCGGAACTGCTCGACGCGGTTACCGCGCTGCTGCCAGCAGGTCGCTGAGGTCGCTGCCTGGAGCGACCTCCTGGGGCTCGACGCCCCGTCGGAACAAGCGAGCACTCGACCCGGTCAGCTTCAGCCAGTCCCCGTCACGGGTCAGCCACCCTCCCTCCCGCACGCCGAGGACCGGCACGTCGTTCTCCTCGTGGAACTGCAGGACCCGCTGCTCGCGGCTCTCGCCCATATGCCGGCTACCTGAAGGTGGGTCGAGGTAGTGCGGGTTGATCTGGAAGGGCACGAGGGCGAGCGCGCCGAAGTCCGACGGTTCGACGATGGGCATGTCGTTCGTCGTTCGGATCGTCGGGCAGGCGAGGTTGGTGCCAGCACTGGCCGCCAGGTAAGGGACGCTGTCCAGCACTCGTTGACGCAAAACGGTCAGGAGGCCCAGGCGTTGCAAGGTGGCGAGCAGCCGAAAGGTGTTGCCGCCGCCGACGTAGAACGCCTCGGCGGAGGCCACGGCCCCGACGGGGTCGTCGGCCGTGTGCAGCCCGGTCACCGCGACTCCTACCGGAGCCAGCGCCTGCGCAACGGTGTCGGTGTAGCCGTCGTGGTCGGCGAGGGCGAAGGGGACGAAGAGGACACGGCGACCGGACAGGAAAGCGCCAATCTCGGTCCGGGCGTGGGCCAGCGGGGTGCCTCGGTAGCTCGTCGAGTTGGACAGCAGCATCAGCCGCACGATGTTGCCTCTCTACTGCGCGGAACCAACGACGTCGGGATCGTCCATGCGGGGCCTCGTTCCAGGCCAGCCCGAGGCGCCCCGCGAATGACCTACGGTAGTGGCGGGAGGCTTGCATGCGCATCGGCATCGACATCGGCCGAAGGACGGCAACCGTGGCGATCGTCGAGCAAGGTGTCGTTCGCGCCGTCGCCTCCGCCCCGGCCGAGGCGGGCGCCGTCAACCGGCTCGTCGCAGGACTGGTGTCGCAGCCATCCTCGGTCCAGCTGGTCGCTCTGGCGACCTCTGCCGTCGACGTCGCGCTCGAGGAGCGGCGGCTGAGCCCAGTCGCCGCGATCCGGCTCTCCGAGCCACCGGTCACGGCGGCTCCGCCATTTCATGCCTGGCCCGACGAACTGGCGCAACTTCTCGGCCGGCCAGGTTTCGTCTGCACCCCCGACGAGCTCGTCGACGGGGCGCCGATGATCAGCGAGATCCGGTCCCGAGGGCTGACGTCGATCGCCTTGACTGCGCAGTACGCGTCGGTGTCCCCGCGCACGGAGCTGCTAGCCAGCTCGATCCTGCAACGACTGCTCCCAGGATGTCGCATCACCTTGAGCCACTCGCTGGGATCGGTCGGGCTGCTGCACCGGGAGAACGCAACGATCATCAATGCCGCCCTCCTGCAGGCCGTCGCCAAGCGGCTGGACGGCTGGCTCGACGAACTGGTCGCGGCCGGCATACAGGCGCCCTTATACCTCGTCCGGTACGACGGGACCGTCGCGGACGCGGACTTCATCCGCGAGCACCCGTTCATGTGCCTGGGCGGTCGTCGCGCCGCCGCTGCCCGCGGGGCATCAGTGCTGAGCGGCGTGGCCCAAGGGCACGTGCTGCGTCCCGGCGAGCGTGGCTTCTCCCTCATCGAGCTCCAGGGCGGCTATCCCCGTCGGTCCGATCAGAACCTGGCGCTGAGACGCGTACCTACCTCTTTGCCGCAGATGCACATCCGGCGCGTCGACAACCTCCCGCCCTGGCAGCGGATCGACTCGGACGACCAGCTGCTTCTCGACGAGGCGATCACCCTGACGGGTGCCGGAGGGCCGATCGTGGTGCTGTCCGAGAGACCACGGGTCCTCGACCCGACAGGGACGCCGCGGCGGCGGCTCCTTCCGTCCCTCGACCTGCGCACCGTCACCGCCTTGGGAGCCGCGTGTGCCGACGTCGGAGCCGACTGCGACCGGATGGTGCCAGGCGAGGACTCCTGCGATGAGCGTGCGGTCGTGGCCGAGGCGATGATCCGCGCGGTGGCTGCCGGGGCCCGACCGGACAGCGTGCACCTGCTGGGCCTCGACCGCTCCCCCCTGTCGAACACCCAGGACGGTCCACGGACTTCCGTGCGGCTCCATGCCCGGGTCGTCGGTGCGCCCTTTGGACGGGACCGATGAGAGCCATCGTCGACGCCGACGTCGAGGCACTCATGGTCGGGGCCCACCTGCTGGGCGCCGGTGGCGGAGGCCTCAGTGACCTCATGGCCGAGCTCGTGCGCATCGAGCTGATCCGGACAGGCGAGGTCTCGGTGAGCGGCATCGCTGACCTCCCCGAGGACACCCTGTGCCTGCCCGTTGCCCAGATCGGGTCGTCCACCCGTCGATCGGAGCGGCTGCCAGTCGGCGACGAGCTGCCGCGGCTGTTGGCCGCTGCGGAGCGTGAACACGGCCGGCCCGTCGGGGCCCTTGCCTGGATCGAGGCGGCCGGATCCAACCTGTTCGTCCCCCTCCTCGCCTCGGCCATCACGGGAGTCCCGCTCGTCGACGCAGACGGCATGGGTCGGGCGTACTCCTCGATCGTGCAAACCAGCTACGAGGTCCACGGCGTGCCGGCCTCCCCAGTCATCCTGGTCGGGGCCACCGGCGAGACGATCGTTATCCGGGCGGGGTCAGCACAGCTGGAGCCCCTCGTGCGGCCTGCCGTTGAGACCCTCGGCGGGTGGGCGATGGCCGGGTGGTACGCCCAGCCAGCCGGGCGTCTTCGGACCACCGCGATCACCGGCACCCTCGAACGCGCCTACCTACAGGGCCGGGCCCTGCTGCGCCACGGTGCCCCCGAGAATGGTCGGCTGCTCATCGCCGGCCGGGTGACCTCCATCGAGCAGATGGACCGATCAGGACGGTCGCTCGTCGTGACATCCGCGGACGAGCCCGAGAGATTCCTGCGCATCGTGGCGCGTGACGTCTGCCTGCTCGCCCTCCTCGATGGCCAGCCGGTCGCAGCCGTTCCGCAGATCATCTCCCCGGTCAGCCACGGGCTGGGCCGCCCGGTCAACGTCGAGGACCTCAACCGGGGACAGAGCATCGACGTGTGGGCGATAGCCGCACCGCGCCTCTGGACGACGCAACCGGCGGCCGACCTGGTCGGTCCTCGCGCGCACGGCCTCGAGGTGGACGTATGAGCCTGCACCTTTCCGACCTCCTGCAGAGCGGCCCCCTCGCCAGCGCGACGATCCGCCACCTGCACGGCGACCCCCCCGTGTCGTCGCTCAACGTCGTGCGGGACTGGGCCGGACTGCGCACCGTCACGCGAGATGACGTCGTCCTGCTCGACCTCGACGGCGGACAAGGCGGCTGGATGCTCGATGCCGCCATAAGGACGGCGTGGCAGGCCTACGCGGCGGCCGTCGTCGTACCCGAGGAGGTCTGCCTGTTCGACTCACCCAGCCGGCTGGCAGCGCGGTACCGGGTGTGCCTGCTGACCGTCCCAGTCGGCGACCGCCTGGCCTTCCACTTGGACCTGGGCCAGCAAATCCGCGACCATCGCGCCGACCTAGCCAACCGCCTGCTGGCCGGAATCACCGCCATCGCCTTGGCTGACGGCGACCCGAAGACCCTGCTGGCCACTGCCCAACCCTTCCTCGGCCGTGCCACGCTCGGCGCTGTCTCCCCTGGCGGAGAATGGCTCGCCCATCCCCCGGCAGCCAACCCTCCCTACATCACTTGGCGCCTACCTGGGCAGCCCTCCACCGTCGGCATCGAGCTGTGGCTACACGGACCAGCCGAGGCGCGCCTGATCGAGCAGTTCACCCCCTTGCTCGCGATGCTGGTCCAACGCCTCACGCTCTGGACCGTGGCACAAACGCAGGCCGGGCGACCCGAGCTGACGTCGCCAGCATCATCGAGCCCGTCGGACCCAGCCTCCATGCTGGAGCAGGTGCTCGACAGCGACGACTGGCGCGCGGCCGCAACCCAACTCCTGCGCCCGTTGCAGGAGGCCCCCCGGTCGTCCAGGCTTCTCGCCACGCTGTCCGCCTACCTGGAGTCGGGTTCATTGATCGAGGCGGCGGGACGGCTGCACATCCACCGAAACACGGCAGCAACCCGTGTCGCGCACGTGGAGAAGCGGCTCGGCGTGACCCTTACCGACCCGAGCGTGCGACTGGCACTGCACCTCGCCTGCCGCGCCAGCGGCGTGTCCTAGACTGCCGTGAGCCCTTGGGCATGTGAAGGTCCCCGATCGCTTCGAAGGGCGATGCCGATCAGGTGACGGCCGACCCAATTCGCCTGACGGGTATGCGTGGTGACTTTGCGATCACATTGGTGCGTCGCAAGCTGGATCGCGATGACCTGCTCGTTGCCAGCATGTCTGTTCACCACCGCATGCCAACCGCCCCCGCTGCAGTCCGGGTACAAGCATGCTCCGGTCAGAAAGTGGCCTGGGCGAGTGCGGCCAGGCCGCTGACCGCTAGCAGGGTCGCCACGATGGTGCGCAACCGATCGCGATCAGTGTGCTTAAAGACTCGGTCACCCAGAGCCCAACCGAGAGTCATCGTTGGCGCCCCGACGGCAACGATGAACAGGCTCTCCTTGGTCAGCAGTCCGGCCAAGGCGAAACCGCCTATCGCGAAGGCGTCCTGAGCGCTGAAGACGACCTGCAGGGTCGCTCGGAAGCAGCGGGGCTCCATCCGCATCGCCTGGAGTGCAGCAACCAGGGGCGGTCCGTTCATGCCAGTGGAGGTGAGCAAGACACCGCTGAGCGTGCCGGCCACAAGCGTGACGCCCGTTCTTGCCCTTACGGTCCGCCCGCGCGCGATGACCACGCTGAACAGGAGAACCAGGCAGCCGATGAGCAATGTCAGGACGCGTGGGTTCATGGTGCGGAGCGCGAGGAGGCCCAGTGGCATACCGGCCATCCCGCAGAGGATGACTACACGAGCCGTGGGCCAGTGCACAAGAGATCTCTCCCTGGAGCCGGCCGCCAGCGTGAGGAGACCGCTCAACATCGTGCCTGCCGCGATGGCGTTTTGAGGACCAGTCAAAGGCACGAGCAACGGGATGACCGCGAGGGCGAACCCGAATCCGGTCGAGGCCTGAACGAAGGCGGCAATGGCCGCCGCAAGGACGGCCCCGGCAGCCAACTCAATCACGTCTGGCTGCCGGGTCGTGGGGTGCGAACCGTGGTCAGACTGCTACGACGCCAAAGCGCCGGTTCGTCAGGCTCGGGTTCTTCCGCCGCACGGAGTCGACCCGTTCACTGGAAATTGTTGTGACCGCAACTCCGGGAGCTTCACCGGCTGAGGCAACGACGACTCCCATCGGGTCGATCACCATGCTCTGCCCGGTGCAGTGTGGGCCTGATTGGCCGGCCATCATCGCGTAGGCGGTGTTCTCGATGGCACGGGCTTTGGAGAGCGTGACCCAGTGATCCTCCTTCGCCGGCCCTGCAGCCCAGGCTGCGGGAACGACCAGCACTTCGGCGCCCCCATCGATGAGCGCACGGGATATCTCCGGGAACCGGAGGTCATAACAAGTCATCACTCCAAAGGTGAGTCCCTCCACCTTGAAGGTCAGCGGCTCGAACTTGGCCGCCTGGACCCGTTCCGACTCCTTGTGCCCGAAGGCATCATAGAGATGGACCTTGCGGTAGAGCCCTAGCCGCTCCCCTGCGGCGCCAATGGCGAGCACGGTATTGGAGGCCTTCGAGGTGCCCTCAATGACCTCCGTCATACCAACAACCACCGCGATGTTGTGCTCCTTGGCCACGTTCGCCACGGCCGTGGCGAACGGACCCTCAAGCGACTCCCGCTCATTCGAGACGTCAGCTGTTACATCGGGGTTGGAGTACATCGCGTTCTCGGGGAACACGACGAGCTGTGCCCCTGCTGCTGCGGCTTCGGCGGTGAGGCGCTTAACCTCCGAGAGGTTGTGGTCCTTGTCGACCGTGGCACCGAACTGGGCAACGCTTACCTTGACAGACATGTCGTTCGTCACTTTTCGATAGGGGTGGACTGGGCAAAGAACTTGGCGGCGCCGGAGATGTCGGAGATCCGCGCGCCGGCCGCGATTCTTTTCCGGGAGGGGATCTCGGCGTCCTCTTTGAGTTTCAAGAGTTGTGCCACGTCAAGGGCTTCCTCGGGCTTGAGGATGGCCACACCATCGGAGTCTGCGAAGACGACATCCCCCGGGAACACGACAACTCCTCCGACCGAGACTGGCACGTTGATGCTGCCTTCGACGCCCGCGATGCGTGTGGTGTGTGCGGCGATACCGCGCGAGTAGGCTGGGAAGCCGTAACCGTTCATCTCCTCGATGTCGTTGATCTGGCCATCGATGACGGCCCCTACCGCTCCGCGAGACTTGGCCGTGAAGGAGACCAGTCCGCCGAAGCAGGAACGCTGGTCGTCACCGCTTTGCTCGACCACGAGCACATCGCCCGGACGCAGATCGTCCGCAGCAACGTGGAGCGCCGTCGAGTCCAGGTGCGGCAGCCGGACTGTTACGGCCGTCCCGACGAACTTCAGGGGACGCCGGTTCGGTGTCAGTCCACGGGGGAAGCCGTAGTCGCGCAGGTGACCCAAGGTCGACGTGCAGACCTGCGAGAGCGCCTCAACGATCCTATCGTCGATGGAGGCTGCGGAGGGGTTGCGTGTGAACATGTGTGCACCGATTTCTGTGAGAGTGATTTTTGAGGGAAGGACCGTGCGATTGGCTCAGCGGAGGACTCGCTTGAGGCCTATCACCCGCTCGATGATCACGACGAACACGATGCTGATCGCGATCAGAACTACTGACAGCGCGGCGATCTGCGGGTCGGTCCGGGTCTCCACGTAGTGGAAAATTTGTACCGGAAGGGTGGTGGCTTGCGGGCCGACGACGAACAGGGAGATGACCGCCTCGTCGAACGAGATGAGGAAGGCGATTACTCCGCCGGCCAGTACTCCCGACGCGATCAGAGGCAGCGTCACGCGCCGAAACGTCATCCACGAGGACGCGCCCAAGGTCTGGGCTGCTTCCTCGCAGGAGCGGTTGAGGGTGAGCAGGCTCATGGAAGATGTTCGGATCACGTAGGGGGTGGTGATGGATAGGTGGGCCACGATGAGCCCGGCATAGGTGCCGGTGATCTTCAGCGGAGAGAGCACCAGGAGAAGCGCGAGTCCGAGAACGATGGCCGGCACCAGCAGTGGTGAGAGAAAGAATGCCGCGAGCGCGTCCCTCCCGGGGAAGTCGTACCGGGTGATGGCCAGCGCGACCGGCACCCCGATGAGCAGTGCGATCATGGCTACCCCACCTGCTGTGATGACGCTGACCTTGAAGCCGGTGATGAACTCCTGGTTGTGGGCGAGCTTCTCGTACCACTGCAGGCTGAAACCCTTCGGAGGGAAGGCCATGTTGGACTGGCTGTCGAAGGAGATGCCCAGCACCACGAGGATCGGCGCCAGCAGGAAGAGGTACAGGATTGTCACGAGGATGCGGTTGGGCCAGCCCTTGAGGCGTGAGTGCATTGCTGTCCTCTTTCTACTGGGCCTCTATGCGCCGGAGAGCGCGTTGATAGACCACGATCACAAATCCGAACAGAGCTAGCAGGATGAACGAGATTGCCGCTGCGAAAGGCCAGTTCAAGGTTGCCGTGGCTTGGTCGTAGATCTCGGTTGCCAGCAGAAAGACCCTTCCTCCGCCGACCAGTCGGGGGGTGATGAAGGAACTGATCGTCAGGACGAAGACCAGCAATGCGCCAGTGAGGACGCCCGGCATGCTCAGTGGCCAGACGACCCGCCAAAAGACCTGCCAGCGGTTGGCTCCCAAGCTTGCCGCCGCGTGTTCGAGGTCGGTGCTGAACCGGCCGAATCCCGCAAGCAAAGCCAGGATCATGTAGGGCATCATGATTTCGACCAGCGCGATGTAGACCCCTGTCTTATTGTTCACCAGAGCCAGTGGGTGATCGGTTAGGCCGGTGACCTCGAGCGTTTTGTTGACCATCCCTTGGTTGCCCAAGAGCACGATCCATCCGTAGGTCCGCACCACCGAACTGGTCAGCAGCGGTGCAATGGCCAGAGCAACGAGGACTCCTTTGAAGCGAGACTGTGTGCGCATGAGGAACAGCGCGATGGGGTAGGACACCAAAATCGCAAAGAAGGTGACAATGACCCCCAGCAGGAGGGTGTCCCAAGCCATCTTCCAGTAGTAGCCGTCCGTAAGGAACTGCGCATAGGAGTGGAAGGAGACGGTGTCCTCGATCATCCCGGCGGACGTGCCCGTCTTGAGGCTCATCCTGAACAGGTAGACCAGTGGGATGACGAACGAGAGGAGCAGTCCGAGAACGCCGGGGGTGGTGAGGGCTAGGACGCTTCCTCTTAGCCGACGCTTGGTCGACGCAGCCACAGGTCGCGTTGTCTCGTCGCTCTTCTCGTCGAGAGTTAGGGTCACACCTTCACCTCATCCTTGAGCACTACGGCGTCCGAGGTGTGCCAGGAGAGTCGCACGGGCGTTCCCGGTAGGAGGTGTGGATCACCGGTTGATACCGACTGCACGAGCACCGGCCGCCCTGCCACGTTGACGGAATACTCCACCGAGTCCCCGACGTAGATCATCGAGCTGACCTGGCCATGAGCCCTGTCAGGGCTGCATGGGGCAAGCGTCATACGGTGCGGACGCACCATAAGCGTGCCGGAGCCAAGGCGCCGATGGTCATCAATGGCGGTCATGGCGCCCAGTCCCTTGATGTCCACCGTGGCGACACCCTGTGCCGTGTCGGTAATCTGGCCGTCGAAGATGTTCGCGCGGCCGATGAAGTTGGCGACGAACTGGTTGGCGGGGTGCTCGTAGATGCTCTCCGGCGTCCCGACCTGCTCGATGTTCCCTACGGACATCACCACGATGCGATCGGAAGTGGCCAACGCCTCATCTTGGTCGTGTGTCACGAAGACAGTCGTGATTGCGACCTTCTGCTGGATCGATCGGATCTCGTCCCGCATCGTATCCCGCAGTTTGGCATCCAGGTTGGACAGCGGCTCGTCCAGCAGCAGGACCTTCGGCCGGATGACCAGCGCACGCGCCAATGCGACGCGCTGCTGCTGGCCGCCTGAGAGCTGTTTGATGCGGCGACCGGCTAGGTCGCCGAGTCGGACGAGATCGAGCGCTTCCTTCACGCGTTCCTTCACTTCGCTCTTTGCGGTCTTGCGCATGGCGAGCCCGAACGCAACGTTTTCCTGTACATCAAGGTGCGGGAAGAGGGCGTAGTTCTGGAACACCAAGCCCATACCGCGTTTGTGCACGGGTGTGCCGGTGAGCTCCTGCCCATCCAGGTCAATGCGGCCCGACGTCGGCTCGATCAGTCCGGCGATCATGCGCAACGTCGTGGTCTTACCGCAGCCAGAAGGGCCGAGGAGCGAGATGAACTCACCCTTTTCTATGGCCAGCGTGAAGTTGCTCACGCTGGGTCGCGCCGTGCCCGGATACTGCTTCACAACGTCCGTGAGCATCATGAATGGCTCGGACATGGGGACCTCAGGATCCTGCGAGGATCTGCCGGCGCCAGATCTGGGTCCAGTCCTCACGCTTCTGGGCGACCTTCGTCCAGTCGACGTCGAGGACGTTGGCGATCTTCTTGGGGTCAGCCGATGTCCGCTGCAGTGCGTTCTCGCTGGGCTTGGCTTTGCTGTTGGTGGGCGCGTAGAACATCGTCTCGGTGAACTTCGCCTGGGTCTCGGGGCTGAGGGCGTAGTTGATGAAGGTCTGCGCCGCCGTTGGGGACTTGGAGTTCTTCACGAGGTTGATCGTGTTGATCTGGAAGATGGTCTTGTCGTCTGCGATGGCGACCTTCAGCTCTCCCTTGCTCTTGTCGGCGTAGAACTGAGCCCGAGCATTCCAGGCGATGGCGAGCTCGGCCGTCCCAGACTGGACAAGGGTGTAGGAATCCGGCTGCGGTGCCCACGTCTGCACGCTCGGCGCAAGTTCCTTGAGTCGCTTGACCCCAGCCTCCACGGATTGCGTGTAGTCCGCCCCGGCCTTGGCGTTCTCGATGAGCATCAGGCTCGTTCCCTGAATATCGGGGTGCGCAGGGACGACAACCTGGCCCTTGTACTTCGGGTCCCAGAGGCTGTCCCAGTTGGTCGGCGCAGGGCTGACCTTCTTGTTGTAGATAAGGACCAGGCTGTCGAAGGTGACCGCTGGGCCGTAGTTGCCGGCCACCTGACCCCGCTTGTCGATGTCCTTCATGTTTGTCACCTTGGAGGGGTCCAAGGGTTGGAACAGGTCCGATTTGTTGGCGGTGTCCGACACCGACAGATCCATGATCGAGACGTCCGCGGTCGGGTTATTCTTGGCTGCACGAAGAGCCGCGAGGTTGTCCGCGGAGCTACCGCCGCCCTGATAGGTGACTTTGATGTCCGGATACTTCTTGGTGAACGGCTCGATAACCGCTTTGGCGTAGTTGTCCTGGAAGATGCCCGAGTATCCTTGGACCACGATGGAGCCCGAGTCCGCGCTGTCGGACCCGTCCGAAGCGCCTCCGCCGCACCCTGCGACGGCCAGCAAGGTTCCAGCTATACCTATGACAACGATCTTGTTATTCATGGTTGCTCTTTTCTTGATGGGAGTCCCTGATAAGCGACTGCATTTCACGTCGCTGCTGGTCGAGTTGTCGCTGATACGACTTGTCGATGTGCCGGGACACCACGTCCTCAGCCGCATCGGGGTCCCGGCCCTTGATTGCCGCCTGGATCTCCCGGTGGTCGTCGTTGACGTTCTCCATGCCGAGCCGAGAGTGCGCTAGATACCAAAGGCGAAGAGATCCGCAGTTCAGTCTGTCGACTGCTTCACTGAGGAAGCGGTTGTCAGTGGCCACCGCCACCGCGAGATGGAATCGGTGGTCGAGCTCCACGCTCGCGTAAACATCGTCGCGCTCGACGGCCTGATCGATTTGGTCACAAATCCGAGAAAGCCCGTCTATCTGGGCCTCGGCCGCCCGATGAGCAGCCAGTCGGGCGACCGGCTCCTCGAGCAGATGGCGTGCTTCGTACAGTCGGGCGAGTTCCACCACGTGAATCCCCCGGACGTAGGGCGTGCGGTGTGGGGGGTAGTTGATGAACTGCTCATCGGATAGTCGCTTGATAGCCTCTCGAAGAGGCGTACGCCCAAATCCGAACCGCTTGATGAGCACCCCATCCTCCAGCGGCAGGTCTTCGGGTAGGTCGCCCTGTACGATCGCCCGACGCAGGACGACGTAAGCCTGATCGGTCTTCGTAGAGCCGGTGTCCCGCACGTGGGTATACCTTCGATATATCAGTGATACAGCGCATTTCTAGTTGATGATCGCCGTCATGTCAATGGTTTTCAGGTGGCGTCTTGCAAGATGGCGCCAGACCCCCGACGACGCCCCTGTCCGGGGCGGCGCCACCGCGCAAGACGCCAGGTTGCTTAGCCTGGGTTTCGCATGAGGTCGGCTGACGGGGCCGCAAGGGGCCGAGTCGGGCTGATGTCGCGCTGGTGCGGTCGGTGGGCATGCCGGATGACCGCGTGGCGCTGCGGGGCGGGTCTCCGGGTGGCGCTGGTCGTGGGCGAACAAGTGAGGGGCTAGGTTTCAGGTCCGAGCCGGGATCGCGGTGAGCGCGCGGATAGCGGTGAAGGCCGGCGACGATCCGTTTCGCTCAGGGCCAGGCCCGCGGGAACCGGAGGTGCCGTCGGCGGCTGCCGTGGGTGAGGCGGGCGGGGACCTGCAGGAACCGGTAGCGCCACGCTTTGGGCTCGCATGCCTTCAACCCGGGAGGTAGGGCGAGTAGCCGCAGCCACGCGGTGAGGTCGGCGGAGATGGATGCAGCGATGGCCCAGGCGGCGTTGATGTCGTACCCGCGGGACGGGAACCGGCCGATGCCGGAGTCTTTGGCGTGCCGGATCCGGGTCTCGACGCGCGCGTGGGCGCGGTGGCGGGCCTCGAGGAACGCCACGTGACCGCCGGTGGCCACCGGGGTGTTGGTCGCCACGGCCTGGTAACGCCACCCGTCGGCGTCCTCGAACAGCGATAGGGACGCCCCGGGGTGGGGGTGCTCCCGGCGGATGATCACGCGCATCCCGGGCGGCCACTTCGTCAGGTTGAGCATGCCGGTGATCTCGACGACTCACCGTTTTCGCGGGCCTCCCCCTCCGTGGTGATCGCGGGTTTCCACGCGGCCTTGGGGACCTGGGTGATCGCGTCGCGGACCTTGTCGGTGACGGCGTACCCGAGCGAGTACTCCACGGTTCGGCCGCGTTTCGCGGTCAGGGCGGTGATCCAGTCGAGCAGCTCGTGCGCGGCCCCGGCACCGTCGGCGCGGATCAGCAGCTTGCGCCGGTGCTTCGTGGGGACCTGCGCGATCGAGGCGGTCAGGACCGCGATGTGATCGGCTACGGTGTTCGAGCCGGCGTTCCCGGGCGCAGCATCAGCGCCATGCTTTCCTGGGTGTTCTCGCACCAGACCCGCTCCCCTGAGGGTTGTCCAAACTAATCAACAGCCGCCTTTGTACTCATACTTGTCCGCGTTGACATTGTCACCTTTGTGCACGACGACGAGATCTGTGAGTGTTTTGGGCTCCACCTGTCCGCCGGCAATCAGCTTCTTGGCTGTGTCCATGGCGACCTCACCCTCTTGTTTTGGATTCTGAGCGATCAGCGCGGATATGGTGCCGTTCTTGAGTGCCGCCACCTCAGCGGAAGCAGCGTCGTAGGCGATGAGCTGCACCTTTCCGGATGCGTTTGCCTGCTTCAAGCCGGTAAGCGCTCCGATAGCCCCTTGATCGTTTGTGGAGAACACTCCTGTCAGGTCCGGGTGAGCAGCCATCGTGGACGTGACAATCTGTGCGGCCTTCTGCGGGTCGTCGGCCTGGTACTGCGGACCTAAGTAGGTTATGCCGGGGTACTTCTTGAGCTGGTCTTCAAAGCCCTTAGTCCTTTCGTCCTGCGCCGTGGACCCGGGCGGCTGCGTGATTACAAGTACCTTCCCCTTCCCGGCCAGAATGGTGTTCATCTCGTCTGCGGCGAGTTGTCCGCCCTTTAAGTTGTCCGTCAATATTTGGTTCTTTACGATCGAGCTGTCAGCCAGGGTCTGGTCCACCGTGATCAATGCCGTGCCGCCCTTTGTCAGTGCTGTGAGCGGCTGCTGCAGGGCCGAGGCGTCGGTAGGCACGACCGCTGCGACGGCCGGCTTGCTCGCGGTCACTGCGTTCACAACGGGAATCTGGGCATCGGCAGCGAACTGCGCTCCGGCGGAGACGCTGAGGGTGAGCCCCAGCTCTTTAGCCCTCGCTTGGGCGCCGCACGCCATCGCCTCGTAGAACGGGCTGCCCTTGACACCCAGAACCAAGGCGACGTTGTTGTTCTTAGGTGCTGCTGCCCCGCCGCTGGCGGACGTACCTGGACTGGAGCCTGACGTACAGCCATTAGCTAGCATGGCGATCCCTACTAGTGCGATGCCGACAGTCTTCTTCATGTTTCTCCTTCTAGCGATGTGATTTAGGCGCGGTCGCGGGTGCGCCGCTTGAGTTGGTCGATGTAAACAGCGAGGATCAGCACGATGCCGATGGCGACGGTCTGCCAGAACGGGGGGATGCCCAGGATTACGAACCCGTTGAGCAGGATGATTGGGATAAAGACGCCTACGACAGTCCCGACGATGCTGCCGGTACCGCCGAAGAGGCTTGTTCCCCCGAGGACGACCGCCGAGATGGTGGTGAGGTTGTCCGCGGTGTGGCCGTTAATCGTGGTTGTCGAGAACCTGGCCGTCGACATGATCCCGGCCAGTCCGGCGAGTGTTCCGGCGAGCACGTACACCTTGACGAGTTGCGCGCGCACGCTCACGCCGGCGCGTCGCGACGCTTCTTGGTTTGATCCGATGGCGAAGGTCCAGCCGCCGAACCGGGTGAGGTGGAGGAGGAGACCGGCCACGACCGTCACTAGGATCGAGATGCAGACCAAGATGGGAATACCAAGGAACGCGCCAGCTCCTATCTGGTTAACCAGCAACTCCGGTACGGCGCGCACGTCCTGGCCGCCGCTGATGATCTGGGCAAGGCCCAGAGCGATACCCAGCGTCCCGAGAGTGACGATCAACGGGGGGATGCGCGCCCTGGCGATTAGAACGCCGTTAAGCAGACCGAAGGCGACACCCACGGCGATGGCGCTGGCGAACCCGGCGAGCACCACGGGCCAGCCGCCGCTCGTCGTGCCGTAGGTGCTTCCTGCCGCGCCGGAGAAGAGGACCATGACCTTGGCGCTGACCACGGAGGCGCAGACGAGAACGGAGCCGACTGAGAGATCGATGCCAGCGGTCGCGATGACGAAGGTCTGGCCAACGGCCAGAACGAGGAGGATGGCGGCGTCGACGGTCAGGGTCGTCAGGTTGAAGGTGGTTGCGAACTGGGCGGGCTTGAGTGCGGTGAAGAGCACGATCATGCCAAGAAGCAGGAGGAAGATCCAGCCGCCACCGAGGCGACGGCCCCAGCGGTCGGCCCATGGCTCGCCGGCGGATTGGGCTGGTTCGGTGGCGGGGCGGTGAGGCACGGTGGTCACTGGTTCAGCTCCTCAGCATTGATGGCGCCGCTGGTCATCGCGGTAACGAGTTTGTCGACGGTTGCTTGGCCGCGTTCGAACCGCGCGACTCGCCGTCCCAGCCTGAGCACCTCCACGCGATCCGCGACCTCTACGACCTGGGTCATGTTGTGACTGACCAGCACGACGGCGACGCCGCTGTCACGGACCGAGCGGATCAGGTCCAGGACTCGGCCGGTTTGAATGACGCCCAGGGCAGCGGTCGGCTCATCCATGAAGA
>JAABUT010000850.1_pt1 | contig 41359 bp, 49 predicted proteins | sample 5559281 | NCBI WGS metagenome assembly JAABUT01 (sample SAMN10711880, study PRJNA513359) | rock metagenome | isolation source: Antarctica rocks | place: Antarctica: Victoria Land, Ricker Hills nord | collected 2016-01-04 | reverse complement strand
TTATAGAAGGAGAGGGTAGAATGACAGGCTATTAAAATATAATATATCTCTTTTAATTCAGTAGTAAATTTGATGGTTGAATGCGGGGAAAATTTGTGAGTCCGGCTTTTTTTGCTACCCGCGTGCTGGGCTACATTTGGGGGCCCAAACGGGATGTTCCTTAAGTCTCGAATTCGCTTGATTCTCGTGTAACGTGTTGTCGTTGAGGATACTGTAGCGGGTTTTACCGTGCAGAACCTTGTAGCGTTCCCAGGACAGCACTAAGGTCTCGCTTAAGTGGTCACTCACTAAAACACTAAGATAACCTCGTATCTGAGTACAAGTCCTGCCCAACACCGACCTTCATCTGCCATCACCGAGCACACTACTCTTGGACTGAAGGGCTGTAACGGGATCTAATCAGTCTCTCCCCATTGAGGAGTCCCTCGTCGCTCTATTGGTAGAAATAGACGGCTTTCTACACAGCACCTATCTATCCCCTTGGACGATGGATAGGATGGAAATGCTATTGTCTCATCTACGGGATGATGCGTTGGACCCCAAAAAGCCATCGGGATAAACCGAGAAGTGAACAAAACGTGGACCGGAGGCCGAAGGGCGACCTGCAATCGTACGTCGGCTCATCGATCGGCCTGACGAGTGGGAGCCAAAATTGATCGCATTGCGGCATCACACGTGGAAATTGAGCGCCAGGGCAGGAATTGTACTATCCCTAGGAGTAACCTCTTGCCGACCGCGTGGTCAAGTAGTACAAGGAATTACCCTAGACTACAGCGCTCTATGGAATGACTGGGACTACAAACGAGAACCTCCACCAGAATCTTGTCCTACCCAAGTGCTCTAATGCGCCTGGCGCGTGGGCAGTGGGGGCCGATAATTCAATCTGCATCAATTAAGCGAGTCACCGGGACTGAGGTGGTGCACTGGTGCTCCCTACAGCCAGACATGCAATTCTAATGCCCATCTGTTGGATTGACGGGTATCCTTTAAGCTCATCGTTTCCGTCGTCCCCGCTCTACCAACCTCCAGGCCCTTGAGCCATCGGAATCCCATTCAACATGTGGTCTTCGGGTCGAGAATTCCACGGTCCTGATCACAGTGATCATACGGAGCTGCCTCCGCAGCGGAACGTGAAGCTGCGAACCGCGTGCGATAGGTGTCATCAGTCCAAAATGAAGTGCTCTGGCACTGTGCCATGTGCTAGTTGTGGAACGTCAGGAGAGCCATGCATTTACAGCGCTTCGAATAAATCAGGCAGACCCAAAGGGGTGAAGAACAAACGAACCTCCGAGCAGATGAGCGACAACCACCGGGCAGTCAAGGCCAAGTCATCATCGACCAGAAACATGTCACCTGTCGAGCCCAGTAACCACCATCGTGTTCGCCGTCAACGGCATCTTTCTATGGCTTCGGATCCGCCTACACGTATGGATAAAGGCCTTACGAACTATGACGGCATGCTGCTGGATTCGGCTTCAGCTTCAGATAATGATTTTGCCAACGATGTGATTAGTCCTTTTAAACCCGATTTCCCATGGGACCTATGGGATTTCAACGTGGAGGAGAATCTCGAGGAAAGGGAGATAACAGAAAATGTAAAGACTGATCTTTGTATTAGACCTACTCTAAGATATCAAGACCTGGCTAATGTCTATTCTTATAAAATAAACAGGGCGTCGCGACTTACGACACGTCTAATATATACAATCCCTTCCGAACAAGTCGTACCCAAGCGCAGCAACTCCTGCTCGATGATCGCTCAAATTACAACCCCTCACCAGCTACTGCCAGCCTGGGAGACAGTGCGAACATCTCTAGCAGGCCCCCTGCCTCAGCGATCCGAATACGCCCAACGACGGCGACCAATGACGAATTACTCTCCACCGCGCAAGAGATCTTCCCGCCACCCACTCTTTTGTCATCCTCGTCCAACGCCTTTACAGACATTCGACAACAAACACCAGGGCAACAGCAAAACCAGCCACAAGACAGTACCTGCAACTGCCTGGAACAGCATACCTCCCTTCTTCATCGCCTTAAGAAACTCGAACGAGGCCAAAACGCCGCATCAACCGTCGACGTAGCCCTAATCGGCGTGCAACAAGCTCTCGCACCGTGGCAAAATTTCATCCACTGCCGTGTCTGCCCCCTCGATAACGACCAGGCCGTCCTTCTACTATCAGTTGTGACCATCCGCTCCGTACTCCGGCGTTTGCAGCGCTTATACTTCGGCCCTGTCTCCCTCTCGAGTGTATCGTCCGGCTATTTGTCCCCTGACGAGCACCAGCAGCCGCAGCATTGTCTACAGCATCCGGCGATGGGTTTAGGGAAGGTTATGCTGGGAAGCTATGAAGCGACTGGCGAGGAGCAGAGACATATAGCAGGGCTGCTAATCGTGCACGCATTGGGCAAGGTTAGATCCGCATTGCTCTCTTTGAAGGATAAGCTAAACCAGTCGAAACGATCGCAATCTTTGAGCAGAGGTGGTGGAGGGGTTGGATCGACGTTATGGAGCGCGCGGAATATCAGGGGTGATAACAGCAACAACGACCACCAAAATAACAGCACCAGGAACAGCAGTAGCAGTAACATCGAAGGAGGGGGAATTGGCGCATCGAAAAAAGGAGGGTCATTCTTCGCGAACTCAGAAATCGACGTGGAATGCATCCAGCCCTTGCTGGAGAGTCTGGAAGATACAGTGCAAGAAATCGGGAGCGCCATCAGGTCGAAAGAAGACACAGCATCGCACTGTTGACCATCCCATCGTGCTGGGCAAGACCTAAATGTCAATGAATATCGGGCGGCAATTTACAAGGAACGCGTGATAGATCCACTGTCAGAAAAAGGAGAGAGGCCTTGGGCAAATCGTCCTATTATAGACTATAAGGTTCTCGTCTTGTATATTTGAGTTTCTCTTTCTCGCTCTATATAGACACAAGGAAAGAAATTTACTGATCACAGCCGGAGAGTACGAGACTACCAGCGATGAATTCTTCGCGATGACTGCGTGATGATTCTATTTCATCTTTTGAATGCATCTCCATATGCTAATTCAGAAAAGAAAGTCTGGGGCAAGATGGTCGCTGAGATCCCAAGAACTCCCGGTCCTCATGTATCTACCGAGAAATACGTCATCTCGCATTTGGTCCCATCTGTACGTGAATTTGGTCAATTTATGAAGCGACTGCGAGTCCCTTTATGAGCGGTCTGACTTGCCCTGAAACGGGAAACGGGAAACGAGTTGAAGGGTTATGTTTACCGGCGATACAGGGTTTGGGGAGCCAAAGGGGTTCGCCCTCACCACCACGAACATCGACCCATCGTTGCATCATGCATGTTCGAAGTTGGGGCCCCCGTCTGGCTACCAATATTTCCAAGCACCCCCGCCGAGGAAAATCCGCCGTATAGATAAATGCGCCGGGACACAGGTACGTTCAGATAGATAGGCTTTTGCGACAAGCGCGACCCTTGATACCAGACACTAGGTTTCCGCCCTAGACGTATTGGTCTCATTGTTTGGGTGGCATGGGACTTGACTTGTGGATTGATAAGTACGATCTGTTGGGTTGAAGAAGAGAGAAGCAAACTAAGAGATCATACTCGTTCCCTCTTGGCGACAAATCAAGTCGTCTGATCTTTGCAGGAACGCCGCTTAGTGAAATAAAAGCAGAAGCATAGTGGTTTTCTTTTCCCGGCTTCTCGCGTTATAACATTGTATAATCTCCAATCGAACCGTTGAGAAGCAGAAGGGTGGACTGAGTGGGAAGAAATAAGTAGTATGGGTCTAAATATTATTGTCGTAGGCGCTGGCATAGGAGGGCTGTGCGCAGCTGTTGCGCTACGGCAGGCTGGACATTCAGTAACGGTGAGCGGCCTTCCACCTTCGTTCTCAGCTCCTCTCTCCCACCCTGGCTCACAGCTTGGCTACCAACCCTCCCGCGAACCAGTCCAGACTACAACGAACTAACCCCTTTTTACCAGATCTTCGAGAAATCCCGCTTCTCCACCGAAACAGGTGCGGCGCTCGTTCTCTCCTCGAACGGCACCCGCGTGCTCTCTCGCTTGGGCTTTTCCTTCTCTCGTGCCCGCGGCCGCAAAATCACAGCCTGGGATACTCTCGACGGAAGCACGCTCGCCAACATCGGAAGTTTGGATCTATTAGGAGCGGAAGAGCGTTTCGGTGCGCCGCTGATGAGTGTGCATCGGGTGGATTTGCATAAGGAGCTTTTGCAGCTTGCGGGGACGGAGGATGAGGGGGGGGAGGTTGTGAGTGGTAAGGAAGGAAGCGTGAAGCTGCGACTTAACGCCCGGGTTGTAAGTGTCGATGTAATGGCGGGGAGTGTTGAGCTGGCGGATGGGGAGTTGCAGGAGGCAGATCTAGTTATTGCGGCGGATGGGGTGCATTCGTTGCTGAGGGATGCAGTGGTTGGGAAGGATGGAACAACGAAAGCGGAAACGACGGGGTTGAGCGCGTTTCGATTTCTGATTCCAACGGAGGAGTTAAAGGGGGACGCGGAATTGAGGGACTTCTTGAAGTGGAAGTGTATGGGACCGACCATTTTGGCAGATACGAGGGAGATGGAGAGGGAGAGGCATATGGTTTGGTATGATTGTCAAGAGTGAGTTTCATGGGAAATTCTCCTTTTGTATTTTCGGGTATGGACGTTTCGGATGCTAATGACAGAAGTGGGGAAGTGCAGAATTTTGTCGGCGTCCATCCGTCTCATCCCGATGATGATGAGAAATTGAGTAAGTTTTCTATCGATGTTCGAGGTTCTGCTTGCTTGAGAAATAGGCTCGCTGACATCCCTTGACGGGGAATTTAGACTATAAGGATTCTATGTTGAGAGAGTTCAGCCATTTCCATCCAAACGTCACGCGAATAATACAGTAAGCCATTACTTGGGGTGCTTCCCTGGTCAAACCGCTTCTGTTTTTAATTATCTGGGATAGCAAAGCCACGGACGTATCACGCTGGCCTCTGTCTATACACGAGCCCCTCTCGAACTGGTCTTGTGGCAAGGTCCTTCTTATTGGCGATGCTGCTCATCCTGTAGGTGCAACCTGCTCCGCAGTTCTTGCAAATCCCAGCTGGAAACATGTCTATGCCCCCGTGCTGACACGATCTGCTACAGATGCTCCCATTTGGCGGCCAGGGCTCGAACCAAGCTATCGAAGATGCAGGCGCGCTTGGCTACCTGCTGAATGGCATAGAGAGCGCAAATGACATTCCTAAACGGGTAGAATTGTTCCAAATAGTGCGGAGAAAAAGAGCTTCAAGGGTGCAAATATTGTCAAAAGTTAGGGTCAACAAGGAACTCGAGGTCCAGCAGGAGCTTCTCAAATACGCAGATCCACCAGGCTCTAGTTAGTGTTCCCTCCAACTACAGGACGTGAGTAACGAGACAAAATTGATGAGTCTCATAGCTGTCCCAAAATCATTTGCGGAGCGTAATGCGCACGACTACGGGTACGTTAGAACCATTACCGTCGCATTTGCCCACCATCAAGCAATCCAAGCGCTGATCAATCGTGTAATCAATTCGCAGATTCGACGTTTTCCAGAAATGCGCGACGGTTTTGGAGCTTGATGGCGTTCCACAAGACGGACTTGACGGGCCAGAGTACAGCGACAATAACGTCGGCAGCTCGAACAGGTGGTGGTCTTGGAGCTGGCAGCTTAGACACTCTTTGTTCAATCTGAGCTGGAGGAATCTTTTATACTGAAGAGAGAGAAATGCTAAGGGTATCTTGCACTGATCTGCGCCACCCGCTAAGAGGGACGTTCAATCTTGAGGGATTTAATTGATTCCAGCAGGCAATAGGGGATTGGGGGTCGTTTCGCGAAGTTCGTCTCTGATAGGCGCTAAGCCCGAATAAGCAGATGAGCTAGGGTTAGGGCAATTGCCAAATTTTGCTCAGAAGGCTCATTCGTATCGACTTGTCTATCATAAAATTATGGGTGAGACAGAACACATCAGGTGTTCGTGTCTCGTGGAGATTATAATTCGGAGCGATGTGCATGGCGCTACTCCTCGACCTGTCAGTTCCGGTGAGTATATTTCTGTACCTCCGTACTTTATCCTCCGAAGTGTCGTGCAATGCATTTTGTCGACGATTTAACCATCTTAATCTACGTTACATGAATGAAAATGAGTTCGCTCGTTCCATCGCCGGGGATAATATATTGGCGCAATCTCTTGACGAATTCGGTAAATATTTCTACCACACATAGCAGCGGTACGCGTATACCCACCGAAGGATGGAGATCATGAGGTTTAACGAACAAATGCAACCAGATAACAGAGCTATTTCTCTCAAATGGAATACTCGAGGCATTCTGGCACGCCAATCTATTCTATCCTTGATATACAATTACAAAAGAACGGCGAGGGCAAGATGCTTAAGATATCAGGCTTTCGGATCGACCCCGTTGAGACGCCTGGTCTCGTACACGTAGACAACTTGACCCAAGAGAGCGCTCGTGAAACTACCACTCTTCTCGACGAGAATAATGCAAGATATCATATTTTCACTACAACAGAGGATGACAAAGGCGTACGCATCCGCAGCCGAGTCAGCTATCCAAGCCCTTCATCACTAATTTTGAGAATCAGGTATACCTGCACAACCACATCGTACATCATACTCTGACTCTATGGGCACTTGGTGCCAAGCCCGAGATTATTCGCCTCCATCAAGAGCGTAATGGCCAATATCAGCGTCAATCAATGGTTATTCAAGCCAGCCTAGTCGAGGATCTAGGCCTTCCTCATGTCTTCAAACGATGTCTGGGCCGTGAGGAGAATTTTCGCAACTACGAGCGTTTCTTTCTAAAAGAGATCAGCGAGAAAGGCTATGAGGCGGTTCTGCAGAGATATCTGATCGGCGGTGATGAAGTTGCTGATGATATGCTTTGTCGAATCTACCATGGTTAGCCAATCGTGCAGACTTCAGACTGTTTCACCCTGCTGACTGGCGGAAGGCTACGTCCATGGTCTGATCCACCTCGGGTTGGGCCTGGAATTCAAGCAACCCCTCGTTCTGGCAGAGGGATTGGCGCAATCTGCAGTTCATCACGATATGTGGTATCACGAATACCTCCTCCTCGCCGAATCCAAAGCCATCAAAGCCGAAGAGTCAGCTCTACCTCTAAGCGCACTGGTTGATATGGAGAGGCTGAACACGAACATTCGCAACTGTTCGAGCGTCTACTTCCACCGTCAGACGCGAGCCAACTCCGGTAGATGGGCTATGGACATTGAAATTGCCAGAGATGGTGTCTTGAAGAACGCCAAGGCAGAACTGGTTACCCTTGCTGCAAGATACCGTGTCGCTCCGCCTGATCTCGTGAAAGCTACAGCCGAGCTCATCAACACAGCCGGTGAGTTTACCATACGTCTAGAGCAATCCTTATTTACTTGTCCAGCTAATGAATTCAATCAGTGTACCTCACAGCCGGCGCACAGCGTCCGCCGCACGAATGCAAATTCGATTTCTTCCTCCTGCACACAATCACCTCAAGTATAAACGCCACAATCTTCAGCAGCGAGCCCAGTTTCACCACAGCCCAAAAATGTCGCCTCCTTGAATATACAGGCCGCTGCTTCCTAATGACCTACGCAGGCATGGGAGCGCCCGAACCAAACTTCGACTGGCTACTCTCCCATCCGTCTCGCCTTCCCAACCAAACTTGGGCAACGGTGTTCGACCGCGCTTGCTACCACGAAGATGATGGACACATGTGCAAAGTCATTCGCGTCCTGCGACATGCCGAGAACGTCTCAAAGCCGTACGACCATTTACCGGAGTTCAAGGTGAAGCAGGGCATGTTCTTACCTGCCGCAATTGCAGCGATCGACTCGGGAAGTAAGCAACCGATGGAATGGACGAAGCATTTTGACTTTATTCGTGGGGCCGGATATCCTGAGGCTTGGGAGAAGGTTCCGTTGAGAGAGACTAGGATGCAGAATGGTACGGGGACTGCGAATGCGGTGAACGGTGTCAATGTTCATACGGAATCTGCGGCAACAAACGGGGTGAACGGTGCTAATGGTCACATTGAGACTGCGGCAACAAACGGCGTGAATGGTGCTAATGGTCATATTGAGAATGATGTTGAGGAGAAAGTGCCGCAGCTTGGTGAGAAGCCGGTGAAGCTTCCAGGCAGCTCCGCGGAGGCTCTGCCTACTCAGGTCCGTATTTCTGCTACCGCTGGTTAGCTAGACGATGTAGGATTACAAACGCTAGCGGGTTGTTTCTTGGTGGAATGGGACCTAATGAGCATTGAACTCGAGTCAATGCATTGCTCAGCTAAGGCCAGCCTAGGATTCTGGATGACGCAATCGACGATTCCTACAAGCTACCTTACATGGAGGATTAATCTCTTGGCGTAAAAACTCCACCTTCCCTTTCGAGTATTATATACATCGTATTTTCTGTAATTGATTGAGTATAGAGACCTAGGGCCAGGCCCATCGTCCTTGTGGCTAACGTCGACGTCAAGTCGCATGTCTAAAATTGTTAAGTTGATAGTCATACAGCTTCTGATATGTGCAATGGAAATTAAATGCACCGAAACCGAATTTCAGACTCGGTGCTTATATATCTTATGATATCAAGCGCGGGTTTACTCATTCAGATGGTGTCCTGCAGATCTCACGCTCGTCGGCCGACACTGCATCACATTGATGCCCTACCATCTTTTACCTGAACATTATCATACTTGCCCCACCTGGATTAATACGAAAACATGTGCTATAACATGGTGAAACTGCAAAGAAAGCCGGTCAGGAAATGTTGCTACCTGCCGGCTGCAATGTTATTCGGTGGAACTTGAGGAAATATCACAAGACCGGTCAAATCATCGTAAACCATTGAGCGTTCATACGCCGCGAATCCGATCATCTCCCCGGCAATCAAGTCGTGCAATTCAACAAACCAGCTATGACAGGCTTCGAGGACGAGCAAGTCGCAGTTGCTATAACACCAGACAAATCCCAAGCTGCCACTCTCACAGATAAGGATCGCAAAGGCGCGAAGTCGTCCATGAGCACTGCAAGTAAAGAAACAGAGCACCCCTTGACTCGGAGTGCTGAGAGCGAGAAACCGCCCGCGCAGCAAACGGGCATTGCCGGAGCCCCTCGCAATCATGACTCTGCCCCGACAAGTACTTGGATGAATGATGATGGAATGCGGTTCCAAATGGTCCGGGAGAACAACTTCGTAAAGAGGTGCTGGGCTGTCATGTCATGGACGCCTCCGATCTGTAGATGGGATGTGGAGAATCCGCCCAAATTTGACCTGGGCTTGAATATATTGTTTTCTTTTGTACGTCGCTATTCCATGCTTCTCCTTCTTCTGAATTGGCAGTGTCCATCTCATAGCATCTCATCTTCCAGAATCTTGTATCAAACTTCCCGAACCACAATGCTTCGCGAGGAAATTAAAACGACCGAATGCACGACCAGAAGATTGAAATGAAACGCTGTAAAGAACCATCAATCTCTCCTTACTGACTTCCACTCCACAGGCAGCTGCATTCTCAGTCGCAAACCTGTACTACAATCACCCGATCCTCAACATTCTCGCCGCAGACTTCCACGTCACCAACGAAAAAGCCTCGATAATCCCAACGGTCATGCAAGCCGGCTACGCAACTGGCCTCATCTTACTCTGTCCCCTCGGCGACATCTTCAGACGTCGCGCTTTTGTCCTGACTCTGACGTGCATCACAGCTACCATGGTCAGTCCTGCCTCCCCTCTGACTCCCTCTTACTGAAAACCCTCCCAGTGGCTGGGACTCTGCCTCACCACCTTCTTTCCCGCTTTCGCTGCCCTCTCTTTCATCACCTCTGTAACAACAGTAACCCCCCAGCTAATCCTCCCCTTGGTTGGGGACATCGCACCGCCCGCCACGCGCGCGCACGCACTCTCCCTCGTTGTCTCCGGGAACCTTGGCGGTATGCTAATCGCACGACTCCTGTCTGGGATAGTGACCGAATACACGTCGTGGCGAGTGGTGTACTGGATAGCACTGGCAATCCAATACCTGATCGTCATCCTCCTCTGGGCTTTCATGCCCGACTACCCGGTCAAGAACGATGGCTTCGGGCAGAATTACCTCGCCATGCTTGCCAACATGGCGCTGATGCTTACCGAGTATCCCGTCCTTGTCCAAGCCTGCCTCGTGGGCTTTCTCATCTCTAGCACCTTCACCTCCTACTGGACGACGCTTACATTCCTCCTCGCCTCCCCGCCCTACGGCTACAATTCGCTCGTCATCGGGCTCTTTGCGCTTATCGGGCTGGCTGCAATGACCCTCGGCCCGCCTTACAGCAAGGCAATCATGTCGCGCTTCGTACCGCTCTTCTCCACTCTCCTGGGCGAGGTCATGTGCCTAGTCGGCGTGGTGATTGGGACCTACACCGGCACCTTCACCGTTGCGGGCCCTATCATTCAGGCTTTTGCCATCGATATCGGCCTGCAAACATCGCAGATCGCGAACCGGGCCGCCATCTACGCGCTCGTGCCCAATGCGCGCAATCGTTTGAATACCGTGTATATGGTTTTCGTCTTCTCCGGGCAACTGACGGGGACGGCAGTGGGGAACCGGCTTTTCGCGCAGGGGGGTTGGGTGCGGAGTGGGAGCGCGAGCGTGGGGTTTATCGGGGCGGCCATTTTGGTGTGCTTGGCTAGGGGGCCTTTTCATGAGGGTTGGATCGGGTGGAGTGGGGTGGGAGATTGGAGGAAGAAAGGGGTACGTGAAGAGAAGGAGCAAAAGGATGTGGAAAAGACGGGTGATGGGGGTAGTCGGGGGAGGGGAGGAGAGTCAGGCTCGAAGAAGTAGGACAGGTTGGCGTCCACTTGGAATATTGGGACGGCGAGAAGCTAACGTTGGAAAGTCAGAGGAAAGGTTCGTAATTACCCGACAAACGCAAGGTGGATCTGTACGTCGCGGTCATATGTGCTTGTAGCGTGCTAGCCCAGGAACAGATACCTTGGATGGATCCACCGCGCGTAGTATATAGCAAAGGGCAGCAAACTTGCGATTGAAATATGAAAATTAGCTATTAATACCATTTAATGGATTTCACATTTCATAATCATTGCTAAAGACACCTTAGTAAATCAGAAGTCTGCGTAAAACGACGTTGAGATGATCACCAAGAATCCGCCTCCTGCGTAGCCTTGAATTTGGATACTTCCCAGTCAGACCGTTAACTGGGGGCGGTGAAGAGCTACATATGCCTCAACGCAGGCGGATCAAGCGCCATGCGGAAATCTTGCCAGAGCATGAGCTTCGCCTTACCGTGTGTAGAAGCGGACTACTCGTGTGAGAGCATCAACGCGTGGCAGAGAATGTAATGCTCGGTCTGAATCGATGTTGTCTGTTTGAAAGCGTAGAGCTCAACTGCTCAGAGGCTCGTGCGCTTGTCAGAGTATGTACTGTAGTAGTCGAATCGTTTGGGGTTGAGATCTCCAGGCTCTCCTGTAACTGAGACAGAAGGGGTCGTAGCCAGCACCACGTACAGGTGGAACTCGTCGCTGGCCTGCACGTTTGTGATGTCATGTCATGACTTTGGTGATACGCGTGTCACTGTTGACATTGTGAAACCCGTCTTGGGTCTCAGCTTTGTTTGAACTTCCTCTGGTTCAACTAGTCGAAACCATTCACATATGTGGAAATAGGGAAAGCCTGATAGAATTGAAGCATGAGTCGGTTTTGACAGTATCATCAGTGATGCTTGTGACGCTGGACTTCAGGTTTGACAACGGAGTTGTGCATCAATAGCACCTGCATGTGTAGGTATTTGGCACCTTGAAATGAGAATAATTTCAGATGTTATAGTGTGTATTTACCTCTCAACTGTGAAGTCTTCGCGAACCATTTGAATTAAACGGTTGGTTGCAAAATTAATCCTATCTCTTCGAATACCGTGACTTCCTTACTCTGTGATAATGAGTTCCCAAACCTTTTTAGCAAAAGAGTTGCGAGCATGTCAATAAGTCTTCAGATTATCGGGAGTGGTAGGGGTTAAGGGGTTCAATCACGTGACGCGGACCTATTGAGCTAGCGAGAGCTTGAGACCTCCAAAGATTTGACCTGCTTCAATGGAAATTGTTTCGCCTCAATTCAAAGCAAGACCGCCGGGTCTGTTATATAGACTCCGCAGACGAATCTTATGAGTTTATTTTAGTCTATTCCGCCATGGCTCCAGTACCTACAGCAGCTGGAAAGCGAGGTCCCACCGTTCTAGTAGGTCCTTACATGCTATGCATCTGATGCATGTGAGCTTAATATTCATCTATACTAATTTTTCTAGGTGACCGACGCGCGTGAGCAACGGCCCCCTCCGAGTCGACCTACTCCCCCTTTCCTTCGGCAAAATTCGCGCTTCATCACCGTTGACAGCGTACTCCAGTATGCTTCCGACATCCCCTCAATGCAGCAGCGTCAACCCAACGCTCGGCCGCACGCCCTACGCACTGGCTCAGGTAGGCCGGCAGATCCCAAGCTTGCAGGTCGTTTGGTTCCACAACACATGCACGCACGAAGTACGAAAGTAAGCGAGAAGCTTGTACTTTTACCAGAGACTGCTACGGCGGATGAAGAGATTGAAGAAAAGGCCGACTACGATGAGGATAACGACGCTGCGCCTACACAAGATGACGAGGAAGCCCTTCGAAGAACCGGCGGTAGGAAGGGCAAAAGCTATGCGGAAAGATTACCTAAAGCTAGAAGAGCAGAAAAATTAGCCAGGGTGACAGCGTACTGTACTGCGCAAGCCTACAAGTTAAAGTCGACGGCGATATTTCTGAAGAGCAAGCATGCTGCGAGCACGAAATTATATGATGATTGCCTGTACACAGTATATCATCTGCCACTGTTGCCAGGAAGTGACAGATACAGGATAAGGAGTAGTCCGGTACTGAAAAGCCCGGGGGGGAAGGCAGTGTTGGACGAAGAAATAGAGAGAAGCGAGTTGAGGGACTATGGCGAGGGTTTCTTCGAAGAGGATGGAGGAGAGAGGTTCCGTGTGCGGGAGTTTGGGGATGAGGAAAATCACAAAAGAGTCGAGTCCAATGATGCAAATGGAAATGAACGACATCGAAGGCGAGGAAGCGACGATGCTGGACGTTCTACGAGTCCCCCAAGAGTAGCTCCGGATGCTTTCACCTTTGCTGAAATGTTCGTATTTTCTTATGGAGTTGTGGTGTTTTGGAATTTTACAGAGCGGCAAGAGAAGGACATATTAGCGGATCTTACATTCTCGGAGTCGGAAACAGGCATTGCATTGGTGGCTCGTGCCCTAAGAGAGGAAGACTTTGAAACGGAAGAATTTCACTTTGAGTACTCACCCGAAATACCCAGGCCTAGGGTTTTCAACGACATGATCACGTTAAGGAGTGGAGACCACATGATCAAGCTTGCAATGTCGCATGCGATTGCGCAGAGCACAAAGCTATGCTTTTTCGAGCAGCGAATGGCCGATCAGATGGCAGAAGCCCAGCATGTTCCTAAGCGGCTTGCTTTGACGGGGAATCTAGGCATGAAGCGGGAAGAGGTAGTAAAGATCCTCGGGGCACTGTTTAAAAGCCGCGTTGATGTCAATCTATGTAAGCTCCTCTTAATTCGTGTACGTTTGTTTGGACAACCTCGCTCATGCAATCACAGCATCAAATATGCTTGATGTGCCAAATTTCTTCTGGGACAGCGAACCAACCCTGCATCCCCTTTATTACGCCGTCCGCGAGTATCTCGAGATCAAGCCTCGTATTCAAGTTCTCAACGAGCGCTGCAGAGTCTTTCTAGACTTGGCTGAGATCTTGTCAGATTCTATAGCGGATAACAAGATGTCTCGTAAGTACTTCTCTTAGTTAGGGTCTATCTTATCTTGCATTCACCCAGAAACGCCAGAATCGCTGATGATAGCTTTGAAGGCCTAACATGGATTATCATCGTTCTCATTTGCCTCTCCATCTTCGTCACCTGCTCAGAGGTGTTCCTCCGCTTCGGGATCTTATCGGCTCGTGGATCAAAAGATGACGGTCTTAAGGCTTGCGTCATGCCTGACGGCTACGTCTCATTTCCGAAAGACCTCTAGTAAGAGCTGACGACCGTCGGTATTTCTTCTGTCATTGCATTAGCGATTCGAGCATCTAGCATGGTGCTTCTGGAGTAATTCGTTATTCACGGTCTTGGTTTTCGGGATCTTTCACGTATAACGGGTATGTACTATGATACAGACATGACTGCGTTTCACCTCTCCTGGGTAGCCTGTCCTCCACTTTGTACATATAAGGGCATTTTAAAGCCCCGTAATCAGATTCCAGGTGCCCCGTAACCAGGTCGTCGAGAATTATTGTGTTGCAGCTTATCTTGGTACCGCTAGCAAAGAGGCATAGCCAAATTATTTTCTTCCCTGCATCGTCGTCTCTGATTAGAAAATTTATGGAGATCTACGAGAATAGGTGGCAAATTCCAATATGACTAGCACGAAAAGCCGCTTGTGCTGGAGCGCTTTAAATGAAGTTTCTGCTACTATCAATATATGTAAGCAGAATTTCAACCTATCATAGCGAAAAGACGGTGTTGACGGCTCTGTCATGGAGATCGCTTTATCGAATGGCCAATTTCTGTTTCTTTCGACTGGGGAATGCTTGGATCGAGTTCCCTCAGATCAGCTCGCAATCCTTGCAGCTTTCAATACTCTCATTCTCATGCCGCTAGAAATATACAAAGGCTTAATTTGTAAATTGCTTATATTCCATTAAGACCTTCATGGAAGCTCTTCGATTGTATTCCCCATTGTGGGCCCTCAAGTTTTTTCGACGAAGGTTACTGCGAGCATTACATTGGTTTCATAGGCACATTCTAATCTTGGATCAAGGCATACTTTCCGATAGAAAGAGCTTGCTATGGCACATGCGAACCTCGCAGTGGCACGCAAAGACGTTACCATGGCTGAAGAAGATTTTTCAGCGACAGCCACAGACCATCTCGTGTCAACAACAGACGGAGATGTTACTGATTGACTGCAGGAGTTCTCTCTAAATCATAGAAAGAAATTGGGATTTCTGGACCTATCTGCAGGTCAGTCATCAGAACGCCCTTGTCCACATGTTTCATCAGCTAAGTCCTAATTTTTTCCAGAACTGCGACTCAAGCTTTATAGGCTAGTGTTTATCCAATCTCGCTGGTATCTAGAAGAAGGTTCTTCGTTCGAGCGTATCCTGCTTGGCCGTTTTAATGTAGACTCCCCTATCGTAAGATGCTGGTGCCATGATATCCACTGCCTCGTTCCAGCAATCCTCTTCACATGCAAGACAATCGCTACGAAGAGCACCTCAATACTCAACGGCGGGAATACTTTCACATTCATATCCTGGTAAGAAAATGAGTGCGCGACAACGATTCCATCCTCAGCGCAACTCCAGAGAGATTGTTCTAATCTTTTCAGCAACCGCGACGGCAAAGGAAGAAGTCCCGCTTTTCCTTTGAAATTTTGTTTTCCCGGCCTTCCTGCTCAAGATCGGTCGCGCCAATGCTTCCCTGATACAAGAATTTTCGTTTTCCGCCCTAAGCGTACACCTTATCCGAGCCCAGGTGCCGATAATAGTTGGGCTGGCTAGACACAATATATGCCGAACGTCCATCATGTTTCGGTTCGTTATATAATTGACGACTTGGAGCAGGAAACTTCGATATGAGGGCTAGCTCAGCATTGACTTTTCGATCGCGCCGGCGTTTTACAAGGTTGAATGTTCCTGATATAGTCGTAGAGGCCACGATTCCAGGGGATTAAGAAGCATTATAGCGACTTGGGTAAATCCCTGCGGTAGACCCCGAAAAACGAACGTGGATGAGGGAAAAGCGAGCGAATCAAGGAACTCATGCTGAAGAAAATGATCCTATTTCATCGAATTTCTACTACCAACATCATCCAAGTACCCCACCCCCGAAACCCATCAACCTACTGCAACAATCAAGAATCGACCCCCTTAACCCCTTGACGACCAAACCAAACCACCAACAATAAAACCAACAAAGCCCAGCAATCCAAAACGTTGCCAGCAGACTTCTCAAACTACGGACCTGTCACAGGCATCATCACTGACCCTCTCCAAACAACAAAAACCGGACACAAACGACTAGACATCCATGATTACAGCCAGCGTCAAAATCACAGCACCACTCACTATGCTATTCCTCACCTCCACCGACCCTAGCAAAAACAGTAGCGTGACGTCGCAAATACTACCCTAAGCCACAAATCCATCACTTCAAACAGAAACCAACCAACCATCCACCACATCAACCACTGTCCCAAACCCCCAAATCTATCCCCAAAACCCAAAACCTTTGGAGCAAAACGCATCAAGGCTTCATGGCTCAAACAAAGACACCCAAAAAGAAAAAAAAATCTCAATAGGTATATAAAGTAACCAAAGCTGACGCGACAACTTAGCATGAGCCCCTGTCTGTGCGTTTCCTTTCCAAAAACGGGTCTGCTCTCCATTCCAAGGCCATGAAGAGTCAAGCCCCCCCAAGGATCTTTTTGAGCGCAAAAGCCGGCTTCCGGCTTCGGCTTCGGCGTCATGTGGGGTTGTGTGGCTATGCGCAAGGAAAACGATGTGAGGTAAAAGATTTGTGTGTGTGGGGGAAAGGGGGGAAAGTAGGGGTGTGGTTTGAGAAAAGGGGAGGGGGGCGGCTTTTAAGGAAGGTGTGATGTGGGGGTTGGTAGGGCAGTGAGGGGATTGGAAGGAGGGATGAGTTGAAGGGATACGGATTCGGTGCTGTAGGGAAGCAGATGTATAATAGGTATTCTGGTCCATTCCCCTAGGACCTACCTACCTACCTACCTACTCACCTACCTACTCACTACATACAGTATGTATAAGAACGCTTTTCCCCACCGTTACCCAAAACCCATATCTTAGTCCATTAAAATTTGCAAGAATGTTTTCTTGACAACAAGTACTTTATTGGTTAGTTGGTGGGTTTGAGGAGGAAAGTCGGCAAAAAAAAAGGGATAGATGAAACTAGTGTCATGTTACGGGAACTCAAAAACCACTCCTTCCCACTACAACCCCTCCCCTAGCTATTGCAAAAGCCCACCGCCTCAAAACACTACTCTCAACACACCGAAATCGTCACTCTAAACCCCCCAATCCACTCATTAGCCGCCCCCCCCAATACCCCCTCCCAACCCCCTAGCAAAACTCCATCCCTCCCATCCCTCCCTCCCCCAGTCCCCCACCAGCCTGCTCCACCAAATTCGGACACTCCCTCAACCCCTCCCCCTCTCCCACTTCTCCAACCACATGCCCGTGCTGGGACGGCACTTCTGCAAGCATACGCTGCATCGCGCGCGGCACCTCGTCGAGTCTTGCGCCCACAGGATCGGCCATCTCTGCGAAGTCGATGGGCTGGAAGTGCATGGTGGACCAGAGGGAGGGGTTCCATTCGCTTGGGTCGAAATGCTCTTGCTCTTGCTCTTGCTCTTGCTCTTGCTCTTGCTGTTGGATTTGGGTTTGGTGGTGGTGCTGTTCGTGGTGGGTGTATTCTTGGTGCTGCGGGAGTTGGTAGTACTCGAGCGAAGGGTGGTCGAGCTCTTGATGATGGGGCTCGAGTGGGTTCTGGTCTACTGCATCGGCGGCATAGGGGCTATCGTAATCCGGCGGCGGCTCGCCTGGTGGCTCGGTGAAGGAGAGATGGATTTGACCGCCGGTGAAATCTTGGGCGTCGGCGTCGATGGGGGCTTGGTCGTGGTGGGCGGTTTGCGCGGCATAGAGGGCTTCCTCGTAGGTGTTGGCTTGGTCTTGGCTGTAATAGGCAGAGTCTGCCTGGGATGCGTAGTAGAGGTCTTGAGAGGGGTTGGTAGGGTCGGGCGACTGGCAGTCCGGTAGTTGAATATCGAAGATAGCGTCATGAGACATGTAGTTGGATTCTTGGGATGAAAATGCGTATTCCTCGGGGTTGTCGACAGATCCTTGGGAGACAGCGGTGATCTCTTGAGAGGGATAGCCGTACTCTTGGGAATGGTAGGCGGGGGGCTGAGATGTATAGGGTGGCAGGGTGGAGCTGGAGACGGATGATTCGAATGAGGTGGAGGTCAAGAAGGAAGGATGATCGGCTGTGGGCGTTGAGGAAGAGGAGTCGCTTTCTGATGGGACCGCCGCCAGTAGACTCTCCGAGTTCTCCGCGAGTAAGTCGTTGGCGTTGTGATTGAAGTATTCTGCGTTCAGCGGACTTGGTTGCGCACAGGTGGTGTACTGAAGTGTTGTGCTGAGGGAGTCTGAGGGTTGATAGATGAGTGGATTAGGTGATGGAGCTGGAGATTCGGCTTTGACTTCAGAAACCGGTAGTTTGAGCTTCCTCCAGGTCGTGGAAGCTACTCCATTCCGAGCAAGGCGAAATTTCCATAGAAAGACGCATATCCGCTGCGGCGCCGACGCGCCCACTCGAGGCGTTGCATACACTTCCTGCATGACAGACATCTCTTGCAGATAACGATTGGCTCGTTCCTCCTCTTGCTTCAAGGCATGAGGATCCCCGTTGGTTTCTTCGGCGACTTTAAGTCTCTTATTTGTCATGTTGAAGAAGACTGCCACCCACCAGCTGCTTCGAAACGCGATCTCTAGCCTGGTGTCGTTAGTTAGCGGATCTTGAGAATGCTTCAATGCCCCCGAGACGCCTTCGACCAAATTGACTTTGTTAGGGTCTTCGGGCAGATACCCGTTGCCCTGGAATTTAACTGGGACCCCCTTTTCGAAGAACTTTGTCTTATATTTCCAGTCCTTGAATTCTATGCCTCTGGTGATATCAACGAAAAAATCCACACCAAGTTTCGAGCCCGGGGTTGGATGATTGTTCATCAACCGGAATTCTGCTTCGAACAATATGACTTCGCCATTTCGCTGCGGCTCGTTACCATACAGTTCCAGGTCCGGATATTCCAGCCAAGCATTCGGATTCTCTAAAAGCTTGGGCGCTGTACCAATCTCGCTTTGGATGACTGTGTAGGTGTGAACAGAGCTATTCTGAGGATCGAGGACGTACATTTCGAATTCGACCTGGCGAAGGCAGGGCGGGTGAAGTGGAACGTTGGAACCAAGAATGCCAGGTGCTGGCCTAGGCTGACTCAAGAGAAGCTGGTCCTCTGTGAGAATTGGGCTCTGAAAGTCAGTGCTACTGCGAAATCCGGGTTCCGCGGTGTTGTTCATGTTGGTGACAAATTTCATCCCTATTGAGTTCAGCTACCAATCTGTTAAAAGATACAGCTCGGCAACAACCTACAGATCGGGTTGTCTTGGAGGAAAGGCTTTAGGACTTGGATATGGCTCGAGATCTGTTTACGAGTCCGGTGTACTCCTGAATGGATTCTAATATAGCGACTTATCCATTCATTCCTTCCAGATAGTTTGCCGCCAAGCCATCGCTGCTTTCGGCCCCAATTAGGGATCACGCGCAGAGCTGATCGAATATACCTCAGCACATGGCCTAATAGGAGGAACATTAGGACACGCACCCTGCTGGAAGATTTCCTCCAAGTTGTCTGGCCAGACTGGCTCGTTTTTTGAACCTTTCAAATAATATCTCTGTTGTTTATCCCGATAATTTTGGTATCTGGGGGACAAACGTTCTGCTTGTGTGACTACCTGTGAATACATCTGGTCGGTGTCTAGCGATTCTGGTTCCTCATCCTTTGCCCGCCTTCGCTTTCGACGCTGTAGCTTTAAGGTGGCCTGAGCTGAACGGCAGCGAGGGATAGCGGACAGCGGGGGAACGGGGACTTCATACTCATCAAAGGTAGTCCCTTTGGACACCCCCAGGGTGGAATCTAAATTGCTTGAGCCCACGTTCCCTGAACTGATCTGGAGGACTCCTTTCTGACTCTCGGGACCCCCTAGAGCTGGAGCGTTTGACCGCAAGATGGATGCATTGCTCCGCAGCTCCATGAATGTGGAAGGGACCTTAGAGAAATGACTGCTAACTCAGAGGTATGCAACAGAGGCTGAAGGAATGATAACGGCAGACTAGTCAAGTGCACATAGCTGAGTATATAGTCGCAAAATTTGGGGTTGGGTTGGGGAACATCATGGGATATAGATTATAAAAGCACAATAGCAGGCTCATAAAACCAAAGATCTCCCGGTCTACAAGGAGGCAGTTAGGCACATCTGAGGCCGCCCGAGAGCTAGAGCGCTAGGCTAGAAACAGCATGTCTTCAAGTTGGGAGGAGACCCTGTAAAGCCTTACCGGGTCCTCTATGCAGAATTCAGATCTTCGCGAGAACCCAAGCAAGGGGGGATTGTAATGAACCATCGGCCCAGGGATATAGGCGGCACGGGAATGGAGTTCGCTGCTCTGGTAACTGTATAAAAAAAACACCTTGTCAGCTTGATCGAATGTCTTGACTCAATTCTGATCCAACATAGAATCGATTTCGATAGTAGACCTTTACTCAAGAACAGAAGCATTTGAAGAAATGAAGACCACATAAAATGGCAATAAAAGGGCAATAAAAGGGCACGGTGATTGAATGTCTTCCGGTTATATGTATATTTACTTCCCCGCTGTCTGGGGAAATATGCAAGGGGTACACCTTTTGACCTTCGGCACCCCTCGCCAAAGGGCCCTTTCGGTCTCATTCGTTGTCAATTTCCTCGCTCCCTTGGATATTGAATTTCTTACGGCCCGAGCCGGTAAGTCTCTGCAATGCAACCTTATCGGCTTGACTACCAACTTTCTTTTGCATCTTCTCAATTTCCTGCTCTGGGTCGATTGCATCTTCTGCCGCGAAGTCTAACACCAATCTCCTCCCTAGCAGATGAGTGTTCTTAAGTGCATCCATAGCGTTCTCGGCTTCTCTTGCCGTTACGAAATCCGCGAAAGCAAATCCACGGGTTGAGCTATCGAATTTCTTGGGCACGCGCACTGATCGTAGCTGGCCATAAGAGCTAAACAGCGATCGCACATCCTTCTTTGAAGCTTCGAATGGTAGATTCTTGACGATGATCTTAGTCCTCCGACCAGCAATCTTCTTATCATGATCCTCATTCCGTCGTTCTTCCGCTGCATCGATAGCCCTATGCGACGTCTTGATGAGAAGCTCATGACCCTCGAGCTTGTATCCATCCATAGCCGCAAGCGCTGCTTGGGCCTGCGATTTGGAGCGGAATTCCAAGAAACCAAATCCCATGCTGAGAACTTGTCCCAGCTTCTTTGGGTCGGGCTTCGTCTTGACTCTAGCAGATATGAAGCCGTCAAGAGGCCGAAAGACCTCGCGTAAGCGTTCTCCAGTAGTCGAAAAATTAAGATTTCGGACAAAGAGAGTTGAGCTATTTACAGATTGCGGTACGCTACCATCCTCGAGTAGCTCCGTTGTCGAAGGTTTCGCGCTCTTTGTTTTTGCCGTGATCGGGCTATTTCTATCATTCCTCGTATCCCCATTACTAATCAAATCTCGGGGTGCCTTTTCCAGGAAGAGTATTGAATCTTTGAATTTTCTGTAAGCCAGGCCACCAAACGCAGATCGCGCATGGTCTGCATGCTCAAATTCAATAATTGCAATTGTACCCGAAGGGGGCATAAGAATTCTCGAAACGCTGCCGTGTGTCTCGAAGAGAAGTTTCAATTCTTCCGACTTTGTCCCATATGAAAAGTTTTTGACTAATATGGTAGTGTCACCCCTTTCTCGCTTCTTGAAGGCATCTAGATCTACGCCATTGGCAGAAAAGTATGATTTGGTCTCTTGAATAATATGTGTCTCAGCATGTGCTTGCTTGATCGCAGCATCTGAGGATGTCGGATCCAGCAGCTCGGATTTCGAAACGCCAAGCCGATCCGATATTGAAGACATAACAGCATCGGCCTTAAGATATATACGTTAGCCGTCAAAGTCACTAAATTTGTTTACTGTCCAACACCCACATTCATATACAATGAATTCCAATTGAATGTGGAAGACGCAGCTTCGGCTCTCCGTTTGATCTGTTGCTGCTTCTTGAGAGGTAATTTTGAGATTGCGAACTCATCCAAGCCGTTCTGCTTCTTAGCCTTTGCTGGAATGATGTGTAACAGACGGCCATGGAAAGCTTTTCCATCCAATGCCCTTAGAGCTCGGTCTGCAGCTTCTGGCTCCGTATACTGAATGTAAGCGAACCCTTTGCTGTTTCCAGATCGGCGATCCAACGGAAGATGGACCTAACCACCACTGGAGTCAGTCTATGTAGTGCGCCCACATCCCTAAAAATACTACAGTATCAATTATATTTTCAGATATAAGAAGTATCTACTAAAATACTCTTCCTGGTAACATCACATGCATAGCATAAGCTGTCCCTATCAGGATGTTCATCCCAAAACCAGAGCAAAGGGGTCACCAAAACAATAGAAAGTCTCACAACTATACCTCTTCAATTGGACCACACTCGAGGGCATCAAAGTGCTTTCGCAATTCGAGTTCCGTTGTAGTGTACATGAGATTTCGAACAAAAAGCCGTCCTGTGCCAATATCAGGATTCTCGATACCACTAATCACCTGTTCAGCCGCTACAACGTCCGCTTTGTTGATCACTTCGTCGGTTTGAACACTTGCATCTGACGTTTCTCTTCCCCATGGCTGCATTAGCACGCCGAGATCATCAGGTACTTTCTCTTCAACTTCGGGCAAACACCTCGATTCATGGGAGTCGTCATCGTCAATTAGTCCCAGCAGTCGACTAGTCCTTGAGCGCAGCCAATCCTCATCAGAAGCTGCCGGCATGGTATTGTTGGGTAGTTCTAACACCTTTCCAGAGGCAGGCTTCAGGCTGTTGCCGTATTCTGCATCCTCTAGATTTGTTCCAATGTCTTCCGTATCTCTACCTGTAGCGTTTACTTCCTCCGCCAATCCTACGGGTTCATCGACATCTTCAGACTTTTTGGAACGTTTGCTTCTTTGGGGGACCGCTTCGTACTCTTCGTCACTTTGGGCGGCCTGCACCTTGTGCACCTGATTATGCGTATTCTGTTGTGGGACATTCTGGGTTCCTGCCGAATCCTCGTTTGCCCAAGTTCGCGATTTGGACGGAGGTTGCATGACTTCAAGGAACTCCTGAAGTTTAGGGTCGCCATCAACTTCACCCCCATCACCACGATTTCGCTTTCCCAGGTTAGAACTCTGTAAGGTGTCATCATTCAGGGCCTGTGGTGCGACCTTATTGTCCCCATTTGCGAGGGTTTTCCTTGGACCCAATTCACGCTGGTCCTCAACCTACATGATTTGAGATCAGTTTGAGATTTGGCTTTGCGACACATGGAAACTATACCGAACGAGCTAGTTCGACACCTATCCTAGACATACGTATGAAGGATTTGTGGTGATATTTGACGGCCTTTGCAGCTTCCTCAGGGTTCTTGTAGCCCACATATCCAATGCGTCTGTGAGGGATAAATTTCGCATCTGTGATCGCACATTGTCTTGAAAAATGCCGGCGAAAGTCTTCAACACTTAGGTTCGGAGGCAATCCTCGAACAAAGATCCTCGAAGACTCCATAACGCCGAAAACGTCCCACCTCGAAGAATATGGCTCGAACTCTGCAATTCGCGGAGTTAGAGGGATTCCGCCGCTAGAACTAATGGAAATAGCCGAGACTACTAGCGTGTGTGTCGCGTTCCTCGTTCTTAGGCGCCGGGAATATCGCCCACATATTCTCTGCCTCCCCAACAGTTGCTCAGCTTTAAAGTGTCCCGCCGGGAGAGTTTCTTGCTTCTTTCTTCTTATTCCCGGGCAACCATCTCAATCGTTCAGCTACTATGGCTACCGAGAAGAAAGAAAAACTTGACGGCGAGCAATATCCGTTTCTCCTATGTGTATCAGTGCTCGCTAACAACTTTAAAGCCCAGATTAAATCGGCAGATATGGTACGATCAGACCGAGTCCCGAATCTACAGCCTCACAACTAATATCTATTTAGAGCGAAGAGATGCAGCAACAGGCTATCGAAGTTGGTGAGCTTTCACAGATTGCATATACGGCGCAAACCTTAACCAAGAATTGTGCAGCTTCCGACGCGATGGAAAAGTACAGCATCGAGAAGGTATGAGAGTCTTGGTCCTGCATTTGAACTATGTGAATAAGATTGGGGAGCAGAAGCTAATGCGGTAGTATAGGACATTGCGCAATACATCAAGAAAGAGGTATGTCCTTCGAAGCACCAGAGGCGATACGAGGGAACCTTGTGCACCGAGATCGCTTCCTACACCAACAGATTTCGTCGCTCTCGGCCCTCCGTGCGGAGGGAGGCGTAATAGGGCTGATTGTTCGCTCGCAAAGTTTGACTCGCGAGCGGGAGCAACATGGCATTGCATCGTGGGCCGGAATTTTGGAAGCTTTGTCACACATGGTACGGAAGTTTTATACGGAAACCAATACAACAACCCATCGCTAATAGGGTGTGATAGAAACGAAACATTTCATATATTTCTACCTCGGTCACTGCGCGATACTCCTTTTCAAAACTCAATGAATATGGCGTTGGAGTGGTGAAGAGAGCAGATACCATGTGCAACGTCCATCAAAAGCAAAGAAGATTGTCTTGTTACCCTGGGTGGTTGGATGGCGTACTTTGTCGTTTACCATCCCTCTTCAGCAATGTGTAAGTCAGGCTTTTTGGAGGCATCGGGTGTTTTGTCGTGTCTTGGAACAAAGGGATCTGTTGTATGCATTAGGTGCACAACACTTTCTAAATTGAAGCCTTGAGTGCCTCAGTCACCTACCTAAGGTAGGCAGCTAGATAAGGAAGGGAAGTGAAGTGACATGCCAAGGAAGCCGTTGAGTGATTTAGTTTATATTAGGTTCGATTCCTAACAGCGCTGGTACAATGGTGTTGTGGTTATCTTTCCTCTTTAAGGAGACTTGATAACTCGGTTCTGCAGCCGGCTAGTGGCTAGCGTTAAGTAGGTAAAGATAAGCGAACCGTCTCAACTCTGCGGCTTCTTCCACTTTATTCCGTACGGGATTTTACGATGCAGAAAACACGCCTTATCGAACATCAACGCGATAAGGCAGCTATCGATCTGTCCCCTGCATGTTTTGTTTTGTCGGAGAACGGAGATATGTAAATGCCGACTGCAATCCGAAGAGATGCATGATGTTGTGCATGGACAAGCAGCACAAGTGCACAACCACCAAGCACCAATCAGAGGTCAGGCTCATCATGTTTCTTATCGTAACGTCTGCTATCATGCTATGTCATATGTAGGCTTGTGCACTGGAGCAGCGCATAGTGGGGTTGATGAGGGGCCTTGAGAATGTGTATCTGAACTATTTTACCTTATCTTTACCCTATCTCCGCTGCATCTGGTCATCTCATTTCGTTTCTGCTATATAGATATATATATATATATCTATGTCTATCTATCTGCTGCTGTCCGAGGCTTGGATGCAGCTGTGTGTAAACCCTGCACATCTCGAAGAAGTCTAGTTGAAACGCACAATAAAAGCAACGGTTACAACTTCTTTCCTTTCCTTGGAATGCATTGTAAGGAATAAACCCATCGCACGTCTCACCAATGCCATCTGCACCTCCCCTGAGCCAGGCTGTAGGCTATGGCGTGGTCCTAGGGCTAGGGTTCGCCTTCGCCTTTGGTATGATATTGACGACCTACGTGCTGAAGAGATATCAAAATGAAGTGCAAACTTCCGAAATGTTCAGTACGGCGGGAAGGACCGTTAAATCGGGCCTCGTGGCTTCCGCCGTGGTTTCCTCCTGGACCTGGGCAGCCACTCTGTTGCAGTCTTCGGGGGTGGCATACCGATACGGAGTCTCGGGTCCTTTCTGGTACGCTTCTGGCGCAACGGTACAGATTCTCTTGTTTGCCACGCTCGCTATAGAGCTGAAGCGGAGGGCACCCAACGCTCATACTTTTCTTGAAGTCATTAGAGCGAGATATGGTGTCTATACGCACTTGGTGTTTATCGTTTTCGGCTTGATGACCAATGTTTTGGTGACAGCCATGCTGCTCACTGGTGGCTCGGCAGTCGTGACATCTTTGACCGGCATGCCCACTGCGGCTGCTTGCTTCCTCTTGCCAGTGGGAGTGGTCATGTACACGATTGCTGGAGGTATCAAGGCAACATTCCTGACGGATTATGTCCACACTGTTATGATCCTCATCATCATCTTCATATTTGCTTTCACAGCTTATACGACAAATGTGAATCTTGGAAGTCCTGGAAAGGTATATGATCTCTTGGTCGAAGCGGCGAAGAGACATCCTGTCGAGGGCAACGCTGAGGGTAGCTATTTGACCATGAGATCAAAGGAGGGAGCTATCTTTTTCGTCATCAATATTGTGGGCAACTTTGGGACTGTCTTTTGTGACAACGGTAAATCGTCTGCTGCGGACTGTGTGACGGTATGGATATTGACAAATTATACCAGGCTACTACAATAAAGCTATTGCTGCAAGCCCAGTCCACGCTCTCCCCGGCTACGTGATGGGTGGACTCAGCTGGTTCGCAATCCCTTGGCTTGCCGCCACGACCATGGGACTCTCCGCTTTGGCCCTCGAGTCTAACCCTGTATTTCCATCCTACCCGTCCAGAATGCCAAACGCAGACGTGACTGCTGGTCTTGTATTACCAGATGCCGCCGTCGCTCTCCTTGGAAAAGGTGGAGCTGCAGCGACCTTGCTGCTAATCTTCATGGCCGTCACTTCAGCCAGCTCGGCCGAGTACATTGCCGTCAGCAGTATCTTCACCTACGACATTTATCAGACGTACTTCAACCCCAAAGCCAGCGGGAAGAGGCTCATATACATGGCTCACACAAGCGTGGTCGTATACGCTATTCTACTCGCCGCTTTTTCGACGGGGCTCTATTGTAAGTGCTTTCACTAATACTTACTTCCTTGAATACTTCTGATTCGAATCTACACAGACGCTGGAATTTCCATGGGCTACCTGTATCTCATGATGGGTGTGATAATTTCATCCGCCGTCCTCCCCGCCGCCCTAACCCTCATGTGGAAGCAACAAAACATGATCGCCGCCACCCTCTCGCCAATCCTCGGCCTCATCAGCTCTCTGATCGCCTGGCTCGTCACCGCCAAGAAGCAGTCCGGCAACCTCTCCGTGGACAGCACCGGCAGCAAGCAAGTCTCCCCATTCCCCCTCCCCCTTCCATCCCTCATTCTATACTAACCACCCACCCTCCCTCAAACAGCAACCCCATGCTCGCCGGCAACGTCGTCGCGCTCCTCTCCCCCCTAATCTTCATCCCCGCCCTCACCTACGCCTTCGGCCCTCAAAACTACAACTACGCCTCCATGGCCCTCATCCGCCTCTCGGACGACTCCTCCATCGCCGCCTCCCAAGACACCGACCTCGAGCTCATCCCCGGCCAAACCCACTCCGGCAACAACGCCAAAGAGCAAGCCCAGCTCGCCCGCTCGTCCACCATCGCAAAAACCCTCACCGCCGTCATGACCCTCGTGCTACTGATCCTGTGGCCCATGCCGCTGTACGGCACCGGGTACGTGTTTAGCAAAAGATTCTTCACCGGGTGGGTTAGTGTGGGGATTTTTTGGCTGGGGTGCAGTGCGGTGTGTGTGGGGGTGTATCCGCTGTGGGAGGGGAGGCATAGCTGTGCGAATACGGCGAGGGGGATTTGGAGGGATTTGACGGGAAAGGGGGGGGCGGTGGTGCAGGGGCGGAGGGCGGAGGTGGGGGAGGAGGGTGAGGAGGTAGGGACGCCGGTGGAGAAGGGGTTGGAGGCTGTGGTGGAGAAGAGGGATAGTCGGTGAGGTGGGAGAGGAAAAGTCTCCGGTCAACTACGACGCCAGCGGAGCAGGTGGTGGAGGCTGTGGCGGAGAGGAGGGTTCCCCCCCTTCATTTCAACGTGCTTATGCAGCCAAAGGCTATGAAGCACAGCATACCATCTACGTACATAGATACACCCAGAGTCGTACTGACGATGTATGTACATAGTATGGAAAAGCTCTCTGCGTGAAACAGGCTCTTAGAGCTAAAAAAAACCCCCCACACTGTTGTTTGTTCCAGTAGTCGCTGTAACCTGAATGAATCCACTTTTCCATACCCCGTCAGATGAGCTCGAGGAAATTCCTGCTGCAAGCACCCGACTCAAAATCCTAGACTGGCTGTATATCTCGTAGATCAGTTGTACATAGTTGTGCAATCACATTGATAAAATAGGCGACGAAGAGCTATGCCCGAGCGGAGAGGAGGTGAGTGTGCCGCGGTAGAAATCTTTGCGGCTACGACGACCAAACGGGATCAGTGTAATTGTTGCCTGCGACATGGAGAATAATCATGAGTTCAGTTCCTACATTCTGACCATCACCCGGATCTGCAGCAGCCATTGGTATCCCAAACGAGCCCGGCAAACCCCTTTCCCTTCCTAAACTCCAATCGCTAGAACAAAACCGTCATGTCCACCCATATTAATCTCTTTCTCTCCTCGATCCCCACTCCGCCCCTTCATCCCTCTTCCTTCCCCCCTTCATCCCTCACTTATACCCCACCAACCCCTGCCCCGGCGGCGGTCCCCCCGCCCCCCCATTCGGCCCTCCAGGCCCATACATCCCCGCCCCTGGCCCACTAGGACCATTACCCCCTCCTCCCGGCCCTCCCAGCCCACCACCACCATAACCCCCCTGCCCCTGCACCGGCATCGGCCCCGCCCCCTGCCCCTGAACATCAGGCCGCTGGCTGAGATCCTGCATGAAATGGCAGATTGGGCAGGCGAGCTCGTGGTACTTGTGCGTGGCGAGCGGTAGCACGGGGACGAAGCAGAGCGTGAACCAGGGCCAGCGGGTTATGCAGTGCGCGCTCCAGTTGCCGCAGTTTTGGCATTGCGCGGTTATGTTTTCGAGGCCGGGGAGGGGGGAGGTGAATTCTGGGGGGGGCGTCTTGGTTAGCTTTTTTTTTTTTGGGTGGTCTTTCGGCGTGGGTGAGTTTGAGGGTTCGAGTTGAGGGTTGTGGTTGTGGTGGAGAGGGGGGGGGGGGCGCAGAAACTTACCGTGGGTACCGAAGGTGATGCAGAAAGCCATGAGTGTATGTGAGGAAATGGATGGGTGGAGTGGATGAGGAGGATGAGTTGGGTTGTGAGAAGATGTGGTTGGGTGAAGGAGCTTCAGCGGCGAATCCTTGAGCTTGACACAGCCACTTGCATAAGGTAAGCTTTATGCATGCATAAGATTAAGTGAATTGGAGGAGAGGCAAATGCTTGTGTTCACAGATACTCAGCAAAGCCTGATGAAGATTAGAGATGATACGAGGTCACCAAAGCAAATGGACTTGGTGATGAGCAGATTGGTTTGTTCTTCGATCTAATGAAGCAAGTACAAGCCTTTCTAGTCAAGTCTTTCGGCGACGATGTTAGCCAATATCCATTTTGCAATAACCACTGATCCCTCATCTAAACTTCGACGATTGCCTAATCTCCAGCATAAAGCACCTAGTAACCTTCTTGCACCCCTCCTGCCCTACAGATTTCTAAAATCCTATCCGCATTGAAGCTGGCGTTCTCGAAAATATCTAGGAGCTCATTGGTGAAGGAGTTGAGATAGGGGTAAGCGTGACGGTCGTATAAGTACATGTCCCCGTAAATTCCGTAACCGACTGTGTGACATGAATAGTTACGGTAGTGACTGGGGGCTCGCTGCTGGTGCTTGGGACTACCACAATCGTCTCAGTTGTGGCGGCTATGTCTTTCGTGACAGTAGTGTTAACAGTGACGGTGGCTGTTGTCGTAGCGAGAATCGTAGGGATCGTAATTGTGACAGTCGGCCAAAGATCACTTGTAGTGGTGAGAATCTCGGTCTCGGTAACGTACACCGTCTTCTGAAACAGAGGACTGGTTGGCTGAGAGACTGAGACAGGATGAAAGGTGCGAGTGGTAGTGGTGGCGACAGCATAGTTTGTGGCGGTGGAAGTGATCGTAGTGTAAACGGTTTTTGTGACAATGAGATCGGCGGGTTTGGAGCAGTAATCAACAAGAGGAGCGGCAGTTGCAAGGAAGCCCAAGAGGAGAAGGATCATGGAGATGAGGGCAGAGCGTGCCGGTAGTAGATGCATTTTGGAGGTTGAAAACTGTAAAGTTTTCGAAAACGGCGGAAATACTTTGTATTTGTCTGTAATCAGTTGCGGTTGAGCTGAATAAATATCAGCAGGGGGGGATTTCTCGTAAGGAAACTATGGAGACATACCTGCTTTATGGCATGACACTCGATATCAATTTGGGTCTGACTGTGCTTGAATATTTCGAATGGTTGTGAGTAGATGAGATCAAGTATTGGTGTTATTGAAAGTGAATAGAAGAGCACGTGCAGCGCTTTGTGTACCACTGGGGCCTCTAAACGCGAACTTCTTTTCAGACATCTGAGACCATCGAGACGTTTTATTGCAAGGACCGTACTAAATGGAAACTTGAATACAAGAAGATAGTATCAAGACTGTTGATAGTACCGTTCCGATCGTGGGTACGGAATCCGCTGAAAGACTGAATATAAAGAACATCTATATAACTCCTAGATACTGAATCATACCGTGCTAATCAAGGGACCTTACCAGTTAAAAAGCTGAACATAAGGAAGTTTTTTTCTGGCATTGAATCTTCTAATAGTCATTGACAAGAGCATTGATTGCCCACCTTCTGCCTTACAATTTCTAGCCTGGTAGACATCGGGAAGAGTGTATTGCAGTCTTGCTTTTTGTCCCACAGGAGCTCGAGTTATCGTGATATAGGCCAATACTCTTTGAGTCTCTCAATGCAGGCATCTCTGAGGTAGTGTATTAATTACAGTGAAAACGAGGGTCGATTACGGCATGATAGGTATACTTGTTAGAGTGAACAACTATCGGTGTCCGCATGGCAGCGCTCTGGAGAGCAATACTTTGACCATGTTGATATTGTGTGTGAACACGTGACGAAACATCCTATTGCAGGGGTTCTGCGAGCTCCTTCCTATAATACTCTTGACTTTATGCCAGTTCCCAAGTCAATGCCACATGGTGCTCGTGCATGGTCTTGTCGAAGGTCTCTTAGATGTCTCTTGCGTTCCTTGTAGCTCTGCTTGAGGTTGGCCATGAAGATAATTTGAAAGGCGATACAATGTCTGCTATGGTCATGCTGTCCCATACTCACCATGACACTGACATCTCCAAGAGAAATCGTCAACTTCCGTGCAGTGCGCGTGGCTTAGTCTCGGTTTCTTCATGAAGCCCGGTTCCTCTTCTATTCGATAACTTGATGAACAGTCACTTTACGCTCTCCATTCCTCTATACGCTTTGAGGCGGAGGTCCTTGTCAGCTTGTGCTGCAGCCCTGATATCTTAGCAACACCCGGTACGAGCATGTCATCGATGGAAAAACTTGAGTACTCAGAAGTAATACCACGAGGCCGCCTTATATTCTAATGATCGACCGGCAATTCCCGGCGCTAGGACTATCCTCACAGAGATGGAACACCAAGCGACCACTGACCTCACTTCGTCTTCATATTTCTTATCGCACCACGACTGTCGGTCCATTGTGTGGGCACATTTGGGTATTGTTTCAAGTGAGACTCTGCTGCCCATATTGTTAGGAAGAGTTGCTCTAGGAACAAAGGCTGACTGGTACAGTATTCTCAGTTTTCCTGCACAGAAAGGGGACGAGACCGAAAGTTCACCAGCGATTCCAACGCGCCTAATACCAGTTGAGACGATTTCGACAAATTTCCGCAGTGGAAAAATTCAACCGCTCGAGATGTCAAACATGGAGACTCCTTCGCCGCATCCCGATTTAAATCGGAGTCGCTTGCCAACCCTCTACGAGGTTCTAAGCCGCCAAACATTGGCACCTGTGGACCTCTTCTCGTTCTATATCTTTATGCGCGACCAGCAACGATCAGTAGACTACCTCGATTTCTGGTATGAGAATTTACTGCAATATTTTCTTCTTGCGATCTTATTACTTACACTACCGGCACAGGCTCGACGTCTCCCAGCACATGTCACTTTGTCGTCACTATGTCCGTGAGCTTCGACGTTCTGTCCTTATTGAGACTCCTGAGCTTGAGAAAACAGTATCAAAGCGCTCATCGTACATACTCGACCACATAGGTGACATGAACGAACCGTCGGGACCTTCTGTAAACCTTACTAGCGAAGAAAAGACCAAGGACCAACACCTTTCGGCCTACCTGCGACAAGAAACCGGCAATGGCAATGGCAATGGTAACGATAACGGTAACGGTAATGGTAACGGTCTAGCCACACACTCGCCACACAGCAGCTTGGGTTCCCAGTACTCTAGTCTTCGCGCATCTGGGGACCGATACCGAGACAGGGACCGCCCACCTAGAGCTAGCTTCATGACCAATCTCTCGCCTACAAACTCCGATTCGCCAGCGCACACAGTCGCCAGGGCTGATATTAGGGCAAGCGCGGAGAAGATTTTGTACACATTCCTGCTACCGGGTTCAGAGCGCGAGATCATCCTACCTCAGGGTATCCTAACAGACATTACAACCTCAATCGAAGAAGACGGTCGTGATGACCCAGAAGTCTTCGACGCAGCAAAGGACTACACATTCCAAGCAATGGAGCGCGATGCTTTCCCAGGCTTCCTACGTTCAAAGGCCCTTGGAAATCTGGTGCCTCCAAGCTCATTCTTGCGATTGTGCCTGGGTTTGCTCGGCATGTTTGGTGGTCTCTGGGCAGGCTTTGCTTGCATCTTGCTAAATAAGCCGAAGCACATCCGCTGCTGGGTTAGTCTAAACTTGGCCCTTTTCACCTCATTCTCCTCAGCTAATCTTCCTTCCCTCTATAGCTCATTTTACCATTCACCATTGGCGTCTACTGCCTTTCATCGCAGCAATACTCCATCGACCCTGTCCTTGCTCTGGCCGGCCTCAGCGAGTATACCTTCATGAACTGGTCACGCATCCGCGAACCATACGTCCGGGACCTCCTGAACAAGCGCGCCATGATGGTCTTGCTCGTCACCATCCTCATCGGCGTGGCCATTATTGTTCTCTTCATCTTTGTGCCAGGCCACCGGCTTTGAGCAGCGACTTAATCGAATTGATACCACATGCGACGTTACGGGAGTTCCTAGGAGTATCATGGCGTGTTCAAATACCCGAGAAGCGGCCTCCATACCTCTTCTCCACTTTAGCACCTTCATCCGCTGTGCTCAAAACTACCGACACTAACGGATTAGAGATCGGCATGGGTTGCAACGAGGTTACACGATCTAGCAGTGTGACACTTTCACGAGGAATGTATGTTCGGCGAAATCTTTGCCAGGTCCACATCGACGTCTTGGATACGTCCAAATGGCTGTTGTAGCTAGTGTTCAGGAATCTTCTGCTTTTTGTTACGGGGAATGTTTGAGCGAGATATCTGGGGGTGGTGTACATTGTGTACATAATGCCTAACTGTCTAATAGTGGTCCCCAAAGTACCCAATGTTAGGCATAATAGAAGCCGTGATTTAATCCACATGGTCTGGTCCTTACATTCCTGGTCGAATCCTTGTTATTTAAGTTTACAGAACATGCTGTAAGGAGACAGGCTCTGCAAGTCACCAGCTATTACATCCAAGACATCAGCCCCAAGGTAAGTAACAACGTGACAGCCGACAGAAGGACTGTATGCCAGTCCATTTGCAGAGACCTTTCCCTTCGTCCACGTATAACTATCGCTATCGTTACGACCATGCTTGACGTCCCGAAACTAAGAAAGGCCACCTGCATCTGATCGAGTGAGGAGGGATATCATACTGTCCCAATGACGAACCTGACATGATCAGGATGTTAGTATATCTACACAAAAGGAAAACGGGGTTCACGAAAAAGGAAAAAAGAAAAAGGACCAACATACAGGTACACCGACGTTCCCGCCATCGTTATAGCCGTACTCATAACCACCTCCCTCGCCGGCACACCAACCAATTAGCAGTATCCCCAACCTCAATCCCCCCCCCCTTCCCCAAAACCACCGACACAAGAAAGAAGCACTCACCTGCCAAAAAAAAAAGGTGGAAGCACCATCCCCACCAGAGTAATCGGAATCGAATTATACCCCTCATCTCCCAAAGAAAGACTCGGAGCACGCTGCGTATTGCACTAAAGTGTCGTCCCCCGCCCCCCCTTTCCCCTTGGGGAAAAGAGGAGGGAAACACACAATCTTCGCAACGGCCCTCCCATAGGAACAGCACGTACCCACGTTCACTCCCAGAGGAAGAAAAGTGGGCCGAGTATCCTGCGTTTCTGATGCCAATTGCGGGCGCTTGCGCGCCGGGCCCTCACGGGCGGTACTCTGTGCAACACCCCCTCTGAGCTGACGGGAAGAGGGGGGGGGGCAAGTGTGGGGGTTGGTGAAGATTACTCCGAATTTCTCATTTGCATGTGGTGATGTTTGCGGTGAGGCAGATATCTGTTTGTGAGCAAAGAAACGCAGCGGTGGTGGAGATGGTGCTTGAGGAAGGGAGGAGTCTTCTGAGTCAAAATGCTTTTGTGCGGGCGGGAGTTGTTTTTTCTGCCGGCAGGGCGGTGAAGATGGGGGTGGGGTGGGGTTTGGTGGGGGGGCCCAAAACAAGGCGAGAGGTATCACTGTCCTGTCTGGGTTATTCTTTCTACAACTCTCTACAGAAACAAGTCCATGCTTAAACTGCAGCTTCTGAATCCTTCTCGGTTGAATCTTTAGGCTGTTATGGCGTGGTACTCTTCCTCTTTGGCATTCACCTGGGCTACTGCAATTTTGTTGTTCGGACTCACCCGTATAAACCACAGGCCACCATTACACAGGCTGCTTCATGCTACCACCTTTGTACAACATCAGTCTCGGGTTACACTTCCTATTGCGTCATGTTCTCCAGTCTCTGTACTCCAAGGCAATGGGGCGCGATGAGGGCGCGATGCAATGAGACAACAGTATAAGGGACCTGACACAGGCCTACTGTACCCACCAAGGTGCACACACCACTGACATTCAGCTCGGGTGACACCACCTAGGGAATGGAGATTACGCATTCCAAGCACATCGGTGATTACAGTCGCCTGGCTCACTGCCAGTTCCTGCAGAAGAGTACTGTAGCATCTCGGTATCTCCTTACCAATGGAATCTCGATGAAAACAGTTTCGCAATGCGGACGGTAAGATCCGATGTTGGTTTCAAGATCCTGGCCGGATGGTTGGAAAGGCAAATCACGTCCGCGCCTCGGAAAGAGGCAGGACGCAGGTACTCGTACAAAACGAAGCACGTTTCCGTGCCTGTTTCTCCAGTTCCCGCCCATGCTTCACAGGAACTCTCCACTCTCCACTTGCCCCAAGCGTTGCCACCTTGCCTAAGTCCATAAGTAGGTTTCTGTCTTTCCTGCGGTTGTTTGCCTTGCCAAGTTGAACAACAGACTTTGTTCCGCTGGTGTTGTGCTACCACATACGGATTAGCATTAATACACATATTAGCAAACAAAAACCCACATGGAGTCTATCATTGTTGTACAATGATCGAAGCATGCGTCGGTCAGCTGCTCAAGACACACTGTGACACTGGTGTCGACTTTGCACGGAATAGAGACGAGTAGACGAATAGACGAAACGATGTCCTCTAGTCCAAGTGGAGCGGAAGTGGCTGGTGATCCGGGCCCGATTGGACATGTCCTCGATCTACTGTAGCAATGCTCCACTACCACTTCCACCACTCGCCATGTTGCGCGCTGAGTCGGACTTACCGTAGTAAGGTAGTCAGTAGTGTACCCGAGACAAAGTGGACTAAAGTAGTATCTTGGGCTATCGAATCACGCAAGTCTTCTGTCTTGAGAATCATCACCGTTGGTGTTATCGATTATTGAAGTCCATGCGAGACTTGTATCCTTTATTCTAATACTTTTATATGCGCAATCAGGTGTTGAAGCACGGGATCAAGGCAAGCCTTATGCCACGCAGGGGGGGCGTAAGGTAGCTACATAGGTGGAAAGAAAGACGAACACGAGGCTGACCAAAGCATGAGTTGTGTTCGCATGGGGTCGAATAATAATAACGAGCAAGTATTCTATGGGGGATCCTGGTCAAGTCTCAGCGGCCCCCAGTCCATCCCGCTCCCCAGGACCGCCAATGGAGACGCGAGCATGTGGAGCAGCTGGAGGGAAATACTTTGGGTACTGGATGGGATGTTTTGGGTGTGAAGGGGAGAGCTTTCTGATGGATAGAATACAGGTAGCAGCGGGAGGTCTGCGCGCCCAGCGTTCATCCGCATCCACTCGTTTCTCACATGATCGAGCCCCAATACTCGTACATTCCGGCTTTAGCATGCATGATGGAAATGCAACCTTTCTTTGGTTGGATAACACAACAATTCGCAGGTGAAGCTCGCCTGTTGTTTGTCGTAAGTAGCCATAGTAATTAGCATGATAGTAAGGTATCCAGCGTAACAATGACTGGGCTCCTTGCAGGTGGGGGACTCCTAGTCCCTTCGCCTTTGTCTTCCAAACTGCCCGCTCTCCCATTGTCACTACTACTCCCCAGAGCTGACCAACATTCACTTACCGTTGTACTTTGTTACTGTCTTTTGACAACAACGCTATTTGCCATTCACTGCAGCTTCAACACTATTCATCAAGCTGTTTGCCAAATGATGTGTACAACATTCCACACTCCTCCCTAATATGCCGTAGTAAGAACCCACAAGTGGTCACCGGAACAAACACTCCGCGTCGTCCGCTACACAACTCTGCATACATCGATGAGCTTTTGATACCCTCAAAATGGCTCAGCTCGCCATTCCGGAGGGTGGTCTGATGCTCGCTGGAGCCCCCGGTTCCAGCAACGCAAATGCTTCCTCTGCCGGGACAAAGCCACCGCAGGCCATGCGGTTGGACCTAGCAGATGGAGTGCTCGAAGAAATCTTGAGAGCCTCTCGCAATGGTGGGAAGGGGGTTCACATGTCGTTTGGAAAGGCGGTTGTATGTGAAGATGAGCAATACCCTTCGGGCTTCAGTAACATAACTAATCCGATCGTTGATGCAGACCCTACACATTGGCAACAAATCCCACCAGCTCCTCGCTACAGCTCAGCCTTCTCCCGCTGAGCTCTACAGTTGTTCACCTTCGAAAGAAGATGAGCTCGCTTTCGCTGGGGTTTTGAGCCACAACCTCGCCATGAACAAAGTCAAAGTCGACCTTGCCGGCACCGATGCGGCCCTTGCAATGCTACAAAGTCAAATGGCTTCACATGAACAGTCCAAACAATCCAAGCAGTACGTGCACGTGTTCTGTCATGTTCCTTTCCAGTTGTATCAAATCCCACTAACATGGAGTTGTTCGTAGAATCAAGTTTGTTCCTGATGACAAATCTCTACCACCTCCTGTCCAGCAGAGGTCCTCAGCAAAACCAGCTTCGAACCCTTACCTTAAGAAACTCAATCGCTCAAACCTCCTGAACAATGCGACCACCAGTTCACTACCCGGTAGTCCTGCACTCGGTGCTGCTCGCTCACCCCTTCCTGGCGCGGCCGCCCCTACATCCGCCCCTATTGTACACAATGAGAAGACTCGAAAGCTGCAGGCCTTACGGACCCCTCTCATCCATCTCCTTGCCGTGCGACCAGTATCCGAAAAGTTTCTTGCTCAGAAAATAGCCTGCAGTCAGGAAGAATGCCGGGAAGTCTTGGAGAAGGTCGGGAAACAGGCTCGCTTGGACACATCGAAGTGGGACTTATCTGATAGAAGCTTTAAAGAATTGGATGTTTGGAAATTCAATTATCCATGCCAAGATGACCGGCAACTAGCGATTGACAAAACCGTTTCGGCTTTCGACCGGATGCGCTTGTCTCGCGAAGATAAGCTTTGGCAAATGCTATTGCCCAAAGAGGAGAGAGGTAAGGGCAAGGTTCTCTCAAACCTCAATCTACACCAAGGTCCAATACAGAGGAGCGGCACACCGAGAATCAATGTCCAAGCAACCGATGATGCGGGTAATGGAGGTCACATGACTGGCAATGACAGTGATGGTGGGAAAGATCGGCTCGCACCCAGCGATGCTGAGCCTATGGCTCGGTCCAAGTCGCAGGACCAAATCAAGAAGACGAAGATCAGTGAGAAAGAAAAGCTGTCAAAGCGCCTGTTGTCGAAGAACCCAAAGAAGCCTACTCCAGCTCCAAGGCCAAAGGCCAAGGAAACCAAAGAAGCCAATTCTGGGGTAAAAAAGGCGGGTAAGAAGGCTGGAGCCGGTGCCAGTAGCACCATCAAATCAACGGAATTCGTTCATGACTCCGACGAGGACGAAAACATGGAGGATGTCGCTACTCTGCACGCCAAATCCATGCCCAAGGCTGACAATAAGCCTATGAAACCGCTACCAAAGCCAACTTCCTCACGCAAACCTGATATCCCTAAAAAGTCAAAACCTGTGGAACTGAAGGATATCAAGGTCCAGAAGAAGACTACTACACCGCCAGCAAAGGCGCCCGAAAAGAAGACACTACCGTCCAGCTCCTCCAGCTCTGGATCAAAGCATCGTTTCTCGGATAGCAGTCAAAGCTCGGTCCCAATGACGAAATCTCTTCCTAGACAGAGAACTACCAGTTCACCTCACAAGCCATCGCCCCTTGGGTCGTCACCACCTACTAATGCCTCGGACTTGGATAATGGTAGTGGCTCTATGCACGCATCTTCTACCTCATCTACGCCTTTGATCTCGCAGGTGCGTAACCGTAACGCCACGCCTACCGCTGGCGCCGGCGCTGCTCGACCAAGTCAAGGGACGCCACAAAACACCTCGGAACGATCTCTGAAAAGGAAACACGATGACGTCGACTCGGAAATCCATAACCACGCTATCCCCCAAACCGATGGCCATACCAATGGCCTTACGAATGGCTATGTAAACTCTACCAAGCGTCCCAAAGCGTCTCCGATATCACCTCCAACCTCCGAGAGTAGCCGCAGCAGCATCTCTCCACCAATTCACAGAGAAACTTTGAAGAAAGCAGAACACTTCAAAACTTGCTACGCCAGGTACCAGAAACTATATCAAGAGGTGTCTGCTTGGCCCGATGCTCCGAAGGAAAAGATTGAATCGGTGATGAGAATGCACGAACGACTGGTTGCTATGAAGGCTGAGTTTGAGAGAGGGACATGAACATGTCGTGGACCAAAAGGGAGTTTTGACTTTGCACCGGCAGGCATTACTGATTTCTTCCTGCTTTCTCATTGTCTACGGCACTTAGCGAGGCGCTGGAACTTGGGAACGATGACGAGGTAATACCACAGAGACGGTAAAGAGCTTGTATTATACTTGCACGCCAAACGATTCATGTTGTTGGCTTATTAGGATCTCTTTGGATCTTCTCAGGGTAAATCGGTCAGAAGCAGTCGGGATACTAGTGGATAGTCGTGATATGCTTGTCCCTAGCTGAATAAATCGAGGTTTTAGATAACATCTACCATCATTTAAACCAAGTCGTAGAGAGGCACCTGCTATTCTCCCGGAACAATTGACATTTTCAGATAGTTGAAAGGAGTTAGCTGTGGCACAGTGACTGCGCCTACGGCAGGAACCGGCCGTTCCTGGCTAGTGACTTAGGGCCTGCAGGGATCCCATGTCGGTTCGGCATCGCTCAAGCTCCGATGTCGAATTGCGTCACCATCGCTGTGACAATATGTCATAGAAGGCATTGAAGCTTTTCGACTACTTTGATGTCTTCCAATTGAATGAACAACAGTACATGTCCGCAAGATTTTCAGTGTTTAGACTCTTCTTTTACGCTGTCGTACCTGTGTTGGTTGCGGTTTACGTTGCGACGATTTTCGAGGGAAAGGGAAAGGGAAAGATGGCTACGAAACCTAGTAATCATTATTTGAACGGTTGGTGTTGAACATCTCTTTGTGTCGTCGGTGTTGCTGGTGGTGGGTTGGGTTTGTTCTTGCAGAGAGTATATTCCATCTGGTGCTCTTCGTTTCTTCTATTGCGGGGCCAGTGTCATTGAATAATTCCTTCAGATCTGTTCTTTTTGAATCTGTTGGCCATTGAGACTTGCCCGGGCTCAATTGAGCCCGTCGTCTTCCACCTGGTTCTAATGGCTGTATGTTTAACATTTTTAACATCTAGTCTTCAAAAAACCCCTCGCCCTCTTCTCCCAACAGCCCATGACCGGTTTCTACCGCGACGGATATTGTCGAGTTGGCCCCGAGGACAAGGGGAATCACGCCGTTGCTGGTATGTGCTCTTCATGGAATTCCAATCCTCAACCCTTTTTATAAAACATGCTCTCTCTGCGCAACCACCCCCCTGTCACTCATCTTCCGTTCTCCACCTCTAGCTAACCTCTATCCAGGCGTCCTCACCAAAGAATTCCTCGACTTCTCCGCCTCCCGCGGCAACAACCTCCGCAGCATCGGTCTCGAGCCCGGCTGCAAATGGTGTCTATGCACCGCCCGATGGAAAGAGGCAATGGAGGCGGCGAAGAGCAAGGATGATCCTGTTGTGCCAAAGTGCGTACACTCATCCAATCCCTCCCCAATCATGCAAACTAACATCCGCCCCCTCCGCCATACAGAGTCTTCCTCCACGCAAGCGACGAATCAGCCCTCTCCAACGGCATCACAATGGACGCGCTGAAGAAATTCGCCGCGGAGCCGGAAGCGAGAGGTGGAGGTGGCTCGTTGGAGGGGGAGTTTCCGATCAGTCCGAGCGATAAGGCGGGGAGTATGGTTAAGGAGACGCATTAGGGTAGAGGTGGAGGCTGTGTCTGTATGTTAGGCTAGGGATTTAGACGAAGAAAAGAATGTACCAAAATGGTTGAACATCAACCACAAATGCAACCACTAACCCTTATCCCAACTGCCAACCCAACACCAACCACCGCCCTCAACCCTTCTCCTTCCCCTTCTTTCCCCACCACCTTCCTCCTTCCTCCTCCCCCTCCAATCCCCACCCCCCCTCCACCCCCATCCCCATCCTCACACCCCCCAAAAACACAACCCACCGCCCCTCCACCAAACCACACAACTCTAAACTACAAAACAATGAAACGATGAAAAACAAACATCACAGCTGCATACTAGGAAGGAAGAAATCACACAACCAAGTTTTATCTTTATCCAAGTCCAGAGGGTTAGGGCTAGGGTTTTCGATCTTGATAAGTGGTTTCGTTTCAGGTACGAAAGGGCTTTGGGAGTTTGTGAGAAAAACTTGGGGTCGGGGGGGTGGTAGTTTAGCTTTTCATCTCCCCATCTCCCATCTCCCATCTCCCATCTCCCCATCATCCTCCAGCCACTCTTCCGGGGGGGGGGGGGGGGGGGGGGGGGGGGGGGGGGGGGGGGGCGGGCGGAGGGGGGGGCGGCGCGGCGGCCCCC